>Ga0065721_10048681_pt1 | contig 159657 bp, 109 predicted proteins | sample Mesricmetagenome_FD_59108 | JGI IMG/M metagenome (GOLD analysis project Ga0065721, IMG submission 59108) | Mesophilic microbial community from rice straw/compost enrichment Sample: eDNA_1 v2 (version 2) | ecosystem: Engineered > Solid waste > Grass > Composting > Bioreactor | place: USA...
AAAGAAAACCAGTTTTTGCATATATTTTAATTATCGTGTACAAAATTAAAGGCCAAAGGTCTGCAATAAATATATGATTTGTGAAACAGAAGATAAAATTTTTACTGTTGAACCGGCTGATTTTGAACAACTGGCACTCGAGATCTTCCAATTCCAGTACAATCACAACCCCCTTTACCAGCAATACGTAAAAGCGCTGTCTATAGTTGGGCGCGAGGTACGCGCTCTCAACCAGATACCCTTTCTCCCCATCAGCTTCTTTAAAACGCATGATATCAAAACCACCGTGTTTGAACCGGCCATTATTTTCGAAAGCAGCGGCACCACACAAACCCGCAACAGCCGGCACCTGGTTAAAGATACCGGTCTTTACCGGCAAAGTTTTCTAACAGCCTGGGAACAGTTTTACGGGCCGGTGCAGGAATGGTGCATCATCGGTTTATTGCCTTCTTACCTCGAACGGCAACATTCATCGCTGGTGCTGATGGTGGATGAACTGATCAAAAGCAGCGGGCACCCTTCCGGCGGCTTTTATTTATACGATCATGCCGCCCTGGCGCGGGTGCTGCAGCAACTGGAGCAGGCAGGGCAAAAGACCCTGCTGATCGGGGTCACCTTTGGTTTGCTCGATTTTGCCGAACAATACCCCATGCCGCTGCGGCATACCATCGTCATGGAAACCGGTGGTATGAAAGGCCGCCGGCAGGAAATGACCCGCCAGGAAGTGCATCAGGCGCTCAAAACCGCTTTTCAACTGCAGGAGGTACATTCCGAATATGGGATGACCGAATTGCTGTCGCAGGCCTATTCGGCGGGGCAGGGTATGTTTAGCTGCCCCGGATGGATGCGGGTGCTGGTACGGCAGGAAGACGATCCGCTGGATGTTCGCCTTTCGGGCAGCGGGGTGCTCAATATCATCGACCTGGCCAATATCTATTCCTGTAGTTTTATTGCTACAGACGATGTGGGCACTGTAGATGCCGCCGGCCGTTTTGAAGTGCAGGGCCGTATGGACAACAGCGATATCCGCGGTTGCAACTTATTGCTGGCTGATTTGTAGTAATTTTTAACATACAATACATGCAACGTGAGGACATATACGTATGTCAAATAAAAAAATTTCTATGAAGAAGTTATTGATCATAACCCTTTTGGTGCCGGTATTTGCATTTACATGTAAACAAAAAGCCGCCGGTTCCACCGAATGGCTCGAAGGTAAAGTGTTGCGTACATCCTGCGCCAGTTTTGTAATACAGGTATTGAACAATGATGCCATTGGTACGGATGGATGGAAGGATATGTCGAACAAGGATGTTAGTTACGACAATGTATTTAATGCAAACAACAAATGCGAGATCCCCAATTCCATCAAGGCGGGGGATACCGTAAAATTCAAGATAACCGCGGCGCAAAAAAATGATTGTATCGTGTGTATGATGTACGACGGGCCGCCCGAGGCGAAGTACGACGTTAAAGAGATTTCGGTTGTGGACGGTCAATAACCGGGATATGGATTAAGCAAAAAGCAAAAGCCCACGACATGATATGTCGGGGGCTTCTTGTTATTTATAATCCACCGGCAGCAAACCGCTGCAGGGAATGGTGCATTGTTGCTGATGACTTTCCATGGCCAGTTCCATCATGCGGATGGTATTGTAACCATGCTCGGGTTTTTCTTTTACAGGCGCCCGGTTCACGATGGTTTCGTACAGGTTATTGTAGTATACATGATAATCGCCTTTAATCGATGGGTATTTTTCACGCACCTTGTCTGTATGTAATAGCCCATATATCTCCTCCGGTTCTTTACCCCAGTCATCGCCAATGGGCAATTCGCCGGCGCGCAGTTTGGCTTCCTGCGGGTCTTCGCCGTATTTGATGAATGAACCGGTGGTACCATGTATCATATAACGCGGACCGGGTTCACGCACCAGCATGCCGGCCTGTAATATCACTTTCAAAAATCCATAGTTCAAACGAAGGTCGAAGTAATCGTCTACCTGGGCATGCGGCCGTTGCAGACGGATATCGGCGGTAATGTGGGTGGGCAATCCAAACAGGTACAGGGCCTGGTCGATGAGATGGGCTCCCAGGTCGTACAGTATGCCGCTGCCCGGTTTGGGCGCTTCGCGCCAGGCATTGGGACGGGCCTCCGCGCGGTAGCGGTCGTAATGGGCTTCGAAGGTATGGATATCGCCCAACAGCTTTTTATCGAGCAGATCGCGTATGGTAAGGAAGTCGCTCACATAGCGGCGGTTCTGGTAGATACTTAACACTTTACCTGAACGGGCGCTGATATCGATCAGTTGCCGGGCTTCTTCGCTGGTATTGGCCATGGGTTTTTCCAGCACCACATGTTTGCCGGCTTCCAGCGCGGCCTGCGCATAGGGGAGATGGGTTTCGTTGGGGGTGGTGATCACCACCAGGTCGATGGCATCGTTTTGCAACAGTTCGTCCAGGCTGCGTACCACCTGTACGCCGGGGTATTTTTCGGCGGATTCGTTTTTATGCCGTTCGACGACGCTGAGCAGGTTGAATTTTTTGTTGGTAGTGAGGAAAGGTGCATGGAATACTTTGGCTGAAATGCCGAAACCGACAAGTCCTACATTGATCATAAGCTTATATATTAATTTTCCTTTTTCGTGAAGTGATCTCCCAATCACCGGTAACCTTCCCTTCTTCCACCACAAAAGCCCTCTCATACAAAGCCACTGTGGGACACACATGCACCGGCACCCCATACAACACATCTCCCACCTTATAGGAATGCCCCGCACCCGCCTCCAGCACCAAATGCTCCTCACTTTGCCCAACAGCCTTCAACCCCGGCGCCTCCGGGAAATATACCCTGCTGCCGATCTCGTTTTCTGCCGACACCGATTTATGCCCCAGGTCAACACAGATCAATCCCTCGGCCGGCAACGACACCACGCGGGTGATGAGCCAGGCAGCTGTCTTGAAGGGCTGCTCGGGACAGCGGTCTGAATAACCCTGGTCCCACAATACAAAGGTACCCGGACTGCATTCCACCTCCTTTCTTTGTGCATGCACAGGAAAGCTGGGCGAGCCGCCGGCAATAACGGTCATATCGTGATAACCCATCGATTGCAGGTGGGTACGCATGGCCGCCACCGGTGCAAAAGCGGCCTCCACGGTGGCCGTACGTGTTTTCATGTCCTTATCGCGGATATGGCCGTCGTAGGCATGTAATCCTGCCATGGCCAGCCCGGTAAGCTGTGCACAATAGTTATACAATTGTCCGGCCTTTTCGCCGGGTAGTATGCCTGTTCGGTTTTGACCTATGTTCAAATCGATATACGCCGGTATGGTTTTGCCTTCCTGCGCAAAGGCTTTGGCAATGGCCATGGCGCTGTCGGCATTGTCTATCAAACAGCTGAATAGTGTACCGGGATATTGTTGGGTGAGTTGTACCAGCCGCTGCAGTTTGGGGCCAATGGGTTGATAGGCCAGCAACACATCATCGGCGCCGCATTTGGCCAGCATTTCTGCCTCGGCTATGGTAGCGCATTTGAATTTTTGAATGCCCGCTGTCAGCATCAGGCGCGTGATGTCGGCGCTTTTGTGGGTCTTTACATGCGGACGCAGCCGCTGTACATCACCCACCATGGTAATAGCGGCATCGATATTTTCTTTGATCAGTGCGGGATAAAAAACCAGTGCAGGCGAATCCAGTTCGTCGATATTCGTTATATGGTACATAGAATTTTTAAATAAACAGGTCCAGTATCAATACACCGATCAACCCCATTACCGATACAATGGTTTCCATCACCGACCACGACCGTATTGTATCTTTTATACTCAGGTTAAAATATTCCTTGAACATCCAGAAACCCGAATCGTTCACGTGCGAAAATAACAAACTGCCCGCACCTATGGATAATACCATCAGTTGCGGGTCTACATTCATTTGCGGCAATGCAGGCGCAATGATGCCCGCCGCGGTTAAACCTGCTACCGTAGCCGAACCTATGGCAACACGTATCACTGCTGAAATAAGCCATCCCAATACCAGCGGATGGATCTGCACATTCTGCAGGCTTTTGGCAATGGTATCGCTCACGCCGCTGTCTTTAAACACCTGTGTGAGCACACCCGCGCCCGCCACGATCAGCAATATCAGCGCAATATCTTTCATGGCCTCGCTGTAGGTGTTCATGATGGATTTGATAGACCGTCCCGTGCCGGTACCCAATGTAAAAGTGGCCACCAGTACCGATAACAACATCACAATAATAGGATCGCCCAGGAACAGCACCGCTTCGGCAAAAGCGCCGGTGGGTGTGGTGATAAAAGGAATGAGGGTAGTTACGGCCAGTAAAATAACCGGTAACAAAGAAGTAAAAAAACTATTGCCGGCGCCCGGCAGCTTGTCTTCGGGCAACATCGATGCCTGGAAGGTTTGCAGTGGTTCGGCTTGTAGTTTTTTAAGCGTTTTGGCAAACAGCGGTCCGGCCACAATGATGGCCGGTACAGCCAGCATCATACCATACAGCAAGGTCATGCCCATATTGGCGCCAAACTGCGTTACCAGTGCGGTGGGCGAGGGGTGGGGCGGCAAAAAGCCATGGGTGACCGACAGGGCTGCCAGCATGGGCAAACCGGTGTATACGGCCGGTAATTTGTATTGGTACACCACGGAAAATATCAGGGGTATCAGCAACACAAAACCTACATTGTAAAAAAGCGGGATGCCCACCACAAAACCGGTGACCATTAAAGCCCATTGCAGGTTTTTTTCGCCAAAAGTACGCATGAGCACCTGCGTGATCTTTTGGGCGGCCCCGCTTTCGGCCACCAGCTTACCCAGCATGGCGCCGAGACCAATAATGATGACCAGCGAGCCCAGGGTGACGCCGATCCCTTTGGTTATAGAAGCCGATATGGCATTTAAAGGAATGCCCAGGAGCCAGGCTGCTATGATGGAGATGACTAAAAAAGCGAGGAATGGGTTGAATTTTCCCCATGTGATCAGCAAAATCAATGCAATGATGCTAAGCAATACGATAGTTAGTGTCATAGTTGGGTGTTTCTGAAGAAGCTACCAGCTTACTAATATAAACCACTTTTATTTACTTTGCGAAATGGATTCAGTTACCCATGTTGTTTTAGGCGCCTGTATAGGCGAGGTTTGTATTGGAAAAAAAACGGGCAGAAGGGCATTATTTCTCGGCGCGCTGGCGCAAAGCATACCCGATATCGATTTTATTGCATCATTCTGGGCCACACCTACCAGGGATCTGCTGGCCCACCGCGGGTTTACACATTCCATTTTATTCATAATACTCACTACACCCATACTGGCCTGGCTGGCCCACCGCTGGCGGCAGCCGCATGATGTGGCCTTCCGCACCTGGATCTGGTTTTTTGCCCTCGAACTGTTTGTGCACCTGGCGCTGGATACCGCCAATGCCTATGGCACGGGCTGGCTGGAACCCTTCTCGCACGACCGTTTTTCGTATCATACGCTGTTTGTGGCCGATCCGTTGTTTACCCTTTTTCCCATGATCGCCTTTATCATATTGTTGTTTTTTCGCAGACACCGGCGAAGGGAACAATGGGCGGTGTTTGCCATCAGCTGGTGCGCGATTTACCTCGTGTTTGGTTTGCTGAATAAATGGGTGATCGAGCGCGATGTGCAACAGATCGCCAAAGAAAAAGGCATTGAATGGCGCCGCCACTTTACCACACCCACACCGCTGAATATTCTTTTATGGTATGTGGTGCTGGAAGACGATAAGGGCTATCATATCGGTTACCGCTCGGTATTCGACAGCCAGCCCACGATGGACTTTGAATATTTTCACCGCAACGATTCCTTATTGATGCCCATAAAAGACCTGGATGAACTAAAAGACCTTTTTCGTTTTTCGCAGGGTTATTATACCGTAGAGCGAACCAACGATACGCTGGTGTTTAACGATCTGCGTTTTGGACAAATGGTAGGCTGGTACCAGCCGCGTGCAGGTTTTGTATTTCATTATTACCTGCAACGACCTTATAGCAACAACATGGTGGTGCAGCGCGGCCGTTTTGCCAACTGGAACAAGGCAGTATTGCTTTCTATGTGGCGCCGCATCAAAGGCAACTAACGTTGTTTGAAATAAAAGGTGAACAGGTAAAAGAGCACACGCACGAGCAGGTAGGAACAATATTGAATGCTGCGCTGGAAAAAATTATACTGGTGCAGGAAACCTGCCTCGGTTACCTGGTTGCAATCGTTGGCAATGATGGCCTCCATTTGTTTCTGCACCACCTGTGCAAACTGCGGATCGTTGACATCCATATTCAGTTCCACGCTGGCATAAGCGCTGATATCATTCACATTGTAGGAACCAATGGTGACCCATTTGTTGTCGCGGGTGGCCATTTTGCCATGCAATACCGAACGGGTATATTCATACAGCTTGATATTTCTTTTTAACAGCCAGCGATAGATATAACGTTCCGCATTTTTAGCCAGCCGTATATCCGATTTTTCTGCCACGATCACCGAAATGTCGATCCCTCTTTTGGAGGCGCGTGATAGCTGGTGGCGTATGATACGCCCCGGTAAAAAATAGCTCGACATGATCACCACGTGCGATTCGGCTTTTTTCAGCATGTCCACATAACTGCCCGAGATCTGGTTCTTGCTTTTTACCCAGTCGTTGCGGCTGATGCGAACCGGGCTGTTGCCTGTTGGTTGGCTGGCCAGTGGTTCGTGGTACAACTTTCTTTTATTGATGCGTGATCCCGGGCGCACCCAGCCATTTAAACAAACCTTGAACAGTTCAAAGCTGGCCGGTCCTTCGGTGCACAGGGCCCAATCGAGCCAGGCAGGTTCACCTTCGATATCGTTGTACCGGTTGCTGATGTTGATGCCGCCCACGAGGCTGTACCATCCATCTACCACGATCACTTTATGATGCAGGCGGCGCCCGAAATAAAAGTTTTCGCTTTTGAGCAGGGGTTCAAAAAAACGGAAATATACACCGGCAGTACGCAGTTCTTTGATAAAAGCGGCGCTTAAATTCCTCGAGGCAAAACCATCTACCAGCAGGTAAACGCCGATGCCGCGTTTGGCTGCCGCCATCAGTTCGCCGGCCACTCGGCGGCCGGTTTCATCTTCATCGAAAATATATATGTGAAAGTGGATGGAAAGGGTGGCCTGGTTAATCAATTGGCTCAGCATGGTAAAAAAATCTTTTCCCCCACGAACCAATGTAACCTTGTTGTTATCGATATATGCCGATGACGGCCTGTATTTTTTCCTGACCATAACTGTTCCGGGCTGCTGCAATATTAACGCAAATTACAGAACCCGGGGCCCATTGTTAAATGAATCAGAAGGTATTGGCAGCGGGAAGTACTTTTACCACACGGTCGGTTACCTTGAATTGCACGCCGCCTGTAAGCGCCAGCATGTCGATGGCCCTGTTGATGGTGGTATGCCGGGGAATTTCGCCGCTGAAATGCAGCACGGGCATGGGTTGCGGGTATTCTACCTGTACATCGTACCAGCGGGCCAGTTCGTTCATCACATCCTGCAGGGAGGTATTGCGAAATATGAACTGCCCGTTTTTCCAGGCTGTTTCCTGTGTGATGTCGGCATCTGTCACGTCGATGGTTTCGCCGGTGGCCACCCATTTTTTGCCGGGTGGCAGCAACTGGTCGGATTGGCGGCCGGATACTTTTACCAGGCCTTCTACTACCGTGGCGCTGGATTGAATATCTTCTGTATACGCAGATATATTAAAGGCGGTGCCCATGGCCTGTACATCCATCTCCCGGGTATGCACTATGAATGTTTTATCGCCTGTGGTGGACCGGGCTTTGGCTATTTCGAAATAGGCTTCGCCGGTAAGTGTAACACGCCGTTCATCGGTTTTGAAATGAACCGGGAAATGCAATGTGCTGGCGGCATTCAGCCAAATGCGTGAGCCGTCTGCGAGGGTTAACTGGTAGGTGGTGCCGCGGGGTGTTTGTATGGTATTGTAGGCTTCTGCATATTGTTTTTTGCCTGCTGAGAATGTATAATGGATCTCGCCGTTCTTTTTTTTCTGAACGATGGTGTTGCCCTGTGTGGCGATGGGGCCGTTGCTGACCTCGTCGAGAACGATCACGGTACTGTCGCACAGGGTGAGGATGGCTTTTTGGCTATCGCTGGTTGGTTTTTTTTGTGCGGTTACCAGCGGGGGCGGCATTTGGGAGGTGGCGGAGCCGGAGTTAGTAAGGATGTACATTATGCCGCCGGCTACAATGAGCAGCAGGGCTGCCACCATATACCACCAGATGCGGGTGGTGTTGCGTTTGGGGGAGATGGGGGGCAGCATGAGTTTTTGGGAGAGTTGTTCAAAGGCCTGTGTATGATCTACGGCATGCAGTTCGTCGAGCGCCTGACCCAGCCTTTGTTCATCCATCAATTCTTCATAGAGCAGGTAGTTTTCACCGTCTTCCCGGAGCCAGGTTTCCAGTTCGGTCCATTCATCGTCCGTCAGTTTGTTTTGCATACGCCGTATGATCAGGGTGGCGATATGCGAGGCTTTCCCAACGAGTTGTTCGTTCATGCAAATGCGTTTAAAATAATTTACCTGTTGCTCATTACTGTAGAAACAACAATTAATAGGGTCGGTACTAAAGGGGGCTAAAAAATTTATAAAGAATTAATGTGGTTTTAAGATATTATTTAATAAAAGAGAGGATTGCTAATGGTTCAGCTATACATAAGCGCCAAATGCTAAAGGCTTTTTATATAAAAACAAGTGGGTGTGGAGGATGGACTAAGCAAAATCGCAAAAAACCGAAAGGATATGATTGAGATCAAGAAAGGATTCGAAAAGGGGGGCTTACGGGATGCAGGTTGTTGTGCGTTTGCGATGTGTGGCTACATACCCGGCGTCCCTAACGGGACGCAGGTTGTTGCGCGTTTGGGATGTGTGCTACATACCCGGCGTCCCTAACGGGACGCATGTTGTTGTGCGTTTGGGATGCGTGCTACATACCCGGCGTCCCTAGCGGGACGCCGGTTGTTGTGCGTTTGCGATGCTTGCCACACACCCGGCGTCCCTAACGGGACGCAAATCGTTGCGCGTTTGGGATGCTTGCTACATACCCGGCGTCCCTAACGGGACGCAGGTCGTTGCGCGTTTGGGATGCTTGCTACATACCCGGCGTCCCTAGCGGGACGCAAATCGATGCGCGTTTGCGATGTGTGTTACATACCCGGCGTCCCTAACGGGACGCAGGTTGTTGTGTGTTTGCGATGTGTGTTACATACCCGGCGTCCATAACGGGACGCAGGTCGTTTCAATTCCTGCAAAAGTGGCTACACACAAAAAAAGCCCCAACCCACCTCTTCCACCTCACCCCTCAACCACCCTGCCCCGAAGGGGCACCCTATTGGTAGCCCCGGGTGCAACCCGGGCTCTATTTTGCGCCTAAGGCGCAAAATAGAGCCGGGTAAGACTACCCGGCCGTGGGGGATTCCTGCGCCTCTTCTGTACCTGGAAGAGGGTAATTGATGCACATGAGGAATGCGAATGAGAAAATTCTAAGCTATATGAAATATGTATTTGTCGGGATTTCGCACAATCACAGCAACAACATGATCAACCGGTTGACACACTACAATTGATCAGGTTGTTACTAATGGAGCCTACGCGATAAGAGGTAATAAAAGGTTTAACCAAAGGGGTAAAATGGTCCCTGGCATTTGAAAGGAAGAGGTTTGGAACTTACCCTGACCGGGTACACAGACTACGGACCAACTATAATTAATAAAAAAGATTCAAAGAAAAAAGGGAGAGTAGAAACACTCCCTTGTAGTGACCCAACCAAACAGTCACATGAGATTCCCGCTCGACACTCCGTGTCCCCGCTGGCTGAATAACGGGGCTTACAGATGCACTGATCAATCGGGCGGACAAACGAGGCCCTGTTAGGCGAACAGTTTATGGTTCCAGGCTGATACTGAAATTAGTGGTAGCAGGCGGCAGACACTTTTCGTTTGTGCAGGCCTGGTATGTAACATTACCACTCAGGTTGGTCTTACCCTTTACTTTCAGTTTAACCTGTTGAACAAAATCAACTTTCTCTGCATATTGAAAAGCAGTGATACCCAGCTCGGCATCTTTGAATTGCTCTTTATGCCCCACTTCCTTAATATCACCCTGCTTTACGATCAACGGATTTTTGGTAAACTCAATGGCGGTAGGCAACGCAATGGCATCGGATGGTTGCTCCTGCGCATAAATATGCCAGCCGGGTTGAATACTGGCCGTTATATGTACATCATACACACCGTTAGATACTTTTTTCGCCGTAAACGACCACTTAACAGGCGATTGCGCATAAGCGCCCAACGCGAACAACGATAATAATACAATAAGCATCTGTCTTTTCATCATGGGTCTTCTATTTGATTTAATCTATGATTCGTTTTCTTCAAAATTGTTTAATGAACCTGCAAAGAGTTTTTAATGGCTATACTCAACAAACAGGTTTTATTAAATATTATTGAATCCAAATCACAGTTCAACCTCAATCCCGCACGGCCGGTTAAAAACCGCGTTTAGTATTAAAACAACTTTTTGCCTTCAGATTACTATTCGAAATCGAAAAAATTTAAAATAAATTGTCAAAAAGGGGGGTATGGCCGTTAACCGCTTTATTTTTGGTCAATTGGTGGGTAAAAATGGCTCCTGCACCTGGTCCAGGTAAGTATATAAAAAGAAAAGCGCCATCAGATCGCGGTCGCGCAGCCTGATCTTGAGTAATTGTATCGCCCGCGCTTTTTGGTTTTTGACAGTATGTACAGAAATATTCAGCATGGTGGCTATCTCCTGGTTCTTCATTCCCTGCAGGTAGCCGAGTTTCAAAACCTTTCCGCATTGCTCAGGCAGTTTGTCTATCTCCTGCATGATCTCACGCAGTACTTCGGCCCTTACCATGTCGTTTAATACAAAGGCGCCCTGTTCTTCGCTTAGATAGGCCAGTTGTTTTTTGGAGAGCGATTCACGTTTGGCCTGCTTCAGCAGGTTGAGGGCGGCGTTGCGGGTGCTGATGTATAAAAAGGCCTTGATGTTCTGTACCGTGGCAAAATTGTCCCTTCTTTTCCACAACTTTATAAAAGCTTCGCCTACAATGTCTTCAGCCGCCTGGCGGTCGGTCACCATTCTTTCGGCAAAAAGGCACAGCGCCCCGTAAAATAGTTCCAGCAGCGACTGCAGCGCCTCGGGCTCGCCCTTTCTCAAAGCCTCCATTATGTCGTTACTCAGGTGAACTGAACGCATGTAAGAATCATGGTTTGGAATTGCTATACCACTGATACAAGATTACACGTAAAAAACAAATTCACAAAATCAAGTATGTGTTACTGTGAACATTTCTCCATGAATGATGCACCTAAATCGATAAGGCTACAACGATGAACGCATATTCAATGCAAATGGAATTTCCACATGCTCGGTCGATTGCTCCAATATCAACTGGGCGGTTCTTTCACCCATCATTTGAAAGTCTGTGGAGATGGTAGTGATACCATTCAGGATAATTTTCTTTAAAGGCGTTTCGTTATAACTGATCACACCCACATGTTTACCCACTTTTAGTTTGGTAGCCAGTATTTTTTCTATCAGTATCACCAGGTCTTCTTCCATGAGGTTGATAAACACCTCGCCCTCCTTGATGGGCTCGTTGGCAATATCATGTACCACCTTATAATTAAAGGCATACTGCTGGCAAAACCGATAGAACCCTTTTAATATCTCCACGGGGTGATAGGTATCTTCCGGGAAGATGATCTTGATGGTGTGGTACTTGCTCAGCCTTTCAAGGCTTTGCTCCAGCGCATCGTAAATATCCTTTTCAAAGTTTTCGTATACGGCGCCATAACGGCCATCCACGCCGGGTATCATCTTATCCAGCAATATCAGTTTTTCCTTGGGCAGGGTATTGATGATCTCATGGGCATTCTCGCCACCATCGAGGAAATGGGGGATGATGACATAATGGGTATAATCGCTTTTTTTATTATGGATAAGCCGTTTGAAAAAAGCAAAGTCATTATTATATATATAAAAATCTATCGAGGCCATTTCGCCCAGTGACGACACAAAAGCATCATAAATGATCTTTTTATGCGGACTGAGTTTGTTGAACAGCAGGAATATTTTGAGATGCTGACCCACTTCGGTATTTTTTACAAAATAGCCTTTGCCGGGTACGGAGCCCAATACGCCAATCTTCTTTAAATGTTTGTATCCTTTTTCGGCTGTATCGCGCGATATCTCGAATTCAAAGCTCAGCTCATTGATCGATGGCAGCAATTCATCTTTTTGTATCTTACCTTCGCCGATTGCCTTAATGATCGAATTGGCCAACTGCAGGTACTTGGGGGTGGCTGAGTAATAGTCGATAAATAAATACTGGAATATGTTGTCTTTCTTCATCCGAGGGCCAAACTTAAAATAAAAATTGCTAACAACCGTTCGTGCCCCATTAAAAAAGACCATGATAGTACATGATGGGCTAGTAATTAGTACATTATACTTTCACCATTTATAATCCGGCGACTGCCTTCCATTAGAAAAATTAGCTACAAATGAGTGTAATTCTTGGTGTTATTTTCCATTTTCTCGGGGGATTTGCTTCGGGAAGTTTCTATATACCTTACAAAAAAGTAAAAGGATGGGCATGGGAGAGTTACTGGATCGTGGGTGGATTGTTTTCCTGGCTCATCGTACCACCGCTGGCTGCCTGGTTAACCATCCCCAACTTTACAGAAATTATTAGCGCGGCTGGTGGTTCGGTGATAGGCTATACGTTTTTATTCGGCGTATTATGGGGTATCGGAGGCCTGACCTATGGTTTGGGCGTACGGTACCTGGGTGTAGCGCTTGGCAGCAGCATCATACTGGGTTTGTGTATGGTATTTGGCGCCCTCATTCCATCGATCTATTTCGACGTGGCCAATACCCCCGGTAAAGAAACCTTTAGCATGATGGTGAGTTCCAGCTGGGGCCTCACGGTTTTGCTGGGCCTGGCGATTTGTGTGGCCGGCATCGTCATTTGTGGCAGGGCGGGTACCCGTAAAGAAAAGGAACTGGCCAAGGGCGGCACCGATCCGCATGGCGCTGAAATAAAAACCGAATACAAGTTCGGGCTGGGTATGCTGGTATCGATCGTTTCGGGTATACTAAGCGCCTGTTTCAATTTTGGTCTGGAAGCCGGTAAACCCATGGCCGATGTGGCCAACCAGCTTTGGCAGGCCAATCATCCCGGCGAGGGGAACTACCTGTTCCTGAACAATGTGACCTATGTGGTGGTATTGTGGGGCGGACTCACCACCAACTTTATATGGTGTATGATTTTAAATGCCCGTAATAAAACTTTTGGTGATTATACCAATAAAAAAACACCGCTGCTGGCCAACTACCTGTTCTCGGCCCTGGCGGGTACCACCTGGTTCCTGCAGTTCTTTTTCTACGGCATGGGCGAAAGCAAACTGGGCAATGGCGCCAGCAGCTGGATACTGCACATGGCCTTTATCATACTGGTAGCCAATATGTGGGGACTGGTGTTGAAAGAGTGGTCGGGTGTAAGCAAAAAAACTAAAACGACGATAACGCTGGGTATAATTACCATCATCGTATCGGTACTGGTGGTAGGATATGGTAATTCATTGAAATAATTACTTTCAAAGCAATAATGTATAGTTTATGTCAGCAACAAGTGTAGACAAGTTTAAACATGTTAGCTATTTGTGGGATGAAGCCAAAGCGGCTTCAATGCAGGGAGATGAGGTGGCCTTATTGATTTACCGCTCCAACTTGCTGGGCGCCGATCTGCGTCTCACCAATTACGGCGGTGGCAATACAAGCTGCAAGGCCATTGCCAAAGATCCCCTGACCGGTAATGAAACAGAAGTGATGTGGGTGAAGGGATCGGGAGGCGACCTGGGCACGCTGAAAAAAAGCGGGCTGGCTGCCTTATATGTCGACCGCCTTCGTAGCCTGACAAACGTTTATCGCGGTATCGAGCATGAAGATGAAATGGTGGAATTGTTCAACCATTGTATTTTTGATCTGAGTTCAAAAGCGCCCTCCATCGATACACCGCTGCATGGCTTTTTGCCCTTTAAACATATCGACCACCTGCATCCTGATGCGGCCATTGCCATTGCCGCCGCCAAAGACGGTAAACGCATTACGCAGGAATTGTTCAATGGCACCATCGGCTGGGTAGAATGGCAGCGCCCCGGTTTTGACCTGGGTTTGAAACTGAAACAATGTGTAGATGAAAATCCCGGTATCCGCGGCATCATGCTCGGCTCGCATGGTTTGTTTACCTGGGGAGATACTGCTTATGAAAGTTATATCAATACGCTGGAAGTGATAGAGCGTTGTGCAGAATACATCGAAGAAAAAGTAAAACAGCAGCCCGCCGTATTTGGCGGCTCGAAAATAGAATCGCTGCCCAAAGAACAACGTACCGCACAGGCTGCCGCCCTGGCGCCGGTGTTGCGTGGGTTTTGCAGCAGCTACCAGAAAATGATCGGTCATTTTACCGATGATGAGCGTGTGCTGCAATACATCAACTCCAACGATCTCGACCGCCTGGCGCCCATGGGCACCAGTTGTCCCGATCACTTTTTGCGCACCAAGATCAGTCCGCTGGTATTGAACCTGCAACCCGGCGAAGACCTTTCGAACGTAAGCGCCATCAAGGAAAAGCTGGCGCCGCAATTCGATGCCTACCGCGCCATGTATGCAGACTATTACAATACCTGCAAACATTCCAACAGTCCGGCTATGCGCGATCCCAATCCCGTGGTGATCCTGTATCCCGGTGTAGGTATGTTTACCTTTTCAAAAGACAAACAAACCGCGCGGGTGGCCGCCGAGTTTTATATCAATGCCATTAATGTAATGCGTGGCGCCGAAGCCATTTCGGAGTACACGTCGTTACCGCGCCAGGAAGCATTTAATATAGAATACTGGTTGCTGGAAGAAGCCAAGCTGCAGCGTATGCCAAAGCCTAAGGCTTTATCGGGCCGCATTGCCCTGGTAACCGGCAGCGCCGGTGGAATAGGCAAGGCCATCGCCAAAAAATTTGCCGATGAAGGCGCCTGTGTGATCATCAACGACAACGACGCCAGCCGTTTGGAAAAAGCAAAAGAAGATTTCGGCAAACAATATAACAAGGATGTATATGCTGCCGCGCAACTGGATGTAACCAGTTCTAAAGATATCAAAGGCGCCTGTGATGCGGCCGCTCTGGCTTTTGGCGGATTAGATATCGTAGTGAACTGCGCCGGTTTATCGATATCAAAACCCATTGAAGAGCATACCGAAAAAGACTGGGACCTGTTGTATGATGTATTGGTGAAAGGCCAGTTCTTTGTAACACAGGCCGGGGTAGAAGTGATGCGCAAACAGGGTATCGGTGGCGATGTGATCAACATCGTGAGCAAGAATGCGTTGATGAGTGGTCCCAACAATGCCGGTTATGGTTCGGCAAAGGCTGCGCAGTTGCACCTGAGCAGGCTGAATGCCGCTGAATTGGGTAAGGATCACATTCGCGTAAATGTAGTGAATCCCGATGCCGTGATCTCCGATAGTAAGATATGGGAAGGCGCCTGGGCAGAAGGAAGGGCCAAGGCTTACGGCATTACTGTGGCGGAGCTGCCGGCCTATTACGCCAGGCGTACTTTATTAAATGAAATTATTTTACCTGAGGATATTGCAAATGCGTGTTTTGCGATTACTGGTGGATTGTTGAATAAGTCTACTGGTAATGTGATTAACGTGGATGGTGGGGTTGCTACCGCATTTGTACGATAATTCCCCCGCGAAATACGGCGCTCTCCCCCTGTGGGAGAGCGCCGTGTTCCGTGAACTTAAAAGTTTGCCATGCAGCGAGTCGCATTCAAAATGCAATTACATAAAGGCTTCGAAGCCGAATACCGTAAACGCCACGACGAGATCTGGCCCGAATTGCAAACCTTACTCAAACAAACCGGCGTGCAGGAATACAGCATATTCCTCGACCCGCCCACCGGCAACCTGTTTGGCTTTCTCAAAATCGACCACCCCATCAAACTGGATGAACTACCTTTACATCCCGTAATGCAAAAATGGTGGGCCTACATGAAAGACATCATGGAAAGCAATCCCGATAACTCACCCGTATCCTACCCGTTAAAAGAAGTATTTTATTTACCTTAAACGATTGTATATGCTGATCGATAAATACAAGATAGACGAATTCAACAATAACAATCTCGCCGATCATAAACGCCGTTTTGAATTTGCTGCAGAAGCTGTTTCGAATATCAACGCCATTATGGATAAACTGGTCGCCTTCCAGGTGGCCATTCCCAGCTGGGCACTGGGTACAGGTGGTACCCGTTTTGGCCGTTTCAGCGGTGGCGGCGAACCCCGTACACTCGAAGAAAAGATCGAAGACGTTGGTTTATTGCACCGCCTGAACCAAAGCAGCGGCGCCATTTCCCTGCATATTCCCTGGGATATTCCAAAAGATGCCAAAGCCATCAAGGCGCTGGCTGCACAGCATGGTCTGCGTTTCGATGCGGTGAACTCCAACACCTTCCAGGACCAGCCCGATCAAAAACTGAGTTATAAATTCGGCTCGCTGCAGCATGTAGATAAAGCTGTGCGCAAACAGGCCATCGATCATAACATAGAAGTGATCAAACACGGCGTGGAGCTGGGCTCCGATTCCATTACCGTATGGTTATCGGATGGGTCTTGTTTCCCCGGCCAGTTGAATTTCCGTAGGGCGTTTCAGCGCACGCTGGAATCGCTGCAGGAAATTTATGCCACCCTGCCCGGCAACTGGAAGATGTTTGTAGAGTATAAGGCCTTTGAACCCAACTTTTACTCGATGACGGTAGGGGATTGGGGGCAATCATTATTGTATGCTAATAAACTGGGGCCAAAAGCCTATACCCTGGTTGACCTGGGCCATCACCTGCCCAATGCCAACATTGAGCAAATCGTTGCTTTGTTATTGGGTGAAGGCAAACTGGGTGGTTTTCATTTTAACGACAGCAAGTATGGTGATGATGATCTCACTGTTGGCAGCATCAATCCTTACCAGTTGTTTTTGATATTTAATGAACTGGTAGAAGGGATGGATGCCCGTGGTATGCAGCATGCCAGCGACCTGGGGTGGATGATCGATGCTTCGCATAATGTAAAGGATCCTTTGGAAGACCTGTTGCAATCGGTAGAGGCTATCAAGATTGCGTATGCGCAGGCTTTGCTGGTGGATACAAAATCGCTGGTAGCAGCGCAGGAAGCGAATGATGTAGTGAAAGCCCAGGAGATATTGCAACAGGCCTATCGCACAGACGTACGGCCTCTCGTTGCCGAAGCGCGTATGCGTGCCGGTGCTGCCTTGCAGCCCTTGCAGTTGTTCAGGGAATTAAAGGTTAGAGAGCATTTGATAAAAGAGCGTGGGCAGAAAACCGTAGCCACCGGTTTATAACACCCACCCGCCGTCCCTAACGGGACGGTGTATTGCCGGGTTGCACGATTGCTACCCACCTTGCGCCCCTAACGGGGCGCCGTAATGCGTCCCGACAGGGACGCCAGGTGTGTAGCCCCGTAGGCCCCACGCACCATGACCGCGTCCCGTTAGGGACGCCAGGTGTGTAGCCCCGTAGGCCCCACGCACCATGACCGCGTCCCGTTAGGGACGCCAGGTGTGTAGCACGCATCGTAAACGCGCGACGATTTGCGTCCCGTTAGGGACGCTGGGTGTGTAGCACGCATCGTAAACGCGCGACGATTTGCGTCCCGTTAGGGACGCCGGGTGTGTAGCCCCGTACGTCGCATGCACCCACCCGCCGTCCCTAACGGGACGGTGTATTGCCCGGTTGCGCGATTGCTACCCACCTTGCGCCCCTAACGGGGCGCCGTAATGCATCCAGACAGGGAAGCCAGGTGTGTAGCCCCGTACGCCGCATGCACCAGGACCGCGTCCCGTTAGGGACGCCAGGTGTGTAGCACGCATCGTAAACGCGCGACGATTTGCGTCCCGTTAGGGACGCCGGGTGTGTAGCCAGGAGCCGAAAAGCAAACCGAACGTACAAATGAGCCTGCCTGCCGGCAGGCAAGTGACACAACCGTTGCCCATAGCAGCACCACAGCCGACACAAAAAACATGACACCAACCTCCGCCATCGCCATATTCGATATTGGTAAAACCAATAAAAAACTCTTCCTCTTCGACGAGCAATACAACATGCTCCTCGAAAAAAACGAACAATTCGACGAGATCACCGACGAAGACGGCGACGCCTGCGAAAACCTGCCGGCCCTTACCCAATGGGTAAACCAAAGCCTGCAACAGGCCTTCCAGGAAAAAAAAATACGTATACGTGCGCTTAATTTCAGCACCTATGGCGCCAGCTTTGTGCACATCGATCACGAAGGTAAACCCGCTGCGCCGCTCTACAACTACCTGAAAAAATACCCTGCCGGCCTACAGGCGGATTTTTATAAGAAATACGGCGGCGAGCTGTCTTTCTCCATGCATACGGCATCACCCGTGCTGGGCAGCCTCAACTCGGGTTTGCAACTGTACCGTATCAAACACGAAAAACCCGAACTGTATGAACGCATACGGTATTCGCTGCATTTGCCGCAATACATGAGCTACCTGGTCACCGGCCGTGCCTACAGCGATATCACCAGCATCGGCTGTCACACGGCCATGTGGAACTTCCCGCAAAACCATTACCACGAATGGCTGTACCGCGAAGGCATCAATGAAAAGCTGGCCCCGATATTTCCGTCGGATCAACTTATGCACTCGCAATGGCAGCAACATGCCATGTTAACCGGCGTTGGGCTACACGATAGTTCGGCGGCGCTGATCCCATACCTCTTTCATTTTTTTGAACCCTTTGTGCTGGTTTCTACCGGTACCTGGTGTATCAGCCTCAACCCGTTCAATCAAACGCGGCTCACCTTTGAAGAGCTGCAGCAGGATTGTTTGTGTTATATGGAATACCGCGGGCGGCCTATAAAAGCCGCGCGTTTGTTTGCCGGTTACGAGCACGAACAGCAGGTAAAAAAACTGGCGGCGCATTTCAACGTGGCCAACGATTATTATAAAACGGTAGCCTACGATCCCGGGATAAGTCTGGCCGGCGGCGCACCTGCTGCCAACGCCAAAAACGGCAACAGCGCCATGCAACAGGGTTCATTATTTGCCTCGCGCAACCTGGCCGGTTTTGCCAGTTACGAAGCGGCCTATCACCAACTGATGGCCGATATCATGCAGCAGCAGATCGAATCGCTGAACCTGGTGCTGCACAACAGCCCGGTGAAAAAGATCTTTGTGGATGGCGGTTTCAGCCGCAATCCCATTTATATGCAATTGCTCGCTAATGCATATCCTGCGCATGAAGTGTATGCAGCCTCCATGGCGCAGGCCTCTGCGCTGGGCGCCGCACTGGCTGTACACAAACACTGGAACAGCCACAATCCCTCACCTGAACTGATCGAGCTGAAACAATACCGCAAGACGGGCGCTACACTCGTTTGATACTTTTAAGTATTATCTATTGCATATGAAAAAATGGATTGCTTGTGCTTCGGCCTGTTGTAGTTTTATGGTACTACAAGCGCAGGTTTCACCCAAACCGGGCACCGATGTAACCACTCCCTTACACGCGGTTCAACCCGATTATCCCGTTCCATATGGCGCCATGCCGGCCGCCGATATCAAAAAAGTACTCGATAAGGTATTTGACTATCTCGATGCGGCCACACCACCGCAAATGGTGTTGAAAACGAATGGAGAAGCCGTCAACGATCCATCGCGTTTCGATACATCCATGATGTTACAACCCGGCGATTTCAGGCTCAACAGCTACGAATGGGGCGTTACCTATTCGGGTATGCTGCTGGCTGCCGAAACAAGTGGCGATAACCGTTACAGTGACTATGTAAAAAAGCGTTTTGCTTTTATGGCGCAATGGGTGCCTGCTATTAAAAAGAAAGTAGAGGCCGGTTCGGTAAAAGGCAACTATGTGTTCAGGCAAACCATCGAGCCGCGTGCGCTGGACGATGCAGGCGCTATGTGCGCCGCCATGATCAAGGCTACGAGGGCAGGCATGAACAACGATCTGCGCCCCATGATCGATCATTTTATACAATTTATCAGCACCAAAGAGTTCCGTCTGCCTGATGGCACCCTGGCCCGTAACCGGCCGCAGAAAAACACCATCTGGCTCGACGATCTGTATATGAGTGTACCTGCGCTGGCGCAAATGGGCAAGTTGACCGGCAATACCAAATATTATGATGATGCCGTAAAACAAATACGCCAGTTTGCACAACGTATGTTCAATAAAGAAAAAGGATTATACATGCATGGCTGGGTGCAGGGTATGGAGCCGCATCCTGAAATGTACTGGGGCCGCGCCAATGGATGGGCTATCCTGGCAACCGTGGAATTGCTGGATGTGTTGCCGGAAAACCATCCGGGCCGCCCTTTTTTATTACAACAATTGCGGGCGCATGCCAAAGGGCTGGCTGCCCTGCAATCGGGATCGGGTTTCTGGCACCAGTTGCTCGACCGCACCGATTCTTATCTCGAGACTTCTGCCACGGCCATTTATGCCTATTGTATTGCGCATGCCGTTAACAAAGGATGGCTCGATGCGGTGGCTTATGCGCCTATGGCCATGCTGGCCTGGAATGCGGTTACTACCAGGATCAATGCTACCGGACAGGTAGAGGGTACCTGTGTAGGCACGGGGATGGCTTTTGATCCGGCGTTTTATTATCACAGGCCGGTGAATGTGTATGCGGCGCATGGGTATGGGCCGGTGTTGCTGGCGGGTGCGGAGATGCTGAGGTTGGTGAAGGGGGAGAAGTTTAAAATCAATGATAGTTCGTTGCAGTACTATAAATAATACCGGCGCCCGTAGGGAGCAACCTGTTTCCGGCAAAATGTGTAACTTAAGCCGCAAAAATCCCCATTGCGCGACATGAAACACTTATTCGTTACCCTCTGCTTCTTCATTCATTACATCGCCGGTGCTCAAACCAAAATCACTAACCTTCGTTGCGAAAACCTGTCCAACCCACTCGGACTGGAAACCCAGCACCCCCGTTTTAGCTGGCAACTACATTCCACCTCCAGGAACGTTCTACAAACTTCCTACCGCATACTGGTGGCCGACGACCCCGCCAAACTGGCCAGCGACAACGGCAATATATGGGACAGCAAACAGGTGAATTCCGGTGAATCCGTTTGGATACCTTATGCCGGTAAACCCCTGCAACCCGCCAAATATTATTACTGGAAAGTGATGGTATGGGATAACAAGGGCGGCGCTGCCTCCAGCGACTCGGTGGCCTTCTGGCAAATGGGTTTGCTGCAACCGGCCGACTGGGGCCATGCCAAATGGATCGGTTACGATGACATGGACCCTGCCAAACGCATCGTGCCCGGCATTCATGCACCCGGCGGCAATAAAGATTATAAAACAAGAGTAAGCGGCGATCATGTATTGCCGGTATTGCGCAAATCGTTTACCATCAATAAAACCGTTCGCCGTGCCACGGCCTTTGTAAGCGGGGTAGGGCATTACGAGCTGCATATCAACGGCGCCAAAGTGGGCGATCATTTCCTGGCGCCCGGCTGGACCCATTACGATAAACGCGTTTTGTACAACAGCTACGATGTCACCAAACAGCTGTCTAACGGCGCCAATGCCATAGGCGTGATGCTGGGTAATGGTTTTTACAACATACCCAATGTGCGGTACCGCAAACTGCTCACTGCCTTTGGCAACCCGGCCATGATCATGAAACTGCTGGTAGAGTATACCGATGGCACCAAAACCGAGATCGTGAGCGACAATACCTGGAAAACCACCCAAAGCCCCATCATCTTTTCGAGCATATTTGCGGGTGAGGAATACAATGCCAACCTGGAACAGGATGGCTGGAACAAACCCGGCTTTAACGATGCTTCCTGGAAGGCGGCCACCATCGTAAAAGGTCCTGCCGGAAAACTGATGGCCGAGCAGGGTTACCCGTTAAAGGTGATGCGCACCATACCGGTTCAATCCGTTACCAAAACCAGCGACAGCACCTGGCTCTACGATTTTGGACAAAACGCCTCGGGCATTATTCATATACAGGTAAAAGGCAAACAGGGACAGCAGGTAAAATTTTATCCTGCCGAACTGATCACCAAAGACAAACGCGCCAACCAGAAAAATACCGGCCGTCCATTTTATTTCTCCTATACGCTCAAAGGCAAGGGCGCCGAAGAATGGGAACCGCGTTTTACCTATTATGGTTTCCGTTATGTAGAAGTGGTGAATGCTGCGCCCGAAAACGAGGCCAACAGCAACGAACCGGCCATTGTGAAAATGACCATGCTGCATACGCATAATGCCAATCCGCAAATTGGAAAGTTCAGTTGTTCAGAAGAACACTTCGATAAAACATTCTCATTGATCGACTGGGCCATCCGCAGCAATATGCAAAGCGTGGTGACCGATTGCCCGCACCGTGAAAAACTCGGCTGGCTGGAGCAAACCTATCTCATGGGCGAATCGATCCATTACAACTACGATATCTATCATTTATACCGAAAGCTGGTGACCGATATGATGGCCGATCAAACACCCGATGGACTGGTGCCGGATATCACGCCGGAATATGTAACCTTTGATGGCGGTTTTCGCGACTCACCCGAATGGGGCAGCGCCGCGGTGATTCTGCCCTGGATGCTGTATAAATGGTATGGCGATAAAAGCGTGATGCAGGATGCCTGGACGATGATGACCAAATACGTGGATTACCTGGGCTCCAAAGCCAAAGGGCATATCGTATCGCATGGTTTGGGCGACTGGTACGACCTGGGTCCGAAATTCCCCGGTATTGCGCAATTGACGCCTATTGAAGTTACTGCTACCGCTATTTACTACTACGATATTGCGTTATTGGCGCAAATGGCGGAGCTGTTGCAAAAGCCTGCCGAGGCCGCTAAATACAAATCGCTGGCTGCGCAGGTAAAATCGGCATTCAACGCCAAATTCTTTCATGCGCAAACAAAAGTATATTCCACCGGCAGTCAAACTGCTATGGCCATGCCCTTGGTGGTGGGGCTGGTAGATGAGAGCAACCGCGCCGCCGTTTTCAAAAACCTGGTAGACAGTATCAGCAAAAACGGCAAGGCATTGACCGCCGGCGATATCGGGTTCCATTTCCTGGTGCAGGCCCTCAGCGATGGCGGCGCCGCGCAACTGGTGTATGAAATGAATTCGCGCGATGATGTGCCCGGTTATGGATTTCAATTGAAGAAAGGCGCTACCGCCTTAACCGAATCGTGGGCGGCGCTGGAAGAGGTTTCGAACAACCACCTGATGCTGGGTCACCTCATGCAATGGTTTTACGATGGACTGGCCGGTATACGGCAGAGTGACACATCGGTGGGTTATCGTGATATAGAGATCAAACCCGAGCCGGTGATTGGCGTAGACAAAGGCAAGGCTTCCTTTGAATCGCCCTATGGCGCCATTTACAGCGAATGGGACCACCAGTATTCCTGGCGGGTGTTTACCATTACCATTCCTGCCAATACAACGGCTACCATTTACTTACCTTCGCCCGAAAGCACTACCATACTGGAAAGCAATATGCCATTGAAAAGTCACAGGGATATCAAATGGCTGGGTTATCAGAATGGAAAGGCCGTATTTAAAACGGGTTCGGGCAAGTATAAATTTATTATCCGGTGAGTGATGATCATCTTGTGTTTAACACCCATGCGGGTGTAATTACCGGTTGGAGAGACCGGGGTGTGATACGGGCAACTGGTATTCGATATGCGACAGCGGAGCGGTTTCAACCGCCCGTTCCTGCAACGCCTTACACAACGCCTTTTAAGGCTACTGCGTGGTCGCCTTATAGTCCGCAGGCGCCGGATTCCCGTTTGCAAAAACTACTGGGCGCTTCGCCTCTTGAACATCTTACACTGGATGAACATTGCCAGTATTTATCGGTTACCGTTCCCGACGGGCCACGTCATCAATTACCGGTGATGGTATGGATACATGGCGGATCCTATGTTTCGGGTAGTGGAGATGCTAGCATATTTGATGCGCGGCTGCTGGTGGAAGAACAACGTGTGGTTGTTGTGAACGTTACTTATCGTTTAGGTTTATTTGGATTTTTAGGCGGTTATGCCGAAAGGGCAGCCAACCTCGGTTTATTGGATATCATAGAAGCCCTGCGCTGGATAAAAAACAATATTGAAGGTTTTGGCGGTGATGCCGGTAACATCACTTTGTTTGGACAGTCATCGGGTGGCGATGCCATTGCCCATTTGATGATTGCAGAGGGGGCGCAGTCGTTGTTTCAGCGTGCCATTATTCAAAGTGCGCCATTGGGCATCAGCCGCGGCCGTACTGATATGACGGCTGCTATGACTACTATAGCAAGTGATATCCCTGCAACGGCCACCATCGATGAAGTGGTATTACACTATGAAGCCCTGTCTGCCGCTGCGCGTAAATTTGGTTTGAAGGGTGGAATGCCATTTGGTGTGCAGTATGGCCACGCACCGTTGCCCCACGAAAAAGATATTGAACAAGCCTGGCTGCGTGTGGCAAAACACTTTGATGTATTGATCGGTTACGCAGCGAATGAAACCTTGTTTTTCCTTCCTTTTATACCATCACTTCAACGTATTACTGCTGTTCCACTGGTGGGCGCCGGCATCCGGCAGCTACTGGTATATATCACCACCGGCCGCATTTACCGGAATGCGGCTATTCAATTTGCCAGGCGCCATGCAAGGGGTGGGGGCAGGGCTTATTTGTATAAGTTTACCGGGAGCAGCGCCATGCACACCGTAGATATTCCCCTGTTGTTTGGCGATCAAAAAACATGGGAGCAGGCCGAACTGGTAAAAGGCATGTCGTGGGAAACCCTGCAGCAACGTGGTGCGGCTGTGCGGGCGCTTTGGGCGCAGTTTGCACGCACAGGAAAGCTGGAAGAAAAAGCAGAGCTGGGGCTGCTGGGTTACAGGCGTGTTTAATTGTTTATATTAGCAACATGATGTTGATTCCCGCTTCTGACATGAAGGACCTGTTTTACCAGGTTTTGCTTAAACATGGTTGCTCCAACATACAAGCCCAACAATGCGCCGATATTTTCACCAACAACAGTATCGATGGTGTGTACACCCATGGCGTCAACCGCTTTCCGCGTTTTGTTGAATACATACGGCAGGGTTATATCAATATACATGCAGCACCTACATTAAAACATGCCTTTGGGGGCATGCAGCAATGGGATGGCAACCTGGGCATTGGTCCATTGAATGCCATACATGCTACCGATACTGCCATGCAACTGGCGCAACAACACGGTATTGGTTGTGTGGCGCTGGCCAACACCAATCACTGGATGCGCGGCGGTACGTATGGATGGCAGGCTGCCAGGGCAGGCTTTGTGTTTATTGGCTGGACCAATACCACGGCTTTGATGCCAGCCTGGGGCGCTGCCGATGCCAAATTAGGAAACAACCCGTTGGTGATGGGTTTGCCTTTCGGCCATGAGGCCATTGTGCTGGATATGGCTATGTCGCAATATTCGTTTGGTGCCATGGAACTGGCGGCCATGAAAAACGACACTTTGCCGGTATACGGTGGATTCGATGAAGCCGGTAATTTATCTACCGATCCCAAAGCCATTCTGGCCAGCAAACGGCCGTTGCCCATTGGTTACTGGAAAGGGGCGGGGCTGGCTTTGTTGCTGGATATATTGGCGGCGGTGCTCTCCGGCGGGCTGGCGGTACATGAAATTACCGCGCAAAAAAACGAGCTGGGTTTATCGCAGGTGTTTGTTGCTATCGATATCTCGATGTTAGGCAATCACAGTGCAATTGGCAATACCGTACAAGCAATTATTGACGATTATCATCGTTCCAGTAACCCGGTCAGTTTCCCCGGTGAGCGGGTGCTGCAAACCAGGAAAAGGAATATGGAGAACGGGATACCCGTATTGGAGAAGGTATGGGAGGAAATCAAAAAGCTGTAGCTGTTTTTTTGTAAATGCGCGCTGTGATTTCATCGTTGTTGGTTGTATTTACCTGGTTGCTTCCTGATTTTATGATGCAGGTTCCTGTTTACTCGCATCAAGTTCCTGTTTACACGCACAAACTTTTTGTTTACAGGCTGCAACAACCTGTTTACACTGGTCAACAAGCCGAAAACACAGCCTTTCATGCTTAGTTCGGTCTGTTGCCGCCACGGGGCGCCGCGCCCCGTAGCAACATTGCACCGTTGTAAGCCGGTTGCGGCGTGTATGCAGGCAGTTGGCGCCAGTAATCAACCGTTTGATGCGTGTAATCATCCGTTTGTTGCGTGTATGCAGCCTGTTGTAGCTTGTATTCGGCCTGCAGCGCACCGTTTTCATGAAACAATGCACCTTTACACATCAACAACGTGCCGCCCCCGGTCAACAAAGCACTGTACCTGGAAAACAATACGGCGAAGTAAGCTTGCAGCGGCCTGTTTACAGGTTGTTTGCTGCTGTTTACAAGCTGTTAGACGCTGTACTACGCCAGAAATCAAATAATTCACTAATTTGATCCGCAAATCAACATTCCCTTGAAGAACATCTTATTCATTACACTCTTCATTTTGCTCGCCGCCTGCGGCGACGACACCGGCGTGACCGCCTACAAAAACAGCTCCGGCAGTTCGGGAAGCGACGACATTCCCTCGTTACAATATTCCGTCATCCGTTATTTCCCGCATGACACCACGTCTTACACCGAAGGCCTTTTATTCCATAAAGGCAGCCTCTTCGAAAGCACCGGTTCACCGGACGATCAGCCGGCATTAAAGTCGGTGGTAGGCATGGTAGACCTCACCAACGGTAAAATATCCACCACCGTAGAATTACCCAAACGACACTTTGGCGAAGGCATCGTATTCCTCAACAACAAACTCTACCAGCTTACCTATAAAAACCAGACAGGCTTTGTATATGATGCTGAAAGCTACAAACTGGTAGACTCGTTTTCCTTTCCCAGCGCCGAAGGCTGGGGCCTTACCACAGATGGCACGCATTTGATGATGAGCGATGGCACCAATGCAATTACTTACATAAACCCTACAGATTATTCTGTAGTGCGGGTACTGCAGGTATCTGATAACAAAGGCATTGTTAACCGCCTCAACGAACTGGAATTTGTAAAAGGGTTTCTCTACGCCAACGTGGGCTACACCGAAACCATTGTAAAGATCGATACCGCTAGCGGCCGTGTAACAGGCCGTTTAGATCTTTCTTCACTACGTCACGAAGCGACAGTAAGATACCCGCATGTGCTTGATATGAATGGCATTGCCTACGACTCCACCGCCGGAACTTTTTATGTTACCGGCAAGCTATGGCCAAACATATATGAAATAAGTTTTCCCCATTAAACTGAAAAGGAACGGTATTTGGATTTACTGGCTGGGCTTGATTATGTGATATTAGGTAAAATCTTAATTTCATCACTATGAGACCTTGCCAGTTTGTACCGGTGCTTTTCACGGCACTCCTGATTTGTAGCTGTGGCAAAAGAAAACACAATAACCCCTCCATCAATGCACCCGCCGACCTCACGGCTGCCACTTATTCAGATAATGTTTATGGTGAATCGTTCGAGCGGTTCAATGAACGATTTCACAACGATTCCACTTTCCAGATTTCGCGTGTTGAATTTCCCATTGGCGGGAAATATGTCGATGACCTGGTGAGCCGCGTATGGTCGGCCGATAACTGGGAGATACTCATCACACCCGTGAGCGCTATCACCGATACCACCCACTACAAACACAGCCTGGTACGTACCGATACCTTTGTAACGGAAAAATTCTGGATAGAACAAAGCGGGTTCAAGGTAGAGCGCCGTTTTGAAAAGAAGGGTGGTAAATGGTACCTGGTTTATTACGACGATATCAACCTGTAGTATACACGAAGTTTTTCATATACCTGATTTGTATGCGTAACAAATTATCCTTTGTTCTGATCGTATCCTTTTTAAACACCCTGTTGGTTACAGGCGCAGTATCGGATTTTACATTTCGCAGTATCACCTGGGCCGGCTATTCAGCAGCCGGCAACCTGGGTGTGAATATCTGGATGTTTGCATCGGGCATGTTTTTGCTCACGTTTTTCGTGATGGCGGTTCTTGTATTGTTGCCGCAAAAGCGCCCGGGTGATATACTGTGAAAATTCCTATCTTCCGTTTATGAAACGGATCCTTCTTTTTTGCATCGGCCTTTCAATATCATTGATCTCCTTCTCACAACCCTACCTCTTTTCTTATTTCAAAGGCAATGGCGAAGACGGGCTGCACCTGGCCTATAGTCTCGACGGCCTCAAATGGACGGCCTTAAAAAACGACAGTTCCTTCCTGAAACCCACCGCCGGTAAAGACAAACTCATGCGCGACCCCTGTATTGTAAGGGGCGCAGACGGCTTGTTTCATATGGTATGGACGGTAAGCTGGAACGAAAAAGGGATCGGCTATGCCAGTTCCAAAGACCTGCTTACCTGGAGCGAACAAAAATATATTCCCGTGATGGAACACGAACCGGATGCCCTGAACTGCTGGGCGCCGGAGATCTTTTACGATGCGTTGAAAAAAGAATATATGATCTACTGGGCCACCACCATCCCCGGCCGTTTTCCCAAAGGCGATACTTCGGGTGACAGTAAGTACAACCACCGCATGTATTATGTAACTACCAAAGACTTTAAAACCTTCAGCGATACCAAACTTCTTTACGACCAGGGGTTCAACGTCATCGACGCCACCATTCAAAAGAATGGACAGCAGTACGTGATGTTCCTGAAAGATGAAACCCGCTACCCGCCGCAAAAGAACCTGCGGCTGGCTTTTAGCAATACGCTCACCGGTGGCTACAGCACCGCTTCCGAACCCATTACCGGCCAGTACTGGGCCGAAGGGCCTACCGTGTTGAAACAGGGCAAACGCTGGATCGTGTATTTTGACAAATACCGGGAGCATAAATATGGCGCGGTGGCATCTACCGATCTGAAACAATGGACGGAAATTTCTGACCAGTTGGAGATGCCGAAGGGGATAAGACATGGGACGGTGTTTACTGTATCAAAAAATGAGTTGGAAAAATTGAAGCAGGAGGTAAGAAGTAGGAAGTAGGATGGCCCCTGATTTTCATACTTCATACTTCCTGCTTCCTACTTCATTACAGGATGCGTCAGGATAGTGCACCTGGCTTTGTGGCTTATTTTACAAAGCATTAGATTGCTTTGCCATGCTCAAACCCTTGCACATACTCATAATCGTTTCGCTGACACTTATTTGGGCAGGCGTCTGCCCCGCCCAGGCGCAGCAGTCTACCAACCAGGCGAAAATCAAAATAGACATATCAAAACCCATTGCTCCCATGCAACCCATATGGGCATGGTTTGGTTACGATGAACCGAACTATACCTATATGAAAGATGGGAAAAAATTATTGTCCCGGATCGCTGCGATGAGCCCTGTACCGGTATATGTGCGTGCACATAACCTGCTCACCAGCGGCGATGGTAAGGCAGCGCTGAAATGGGGTTCTACCAATGTATACACCGAAGACGCCAACGGTAATCCTGTGTACAACTGGACCATCGTTGATAGCATTTTCGATACCTATGTACAACGCGGTATGAAACCCCTGGCCGAGATCGGTTTTATGCCCGAAGCCTTATCCAGCCATCCGCAACCATATCAACACGATTGGCAGCCCGGTGAGCCTTATAACAAGATATTTACCGGCTGGAGTTACCCGCCCAATGATTATAAAAAATGGGGCGACCTGGTATATGAATGGGTAAAACATTGTGTAAACCGGTACGGCCCCAATGAAGTGGAAAGCTGGTACTGGGAACTATGGAACGAACCCAATATCGGTTACTGGAAAGGCACCGTGGAAGAATATTGCAAGCTGTACGATTATACCGCCGATGCGGTAAAACGTGCATTGCCAAAGGCCAGGATCGGCGGACCACATTCCACCGGTCCATCCTGGGATAAGGCAGAAACTTTCCTGCGCACCTTCCTGCAGCATTGTATCAGTGGTAAAAACCATGTAACCGGTAAAACCGGCACACCACTCGATTTTATTGCCTTTCATGCCAAGGGCGCGCCCCGTGTAGTGGATGGGCATGTGCGTATGGGTATCAGCAACCAGTTACGTGATATATCGAAAGGTTTCGAGATCGTAGCTTCATTTCCTACATTAAAACATTTGCCCATCGTCATTGGTGAATCCGATCCCGAAGGCTGTGCAGCCTGTGGTATGGCTACCAATCCCGAGAATGCTTATCGAAACGGCACCATGTATTCATCTTATACTGCCGCATCCTTTGCCCGGAAATATCTACTGGCCGATCATTTTAAAGTGAACTTGCTGGGCGCCGTATCCTGGTCGTTTGAGTTTGAAGACCAGCCCTGGTTTTATGGTTTTCGCGACCTGGCCACCAATGGTGTTGATAAACCCGTGTTGAATGTGTTTCGCATGTTTGGTATGATGAAAGGCAAGCGCGTGGCTGTTGAAAGCGATCGTATGGTTCCTTTGTTTGCGATACGTGATTCAGGTGTGCGCAAGCCGCAAACCGATGTAGGCGCCATAGCTGCCACCGCCAACCGCAATGCCACTGTGATGATATGGAATTACCACGATGATGATGTAAGCGGTGATGCAGCCAACGTGCAATTACAATGCAAGGGTATTAAGGCGAACAAAGTAACCCTTACACAATACCGGATAGATGCCGATAACAGCAATTCGTATGAAGTATGGAAAAAGATGGGATCGCCGCAACAACCCACGGCAGCGCAGATCAAAGAACTGGAGAAAGCCGGTGAATTAAAACAAACAGGACAAACAACCGAAACCCCGAAAGACGGATTATTGCTGGTGAACACAACCCTTCCCCGGCAGGGCATCGTCTTTTATAAAATAGATTGGTAATGCAAACGATACAAACCATGCGAGGAAATAAGTTATTGATCGTCCTGCTGCTCCTTGTTGTTTCTTCCTTTATACATGCCCCGGAAAAAAGGACCTTGTATATCATCGGCGATTCTACCGTAAGAAATGGCGATGGTATGGGCAGAGACAGTTTATGGGGATGGGGCAGCCTTATAGCCAGCCGCTTCGATACAACATCCCTTGCCATACGCAACCTGGCTATCGGGGGCAGAAGCAGCCGCACGTTTATAACAGAGGGCCGCTGGGACCGCATATTACAAACGCTGAAGCCCGGCGATTTTGTGATCATGCAGTTTGGGCATAACGATGCCGGTCCGCTGGATGATACCGCCCGCGCAAGAGGCACTATCAAAGGCTTTGGAGAAGACAGCGTGGCCATTTACAATCCCATCCGAAAAATGAATGAGACCGTGCACAGTTATGGCTGGTATATGCGTAAATACATTGTAGACACCAAAGCAAAGGGCGCCATACCCATTGTATGCTCGCCCGTGCCGAGGAATAATTTTAAAGATGGAAAAACCGTGCGTTCCCATGAAAGTTATGGCAAATGGGCGCAGGACGTGGCCAGGGCCAATGGCGCCTATTTTATCCCGTTGAACGATCTTATTGCCGACCGGTATGATGCACTGGGTCCCGATGAGGTGAAGAAATTTTTTCCTAAAGACCATACCCATCCCAACCGGGCAGGATCGGAGCTGAATGCGGATATGGTGGTAAAAGGAATCAAAGATCTTCGGAAATGTACACTTAGAAAATTCCTGAAATAGATGATGCGAATCAGTTTCTTATTGTTTTTGGTGGTAGGCGCCATGGTGCCCGCGTTGGCGCAAAATATATCCCTGGCAGGTGACTGGCATTTCAGGATCGACAGGAACGATGCCGGTGTGCAGCAGCAATGGTACAAACAAGTCATCACTGACGAGCTTATCAAACTGCCCGGCTCCATGCTTACCAATGGCAAGGGCGATCATGTAACCCTGCAAACAAAATGGACGGGCAGTATATACGACAGCAGTTGGTATTTTAACCCGAGGCTGGAAAAGTACCGGCAACCGGGCAACCTGAAGTTTCCTTTCTGGTTAACGCCTGACAAATATTATGTGGGTGTGGCCTGGTATCAAAAATCGGTCAACATTCCTGCCAACTGGAAAGGGAAACATATTGAATTGTTTTTGGAGAGATGTCATACTGAAACAACTGTTTGGATAGATGGAAAGGAGGTGGGTATGCAAAACAGTTTGTCGGTACCGCATGTGTACGATCTCTCAGCTTTGGCCACGCCGGGAAAACATACCATTACCATCCGCATCGATAACCGGATTAAAGATATTAATGTAGGTCCCGATTCCCATAGTCTAACCGATCATACACAGGGCAACTGGAATGGCATCATAGGAATGATTGCCCTGAATGCCATGCCTGCAACCTGGATTGAGCATGTGCAGGTATATCCCGATGTGGCTGCCAGACAGGCGCGGGTAAAGGTAACCGTTAAAAATGCCAAACCCGGTACCATTACTGTATCGGCAACAAGTTTTAATAGTGCGGTTGTACACCAGGTGCCTGCTGTTCAGCACGCTGCTGCCGATACTGTTGAAGTAATACTGCCCATGAGCGGCAAGATGCAGTTGTGGGATGAGTTGCACCCCGCGCTGTACCGTTTGCTGGTTACGCTCAAAACCAAAGATGGCCTTACACATAGTAAGTCGCTGCAGTTTGGTATGCGTTCGGTTACCATAGAAGGAAGGAATTTGCTGGTGAATGGCCGCCCGGTGTTTTTACGGGGCACCGTAAACAACTGCGAATTTCCATTGACCGGTTTTCCGCCCATGGATGTGGCCGGTTGGGAACGTTTGTATACCACCGCCAAGGCACATGGATTGAACCATATGCGTTTTCATAGCTGGTGCCCGCCCGAAGCGGCATTTATTGCCGCCGACAAGGTGGGGATCTATTTGCAGCCGGAGTTTCCCGGTTGGGTTAACCATGGAACCTCTATGGGCAACGGCCGGCCCGTTGATCGATACATTTATGAAGAAACCGACCGTATAGCAGATTGTTACGGCAACTATGCTTCTTTTGTGATGGAAGCCGTAGGTGGTAATGAACCATCGGGCCGCAACCATCCGAAATTCCTGGCGGGGCTGATCCATTACTGGCAGGCCAAAGACAAACGCCGTGTATATACAGGCGCATCTGTGGGCAACAGCTGGCCGCTGGTGCCGGAGAACGAGTATATGGTAAAGGCGGGCGCCCGCGGATTGACCTGGCCGAATGCCCGTCCCGAAAGCGATTCGGATTATCATGCCGTGGTGGAGCGTTTTCCCGTGCCTTATGTGACCCATGAAATGGGGCAGTGGTGTGTATTCCCTGATTTTGACGAGATCGGTAAATACACAGGTGTATATAAAGCAAAGAATTTTGAATTGTTCCGGGAAGAGCTGGCGGGTCATGGTATGGCTGATAAGGCCCGTGCTTTTTTAATGGCCTCCGGTAAGCTGCAGGTGTTGTGTTATAAACATGAAATTGAAAAGGCGTTGCGTACAAAAGGGCTGGCGGGTTTTCAATTATTGGGTTTGCAGGATTTCCCCGGGCAGGGTACGGCGCTGGTAGGTATGCTGAATGCATTGTGGCAGAATAAACCCTATGTTTCTGCCAAAGAAATCAGGCGGTTTTGTAGTGAAGTGGTGCCACTGGTGCGTATGCCGAAGTTTGTGTATACCAACAATGAAACGCTGCGTGCGCAGGTGGAGTTGTTTAATTTTGGCGCGTTGAAGGAGGCGGTGGTGAATTGGGTGTTGAAGGATAGTACGGGCAGGGTGATTACCAAAGGCGCGTTTGATAAAAAGGAATATGCGCGGGGTAATGGCATTCCGGTGGGGGATATTAGTTATCCTTTATCATCTGTACAATCGGCTATGCGGTTGAATCTTGAAGTTGCTATTGCGGGAACATCTTATATAAACGATTGGAATATCTATGTGTTTCCCGCTAGTTTGCCTGAAATTAGTTCTACAGTTTATTATACCGATACGCTTGATGAAAAGGCGGTTAGCACTTTACAGGCCGGCGGTACGGTGTTTGTAAACGCTGCCGGTAAAATTGTAAAAGGCAAAGAGATCGTAAATCATTTTACACCCGTATTCTGGAATACAAGCTGGTTTAAAATGCGGCCGCCGCATACATTGGGTTTTATTGTGGATCCAAAACATCCGGCCTTTGCCGGTTTTCCTACTTCGTATCACAGTGATATGCAGTGGTGGGGGCTGGTGATCAAAGCGCAGGTGATGCACCTGGAAGATTTTCCCAAATCGTTTGAACCGTTGATGCAGCCGATAGATACCTGGTTTATTAATCGTAAGCTGGCGTTTTTACTGGAAGCAAGAGTAGGGAAGGGAAAGTTGCTTATAAGTACATTGAACTTTTCAAACGATGATCCTGCTGCCAGGCAATTAATGAATAGTTTGAAGCAATATGTGGGGTCGAATTCGTTTAATCCGGAAACAGAAGTTCCCTTATCCACCATACAGGCTTTGTTCAGCACACCATCGTATGAAACATGGAATGGATATACGAAGGATGCGCCGGATGAGCTGAAGGTTAAATGACGCATTCTCACCCGTCGTCCCTAGCGGGACGATTAGGGGGTTGCGATGTGTGGCGGCTACCCACCTGTCGTCCCTAACGGGACGATGACGCTTTGCGACGTATGGGGGCTACCCACCGTTCGTCCCTAACGGGACGATTTCCGGCTTGCGATGGGAGGCTACCCACCTGTCGTCCCTAACGGGACGATAACGCTTTGCGACGTATGGGGGCTACCCACCGTTCGTCCCTAACGGGACGATTACCGGCTTGCGATGGGAGGCTACCCACCTGTCGTCCCTAGCGGGACGATGCCCATGTGTAACCCGTTGTGCTACCCACCGTTCGTCCCTAACGGGACGAGGACGGGTTTGCGATGGGAGGCTAACCACCCGTCGTCCCTAACGGGACGATGACGCTTTGCGACGTATGGGGCTACCCACCGTTCGTCCCTAACGGGACGATGACGCATTGCGACGTATGGGGCTACCCACCGTTCGTCCCTAACGGGACGAATACCGCTTGCGATGGAGGCTACCCACCTGTCGTCCCTACGGGACGGTGGGTGTGTAGCACAATGGTTTAACCTAACGCGTCCCGTTAGGGACGGAGAGTGTGTAGAAGAACGTTTAAGCCGAACCCGTCCCGTTAGGGACGGAGGGTGGGTAGAAGAACGTTTAAGCCGAACCCGTCCCGTTAGGGACGGAGGGTGGGTAGAAGAACGTTTAAACAAGATCCGTCCCGTTAGGGACGATGGGTGGGTAGAAGAATGTTTAATCCAAATCCGTCCCGTTAGGGACGGAGGGTGGGTAGAAGAACGTTTAAACAAGATCCGTCCCATTAGGGACGATGGGTGGGTAGAAGAATGTTTAATCCAAATCCGTCCCGTTAGGGACGGAGGGTGGGTAGAAGAACGTTTAAACCGAACCCGTCCCGTTAGGGACGGTGGGTGTGTAGCCCGTGTTACCATTCATTCAAACAAGCTCTTTAAATATAAACCTTTCATCAAATTCAATTTCAAACGCATTCAGGAACGCCCTGTATTCTTCCCGGAACGTCGTTTTTTTATGATGTTCTTCCTGTAATTGAATATAACGAATCACTTCCTGTACTTGGCTTTTGGAATATGAAAAAGCACCATAACCTTCCTGCCAGGCAAATCGTCCCGGCACAAAGCGTTGTTCATTGATCCATTTGGTGCTTTCTGATTTGACAAGTTGAAGGAGCGAAGCAACCGATTGATTGGGATTGTATCCAATTAAAATGTGAATATGATCGGGCATGCTGTTTATTTGCAGCATTTTGTGTTGGTTGCGTTGTATGATGGCCGTTATGTATTGGTGAAGGCGCTCTTTCCAGGCTTTGTGGATGACCGATTGGCGAAATTTTACGCCGAATACAAAGTGGAGGTATAGTTGGGTATATGTGTTGGACATGGAAAATGGTTTTTGATATAGAAACAAATGTTTCGGTTAATGGTACTAGCGAGTGGTGGAAATGTGGAAAAAAATTTAGATGGGGTAATGGTGCGACCAATCGTGGCTACCCACCCGTCGTCCCTAGCGGGACGATGCCCATGTGTAACCCGTTGTGCTACCCACCGTTCGTCCCTAACGGGACGAGGACGGGTTTGCGATGGGAGGCTACCCACCGTTCGTCCCTAAAGGGACGATGCCCATGTGTAACCCGTTGTGCTACCCACCGTTCGTCCCTAGCGGGACGAGGACGGGTTTGCGATGGGTGGCTACCCACCCGTCGTCCCTAGCGGGACGATGCCCATGTGTAACCCGTTGTGCTACCCACCGTTCGTCCCTAGCGGGACGAGGACGGGTTTGCGATGGGTGGCTACCCACCGTTCGTCCCTAGCGGGACGATGCCCATGTGTAACCCGTTGTGCTACCCACCGTTCGTCCCTAGCGGGACGAGGACGGGTTTGCGATTTGTGGCTACCCACCCGTCGTCCCTAGCGGGACGATTACGGGTTTGCGATTTGTGGCTACCCACCCGTCGTCCCTAGCGGGACGATTACGGGTTTGCAATTTGTGGCTACCCACCCGTCGTCTCTAACGGGACGATTACAGGTTTGCGATTTGTGGCTACCCGTCCCGCTAGGGACGATACCGCAACAACGATTTAAAAAATGTAAAGTGATGATACCGGTAACCAACCGGCTAAAATGATACAATATGAAAAAATTGAGACCAGGTGTTATTATTTCCTGCGCATTGCTGCTAAGTTCAGCCCTGCACGCCCAAAAGATCCCTGCAAAAAAAAGCGTGCTGAAAGCCATGCGCGTCACCAACCAATACTTTATGAACAAATGGCCCGACCCGGGCAAATCGATCGTTACCAATATTGAAAGGCCCAGCAATATATGGACCCGCGCAGTATATTATGAAGGCCTGATGGCCCTTTATGCCATCGATAAAAAGAAGGCATATTATGACTATGCCGTTGATTGGGGCAATAAACACAACTGGGGTCTGCGCGGCAGCATCAAAACACGTAACGCCGATAACCAGTGCTGCGGACAAACCTATATCGACCTCTACCTGATGGATAAACAGGAAGAACGCGTTCGCGATATCAAAGCATCCATCGACCGGATGAAGGCAACGGATACGGTAAGCGACTGGAACTGGATAGACGCCCTGCAAATGGCCATGCCGGTATTTGTAAAACTGGGCAACCTCTATAACGATACCAGCTATTTCAGCCGCATGTACGACATGTACGCCTTCACCAAATACAAACACGGCGATAACGGCCTCTACAACCCCGCCGATCGTTTGTGGTGGCGCGATAAAGACTTCGACCCGCCCTACAAAGAACCCAATGGCGAAGACTGTTACTGGAGCCGCGGCAATGGCTGGGTAGTGGCCGCACTGGTAAGAACACTTGCCGAGCTGCCTAAGACGGATCCTCATTACAACGAATACCTGCAGGATTATAAAGATATGCTGCAGGCCCTGCTGCCCATTCAACGCAACGACGGCTTCTGGAACGTAAGCCTGCACGACTCTACCCATTTCGGCGGCAAAGAACTTACCGGCACGGCGCTTTTTACCTATGGCATGGCCTGGGGTGTAAACAACAACATCATCGACCGGGATACCTATTTACCGGTATTGCTGAAAGCATGGAATGCGATGGTAAAAGACTGTGTGCATAAAAACGGCAAGCTGGGTTATGTACAGGGCACCGGCAAAGAACCCAAAGACGGGCAACCGGTTACTTATACCAGCACACCCGATTTTGAAGACTATGGCCTGGGCTGTTTTTTACTGGCAGGCAGTGAAGTATATAAACTGAAAAAATAAGTATGAAGCAATTGTTTGCAGGCGCATTGGTTTTGTGTATTACTGCAACCGCCGGCGCACAAATAAAAAGAGAAGGCAACCGTTTTCATTTCGATAAATACATCATCGAGTTCTGCAACCCTTCCATGTTCCGGGTAAAAAGCCCACAGGCAGTTAATGAACCCTGGATGGTGGTGCAATACCAGTTTCAACCGGTAACGGTAACCGCCCAACAAACCAAAGAAGGTTATCATTTAACCACATCACAACTTCAAATAAAGGTGAGGAAGTCGCCCTTTGGTATCGACGTGTACAATGCCAAAGGCGAATTGATATCATCCGATATAAAAAACGACCATACGGCCTGCGAAAAAAAGCTGGCTGCCGATGAGCATTTCTTTGGTTTTGGCGAGCGTATGGATTTCCTGGACCGCCGCCATAAGAAACTTACCCTGAATGTAGGCCGCGGCAAAGGCATGCCGCACATCATTGGCGCCTACAATATCCTGGAGGCCAATTACAGCCCCATCCCGTTTTTTATGAGCACAAAGGGCTATGGTATATTTTATCATACCGCCTATCCCACCACCTGGGATATGGGTGCAACCGACGCCCATACCTATCGCTTTAGTGCAGAAGGCGGCGAGCTGGATTATTATTTTATCTATGGTCCCGGCTTCCCGCAATTGCTGGAGCAATATACTTCCCTCACGGGCCGTTCTCCCTTGCTGCCGCAGTTTGCGTTAGGTTTGCATGTAGGCACCTATTCCGGCGGTACCTGGGGACATGAACAAAACACATCCGACAAATATGTAATAGAGCTGGCGCGCAAACTGCGTGAAATGGGTATACCGGCCGACCTGCTTTGGCTGGACAGCACCTGGCGCATCTTTGGCAAAACCGGCGGCAAAGGCGCTACTTCTTTCGAGTGGCGTGAGACATTCAAAAACCCCGCTGCTCTGTTCGATAGTTTGTATGCCATGAACTATAACATGGTGGGGCTGCACCTGCGTCCACGGTTCGATAATGGTCCCACCCTCAAATTGCTCGATACCGCGCAGCGGTTAAAGTATACCTATCCTGAAGGGGATTATGCCGGTGAGTTTGTAAATTTCTTTGATTCCGCCGCTACCGAATGGTGGTGGCAGCATGGTGTGATGCGTGTAGCAGGTATCGGCGCTAAATTCCTGAAAACCGATGAAGGCAGCGCCTTTGGCGGACTGGCCAATGAAAGCGACAAAACCGGCCCGCAGGGAAAAGAGATCGCTGCCCTGCACAACCTGTTTCCCATTGCTTATGCCAAAGCGCCGTATGAAAAATTTCAGCGGTATAATAAGTTGCGCGGACTGAACCATACCCGCGAAGGTTATGCCGGTATACAACGTTATCCGTTCATTTTTGCGGGCGACTGGCCCAGCGAGTGGCAGTATTTTCAACCGGTGATCACAGCCGGTTTAAATATCGGTTTAAGCGGGGTAGGGTACTGGACACATTGTATGGGCGGTTTTGAACACAATGCCGATCCGGAATTGTATATCCGCTGGGTGCAGTTTGGTATGTTCAGTCCGCTGGCCATGGTGTTTGGTATGGACCATCCCGGGTATAAAGAGCCCTGGAACTATGGGGAAGATGCACTGCGCAATTTTAAAAAATACGATTCGCTGCGGTATGCACTGCTGCCTTATTTGTACAGCCATGCCTATGCCCAATACAAAACGGGTATGCCCATGATGCGTGCGCTGGTGCTGCATTACCAGGATGACGAGAACGTATATAATATAACCGATCAATATATGTTGGGCGATGCCATGATGGTTTGCCCGGTTACCACCAGGGGTGCGCAAACCCGTACGGTATACCTGCCCAAGGGCAACTGGGTGAATTACTGGACCGGCGAAACCCTGGCAGGCGGACGTTACTACAATATCGTAACACCGCTTGATATGCTGCCCATCTTTGTAAAAGCCGGTAGTATCGTTCCTATGCAACCGGTAATGCGTTATATAGGAGAGAAGCAGCCGGATGTGATCACGCTGGATATCTATCCCGGCGAACTTGCAGAAACAGAATTATATGAAGACGATGGCAAAAGCCTGGACTATCAACAGGGTCAATTTGCCATCACCAAAATAAGCGCGAACGCCAGCCGCATCGATATCCAAAGGCCGGCAGGTGGTTTTACCCCGCCCGCTCACAGATATTTGTTAAAAATACACTTACAGCGGGCGCCGGCTTCTGTATCTGAAAACGGTAAGCCTGTAGCTGCTGCAGCCAATGAACAGGCCCTGCAAAATACCGCAGGCTGGTATTACGATGGCAGTCGAAAGCTGCTATTTGTTAAAACAGCCGGCGACAACAAAAGCAACCTCACGATCTCCCTGCAATAAGCAACTACCCTGGCATTATAATTTATGCTTTCAGGCCAGTAATTGTATTATTCATGGGACGATTAGTTTTTATAGTGGATGACGATGTTGACGACAGGGAGTTCTTTTGTGATGCCCTGCGCGAGATCGACGAGTCCATTCAATGCGTTTGCGCGGGCAACGGTAGCGAGGCCATCGCTTTACTGAGCGAACCACAGTTTACATTGCCCGATTTTATATTTCTTGATCTGAATATGCCCCGGTTGGGTGGCAAACAATGCCTTTCACTCATCAAAAACAACCATCGGCTGTCGCATATACCGGTGATCATATTCAGCACCACCCGCCAATACGATGAGGCCGAAGAGGCCCGTCAACTGGGCGCCGCAGTATTTCTTACCAAACCTTCCACCTATTCTGAATTAAAACAGAGTCTGTCCTGGATTTTGTCCGGCTCTTTTTTGCAGAACAACAACAAGATCGCCTGAGTGTGGAACGGGTGTGTAATTTATGCCACAATTATTCCTGTGTGCCGGGCAGCACTATGTGAAAAACCGAGCCTTCTTCTTCCTTCGATTCTCCATAGATATCTCCATTATGAATCTGGGCTATTTTTCGGCAAAGCGCCAGACCAATACCGGTGCCGCTAAATTCTTTTTTGTCGTTAAGCCGTTGAAATATTAAAAAAATCTGTTTTGCAAACTCCGGTTTAAAACCAATCCCGTTATCAGCTACGATGATCTCATGATAAGTCAGCGACCTGTTCAGTTGCGGGAATTGCTGTAGTTGCTGCTGCTTCAGCGGTCTCGACATAATGGTGATCTCCGGCGGCCGCATTGGGTGGGCAAATTTCAGCGCATTGTCGATGAGTTGGTGCAACAATAACTCCACCTGTTGCGGTATACATTCTATCTCCGGGAGCGACATATAACTGATGCCCGCCTGTTTGTTTTGTATTACATCCCGCAGGTTGTGCAGCACCCGGTCCATCAACTCGTTCAAACGGGTTTTGGCAAAGCCGGCCTTTTCTGCAGATAGTTTTGAATAGTGCACCAGGTCGTCGAGTAAACGCGACATATGCTGCGCGCTGTCTATGATTTTTTCAATATATGATTGGCCCGTGTCGGGTAACATGTCTATAAAGCGCTGCCGCAACCGGTCGCTATAGGTAACAATTTTTCGTAAGGGCTCCTGCAAGTCGTGGCTGGCCACATAAGTGAATTGCTCCAGGTCGGCGCTGAGTGTTTGTAATGTTTTATCGGCCCGTTGATAGGTGGCGCTGGGTGGTGGCGGTTTGATGGCCGGCTTTTCTTCCGTGGTGGTTTTGGGCTGAAGGGGATGATACCTGAGCCGTATCTCATTCAATGCACGCGCCATTTGTTTTGGTTCCAGCGTGGTATGCTCCTGCACAAAGGTTCGGCCGCCCGCTGCCTGTATGGCCTGCAGTCCTGCAGAACCGTCAGGCGTAAGCCCGGATAATGCAATACCAATGGTTCGCTGGGGAAAGGTGGCCGCCAGTTCTTTGAAGATCCGGTCGGCCGGCAGCATGAGCGAAGCGTCGTAGCCAAGCGGACGTATTTGAAACTGGTGTTGTTTTACGGAAACTTCTTTATCGGTTGGGAGAATGTACAGGTGATCGGGCAATACAGGATAGCCGTTAGCAATATGCAGTACAGGCATGTTGGTGACTTCCTGTAAAGACATAACAACATTATTTTTTATCTCACTGCCATGTTGAATATAAAAATATGTCATACCCGTTCGATCGGGCAAATGGCTGAACAACTCAACGGCCGACGCAAGTCCACCCGTTGCAGCGCCAACTGCCACTATGTAAAATAACTGCTCTCTAGTATGTGGAGACTTCAGGTACGCATATCTCATTTCGCGTTCACACCAATTTACAGGATCTGTTAAGGTGACTAAAATTAAAACATGTAATTGTAACCCATTCAATATTTTTTTTTGTTAGATTTGTAATCCACACCCATGCTTAAGCTATCTTCCAGCCTATAAGGACTACATATGTATAAACTCTTATCTGAAAGAATATGGAAAAAGTCATCCTTGTTATTGACGATGATGCGGATGATCGCGAATTATTTCGTGAAGCACTGCATGAGGTTTACAAGAATGCCAGGTTTATTTCCGCCAACAATGGGTATGATGCATTGGAGTTGTTTAGCAGGCCTGGTCACCTTATTCCGGATATCATATTCCTCGATTTGAACATGCCCAAGGTCGACGGCAGGCAATGCCTGATTAGACTTCGAAATATCCCTGGTTTACAAAAAGTACCTATTATTATTTTTTCTACACTGAAGCTGGTGCATGAAGTAGACGAGCTGAAACTGCTCGGCGCTTCGATGTGTATCACCAAACCGGTTTGGTATGCCGATCTCAGGAAAACCCTCCAGCAGGTCATTCATACCACCAGCTGGAAGACCGTGAATTCCGATAAGAAATGATGGTTGTGGCGTAAAAAGAAAAACGCCACGTCAAAAACGACGTGGCGCTTCTACTTATTTATCTGTTGAATTACCAGAACCGCACATACAACGCGGTGATCAGTAACAGCGTGATCACGATCAATGCAATGGTGCGGGGCTGTAATTTGAACATTTCTTTGTCTAAAGCAAAGGCTTTCGGATTTACTTTTGGTCCGGCCAGGCTGATAGCGATCATAGTCACTACCGTAAAGAAGAACGACCATCCCATGTTGATGAGGAAGGGGATCTCGGTTATGGTAACCACTTCGCCTTTTTCCATCTTTTGGTATTCGTAAGCGGTGTACAGCAGCGTTTCTTTACCAAAGAGGTCTACGGCATAGTTGTTAAAGAAGATGGCCAGCACAAAACCCAGTATCACACCCACCACGGCGGCAGCGCCTGTAGTGCGTTTCCAGAACATACCCAGTATGAACATGGCAAATACACCGGGGCTGATAAAGCCGGTATATTTTTGAATAAAGGTAAATCCACCTTCACCGCTGATGCCCAGCAGGTCTTTCCAGGTGAAGGCAATAGCCAGTATCATGGCAATTAAAACCGTAAAACGGCCTATGATCACCAGCTTTCTTTCCTCCGCATCTTTATCAAAGTATTTTTTATATACGTCCAGTGTAAAGATGGTGGAGATACTGTTTGCCTTACCGGCCAGCGAAGCCACAATGGCGGCCGTGAGGGCGGCGATGGACAAACCTTTTAAGCCCGTGGGCAAAAAGCCCAGGATGGCGGAATAGGCGCCGTCTTTTACACCGCTGAAATTTTCCAGGTGATTGTGTTTATGTAAAACATAAGCGGCAATACCGGGCAGCATTACAATGATGGGCATCATCAGTTTCAGCAAACCGGCAAACAGGATACCTGTACGGGCCGTTTGCAGGTTGGCGCCCAGGGCGCGCTGTGTGATGTACTGGTTACAACCCCAGTAGTTGAGGTTTACGATCCACTGACCGGCAAAATACATGGCAATGCCGGGCAGCACCACGTATTTCTGGATGTCCAGGTTCACCGGGTCGTTAATGGTGGCCGAGGTAACCTCCGGTTTGGGTAATATCATCTTAAAGTGTTCCGGCGAATCGCTCATCAGCACCTTGAAACCGGCGATGGCATCGCTGCCCAGGCCAAACCGTTCGCTCACGATGGTAAGCGCCAGGTAGGTAGTGGCCAAACCACCGATGATCAATACCGCTACCTGTATTACGTCGGTATAACCAATCACCTTCATACCACCCAGGGTAATGATCAGCGCAAACACCGCCAAACCGATCATGATCAGGTGCAGCATGTTCTCGAATCCCGGCGTACCGGCCGCCTGATCGCTTACGAGGCCCGCGATGGCCATGGCGCCCAGGTAAAGAATGGAGGTGAGGTTTACGAATATGTACAGGAATAACCAGAATATGGCCATGATCAGCGCCACCGTTCCATTATACCGTTGGGTGAGGAACTGCGGCATGGTGTAGATCTTGTTCTTGAGATACACCGGCATAAACCATATGGCAATGATGATCAGGGCTACGGCAGCTATCCATTCATAGGCTGCAACGGCTGTACCCACAAAGAATCCTTCACCACTCATTCCAATAAACTGTTCAGCCGAGATGTTGGAGGCTATCAGGGATGCGCCGATGGCCCACCAGGTAAGGGAACCTTCGGCCAGAAAAAAAGCCTTGGAATCGTGTTCCTGGCTTTTCCTTCTTCTATACACCCAGTATCCGTAACTGGCTACCAATATGAAATAGAGGATAAAAACAATGTAGTCTGACGTCGCAAGCTGCTTCATAATGGGCTGCAATAGTTTTTAATGATCAAGTTGGTTTGTTGAATAAGGGTGCAATATGTGGAATTATTTTTAAATAATTTCAATAGAATTACCTATAATACACCTCGTTCCACCTAAGCTGGTTCTTCAGATCGTACAAATTGGTGTTCTTGCCGATCAGGACGTACTCGATGCCCGCCATTTCAGCAAAATCTTCCATATATTCCGCCGTCAGGTTCTGGCTATAACAGGTATGGTGCGCGCCTCCGGCATAGATCCAGGCGGCACAGCCGGTCTTCATATCAGGATAGGGTTTCCACAGCACGCGGGCTACCGGCAGTTTGGGCAGACTTTGAATGGGGTCTACCGCCACCACTTCATTCACCAGCAGGCGGAAGCGGTTGCCCATATCCACGATACTGGCATTGATGGCTGGTCCTGAAGCCGAGTTGAACACCAGCCGCACAGGGTCGGCCTTGCCGCCGATGCCAAGGGGATGGATCTCTACCGATGGTTTACCATCGGCTATCGAGGGGCAGATCTCCAGCATATGGGCGCCCAGCACCAGTTGATTATTGGGATCGAAATGATAGGTATAGTCTTCCATGAAGGAGTTGCCGCCTTTCAGGCCGGTGGCCATTACTTTCATGGCGCGTACGAGGGCAGCGGTTTTCCAGTCGCCCTCACCGCCAAAACCATAACCTTCGGCCATCAGGCGCTGCGAGGCGATGCCCGGCAGCTGCACCATGCCGTGCAGGTCTTCGAAGGTATCGGTGTAGCCTTTGAAATCGCCGGCCTGTAAAAAATGCCGCATGCCAATTTCCTGGCGGGCGGCATCGCGCAGGGCGTTGTGGCGTTCGCCGCCTTTGCGCAGGGGGGCTGCTACATTATATATTTCTTCGTATTCCGCTACGGTTTTGGTCACCTCGGCATCACTTACTTCGTTGATCACTTTTACCAGGTCGCCGATGCCATAGCCATTCACGGAATAACCAAATTTCAGTTCTGCTTCTACCTTATCGCCATCTGTTACTGCTACCTGGCGCATGTTGTCGCCAAAGCGGCAGAAGCGGGCGTTTTGCCAGTCATTCCAGCCGGCGGCGGCGCGCATCCAAACACCGATGCTTTTTACCAGCTCTGGTTCCTGCCAGTGGCCTACCACTACTTTGCGGTTGAGGCGCATGCGGGTCATCATAAAGCCAAACTCGCGGTCGCCATGGGCGCTTTGGTTCAGGTTCATGAAGTCCATGTCGATGCTGTTCCAGGGGATATCGCGGTTGAACTGGGTATGCAGGTGCAGCATGGGTTTTTGCAGGATCTTCAGTCCGCCGATCCACATTTTGGCGGGAGAGAAGGTATGCATCCAGGCGATGAGGCCGATGCAGGTGCGGGTGGTGTTGGCTTCCTGGCAGAGGCCGAAGATCTCTTCGGGTGTTTTAACCACGGGTTTGAATACCACGCGTACAGGTATGGAGGGGTCTTTATCGAAGGAGCGGGCTATTTGAGAGGAGTGGTCGGCGACTTGTTTTAGTGTGTCTTCGCCGTATAAGTGCTGACTTCCGGTTACGAACCAGACTTCGAGTTTTTTAAGATCTTGCATTTTTAATTATGTTTTTTTCTTGAATCGTTACTAAACTGGGAGCCGCGCAGCGGCCGCAGGTAGGCGTTTATTGCCCATAGTAAGCATCCTTTCCATGCTTACGCTGCCAATGCTTATTAATCAAAGCTTCTTTCAACCGCGGAGCCTCCGGGTTGATCTGCTCCGTCAGATACGCCATTCTCGCCACCTCCTCCAACACCGCTGCATTATACACCGCCTTCTCCCCATTCTTCCCCCAGGCAAATGGCGCATGATTTCCCACCAACACCATCTCTACTTCTTCATACGAAAGCCCCTTCTCTTTAAAACAATTAATGATCTGGTAACCGGTCTCATGCTCATAATCCCCCTTGATCATCTCGTCACTCATCGGCGGCGCACAGGGAATATCCACGGTATTATGATCGGCATGGGTAGTCCCAAAAATGGGTATATCGCGTTGCGCCTGCGCCCAGGCAGTGGCATAGGTGCTATGGGTATGCACAATAGCGCCTATGCTGCTCCATTCCTTATACAATACCGCATGCGTTTTGGTATCGCTCGAAGGACGCATATCCCCACTCACGATGGTAGCATTAAGATCAACGATCACCATTTGATCGGGCGCCAGCTTTTTATACGGCACGCCGCTGGGCTTAATGGCAAATACACCCAACGCGCGGTCTACTACGCTTACATTTCCAAAAGTGAATAACACCAATCCCAGTTCAGGTAATTGCATATTGGCTTCATAACATGCTTCCTGAATGTGCTGATACTTGCTCATGATCTAATTTGATAAAACGATGTTTTCAGATTGTTTTTCCTGGATCGTATTTTCCAGGAATCCGCCCAGGCCCTTGTATTTTTTATAGCGCCGGGCATATAAAGCTGTTTTTGATGGATCAGGTTGATAAGTGGCATCAAAGCCCTGGCCCATGGCATTCATGGCATCTTCGGCTTTTTTATAAATACCGGCGGCGGTGGCGGCAAACATGGCCGCGCCCAGCGCGCAGGTTTGTTCTGATTTATGGATGCGGATGGGCATGTTCATCACATCGGCCATCATTTGCATAATAAAGGGCGATTTTTTCGCCACACCACCCAAACCGATCAATCCTTTCACCGGCACGCCTTCCTGGTTAAATCGGTCTACAATGGCCTTGGCGCCAAAACAGGTGGCTTCCACGATGGCGCGGAACATACGCGGTGCATCGCTGCCCAGGCTCAGCCCGGTAAGGGCGCCCTTCAATACCTGGCTGGCATCGGGGGTGCGTCGGCCATTGAACCAGTCTATCGCCAGTTCGCTGTTCTCATCAAAAGGCAGTTGCGCGGCCTGTTTGCTGAGTTCGGGGATGATGGCTGCGCTGGTTTCATCGATAATGGCTTTTAATTGCTCTTTATCGAGGGTGCTGTTCTGCGACAGTACATGCTGCAGCGGCCAGCTCAATGCCTGTTTAAACCAGGCATAGGCATCGCCAAAGGCGCTCTGACCGGCTTCCAGCCCCATCATACCGGGTAATACAGAGCCGGGCACCTGTCCGCATATACCGCGCACCAGTTTGCCCTCCACTTCATGTAGCGGCGCTACCAGCATATCGCAGGTGCTGGTGCCCATCACCTTGCTCAGGTGATAGGGCTCAATTTGTCCGCCTACGGCGCCCATATGCGCATCGAAGGCGCCTACGCCTATCACCACATCGGTAGAAAGACCCAGGCGTTGCGCCCATTCGGCGCTCAGCGTACCGGCGGCCTCGTCGGCGGTATATGTCCGGGAAAATAAACGGCTGGTAAAACCGGATAATAATGGATCAAGATCTGTAAAGAAAGAATCGGGTGGCAAACCGCCAAATTCTGCTGCCCACAATGCCTTATGACCGGCTGCACATACACCGCGTTTCATATCGGCCACGTGTTTGCCGCCGGTGAGCACAAAGGGTATCCAGTCGCAATGTTCCACCCAGGAATAACAGGCCTTGCGCACGTCGGCATCTTCACGCAGCACATGCAGCAGCTTGGCCCAAAACCATTCGGATGAATAAATGCCGCCCACATACTGCAGGTAGTTCACTTCATATTTGGCCGCATGGGCATTGATGGCCGCTGCCTCGGTCACCGAGGTATGGTCTTTCCAAAGCACGAACATGGCATTGGGATTTTGCCCGAACTGCGGCAGCAGCGCCAGTGGCGTACCGGTTTCATCTACGGCCACCGGGGTAGAACCTGTGGTATCTACCGAAATGGCCCTTATATTCGAAGCTACGGAAGGTCCGGCCTGCTGAATACATTGTTGGATGGTATGCTCCAGCCCCTCGAGGTAATCCAGCGGGTGTTGCCTGAACTGGTTCACGGCAGGGTTGCAGTATAACCCATCTTTCCATCGGGGATAATAAAAAACGGCTGAGGCAATTTCCTGCCCGTTGGCAGCATTGGCGATGATCGACCGAACGGAATCGGTACCATAATCCACACCTATAACATAGTTTTCTTTTTTCATATCGGCAGATGATGGGGAATTTATTTCGTGTCAAAATAACACTTAATGAATGAATATGCAAAAAAATAGTTGGCAGGCCGGGGTGGTTGTCAATCGATTTCATCTCCAAAAAATGGTCGTTTGCAGTCTGAAAAGGCCCGGATGTCTAAGGCAGGGGGGCTGTTGCACTAAAAAAATTACTTTCGTTGGGCTATGTCGTCCAAAAAACTGGTTAACATATTATTGCATGTAGTGTGTACGGCGCTCATCGTGGTGGTGCCCATATTTGTGATGCCGCTGAAAGATGGCAGCCCCGATGTGATGCAATTGCATACGGTTGCCTTCACCCTCATGCAAACGGCCGCTTTTTACTTTAACGCCTATGTATTATACCCCGCTATGTTGCAAAAACGGCGAATAGCCGCCTATATACTGGCCGTGATATCCTGCAGCATCGGGTTGGCCCTGATACATGGATTGCTGTACTATTCCATGACCGATATGCCCAGGCAGACTGTTACGGCGGGTATCGTGGTGAAGATATTCATTGGTTTTTTTGTACTGGGCACCTCCACCAGCTACCGTTATATGGTGGATGTGGCCAAACAACAACGCCGGCAGCAGGAGCATATGGCCATGGAGCTGTCGTTCCTGCGTTCGCAGGTAAGTCCGCATTTTATGTTCAACGCGCTCAACAGCATGGTATCGCTGGCGCGCAAAAGATCCGATAAGCTGGAGCCGGCCCTGCTGAAAATGTCGGGACTTATGCATTATATGCTGTACGATTCAGATGAAGAAAAAGTAAGTTTGCAAAAGGAGGTGGACTATATTCGCAGCTATATCGATCTGCAAACTATGCGCTTTGGCGATTCGGTGAAGATATTGTTTATGGTGCAACCCGGTAATTATTCGCATTGCATCGAGCCGATGCTGCTGATACCGCTGATAGAAAACGCCTTTAAACACGGTGTGAATGTACCCGACGCCCCGGAGATCAATGTGCAACTGATAGCAGGAGAGAAGGAGGTGCTGCTGATGGTGAACAACAAAACGCTGAACCATACACAGAGCGCCGACAAAACAAAAGGGATTGGGTTGACCAACCTGCAAAGACGGTTAAACTTATTATATCCCGGCAAACACCACCTGGTAACCGAACGAAACGGCCAGTGGTTTCATGCATCCCTCAAAATTATAACCCATGATCAGGTGCCTGGCGGTAGATGATGAAGTACTTTCGCTCGACCTGCTGGAAGACAATATCAGGCAGGTGCCTTTTTTGCAACTGGCAGGCCGTTGCAAAAATGCCTATGAGGCCATGGATATATTGCGCCGCGAACCCATCGATCTGATCTTTCTCGATATACAAATGCCGGGGTTAACGGGCACCCGGTTCCTGCAAAGTCTCACGCATAAACCCCTGGTTATTTTTATCACTGCGTTTAAAAAATATGCCCTCGAAGGGTTTGAACTGGATGTGTTGGATTACCTGGTGAAACCGGTGGCCTTTGAACGGTTTTTAAAAGCGGTGAACAAGGCGGCCGATTTCTGCTCTATGAAAAAGATGGGCATACAGCCACAGGCAGCGGCCCCTACCAACGATTATTTCTTCGTTAATGTAGAATACAGCCTGGTGAAGATTGCCATCCAGGATATCACACATATCGAATCTTTACGAGACTATATCCGCATCTACCTCGTACAGCAGGATAAACCCGTGATGACGAAATTGTCGCTTAAGTCGCTTGCCGATCGCCTATCACCCGCCCGTTTTGTACGTATTCACAAATCCTATATGGTGGCCATCGACAAGATATCTTCCATACGCAAGAACCGGGTGTATATCGATCAGCATGTTATTCCCGTGAGCGATTTTTACAGGGAGGAATTATTACGGGTGATCAACAAATGATGTCTACACTTTCTGCCTTTCCATCGAAACAATCCCCCCACATGCCTACTTCGTTTTTTCACCCAGTCTGCATCCCACAATTTTGACAGCATACAAACTCACGTATGCACAAGACTATCTTATTTTTCCTGGTAAGCGGGCTGCTGGCACAGCCGCTGATGGCACAACACCATACACAAACTGTGAAGGGAACAGTAACCGACAAAGCTTCAGAAAAACCAATAGCCGGTATCAGCGTTACGGTGGCTGGCACCCAAATCGGCGCCACCACCGATTCTACCGGTACCTACCGGCTGGCCAATGTACCGGCAGGCCGGCAAAAGATATCCTTTTCTTCGGTAGGGTATAAACCGGTGATCATACCCGAGATACTCATTACGGTGGGCAAGGAAGTGATACTGGATGTATCGCTCGAAGAAAATATACGTACGCTCAGCGAAGTAAGTGTATCGGCGCCGCGTACACGCAAAGGCATGGCCGTAAACGAATTTGCCGGTAGCAGCGCCCGGTCGTTTAGTTTGGACGAAGTGACCCGTTACGCCGGTGGGCGGAACGACCCGGCGCGGCTGGCTAGCAATTTTGCGGGTGTGTCTACCACCAATGATTCGCGCAACGATATCGTGGTGCGTGGCAATGCGCCTACCGCCGTATTGTGGCGGATGGAGGGTATACCCATTCCCAACCCCAACCACTTTAGTACACTGGGAACTACCGGCGGACCGGTGAGCGCCCTCAACACCAACGCACTGAAAAACTCTGATTTTTATACGGGCGCCTTCCCCGCCGAATATGGCAATGCCAGCGGCGCGGTATTCGATATTGCATTGCGCCCCGGTAACAAAGACAAGGTGGAGAAGACCTTGCAGTTAAATATGTTCAGCGGGCTGGAGGCCATGATTGAAGGGCCTTTGAGTAAAAAGAAAAATGGTTCATCGTTCCTGGTAGGGTACCGGTATTCGTTTGCCCAGATAGGGCAGTCGCTGGGGTTTAATGTAGGCACCGAAGCCGTACCCCGTTACCAGGACGTTGTATTCAATATCAACTTCGCCAGCTCAAAGGCCGGCAGGTTTGGCATCTTTGGTATGGGCGGTACCAGCAGCATCGATTTTATTGGCGCCGAACTGGACTCTGCCGATCTCTTTGCAGACAGGGATGAGGACACCTATTTTAAATCACGCATTGGTGTAATAGGTTTAAAACATACCATCGATATCAGCAGCAAATCATTTATCAGAACCGTATTATCGTATAGCTATGTAAACAACGAGGGCACCATTTACCGGTATTACGATTCACTGCCCGAGCGGCAGCACATTGCCGAGCAGTCTACTGATAATACCGGTTTGCGATTATCTTCTTATATCAATTCGAAGATCAACAGACGCTTTACCATCCGGGGCGGGTTCCTGGCTGAAAACCTGGGTTTAGATACCAAAATGGAAACAAGAGAAGGCCGCCCCGGCTGGGAAACGCTGCGCAATTATGATGACAATGCCTGGCTGCTGCAACCTTATGTGCAGGGCAGATACCGGTTTACCGAAAAGTTATCGTTGAATGCCGGTGTGCATGGCATGTATTACAGCTTCAATGAATCGTCGGCCATTGAACCGCGTGCTTCGTTGAGTTATGCCATTGCCAATAACAAAACCATCACGCTGAGTTATGGATTGCACAGCCAGTTGCAGCCCATGCCCGTGTACCTGTACCAGGAGAAAATGCCCAATGGCAGTTATGATCAAAGCAACCGTGACCTGGATCTTACCAGGGCGCATCATTATATCGTAGGTTACGATTGGGTGTTTGCACGCGACTGGCGATTGAAGGCAGAGGCCTATCATCAATCCATCTTTGATGCGCCGGTAGAAAAAATGCCGAGTGGTTTTTCGATATTGAACAGCGGCGCTGATTTTACATTTCCTGAAAAGGCGGGGTTGGTGAACAATGGAAAGGGTACCAATACCGGTGTGGAGCTAACGGTAGAGAAGTTTTTCAGCAAAGGGTTTTATGTATTGACGACCGCTTCGGTTTTCGACAGCAAGTATAAGGGCAGTGATGGGGTAGAACGCAATTCTACTTTTAATAATGGACAGGTGTTGAATGTATTGGCGGGCAGGGAATGGAAGATGGGGCGTACGGGTAACAATGCGTTTACCATCGATATCAAGTTTACCTATTCCGGCGGGCGGTATTATACACCGGTAGACCTGGAGGCTTCTTCGCAGTCGGGTGTGGAGAAACTGGATGAAAGCCGGTACAACAGTGAGCAGTTCCCGGATTATTTCAGGTTGGATACGCGGTTTGGGTTCCGGTTTAACAGTCCGAAAAGGCGCTTATCGCATACCCTTTTCCTCGATCTGCAAAATGTAACCAACAGGGAGAATGTGTTTGTGCAGCGGTATAACCAGTCGATGAAGCAGGTGGGCACGGTGTACCAGATCGGGTTTTTCCCGGATATATTGTACAGGGTGCAATTTTGATATCGTCTAATCCAACGGGATATTCAATGTGGAAGCTGTTTCCTTCACGCGGTTGCCGGCCACCGCCTCCAGGTACAACCGGTAATGTTCCGGGTCTTCCGGTATGGTTAACTCAATAAGATCTCCTTCACCCACCTTCTTCATATAGAGGGTGGTTCCATAATCATCCGTTCGTATCAAATACCACTCAAACCGAACGCCGGGGTATTGCAATGAATCAAAAAAGGCCCAGCCATGGCCATCCCGCACCAATGCATGATACTTCAACTCCTTATCCCGGTAGGTGATCTTTGCCGGTTTCAATATTTTGATATCCGGTAAAACCGGTGCATCTATTTTGCTTGATACCCAGTATTTCGCCACGGTATCATAACCTGGCTTTTGCCGGCCCTGCAAATCGAGCACCCCATTCAACGAAACAAAATCCATGTTCTCAATATCCTGCCAGGCCGGTATGGTTACAGCCTTTTGCCCGGGCAATCGATGCCACATAGCAACAGGTACACGGCCCCATCTGGCATTGGAAGGTATGGGCTCCTGCAACAACCGGCTATTGCTGCTGTCGGCAATTAATGAATAGCTATCCACTTCCGGTAAACTGGTTGAGTAGAGGTTCAGCCGTTTTTTCCCTTCCCGGTCCCAGAATACATCCATGGTTATGGGCCGCACGGGATCTATTGCGCGTATCTCCCTGCAAAAATCCATCAACCAGGCGAGGTAGTTGTTTTGATGGTAATAATAGTCCGGTTTGTAATACCGTTTGCTCAAACCATACAATACATCCTGCCCCAGGTTCCAGGCAATGATGTTTTTTTCGTGCCGGTATTTTTTTACCACATCCAGCAAACGTTTCTTTTCTTTCTGCATTTGCAGGGAATCCGTTACATAGCCGGGCAGGGTACTCATCCACAGCCGTCCAATTATTTGCATGTTATACTGCTTTGTCAGTCGCAGCAAAGTGTGATCGTAAATGCCCGGCAAGGTGCGTACCACCGTTTTGACTGATAAACTGCGCATCGTGGCCAGGTCTTTGTTCAGCTCCTTCCTAAGCAGAGTATGCCTGTTCCTGAACCAGTGCACGCCCTTGTCGTATACCACTGCATGTAATGTATTGGGCAGTTCACGGGCAGGCAGTGTTGCCTGAGCGGGAGGCAGTGGTGCTGGTAGTTGTACAGACTGATCTGATAAAATAATATTTTCTGTGTTTACCATCCAATTCAATGGTTCGTTGCGGTACCCGCCGGGATGGTAATGATCGTATTGGTTATTGAATACGATCATGGCCTTTACTTCGGGAAACGCGGTATCGATAGCCTGTTGCGCAGCCTCGAACCAATCTTCCCGGGCGGGTGATAAACTGCCTGCTTCGGTGATCATCACCGGCAATCCCGATTGAAAAAGCGATAAGTTGTGAAAGGGACGGTAAATTAACTCAAACGACCGGCTGGTATCTCCCTCGTAATAATCCAATACATTTACGCCTAACCAGTCTACATAATCTTTACCCGGAAAATGAGTGGTAGCTGGTTTCCATGGGTTCCACACCCATATTACCTGGCTGGCGCCTGCCCGATCAAATAGTTCATGTACATGTTTCCAGTTGGCCACATAGGCTTCCGGTGTATAATGCGACCAGGGATAACGGGTATTTTCCGGCTCATGCGCAAAACGTAAAAACAGGGGCTTATCCAGTAAAGCGATACGGGCAGCAAAGGAAGCAATGGAATCGTCGTTATACGCCACAGGCCAGGGCTCCCAGGTGATCATAGGAATACCACCCGATCGATACACCTGTTCCAGGCTGTCTACCGGTAAGGCTGCGCCCCAGGGAATATAAAAAGAAACGATGGGCGTGTTTGACACATCAACCCGCTGCACGCTGGTCAACCCATTATTATTGCCGGGAAGAAATATGCCGGAATAAAACACCTCGTGACCGGGCATAGGGCCGGGCAAATAGGCGGGCAGTTGCTGTAGTTGCCTGTAGGTGATGGCAGAGGCCGTCATGACAATGACAGACAAAGCCAGTGCATATTTTCTGACTCCTGCATACACCTTATGCCGCAGTAGCCAAAACCTTCTTTTTATTTCCTTCCTGATGGTAAGGGTTTGTGTTGTATGGCGGCTGCCGGCAGCGGCATAAAAAACAAACAGCATGAAAAAAATATTCAACCCCGCCAGGCCTGCCATAAACAAGGTAAACGGGTTCATATCATACCACAGCCCGTATACGATGGCCGACAACGAAACCACCACCACGATGATGTTGGGAATATGCAATTTTAAAGGTGTTGGATCGGTATCGTTCTTAGGCGTTGGAATGTAGGGTACTTTTTTACGCAGCAGGGTATACACCAGGCCGGTACAATGTATCCACCAGGTGCCTATCTGCAGCAATCCACCCACCACGTGAAAACCCCTTTCCGTTTCTTCTGCCACCCATTTTTGTACATAATGCCTGATGAGTATGGTCATGGCAAAAAATGGCAGCGAAGCCAGCAGAAAACCCACGATATCAAAATGCAGTGGAATGGCGCCTGTATACAATGATATAACAGGTATCAGCCAATTGATCAGAAAGATAAGTCCGCACAGGTAATGAAAAGGCAGCGTACCATAATGCAGTTTTTGCCGCCCGGTAAACCGGAAAAAATACTTCAGATAGGTGGTGACCAATAATTCAAAAGTGCCTCGCGACCATTTGAGCTGCTGTTTGTAATAAGAAGAAAGCGTTGCAGGAACCAGTCCACGGGTGAGTACAACGGGCAGGTATACAGATTTCCAGCCATGCCCATGCAACTGCATGGCCGTATTCATATCTTCTGCCAGGCCGGGTGCATGGCCGCCGATGGAATCGAGCGCTGCCCTTCTGAACGTACAATTGGCGCCAATGGCCTGCACGGTTCCATAAGCATGCATACTCATCATCATGGGGCCGTAGAACTGGTAGGTTTGCTGGGCTGCGCCTTTGGCCACCAGATTTTCCGAGTGGTTGTAATAAGCCTGTACAATTTGTACAAAGCCAACAGCAGGGTCATCGAATTGCGGTACAATATCATCCAGCAGGCCGGGAGCCGGAATATGATCGGGGTCGAGTATCACGCACAGATCGCCAGTGGCATATTGCAGCGCATTATTGATGTTTCCGGCTTTTGCATGCAGGCGGTTATTGCGGGTAACATGACGTACACCGAGCTTTTCACAAAGCGATCGTACAACAGGGTCGTTGGCTTCGTCGCAGCACCAGGCGGTATGCGGATAGTGAATCTTTTGAATGGCCGTCAAGGTACGCTCCAGCATATCGTAGGGCTCACCGGGACAAAATGTAGTGAATATGTCTACGGTATATGAGCGGGTGGCTGTTTTTGCGGCAGGTACGTCTATGGAAAAATAATGATACCATTCGTGCAGGTATTTGAGACAGTTATACAGGATGGTGATCATCAGCAGCACATACAGCAACCCATCGCCCCTGTTTTCGGGTTTTATTAAGGCGGTGAGGAAGAAGCCCATTGTAAAAACACCGGTTAATATCATCAACCGGAGTGTACGTTTTTCACCTTTTGAGGGCTTTTGTATAGGCGTTGCTTTATAATCCATCATTCCACTACATAAAAGGGTGTATTGGTGGTTGTACAAAACCCTTTTGAATTGATCACGGTGGCGAACAGGCGATAAGGGCCTTCTTTACGTGGCGTTGAAAATGAAATTTCCTGTGTGATGCTGTCGTTCAATAAACCTTTTTCAGCTTCCGGTTTCTTCCAATGCGATTTGTTGTATCCCCACCAGTCTTCTCTTACGATCTCCCATTTGTAAATGAGACTGTCCCTACGCTCCCCGGGGGGCAGCAGCAGCCTGGCCTTGTGTACGCTGCCCGGCGATAACAGGATGTTATCGGCAGCGCCCTTTTCGTCGAGCAGCATGTATTGAATTTTGGCCGATTGATGTTCGGTAACGATATCGTTCCAGCAATCACGCAATATTTCCATCACTTCTGTAGGATGCCCGTCTTCATTGAAAATGCTGAACCAGCTATGTGTACATTCCTGCCGGGCGCCCCAGTAAAAAGCCAGCGAACCCATAAAACGGGGATCGGTTTGCGGCAGCCAGTTTTGATAAAAATCCCTGAACATCGCCGCCCTTCCTGTGCTGGTATTTTCGATGGGCGCCTGCCATTTATTTTCCGGCGATTCCCAGCTTCCTTCGGGCGCCCATTCTGTAAGCAGGTAGGGACCATCCCAAAGCCAGTCAAGGTCGTCCAGCATTTTATTCAGTGTTTTTAATCCGTTAAAGGTGTTGATGGAAAGAAAATCCAGCCCACGCAGTTTCATTTTTATATTAATGATATCCTTCCTTTGCAAATTCATCAACGCGGTGGTTACCGGATGGCCGGGATCCTCTTCATGGATCATGGCAAGCAACTGGTTACAGGCCTTGTAAAAAGGCGCAAATTTCGGGCGGTAAGGAAATCCCAGTTCATTGCCCAGGCACCATAAAAGCAGTGCAGGATGGTCTTTATATTGTTGAATGATGGACCGGTAGCCGGTGATCAATTTTTGTACGTTACCCGTATCGTTATAAAAACTACCGGCAAACCGGCTGGGTGGTATGTCGAGGCCAACGATCACCGAAAGCTGGTGGCGGTGGGCTTCATCGAGGATGGCTTGAAGCCCTGTGGTATCCCAGGTTCTTAAGGTATTGCCGCCGCAGGCAGCCAGTTCACTGATATGGGTATAACCGGCGCCGCCCTTTACAAAAAATGGCTGGCCGTTCCTGTAAAGCCGGTAAACGCCATTTACATGCCGTACCTCCACCTTTTTGGGTGGCTGGCCGGTTGACCTGGCCGCAGGTGCGTGCCGGCAGGCCATGGCGATACAGCAGCCCATTAAGCAGAGCAATAAACCTGGAAGGGGCATAGGGGGCAATTTCCAGGTGAAAATATGATTTTATTTAATTATGTGAACAGCAAACTGCGCCCTTTTACTTACCCGCCTTAAATCCTTTCACGGAATAGTACAGGATGTACAGGTAGCATGGCAGCATACAAATAAAGAAAGCCAGGTGGTTCGACAAATTCATGCCATCCTTATCTTTCAACGTGGCATAAATAAGCGGTACCACGGCGCCGCCGGCAATACCCATTACCAGCAGGGCCGAACCGATCTTGGTGAACCTGCCCAGTCCATCGATGGCCAGCGGGAAGATGGCCGGCCACATCAATGCGTTGGCTAATCCGAGCAAAGCAATAAAGGTGATGGCGGTATAACCGCTCGTAAGGTATACGGCAATCGTAAATACAATGCCGAGTATGGCAGATAATTTCAGGGCTGTTTGTTGTGAAATGACCTTTGGTATGGTAAAGATGCCAACCACGTAACCCACCAGCATGGCGCCCAGCGTAAACGTGGTGAAGTTTTTTGTTTCATCGAGCGGTATTCCTATTTCCCCGCCATAAATACCTATAGCATCGCCCGCCATTACTTCGGCGCCTACATATAAGAAGATACATAAAACACCCAGCATCAGGTGCGGATACTGCGTAACAGTGGTTTTACCGGTGGCGGCGCCCTGTGTTTCTTCTTTGTCTACATCGATCTCGGGCAGCGGCGACTTCATCAATAAAAACGCCAAAACCGCCAGTACAGATGCCAGGATGATATAGGGATTGATCACACGTGAAGCCAGTTCGTTCAACAGTCCTTCTTTTTCAGCCACGCTGGCGGCATTGTTGATCTGTGTTTCCAGTTCGGTGGCATTGCTCAGCAATACGGCGCTTAATATAAGCGGACTCAACATACCCGCCACCTTGTTACAAATACCCATAATGCTGATGCGTTTGGCAGCGCTTTCGATGGGGCCAACAATACTGATATAAGGATTGGAGGCCGTTTGCAACAAAGCCAGGCCCATACCCTGTATAAAAAGTCCGGTAAGGAAAAAGCCAAAGCTCCTGTTTTGCGCGGCCGGTATAAACACCACCGCACCAATGGCCATTACCAGCAGACCAAGGGCCATACCATTTTTAAAGCCCGTTTTCTTTAATATGTAAGAGGAGGGTATCGACAGGAAAAAATAGGCGATGTAAAAGGCAAAGGTCACAAAAAAGGCCTGGGTATCTTCCAACTGGCAGGCCAGTTTCAAAAACTGTATCAGGCTTCCATTCAACCAGGTCACAAAGCCAAAAATGAAAAACAGGAAACCGATGATCAAAATGGCCGTTGTATTGTTGCGCTGTACGGATGCAGGCATAGCCAGGGTTTTTGCAGTTGACATGGTTATAGTGTTGAAATAATATGATTGAACAAATCTTCCTGTTGGGTAAATTTCTGTAACAGCACGGCCTGGTTTTGCGCACGCATAAAATTATGCCCTTCGTACCGGGCGCCATAGTACCGGTCGTCGTTCAGGTGATCGGTCAAAAAACGCAGTGCCTGCATATAGATCATATACTTGCCCGAATATACAAAATGCCGCCTTTCCGTATCGGTCAATTCGTTTTTTAATTCACCCAGGTAACCCCGGGCAATGGCGGTGAATATCTCTTCGCGTACGCTGATGGTCTCCAGTTCCTGTACCTCCTCGCTGGCGGGCGACAAATAGGTACGCATCATATCGCCCACATCGCTGATATAATAACCGGGCATTACCGTGTCGAGGTCTATTACACAAAGCCCCTTGTCGTGGTCGTCGAACAATACATTGCTGATCTTGGTATCGTGGTGGATGACACGGGTGCGGAAGCCTTCGTGTTTTTTGATGGCCTCATAGGTATGCACCAGGTGTTCCTGTTCTTTTAAAAAGCCGATCAGTGCGGCGGCCTCCTGCAGGCGGCGGGGATTGCCATTGGCCAGCGCTTCGGTAAACTGCCGGTAGCGCAGCGACAGATCGTGAAATTGCGGGATGGTGATCTTCAGCCGGCTGCAATCAAATCCGCTCAGCAGCCGGGTGAATTGCGCGAACTGCCGCGCTGCCTCATAGGCTTCTTTAGGTGTTTGCACCACTTCGATGGAGTGGGAGTTGGGTATAAACTTAAAGAGCCGGAAATAGCGGTTGTTTTTATCTATATACAAATCGCTGCCCGATTGGGTAGCCAGGGCGCCGGCGAATAAATAACCGGGTGCATGTTGTTCCAGGTAATCGCCCAGGTTGCGGATATTGGCGGCAATATCGGCGGGTTGTTTAAATACCGCGGTGTTGATCTCCTGGAGAATATAACAGGGGCCCTGGGTAGTGCTTAGTTTCCAGGTACGGTTGATCAGCCCTGTTCCAAACGGGGTAATGGTGTATTGGTTGGGGTGTAGGCCATAGCTGCCTAAGATCTCATCAAACATGCTCAAACTTACCACCTTATAGTGTAAAAGATTCACGCAAACGGTTGTGCCATTTTTTTGTGAACAGACTAGTGGTTTTCCAAATAGTAATATCTGCACGGTTTTGCCTTTGCTAACTTACACATTCATAATAACTACTTAGTAAAATATTCCATCAATTCAGTAAAACCTGACATTGATGCCCGACGCGTTTTGCCGTAGCTTTCCATTTCAAAGCGTTCAGTGTTGGTTTAATAATAGAGGTCGGAAGTCAGAGGTCAGAAGTCTGAAATACAAGAACACTCCGACTTCCGACCTCTGACTTCCGACCTCCGGCTTCGTTCACACCGGCCTTCATTCAAAACGCACAGCAACTTTATCTGATCATATAATCACACGAACTGCCTGTATGGGTATAAAAAAATATTACGAAGAATTCGAGATCAACGAACAAAGAACTACCTGGGGCCGCACCGTTACCGAAACGGACATTGTAATTCATGCAGGACAATCGGGTGATTTTTTTCCGCATCATATGGACGCCGAGTGGTGCGCCACCCAACCCTTTAAACAACGCATTGCGCATGGCACACTCATCTTTTCCATGGCGGTGGGTTTAACGGCGCATCTCATCAATGAAGTATCGATGACCTATGGGTACGACCGCCTTCGCTTCATAAAACCGGTTTTTATTGGCGATACCATCAAGGCAACCGTAACCATCAGGGATAAAAAAGATCATAAAAAACCCGGCTATGGCCTCGTTACCGAACTGGTGGAAGTATTGAACCAGCAAAACGAACTGGTGATGGTTTGTGAACATATATTATTGGTACAAAAAAAAGATAGCTAACAACGGTTATGTCGAGTATTATACTGAACGGGATCACATGGGGCCATAGCAGGGGCATTACGCCGCTGCAGGCAGCGGCACAGCGTTATGCTGAGTTGCACCCGCAGGTGACCATCAACTGGAAAAAAAGGACCCTGCAGGAATTTGCAGATTATCCGCTGGAAAAACTGGTGAACGATTACGACCTGCTCATCATCGATCATCCCTGGGTGGGCTGCGCCGCCGCCACTGGTTGTGTATTGCCGCTGGATGAATATGTGAGTGCCGAATACATGACCGATCAACTGGTACATTCAGTGGGTTATTCGCATCCCAGTTATCAGTATGATGGCCATCAATGGGCCTTTGCCATCGATGCCGCTACACCGGCCGCCAGCTATCGCTTCGACCTCTTGCAGCAACACCAGGCGGCCGTGCCGCAAAACTGGCAGCAACTGATAGCCTTGGCCAAACAGGGCAGGGTAGCCATACCGGCCATTCCCATCGATGTGCTGATGAACTTTTATATGTTTTGCATAGCCCATGGCGAAACGCCTTTTAAGCGTGCGGATGAAGTAGTAAGCACCGAAACCGGTATCAAGGCATTGCAAACGATGCACGAGTTGTATTCCTGCATAGATAAAAAATTCTTTCAATGCAATCCCATACAGGTGGCCGAGCTGATGACCACTACGGATGATTACTGGTATTGCCCCTTTGCTTATTGTTATTCCAACTATGCGCGTGATGGCTATGCACCTAAAACGCTTACCTACGGTAACTTAGTCATGTTTGGCGATAAGCGTTTGCGCAGCACCATCGGCGGCACCGGTTTATCGGTATCTGCCGCTACCAAACATAAAAAAGAAGCGGTTGATTTTGCCGCCTGGGTATGTTCGCCCGAAGTGCAGGCCGGTTTATATGTACAGCATGGCGGGCAGCCGGGACATGGCGCCGCCTGGACCAACCGTATGGCCAATATGATCACCAACAATTTCTTTTATTCGGTAAGGCCGGTGATGGAGAACGGCTATGTGCGTCCGCGTTATAATGGTTACCTGCATTTCCAGGACCATGCCGGCGAGCCCATACAGCAATACCTGCTCAACCCGGTAAATCCCGGTAAGGTATTGCAAACAATAAACAGCATTTATCAACAAAGCCGCGTGGGCGCAAAAATGAGTTTGATATCATGAGCCAATTGCCATTGCAGGGATTGCTGGTGCTGGAGTTCAGCCAGTATTTATCCGGACCTGTCGCGGGTTTGCGGCTGGCCGACCTGGGCGCACGCGTGATCAAGATAGAACGTCCCAAAACAGGGGATGCAGGCCGTCGCCTGTCCATTAAAAACCTCTGGACCGACGACAGCTCGTTGTTATTCCATACCATCAACCGCAATAAGGAAAGTTTTACCGCCGATTTGAAAAACCCGGAAGACATTGCCGTGGTAAAAAAACTGATCGCTAAAGCCGATGTGCTCACCCATAATTTCAGGCCGGGTGTGATGGAAAAGGTGGGGCTGCATTACGAAGAAGTAAAACGAATCAACCCGCGTATCATATATGGCGAGATCAGCGGATATGGAAAAGAAGGCCCCTGGAAAAACAGGCCGGGGCAGGACCTGCTGCTGCAATCGATGAGCGGTCTGGCCTATACCACCGGCAACGCCGGCAACAACCCCGTGCCCTTTGGTTTGGCGATAGCCGATAATTTATGCGGCTCGCAACTGGTGCAGGGCATATTGGGCGCTTTGATAAGAAGACAAAAAACAGGGCAGGGCGCATTGATCGAGATCAGCCTTATGGAATCGCTGCTCGACTTCCAGTTCGAACTGCTTACCACCTATCATAACAGCGGCCACCTGCCGCAACGAAGCGGTGTAAGCAATGGCAACCCGTTGCTGCATGCACCCTATGGCATTTACGAAACTGCCGATGGGCATATTGCCATTGCCATGGTGGATATCAGGGAACTGGCGCAGGCCATTAACTGTCCTGAATTGCTTTCCTTCGATCCTAAAGATACTTTTAGCTTACGCGACGAAATAAAGACCGTATTGTCCAAACATCTTTTAACCCAACCCGCTTCGCACTGGCTGCAGCAGCTGCATGACCATGATCTGTGGGCGCAGGAAGTGCTGGACTGGCACGGGCTTACGCATCACGAAGCATACCGGGTGCTGGAAATGGAGCAAACCATCGATACCAAAGGGAAACCCATTACCACCACCCGCTGCCCCATTCGCATCAACGGGGAAAAACTGTTTTCATCGCGCCCTGCACCGCAGTTGGGCGAACACAATGAGAAAATTTATAGCGAGCTGAAACCGACAAAATGAAACCATTACAGGATATAATCGTAGTTGACTTCAGCCAGTTTCTCTCCGGCCCCTCTGCCGGTTTACGGCTGGCCGATATGGGCGCACAGGTGATCAAGATAGAGCGGCCGGGCGTAGGGGATATCTGCCGGCAGTTATATGTTTCCAATGTTATGATCGAAGGTGAATCCACCATCTTTCATGCCATCAACCGCAACAAACAAAGTTATGCGGCCGACCTGAAGAAAAAGGAAGACCTGCAGAAAGTAAAAAAGATCATTGCACAGGCCGATGTGCTGATGCATAATTTCCGTCCGGGTGTAATGGAAAGACTGGGACTGGATTATGAAGCAGTAAAAGCCATCAACCCGCAAATCATCTATGCCGAGGTAAGCGGTTATGGCAACGAAGGTCCATGGAAAGACCTGCCCGGTCAGGACCTGCTGCTGCAGGCCGTATCGGGACTCACCTGGCTCAGCAGCAACCGCAGCGACAGCCCTACGCCCATGGGGGTGGCCGTAGTGGATATACTGGCCGGCACCCATATTGCGCAGGGCATACTGGCTGCCCTGTACCAGCGCACCATCAGCAACGAGGGCGCCCTGGTGCAGGTAAGTATGCTGGAGTCGATACTCGATTTCCAGTTCGAGGTGCTTACCTGTTATTACAACGATGGACGCGAGCTGCCCGTACGCAGTGCCGTAAACAATGGGCATGCCTACCTGAGTGCGCCCTACGGTATTTATAAAACCGCCGACGGCTACCTGGCCCTGGCCATGGGCGATATCATAAGGCTGGCCGAATTACTGGAATGCGAACCCTTGAAAAATTTTACCAATACCGCCGAGTGGTTTGTAAAACGTGATGAAATAAAATCTATTTTGGCCGGTCATTTAACCGCCCGCAGCACCGATGCCTGGCTGGCGGTACTGGAGCCGGCGGATATCTGGTGTGCCAAAGTAATGGACTATGCCCGGCTGGTTGAGGAGAAGGGATACCAGGCGCTGAATATGGAGATAAAGGTAAAAACCAGTAATGGGTTGTCTATTACCACCACCCGTTGTCCGATTCGTTTTGACGGGGAGATATTTGCGAGTGAAAAAGGCGCGCCTTTGCTGGGCGAGCATAATAAGGAGATTGATGAACAGTTTGGATTGAAGGAAAAGAAAATATCGAATATTGAATATTAAATATTGAATGTTGAAGTAGGCGCCATTAACTTCGATATTCAATATTCAACATTCAATATTCATTATTTAAAGCGATTGCCATGCACCCGATCATCGATACGCATGTTCATATATGGAACTTCGAAAAGGCCGAATACGAGTGGTTAAAAAACAACACCACCATTCTTAACCGCACCTACGGCATCGCCGAGCTGGAGCCTTCGCGAACCGAAGCCGGCATCACCGGTGGTGTACTGGTTCAGGCCGCGAACAACTTTGAAGATACCAACTGGATGCTGGAGACCGCCGCCAACACCGAATGGATACAGGGGGTGGTGGGCTGGCTGCCATTGATGGATCCCTCCGCTACCTCAACTGCATTACAACAGTACCTGCACAATCATTATTTCAAAGGCGTTCGTCACTTAATACACGACGAGCCCGATGCACGCTGGCTGCTGCAGCCTGCCGTGCTGGAAAGTTTATCTATACTGGCCGAACATCATATTCCTTACGATGTAGTAGGCGTTAAAGCCGAACACCTGCGTACTGCACTGGAGGTGGCTGAAAAAGTACCCGGTTTGCGTATGATACTCGATCATGCCAACCAGCCCGCCGCCTTTCCCGAATGGCGGGAGCTGATGAAAGCCGCCGCGCAGCATGACAATTTTTATATTAAAATATCCGGGATGGGCGCCATTCCCGATATAGAGCCTTACGTTGTTTACATTTTCGAACAGTTTGGCGCCGGCCGCTGCTGTTGCGGCGGCGACTGGCCTGTATCTCTATTAGCCGGTTCCTATACACAAACCTGGACAAAGTATTTAACCGTATTCACGAAATTGCTGGATGAGGAAAGCCTAAATAAGGTACTTTACTCGAATGCATTGCAAATTTATAATTTGAGCTAGTGGCAAGTAGCTGGTGGCGAGTAATTCCCACTAGCCACTCGCCACTAGCCACTCGCTTTTTATGGAAGTAATCACCGGCATTTTATATCACTCCGTAGGCGCTTCCTGCGCTTCGCTTTGTTATACCCCGCAAAAAAAGGTAAAACAATGGTCGTGGCAAACCTATTGGCTGGCACAGGCGGCTGTATGCTGGCTATTGCTGCCCTTGTTTATTGCCTGGCTCACCATTCCGCAATTGGGCGCCGTATTACACGAAGCGCCTTCGGCCGCCATGTGGAAGACCTTTTTACTGGGCGCCGCCTATGGTATTGGCGGTACCGCCTTTGGTATGGCCATTCGTTATGTGGGTTTTTCACTCACCTATGCCATTGCCGTAGGTATATCCTGTGTGCTGGGCACGCTGATACCACCCATGGTGGCCGGGAAGTTGGCCGAACTGTTCAGCCAGCAGGGCTCCGGTTTTGTGATAGCGGGTATTGCCGTAGGGGCGCTGGGTATTGTGTTGTGCGGTATTGCCGGCCGTTTTAAAGAACAGGATATTGAAAAAAAACAAAACAGCAATACCCACTTTTCGCTCGCGAAGGGATTGCCCTTATGTTTCCTGGCGGGTGTGCTCTCGGCCGTATATGGTTTTTCATTGAGCGAGGGCCAGCCTATTGCCGATGTGGCCGCCAGATACGGCAGCGGCAATTTGCAGGGCAACGTGATCTATATCTTTTCCAATACAGGCGCCTTTGTTACTACACTTATCTATTGTTTATACCTGCACAACAAACAAAAAACATTTGGCGAGTATACCCGGGTGGTGGGTGGAAAATTAGGTCTTAATTTTATACTGGCCATCCTTACCGGTATGCTCTGGTATTCCCAATTCTTTTTTTATGGCCTGGGCCATGTGCGTATGGGCGCATTCCAGTTTACCAGTTGGGCCATCCATATGATCATGCTGGTATTGTTCAGCACCGTGGCCGGTTTGGCCATGAAAGAATGGAAGGGGTGCCGCCGCAATACCGTGGGTATGCTGGTGGCTGCGCTGCTGGTGTTGGTGGCCGCCGTTTTGGTGCTCACCTATGGAAATTATTTGGGTAGTAAATAAGCAACCTGCCCTGCTACATTCACGACTATACAAAAAATGAATCAATCAAAACCCATTGTGATCATAGGCGCCGGAGGTATTGTAAATACCGCGCATTTGCCTGCTTATAAACTGGCGGGTTACCAGGTGGCCGGTATATATGATGTAAATAAAGAGAAGGCGCAGGAAACTGCTGCTAATTTTAACATACCACAGGTGTATGATAGTTTGCAGCAGGCCGTTGATCATGCTGCGGATGCAGTGGTCTTTGATGTGGCCGTACCGGGTGCAGAGATCATGAACATCTTACAACAGCTGCCCGCCAGGGCAACCGTGCTGATGCAAAAACCCATGGGCAATGATTTTAAAGCCGCGCAGGAAATATTGCAGCTCACCCGCGATAAACAAATGATGGCCGGTGTGAACTTCCAGTTGCGGTATGCGCCTTATATCAAGGCCGTGCGGCAGCTCATCAGGCAGGGCGCTATTGGCGAGTTGTGTGATATAGAAGTGCATGTGAATGTGTTTACGCCCTGGCATTTGTGGACCTTCCTGTTTGAATCGCCCCGCGTAGAAATATTATACCACAGCATACATTATATCGACCTGGTACGGTCGTTCCTGGGTAATCCTTTTGGCATGTACGCCAAAACCGTCAGGCATCCCAATATGTTCCAACTGGCTTCTGTGCGCAGCAATATCATCATGGATTATGGCGATATGGTGCGCGCCAATATTCTCACCAATCATTGCCACCAGTTTGGTTTGAAGCACCAGGCTTCTTATATCAAGTTTGAAGGCACCCGCGGCGCTATCAAGGTTACGCTGGGTGTGTTGATCAATTATCCGCAGGGTATGCCCGATACCATCGAGCATGTAAGTATGAATGGGCCCGGGGCAGGGGAGTGGAAGACCGTGCCCGTGGAGGGTACCTGGTTCCCGCATGCGTTTATGGGGAGTATGGAGCAGATGATGCTGGCGGTGAATAAAGAGATTGCCGAGCCGGATAATTCGGTGGAGGATTGTATTGATACGATGGCTTGTGTGGAAGCTGCGTATAGGTCGAGTGAACAGGGCGGAATGCCTTTATTATAATAATCGCCCCGAAGGGACAAAAAACTGAGAGATGAAAACGATTTGTATTATTTGCCTAAGTGTATTGTCAATTACAGCCTACGCTCAAAAAAACATAACCCTCATAACCGGCGAAGGCCCCCGCATTCAATACGGCGCCGAAAAACTAACTGAAGCGTTAAAAACCGCCGGCTACGTCATAAACTCAAAAAAAGCCACCACCATCACCATCGGCACCTACAACGATCCCCTCGTTAAAAAAGCCGCTTCCAAATACAAACTGCAACCCGACACTACCGGCAAAGAAGGTTTCTCGATAAAAAGCAACAACAAAGCCGTGATCATTGCCGGCACCGATGCCTCGGGTGCTTTATACGGCTGCCTGGAACTGGCAGAACAGATAAGCAGCAAAAAATCTATTCCCACCAATTTATCCATCACCGATAAACCCGAAATGGTATTACGCGGCGCCTGCATAGGCGTACAAAAGCCGTACTACCTGCCCGGCCGTCACGTATACGAATATCCTTATACACCGGAAACCTTTCCCTGGTTATATGATAAACAATTATGGGTACAATACCTCGATTCGCTGGTGGCCAACCGCATGAACTCGTTGTACCTCTGGAATGGTCATCCTTTTGCTTCCCTGGTTCGCCTGCCTGACTATCCCTACGCCGTGGAAGTAGACGATGCCACCTTCAAAAAGAACGAAGAACTGTTTAAGTTCCTCACTACCGAAGCCGACAAACGCGGTATCTGGGTGATACAAATGTTCTACAACATCATTGTATCAAAACCCTTCGCCGAACACCATAACATAAAAACACAGGACCGCAACCGGCCCATCATTCCCCTGATAGCCGATTATACCCGTAAAAGCATTGCCGCCTTTGTAGCCAAATATCCCAACGTAGGTTTGCTGATCACGTTGGGCGAAGCCATGGAAGGCGCCGGACAGGATGATGTGGACTGGTTTTGCAAAACCATCATACCCGGTGTACAAGACGGGTTAAAAATACTGGGCGAAACAACAGAGCCGCCGATTGTTTTACGTGCACACGATTCCGATGCTCCCCGTGTAATGGCATCGGCGCAACCGCTGTACAGCAACCTGTACACCATGGCCAAGTACAATGGAGAAGCGCTCACTACTTACGAGCCGCGTGGCACCTGGGCCGAGCTGCATCGTAAGTTAAGCCGTATTGGTACCGTGCATGTAGAGAACGTGCACATCCTGGCCAACCTGGAGCCCTTTCGTTATGGTTCACCCGATTTTATACAGAAATCGGTAAAGGCCATGCACAGCATCATGGAAGCGAATGGGCTGCATTTATACCCACAGGCTTCTTATTGGGACTGGCCCTATACGGCCGACAAAAGCGGCAAACGCCTGTTGCAGATCGAGCGCGACTGGATCTGGTACCGCACCTGGGCGCGCTATGCCTGGAATGCCAACCGCGACCGGCAGCAGGAGATCGACTACTGGGCGGGCAGTTTGGCCGGCCGTTTTGGATGTACCGTTGAACAGGCTAAAAATATACTGGCGGCCTATGAAGAGTCGGGTGAGATCTCTCCGAAAATATTAAGACGTTATGGTATTACCGATGGCAACCGCCAGACGATGACGCTGGGTATGTTGATGACACAGTTGATCAATCCCAAACGTTATGGCTTGTTTGAGTTGTTGTATACATCGGAAAGTCCGGAAGGGGAGATGATCATTGAATATGCCGAAAAAGAAGCCAGGGGGCAGCAACATATTGGCGAAACACCTGTACAAATTGCATCGGAGATCATCGAACATGGTAAGAAGGCGGTGGCTGCTATCGAGCAGGCGGCTCCCTATGTAACTGCCAACCGCGATGAGTTTGAGCGGTTAAAGAACGATATGTATTGTTACAACCTGATGGCGCACTATTATGCATATAAGGCCAGGGCGGCGGTGCAGGTGTTGAAATATAAGTATTCTAAAAAAGTAAGCGACCTGGAGGCAGCGCTGCCTTTGTTGCAAACCAGTGTGGATTATTTCAGGCAACTGGCGGCACGTACCGATACCACCTACCTGTATGCCAATAGTATGCAGACCGCGCAGCGGAAGATACCCGTGAGCGGGAAGGATACCAAAAATAAAACCTGGAAGGAGTTGCTGGTGTATTATGAGCGGGAGCTGGAGAATTTCAGGGGCCATATCGATACGCTGAAAGCGCATCCTGCAGGAGCTGCTGCCAATAACGTGCAGCCCTTAAAAAAGGCCAACATAGTATGGTTGACCAAAGGGCTTTCTTTTTATACATTGGATAAAAATGCATCTGTATTTAGTGATACTACGCAGTTGGTAAAGGACCTGCCGGTGATACTTACCGGTTTGCAGGGGGTGCGTACCCACCGCAAACAGCAGATTGCGAATGGCACCGGGTTGCAATTTCGTACAACGCAGCCCGTGAAGCTACTCGTGGGTTATTTAATTGATAAGAACAAAGACTTATTGCCCGAGCCGCAACTGGAAACCGATGCCAGTGCTAATGATTACGGCCAGGCCGATGTGAAGATTGCCAATGCATTGGATATTGATGGATTGCCCGTAGTGAATGTGCATGCATTTTCTTTTCCGGCGGGGACGCATACGCTTACTTTGGGTAAAGGGATGTGTTTGATATTAGGGGCTGTGCCGGAGACCGAGCGGTTGCCGGTGATGGATGCCGGGTTTAAGTCGGCGGAGAGTGCCGGGGCGTTGGATTGGTTGTTTGAGTGACGGTGCCAAAGGCATCAAAAAAGCGTTACCGAAAATGGCCGCTCCTTTGGGGCGGCCATTTTTTCGTTCGGGGGGTGACACCTGCCATGCCCCTGTATAATCAATAACATTAATGTAACATCTTACGAAAAACTACTCGATCCATGTGGAAAATACTAACCAAAACCCATATGTATACACGGGTTATTCTAATAATTTTCAATATGATAGGTGTAATCTGTTTCGGTTATACATAGTAGTACATAAAATAGTAAGATGTTCCATCTTTTTAGAAAAAAATGACATTGTTTTCCGCTTCAACTCGCTGTTTCTTGTGCCCGTAATACCCAATATCCGCAAGAACATCCACCCCCCATTCTCTATGCTTGTAGTCCTTGGTTAATAATTGCTCCTCATCAATTATTGAATATTTAAATTAAACAACTGTTGTATGACTGGTAAACCGTCCTTGAAATGCCTGACTGCGTTTCTATTGCTACTACTTGCAAATTCCTATCTGTTCGCGCAGGAAAAAATCGTAACCGGAAAAGTGAAAGATCCTCAGGGGAACCCACTGCCTGGGGTAAACGTAAACGTGTGGGGCAGCCGGCAAAGCGTAACCGCTGATGTCACCGGCTCCTTCTCCATTCCCGTTCCTTCCGACAACTCGACACTGGTATTCAGCTTTGTTGGGTTTTTGCAGAAGGAAGTAAAAGTGGGTGATCAAACAGATTTACAGGTAACCATGGCTTACGACAATGCCGACCTGGACCAGGTGGTGGTGGTAGGTTATGGTACCCAAAGAAGACGTGATTTAACTGGTTCGGTTTATTCTGTTAAGCCAGGCCAGATCACGCAAACGCCTACCTTCAACGCTTTGGAAGCATTGCAGGGTAGGGTGCCGGGCCTCGATATCACACGTAGCTCGGGTAATGCCGGTGCGGGTGTAAACATCCTGGTACGTGGCCAAAGAACATTGAATGTAGCACAGGTTGTACAGGAGCCCCTCTATATCATCGACGGGTTCCAGGGTGGCAACATTGCCGATCTGAACCCGAACGACATCGAGTCGGTAGAAGTATTGAGAGATGCTTCTGCTACGGCTATTTATGGATGGATGGGCGCCAACGGCGTTATCATCGTAACTACAAAAAAAGGTAAGGAACGTCCGAAGGTTTCTTACAACGGATACTACGGCGTGAATGGGTATACGGCTTATCCCAAACCGCGTATCGGTGACGACTATGTTAAGTTAAGAAGAGAGGCTTATCGAACCACCAATGGCGATTACCCGGCCAACGACGAACTGCTGTTTACTGCCGGCCCTGAGAGAGATGCTTACCTGGCAGACCAATGGATCGATTGGGTAGACCTGGTTCAACGCAATGGTGTACAGCAAAGCCATACCGCTTCCATTCAATCCGGCGGTGATAAAACCAAGGTGTTCTTTTCAACCGGCTATTATAAAGAAGAAGGCGCATTGAGGGGCAATGATATGACGCGTTACAATGCCCGTTTGAATTATGATCAGCGGATCAGCAATGTATTTAAATCCGGTTTGCTGACACAGGTAACCTATTCCAAAACGAATCTGCGTACGGATCCTATCACCAACGCATTGACCACTATACCCCTGGGTCAGGTATATGATGACCTGGGCAATATCAGGGTAGTGGCCCTGGATAATAGCGCCCGGGTTAGCCCCTTGTCGGACGAGCGGCCGCTGGCATACAAACACGAACAGCTTAGAACCAACCTGACAGCCAATGGCTATCTTGAATTGACCCCTGTGAATGGTTTATCGATAAGATCGAACCTGGGTACATCAATATCATTCTTCCGGACAGGTTATTTCGGTGATTCCTTAACAGTTCAAAACTTCAACAGAAACCCGACAACTGCCCGGCAACAAACAGGTTTCTCCCGTTTTTATAACTGGGATAATATCCTGACTTTTACCCGCAAATTTAATGACCATGGCTTGACGCTTACAGCACTTACCAGCTATACCAGGAGCGATGAAGAGGGACTTGTTTATAATGGTATTCGCCAGCTGGCCATGTCGCAGTATTTTTATGCGCTTGAAAATGGTACCTGGGTGGCCAATCCCGGTAACGGTCCCAGTTCTGGTTCTGATTATACAAAGGCTACTTCTTTCTCATATGCAGGCCGCATTAATTACTCTTATAAAGGCAAATATCTGTTGACAGCTTCGTTACGTGCAGACGGTGTATCTCGTCTGGCGCCTGGTCAAAAATGGGATTATTTCCCTTCAGCAGCTGTTGCCTGGAATATTCACCAGGAAGATTTTATGCAAAACGCCTTGTTTGTAAATAACCTGAAGTTGAGGGCAAGTTATGGTATTGCCGGAAATGCCGGGCTACCTGCCTATGCCACACAAAATGGTATTATAGGTGGTGTTAATCTTGGCTTCGGCGATGCCAATGCACCGTATTATATATTCAATACTATAGTTGGTACCCCCAATCTGGGTTGGGAGAAAACCGCCTCCACCAACCTGGCTATGGACTTTGCATTTTTCAAAAGTCGTTTGTATGGTACTGTAGAAGTATACCGTGCACATACGACAGACATCCTGTTCAGCAGGAGCCTGCCACAATCGACAGGCAGGGGATCTGTATGGCAAAATATTTGCGAAACAAAGAACAAGGGTATCGAATTGGCCATTTCTTCTGTGAACGTGAATACCAGTGATTTCAGGTGGACTACCAATTTGACCTATACCTCAGCCAGGGAGGAGATCACATCGCTCATTGACGGAAAAGATATTCTTAGTACGGAAAGAAATTCACTTTTGCTCGGGCACCCGGTAAGTTCATTTTTTACCTATAAGAAATTAGGTATCTGGCAAACCAGTGAAGCAGCTAAAGCCAGTGAATTGAAATGGGGAACCAGCGCCGGCACAGGCTTCAAGCCAGGTGATATCAAACTGGCCGACCTGAACGGCGATTCGATCATCAATGGTGAAGACCGCACTTTTGTTGGTTCTACTGTACCCAAATGGTACGCTGGTTTACAGAATACATTTAGCTATAAAGGATTTGAATTGAGTGTTTATGTATTTGCCCGCTGGGGTCAGGTGATCGATGCTGAATTTATGACCCGTTATACGCCTTCTGGTACAGGTACCAGCAACAACGGTCCTGCTAAGTTCGATTACTGGACTCCTGAAAATCCGACCAACGATTTTCCCCGTCCGAACCTGGGCATGAATTCTATCACCAACGTAAACGGCTACCAGACATTGAGCTTTATCGATGGTTCTTTCTTTAAGGTAAAAACAGTGCAGGTTGCCTATACGCTCCCGGCAAGCGCCAGCAGGAAACTGTATACTGAGCGGATACGTATTTATGCAACAGGTAACAATATTTTTACAAAGGCAAAAAACAAGCTGCTTACCGACTATGATCCCGAAAGAGGCGGTTCAGAAAGTTCGCCCCTTTCTCGCCAGGTTATTGTTGGTGTAAACGTAGACTTCTAATCAATTCAATCATCCTTATCAAACAAGCCTTTTATGAGAAATAATATTCGAACCATATTTTATTCTTCTATAGCATTGTTTAGCGCAACAATGACATCGTGCGAAAAACAGTTGAATGAATACAACCCGGGCGGTTCCACTGCTGAAGAGATATGGACCAGTCCGCAGGGATTTGTTACCGCCGTAAATGCTGCTTATGTTGTACAACGTGAGTGGTATGGTAAGGAAGACGGCATATTCATGGGCGAAACCGGTACAGATCTTTGGTTTAACAGGGAAAAGAACACATATGCCCGGCAGAACACCAAGTATGAAGGCCTGTCTCCTGTCGATGGAAATCCACCAAAACAAACATGGATGCATTTATGGAGAGGTATCAACCAGTGTAATGCCGGTATTGGCCGGATAGACAATGCCGGTTTTACAGATATGGTGGAAAAAAACAAACGTCTGGGTGAGCTACGTTTTTTGAGGGCCTTTTATTACTGGCATATTGTTGAATCGTGGGGTGGTGTGATGTTGCGTACAAAAGAAACAGACAGCGTTGCCCTGCATGCTAAACGCAGTCCGGTAGAAGATTTTTATTCCCTTATGATAGACGACCTTTTGTTTGCTAAAGATAACCTGCCGATTAGCTGGGGTGCTGAATATGGCCGTGCATCCAAAAAATCGGCCATGGGTTTGTTGGCAAGGGTATATTTGTCCCGTGCTTATTATTCCCCTGATGGCAGTGCCGACGCGAATTCTTGGTTTACCAAGGCCAGGGATATGGCGCAGGAGGTGATCACCAAAAAAGCAGAATTGCAAACAGACCTATGGGCTACACCTGGTGAGCTTTGGAATCCTGCAAATAATAAAAAGAATGGAGAAGCGAATAAAGAATCTCTGTACACCATTACCTGGTCGGCGAAAAACCTGACAGCAAACAACCAGCCCAGTGGTAATGTCACCCACTCAACTTTTCTAACCCTTTATTCCAATAAGCCAGGCCTTACAGCGGCCATTGAATATGGAAGGGATAATTCGCGCCGTTTGATGCCCACATTATTTTTGCTGGATTTATTTGATGAAACAAAGGACGCGCGGTACGAAGCCTCGTTCCAGGAAACATGGGCCTCCAACGCAGCAAGTCCTTATGCCTGGAATGCTACCGATTTGACCACCTATAACAAGGACGCATCTGCGGTTCCTGCAGGTACTACTATTCCTGCTGGCAGCACAGCCCTGCTTATTACCAAAAACGTAGTCGCCGACAAGAAAACAAGGCCTTATGTTGTGTACGACAGGAATGATATTTACAATGTCGATGGTACCATTAAAACACAAAGCCAAAGTACTCATTGGGTATATCCTGCATTGAGAAAGTTTATCGATCTGAATCGTCCCGCAGCAACACCCACAGCGGATATAGGTTACAATGATATTTTTGTTATACGCCTGGCTGAAATGTATATGATCACTGCCGAAGCCGAACACAAACTAGGCAATAACCAGGCTGCTGCCGACGCCATTAATGTGTTAAGGACAAGAGCTGCCAAGCCTGGTCAGGCCGCCAGCTTTATGGTATCGGCTGGTGATATCAACACTGAGTTTATTCTGGCGGAAAGAGGTCGTGAGTTTTGCGGTGAATGGATGCGTTGGTTCGATTTGAAACGTATGTTGAAAGGGCAGGATTTTGTAGATTACATAAAGACTTCCAATCCTGATATTACATTGGTGCAGGATTTTCACCGCCTGCGCCCGATTCCTCAGGTGGGTGAAATGGATGCGTTGTTGAACAGGGAGGAATTTGGTCAGAATCCTGGCTACTAAAAATAACAATCCGTACTCTATAACCTGTCAGGTCTGTACTCTGAAAGCAGAGCTGTCTGAAACAACAAAAAGCAGTAACCTTGAAAAACAGCGTTGGGTTCGGACCTGACAGATTTTATCAGATCAACCTTATTCAAAATAGTTACTTATCCTACGAAAGTGTATGAAATGACCTGAGCCAGGGGCCGGGCAACCGGCTCCGCCGCCCAGGATACAACAACAACCTTAACTTTTCAGTCATACAACAAACCCTTAAAACAGTTCATTCGATCTAGTAACTTTTCATGGAAGAACAAAAGTCCCGCGGAGGCGGGTCTTTTTGTTATACTAATGTTTTAGTCAGACAACATCTCTTCAGGCGGGACCGGCGGTTTGAACAACGTAATGAAATGTACAAACGTTTTTTAGGTTTGAATTTATAACAGGGCACGAATAGCTTCTTCGACATGCGTCTGCCCGCCGGTAACACATCTATCACCATTCGTTCAGCATCTTCCTCCTCCACATCATATTTCAACAACTGCATTACACAACTCGTAATCGATCTGTACAAATATTCCTTCCGCTGATGCACCGGTAATTGTTGATATACCCTCGAAGCCACTACCGAAGCCCTCGCCATTAAACCGGCATATTGTGCCAATTGCTCACGGCGTGCTTTTTGTTTGGAGGCTTTGATTGATTTGCCCTGCCAATAGCGGATGTCTTTTTTTGAGTAGGTGCGTTTTTGAGCAACGGGTGTATTGTCTGAGGTTTCTTTTCCAACCGGTTCTACATACAAAGCCCATAACGCTACCAATGTATCTTCTTTCGAAGTGCCCGCCTTCAGCATCACCAACGCCTCACCGGTAAACGCCCTATACATCCATCCCTGCCGCCAGCGGGGCGGCAAAGCCTGGTACAGCTGCGAACCAATGCGTGAAGCGGCAGCCATTAGATTTGCGTAATGACGCGTTTGTGCAAACAGCGGACTCGATTTGACCTTTTTGGATGAGAGGCTGCTTCTTTTACGTACATAGTTCTTCCCCTCCATCATATAAAAGGTGAGCTGCCCCATAGTGCGGCTGATGGGAAAGAATGCATGTACTGTTGCCATGCACATAGCGCCGCAATGAGTATGCCGAAGTATGCGCCGGCGCCCAAACCTACCAATAATGCCGATACAGGTCGTTTGCGCCGTAGTTGTGCCGTGGATATCGTATGGATGAACGCTGCCACTTACCGGGATATGACGAGGATATGACGTATTTAAAGCGCATTTTCTAAATGTGCCGTTCTGCAACCCTTTATAACGATACGCCATCTTATCACCTATATTTTAGTAATTTGCTGCAACACGGTTTTAACTCATTATATGACATCAATTTATCGCTGCATTACGCTGTCTCTTTTAATTAGTGTATTTTCTACAATTACTCATGCTCAAACCTTTCAGCTTTGGTACCGGCAGCCGGCCCAAAGCTGGACACAGGCCCTACCCATTGGCAATGGCCGCCTGGGCGCCATGATCTATGGCGATGCCGGCACGGAGCATCTGCAGTTTAATGAGGAAACCCTCTGGTCGGGCCGGCCCCGCGAACATGCTCATCCGGGTGCCGCCAACTACCTGCAGCCGATCAGGCAATTACTGGCAGACGGAAAACAAAAGGAGGCGGAAGAACTGGCCGAAAAACATTTTATGGGGTTGAAAGATCCTGCCGACAGCCTGTACCCGGTATTAAGAGATAAATGGCTGAAACAGGTGCGTTTGCAAACGGCCCCAGCGGCAACCACCTTTAATGATACCAAATGGAAGGAAATGAGTTTGCCCACACCGGATGGATATGAGCGCACGGGTTTAACGGGATTGGATGGCGCGGTATGGTTCAGGACCTATTTTGATATGCCGGCTGCCTGGGCTGGTAAAAACCTGGTGCTGGACCTGGGGCGCATACGCGATATGGATTTTACCTATGTAAATGGCAAACAGGTGGGTACTGATGAAGGCACCAGTAAAAAAAGAAGGTATACCATTCCGGCCAATGTATTAAAAACAGGCAGGAACAGCATCGCCATACAGGTGATCAACTTTTTCGATAAGGGCGGTTTGATTGGTGTAAAGGGCTCCGACAAAACGCTGATCGTGTACCCGGAAGGGGAACAAAATAACGCAATTGAGTTACCTAAAACCTGGAAGTATTTTATTCAAAATGATACACCGCCGTTGATGCCAAGGTACGAAGCCGACTACCAGCCTTTTGGCGATGTGTATTTAAAATTTGCCAACCAGCAACATGTAAACAATTACCGCCGTGAACTGGATATTACCAATGCCGTTTCAAGTGTTACCTATACGGCCAATGGGGTGAATTACACACGCGAGTATTTTGCCAGCGCACCGCAGCAATGTGTGGTGATGCATGTAAAAGCCGACAAGGCCGGCGCCATTGATGTGCAGGCCTTGTTGAATGCACCGCACAGGGGATATACCGTGCGAACAATCGATGACCGCACACTGGCGCTTAACATAAAAGTATATAATGGAGTGTTGAAGGGGCAGGCCTGGTTGTATGTGACCACATCGGGCGGTACGGTAAAAACAAACGATTCGGCCATTGTGGTGCAAAAGGCCAATGAAGCTACTTTTTACCTGGTGGCGGCCACCAGTTTTAAAAACTATAAAGAGGTGTCGGCCGACCCGGCGGCTTTGTGTAAACAGGCTTTGCAAAAGATAAAGGGTCAGTCGTACGTGCAGGTAAAGGAGGCGCATATAAAAGATTACCAAAAATTGTTCAATACTTTCGCTATACATATTCCCGAAGGTAAAAACGCATCGCTGCCTACCAACGAACGCATCCGGCAATTCAATATGCAGGACGATCCTTCGTTAACATCTTTGTACCTGCAATATGGCCGTTATTTAATGATCGCCTCTTCAAGACCCGGTACACAACCCGCCAACCTGCAGGGTATATGGAACGACTTGCTGACGCCACCATGGGGCAGCAAGTACACCACCAATATCAACCTGGAAATGAATTACTGGCCGGCGGAAGTGTTGAATTTGTCGGATTGTGCGCAGCCTTTATTTAAAATGATCGAAGAACTGGCTGTAGCCGGCAAGGCCACCGCGCGTGCACATTACAATGCACCCGGTTGGGTATTGCATCACAATACCGATCTGTGGCGCGGTACGGCGCCCATCAATGCCTCGAACCATGGTATATGGGTTACGGGCGGGGCCTGGTTGTGTTTGCATGTATGGGAGCATTTCCTGTTTACACAGGATACGGCTTTCCTGCGCCAATATTACCCGGTGATGAAGGAAGCGGCAAACTTTTTTGTGAACTTCCTGGTGAAGGATCCGCAAACGGGTTACCTGATCAGTACACCTTCCAACTCGCCTGAACAGGGTGGACTGGTGGCTGGGCCTACGATGGATCACCAGATCATTCGCGAATTATTTACAAATACAGCCGCGGCATCGGCGATATTAAAAACCGATCAGGCATTTGCCAAAACACTACAGGAGAAAATACCACAGATAGCGCCCAATAAAATTGGCAAACACGGACAGTTGCAGGAATGGATGCAGGATGTGGATGATCCCAACAATAAACACCGGCATATTTCTCATTTATGGGGTGTGTATCCCGGAACGGATATCACCTGGAAAGACAGTGCGATGATGAAGGCAGCGCGGCAGTCGCTCATTTATCGCGGTGATGGCGGTACCGGCTGGAGCATTGCCTGGAAGGTGAATTGCTGGGCACGTTTCAAGGATGGCGATCATTCGCTGCTGATGCTGAAAACCCTGCTGCACCCCGCGGTGCGCGAAGGTGGCGGCGAACAGGGTGGGGTATACGATAATTTGTTTGATGCGCATCCGCCTTTCCAGATCGATGGAAATTTTGGCGGCGCTTCGGGGATGGCGGAGATGCTGGTGCAGAGTCATGAGGGTATGATAGAATTGTTGCCGGCGTTGCCAACGGAGTTGCCCAATGGGGAGGTGAAGGGATTGTGTGCACGGGGAGGTTTTGTGGTGGATTTGGAATGGAAGGAGGGGAGGTTGGAGAAGGTGAAGGTGGAGTCGAGGGTGGGCGCGCCTTGCAGGTTGCAGTATGGCGGGAAGGAAGTTAAGATGGATACGAAAAAAGGTGGGGTTTATACATTTGATAGAAGCAACTTTAAATAGCTCCGCGCAGCACTTCACGCAATAAGTGTCGTATTAACATTTAAATATTTATCTTGCGTGCCGATGTCCTTTAAAAAATATATCACAATCTGTATCGCGCTGCTGTCATTCACCGCCTTGCCTGCTCAACCCAGGAAATCCATTTCCCTGAATAGCAACTGGTACACCATCGCCAACGACAGCAACCGGCACGCCTACGACGGGTTTGAAAAACCCAATTTTTCTACCCGGCAATGGCAGCACGTGCAGGTACCCCATAACTGGGATGCCTATGAAGGCTACCGCCGTCTGCGCCATGGCAACCGCCACGGTTATGCCTGGTACCGCAAATCGTTTTCCATCCCTAATAAAGAAAAAGGCAAACGCTACTTTTTATGGTTTGAAGGTGTAGGTTCCTATGCCACCGTTTGGCTAAATGGTAAAAAAGCAGGTGAACATAAGGGCGGCCGCACCAGCTTTACCATCGATATAACTGATCTGATTTCGACCAATAACCTGCTTGCCGTACGCGCCGATCATCCGGCCGGCATCACCGATCTGCCCTGGGTTTGTGGCGGCTGTTCGGAAGAGCGTGGCTTCTCTGAGGGATCGCAGCCAATGGGTATATTCCGACCAGTACATCTGATGGTCACCAATGAAGTACGTATAGAACCATTTGGTGTGCATATATGGAACGATTCCAATGTTTCGAAACTGCACCTGGCTACTTCGGTTAAAAACTATGGCCGCGCAGCACGCACCATCAGCATAACACAAAGATTGTTTGATAAAAAAGGAAAATTAATAGTTGCTACAACAGCGAACAATAAAATTGAACCGGGCCGCACAGGTACCATCAAACAACAGTTGCCCGAAATAAAGAACCCGCATCTCTGGTCACTCGAAGACCCGTATACGTATACGCTGGTTAGCGAAATAAAGGAAAACGGGAAATTAATTGACGCCATCACCACACCATACGGCATCCGCTGGATCAGTTGGCCTATTGGCAAAGGGCCCAACAGCAACCAGTTTTTGTTAAATGGCAAACCGGTATTTATCAATGGCGTGGGCGAATATGAACATGTGATCGGCGGCAGCCATGCATTCAGTGATGCAGCGGTAAAAGCCCGCGTGCAGCAGATAAAAGCCGCAGGCTTTAATGCCTTCCGCGATGCGCACCAGCCGCATAACCTGCGTTACCAGCATTGGCTGGACAGCCTGGGAATTTTGTGGTGGACGCAGATGTCGGCCCATGTATGGTATGATACGCCGGAGTTCCGGAAAAACTTCAAAGAGCTGTTAAAAGAATGGGTGATTGAAAGGCGTAATAGTCCATCCCTGGTATTATGGGGTTTGCAGAATGAAAGCAGGCTGCCCGAAGATTTTGCCCGTGAATGTACAGAATTGATCCGCGAGCTGGACCCCACTACCTCCGGCCAACGCCTCGTTACCACCTGCAACGGCGGTGAAGGCACCGATTGGGATGTACCCCAAAACTGGACGGGCACTTATGGCGGCAATCCCGCTACGTATGCGCAGGATGTAAAACGCCAGGTTTTGATTGGTGAATATGGCGCCTGGCGCACAATCGACTTTCATACCGAAGGACCTTTTGTACAAAACGGTGCAACCAGTGAAGATCGCATGACCCAATTAATGGAAATGAAGGTGCGCCTGGCCGAATCGGTGCGCGACAGCAGTTGCGGTCATTTTTTCTGGATCTATAATTCGCATGATAATCCCGGCAGGGTGCAGGGTGGGGAAGGATTGCGTGAACTGGACAGGGTGGGCCCGGTGAACTATAAAGGATTGCTCACCCCCTGGGAAGAACCGCTGGATGTGTTTTATATGTACCGGTCGAATTATGCGCCAAAGGAAACATCGCCGATGGTGTATATCGTATCGCATACATGGCCGAACCGGTGGACGAGTCCGGGTATTAAAGACAGTATTATAGTGTACAGTAATTGTGATGAGGTGGAGTTGTTCAACGACCTGGATGCTGTATCGTTGGGCAAACGTACACGCCCAGGTATAGGTACGCATTTCCAGTGGGACCAGGTAGAGATTAAATACAATGTATTGTATGCCGTGGGGTATGTAAATGGGAAAAAGGTGGCAGCAGATACCATCGTTTTGAACTATTTGCCGGAAGCGCCGCATTTGCGCAACCTGCAACATACAGAGCAACCAACCCCAAACTATAATTACCTGTACCGCGTGAATTGCGGCGGCAGCGACTATACCGACAAAAGCGGCAACCTGTGGATGGCCGACCGCGAAAAAACCAAACCCCATACCTGGGGCTCCTTATCCTGGACCAACCAGTTTGACGGACTGCCGCCTTATTTTGCCAGCCAGCGGCAAACTTATGATCCTATCAAGGGGACTAATGACTGGCCCCTGATTCAAAGTTTTCGATATGGCAGGGAGCAACTCCGATACGAGTTTCCAGTGCCGGATGGTGAATACATCGTTGAACTGTATTTTGTAGAACCCTGGTGGGGAACGGGTGGTGGTATGGATTGCAGCGGCTGGCGTGTGTTTGATGTAGCAGTGAATGATAAAACGGTAATAACAGACCTGGATATTTGGAAGGAGGCGGGGCATGACCGGTTGTTGAAAAAAACGGTGACGGCTCGTGTAACTGGTGGTACGCTTACCATTTCATTTCCGCATGTAAAAGCAGGACAGGCGTTGATATCAGCTATTGCGATTGCTGGTAAAGATAAGCGTGTGAAACCTGCGGAAGCCTCGCCATTGTTGATAAAAAAAGGTGGTGAAACCTGGTTGAATACCGGTGGAGAGTTTTTGGACCTGCCCCCGGTGTTGTATGGAGCGGAGTGGACCAGGTCGTCTTTCCAGACTACTGCGGCGGCGGATGTATATATTGTTAAACGAAGTGGTGAGCCAGGTTATGAAGATACTAAAAGCACAGTGCGTACAAAAGACGGCCATGTGTTGAACGTGTACAGGAAACGTTTTACGACGCCATCAAAAGTGACAGTGGGTGATAGTGTATATGCCGTTATGGTCAATCATGCCAGTACCTTACCGCCGGCTTTTGATTTGAAACCAACGGTGAGTTACAGAACCAACCAGGCGAAAGGAGAGGGGGTGACCATTCAAACCATCAATAACCGCGAGGCGATGGTGTTTGGAAAGAAAGGCAAGGTGGAATGGATATTGGATGTAGGCGCGGCGGATATGTTCTCGATTACCTTCCGGTATGTTACCGATAAACCCGGAAAGGGAAGCTGGCAATTGATTGCGGCGGATGGCACGGTGATGAAAACAGAGGCGGTGGAGTTTGTGCCTACACGCCCGGGGAAATGGAATTATATTTCTACAACTACGGGTAGTATGATCAATGCAGGGAAGTATACCATACGTATTGTGGGGGATGATGCCGAAGGCGTAGGTATCGGCGGCATGGATGTTCAATAACCGCGTCCCGTTAGGGACGTTTGGTGGGTAGCAACGACGTAATGTTTTGGAAAAAACGTCCCGATAGGGACGTTTGGTGGGTAGCAACGACGAAATGTTTTGGAAAGAACGTCCCGTTAGGGACGTTTGGTGGGTAGCAACGACGAAATGTTTTGGAAGAAACGTCCCGTTAGGGACGTTTGGTGGGTAGCAACGACGAAATGATTTGGAAAGAACGTCCCGTTAGGGACGCCCGGTGGGTAGCAACGACGAAATGTTTTGCAAAAAACGTCCCGTTAGGGACGCCCGGTGAGTAGCAACGACGTAATGATTTGGAAGAAGCGTCCCGTTAGGGACGTTTGGTGGGTAGCAACGACGTAATGTTTTGGAAAAAACGTCCCGATAGGGACGTTTGGTGGGTAGCAACGACGAAATGTTTTGGAAAGAACGTCCCGATAGGGACGTTTGGTGGGTAGCAACGCCGTTGAAAATCACCCGTCGTCATCTACCCACGCGTCGTCCCTAACGGGACGATGCCTTTGTGCGACGTGATGATTTACCCACCTGTCGTCCCTAACGGGACGGTGCTCATGTGCCAGGTGTTGTGTTTGCACCCTTCAAAACAAAAAAAGATTTATGAAAAATGCGATTGCCCTTTTCAGTGTACATCTCATCCTGGCGGCCGCCATGGCACAAAATCAGGTGCCGGCAGCTACTATGCAAAAGATATATGAGGAAATAAAAACTCCTTATAAATACGGGCTGGTGGTAGTTCCGGAGGATGACTCTAAAAAGATCGACTGCCCCAGTGTCTTCCGCCAGGGAAAGAACTGGTACATGACCTACCTGGTGTTTGATGGCCGCGGTTATGAAACCTGGCTGGCGCAAAGCAGCGACCTGCTGCATTGGGAAACCAAAGGCCGTATGCTGTCTTTTTCTTCCGATACTACTTTATGGGATGCGAATCAAAAAGCCGGCTATATTGCTTTGCAGGATCCCGAATGGGGCGGCTCATACAAACTGCAACGCTTTAATAAAAAATACTGGCTCTCTTATTTTGGCGGCAGGGAACGCGGATATGAATCGGGTTTGCTGTCGCTGGGTATTGCTTTTACCAAAAAGGACCCAACAAAACCACATGAATGGCAGCGGCTGTCTGCCCCGGTATTAACGTCAAAAGATGCCGATGTGCGCTGGTGGGAAAACAAAAAACAATTTAAAAGCACCGTGCTGTGGGACAAACAAAAAACCACCGGCCATCCCTTTGTGATGTATTACAATGCCAATGGCGATACCGCCATCGACAATAAAAAAACACGCTGGTTTGAGCGTATCAGCATGGCAGTGTCTGATGATATGGTACATTGGAAACGTTTTCAAAAAGAACCCGTGGTGCATCATCCCGCTGGCATTACCGGCGATCCGCAAATACAAAAGATCGGCGATGTATGGGTGATGTTTTATTTTGGGGCTTTCTGGACAGACCGCCAGGGCGCTTTTAACCGGTTTGCCTGTTCGTACGACCTGGTAAACTGGACAGACTGGGAGGGTGAAAACCTCATCGAAAGTTCGCAACCCTACGACGAACGGTTTGCCCATAAATCCTATGTCATCAAACACGATGGCGTTGTATATCATTTTTATTGTGCCGTAAATAATAAAGACCAGCGCGGTATTGCCGTGGCTACTTCGGTTGATAAAGGCTCCAGCGATCTTAAATTCTAAATCATGAGACTAGTACTGATAGCACTATTGTTTGCACAGGCGGCTGTTGCACAGCGGCAGGTAATTAATTTCAATAAAAACTGGCAGTTTGTGTTAGGAGATACCACAGCAGCTACCTGGCGTACGCTGAACCTGCCGCACGACTGGAGTATAGAAGGCCAATTCAGCGAAAGCCATCCCGCCACCAACCAGGGTGGGGCATTACCCGGCGGCATTGGCTGGTACCGCAAAACATTTACGCTGCCTGCCAAAGGCAAACAGGTACGCATCGAGTTCGATGGCATTTACCGCAACAGCGAAGTATGGATCAATGGGCAATACCTGGGCAAGCGGCCCTATGGTTATAGTTCATTTCAATATGATATTACGCGCTGGTGTACACCTGGCGCCAATGTGATAGTTGTGAAGGTGGATAATTCGGCGCAACCCGATTCGCGGTGGTATACGGGATCGGGTATATACCGTAATGTAAGGCTGGTGCTTACCGAAGCGATTGCCGTGGATCATTGGGGTACCTTTGTAACAACGCCTTTGGTGAATGAAAAAACGGCCACGGTACGTGTGCAAACGGCTATTCGTAACACGGGTGTTAAAAAGAAAATCAGGCTAGTCACTAATATCATGTACAATGGTAAACAGGTGGCAACTGCCAGCAAATCGTTATCGGCCAAAGACAGCACCACATGGCAGGAGCTATCTATCAACCATCCTTTCTTATGGTCGGTTGAGCAACCGGCACTATACAAAGCCGTTACCCGCATACTGGTAAACGGCAAAACCGTAGATGAAACCACGACGTCCTTTGGCATCCGCTATTTTCATTTCGATGCGGAAAAAGGCTTTTTCCTCAATGGCAATCCCACCAAAATACTGGGTGTATGTATGCACCACGACCTGAGTGCATTGGGCGCCGCCGTCAATATAAGCGCTATGGAGCGTCAATTGCGCATATTAAAAGAGATGGGTTGTAATGCCATTCGAACGGCGCATAACCCGCCTGCCCCTGAGTTCCTCGATCTCTGCGACAGCATGGGTTTTATTGTAATGGATGAGGCCTTTGATATGTGGAGGAAGAAAAAGAACAAGTTTGACTATTCACTCGATTTCGATCAATGGCATCGTGCCGACCTGGAAGCAATGGTGAAACGCGACCGCAACCATCCATCTGTGATCATGTGGAGCATTGGCAACGAGATCAGGGAGCAGTTTGATAGCTCGGGTATTCGTCTAACAAGGGAACTGGCGCAAATTGTAAAAGACCTCGATACCACGCGCCCTGTAATAGCAGCGCTTACCGAACTGGATACTACCAAAAACTTCATGTACCAGGCCAATGCGCTTGACCTGATGGCATTGAACTACAACCATGCTATCTATCCCGAATTACCCAAACGATATCCCGGCAAAAAATTCCTCGCCAGTGAAACCAATTCGGCGCTGGCAACCCGTGGGCATTATGATATGCCATCGGATAGTGTTAGGTTCTGGCCGCTGCGTGGACAAAAATTTGTAGAGAACGGCAATCCCGATTACACCGTTTCGGCCTACGATCATGTGGCGGCTTATTGGGGATCGACGCATGAGGCAACCTGGAAGGTGGTAAAAAAATATGATTTTATAGCCGGCCTGTTTGTATGGAGCGGTTTCGATTTCCTGGGCGAGCCCGTGCCTTATCCATGGCCCGCACGCAGTTCGTATTATGGCATCATTGACCTGGCCGGTTTTCCCAAGGATGCCTATTACATGTATCAAAGCGAATGGACCCATCGACCCGTGCTGCATGTATTCCCGCACTGGAACTGGAAACAAGGTGATACCATAGATGTATGGGCCTATTACAACCAGGCCGATGAAGTGGAGCTGTTTTTGAACGACCGTTCGCTGGGTGTACAGAAAAAACAGCCCGACGACCTGCATGTACAATGGCGGGTGGTTTTTGAGCCCGGAACGCTCACCGCCATCAGCCGGAAAAACGGGCAAACCGTGTTGAAAAAAACAATCAAAACAGCTGCAGCGCCGGCACGCCTGGAATTGTCGGCAGATAAAAAAATCCTCCATGCCAATGGCGACGATATTTCGTTTGTAACCGTGCGCGTGGTGGATGCCGAAGGCAACCTGGCGCCGCATGCCGCCAATCAACTGCAGTTTAAAGTAACAGGGGCGGGGAGTTTCGCCGGGGCCGACAATGGATACCAGGCCGATCATGATTCGTTTAAAGCTTTATCCCATAAGGCTTACAACGGTATGTGCGTTGTGCTGGTACGTTCGGGGGAAAAGAAAGGAACGATCGACCTCACCGTGCAATCGCCCGGATTACCGGATGCCCATATCAGTTTGCAAAGCCGGTAAAATGCGCCTGTCTGGCCACCGGCAAAAGGGTGCAGGAATAGTTAAATGTTCCATCAATATAGTTAAACTTTACATTGTTTACGGATAGGGGCGCCTGTACCTTTAGTATGGTTATTTTGTATGTGAAAAAGGTAAGGGAGTTTTGATTTGTGGTTATACGTATGTACAAAAATGTAAACGTTTTCAACAATCGCTCCCGGGATAACGATTGAGCTATTAGAAGCGTTTTTGCTTGCCCGTCCTCCTACATCCCATTGCTATTTAAACCTCCTTGTCCGGGCAATGATCACTGCAGACAGCACGGCACATCAAAAACTCTCAGGCACAATCGATAGAAGTCGGATGTCGGATGTCGGAAGTCGGAAAATACTGGAACGTCAGACCTCTGACTTCTGACTTCCGACTTCCGACCTCTGACTTCCGACTTCAATCAACAATAACAAGCAATCACTATCTATGATTTCAGGTCACAAACATTTGATGCAACCGCTGATGCTCGTACTGTGTATGTTTTTTGCCGGCCGGGTAACCGCTCAAAGTACGCCTCCGGGAGAGAAAGAAGGTTATGCGCAGGTGATCGCCAAAAGAGCCGCAAAGATCGTAGAGGCCCTGAACGTAACCGATTCTGCCTTTAACAGCCAGGTACAGCATATCATCATCGATCAATACTACAACCTCAGCATCACCCACGATGCACGTAATTCGCAGGTAAAGGCCATCCGGGAAGGCAAGTCGGAATTGACCCAAACTGAAAAAGACCATATTGCCCGGATCGAAAACACCGCCCAGCAACATCTTACCGACCTGCACAAACAATTTTTATCAAGACTGTCGAAACTGTGCACACCACAGCAGATTGAAACCATCAAAGACGGTATGACCTATGGTGTACTGCAGGTGACTTATAAGGCCTACCAGGATATGCTGCCCCAATTAACCGGCGAACAAAAAAAGCAGATACTCACCTGGCTCACCGAAGCTCGTGAACTGGCCATGGATGCCGAATCATCAGAAAAAAAACACGCCGTTTTTGGCAAATACAAAGGACGCATCAATAATTATTTATCAGCCGCCGGTATAGATATGAAAAAGGCGGAAGCTGAATGGAGGGAGCGGCGTAAATCAGCCTCCAATTAATATTTGTGATTGGTTACAGGCTCTTCAATTGTGACCGATAATGATTGCAACAAGTTTTCTCAGTTTATAACCTAATGCTGTATGAATCTGCAACAATTCTCAAAATCCTCTTTTTCACTGCTGCTGTTGCTGTTACTGGCAATGGCGGGCTTTGCCCAAAATAAGATCGTTACCGGCACGGTCAGGGATAAGGACGGCAGTCCCCTTGAAGGTGTAACGGTAACCGTGAAAGGGCAAACCGGAAGCGTGATAACCGACGAAAAAGGTTACTATGCCATTAAAACGGCTCCGGGTGAAACGATCACATTTACCCACATTGGTTTTACCACCCGGGAAGTAAAAGTAGGCGCCGACGAATCGCTGAATGTGGCGCTTACCAAAAACGAAAACTCGATGGACGAGGTGGTAGTGGTAGGGTATGGCACCCAAAGAAAATTACATTTAACCGGGGCGGTAGCTACCGTAGATATGAAACAACTGGAAGACATTCCGGTGGGAAGCATGTCTGCAGCCCTGAGAGGCCAGATGCCCGGTGTGGGTGTGGCCGGTGGGTTTACGAGGCCCGGCGCCCAGGCCACCATCACGGTGCGTAATCCAAAATTCCTTTCGAAAGACGGTGGCAAAACAGCGCCCCTGTATATCATCGATGATGTGATGCGTTCGCAGGAAGACTTCAACCTGCTGGACCAGTCGGAAATTGAAAGCATTTCTGTGTTGAAAGACGGCGCCGCCGCCATTTATGGTATCCAGGGCGGTAATGGTGTGATCGTTGTAAAAACAAAACGCGGCAGGTCGGGTGCGCCGAAGATCAGTTACAATGGTTCGGTAGGTGTTACAGACCGTGTATTCAGTCCGAAAATGATGAACGGTTACGAGCATGCCGTTTACATGAACGATTACTATCGCGAGCAGGGACTGAATGAGAACGATATGCGTTTTTACACCCCCGACGAACTGGAACATTTTAAAGCCAATAATTACAACTGGCTGGATATGGCCTGGCAAAAATCTTATCAAACCAGGCATACATTAAATGTTAGCGGCGGTTCTGAAAGAGCTACCTATTTTGCAGGTTTTACTTATAATACACAAAACGGAAATTTCGACGGCATCAATTATAACAAGTACACCTTCAGGGCCAGCACCGATATCAAACTGGCTACCGGTTTGAAACTGGGTTTGTCTTTGAGTGGCGCCTTGTCTGACAATAAACAAGTGTTCTCCAAACAAGGTGGTGAAAACCTCGATAACGACTGGAAGACGCTCACCTGGGCGCCGCAGTTTATTCCGCCTTATGTAGATGGTCTGCCTGTATTGCTGGCGCCAGCCAACAGGTCTACCATCGACAACTATCATTTCTTTGCGATCCAGAACTCGGGTCATTTTACCAACTCAAAAGGTAATGTGCTCAACTTCCAGGGAACGCTGAACTACGAAGTGCCTTTTATAAAAGGCCTGACCGCCGGTTTGAATTTCAACAAAAACATCAGCAATAGTTTTGGAAAGCAGTATGGCACTTTCTATAATGTATACTCTTTCGATATGCTGGGCGATCATAAACACATTTATGGTGGCGACGTGATCAAGGTAGACAAACTGGAGAACGGTAACCGTGTGCGTTTGAATCCTTCGATGACGAATGTGTACCAGTTGAACGCCACCCTGCGTTATGACCGCAAGTTTGGCAAACACCAGATTGGTGTATTGGCCGCTTATGAACAAAGCGAGTCGCATACAGATGGTATTGCCGGTATGGTGGAAGGTGTGATCGTGGGTGGTTTACCCAATACACGTTATGCCACCGGCGCGCAAACAGCTACCGAATCGGAATCAGAAACCGGCAGGCTGGCTGCATTGGGCCGTCTTGATTATAACTATGCCAGCAAATACCTGTTGCAGTTTGTATTCAGGGCCGATGCCAGTACTTTGTTTGCACCGGAAAACCGCTGGGGTTATTTCCCTTCTGTATCTGCAGGCTGGGTAATATCTGAAGAACCCTTTTTCGGAAGAGCGCTGGATGCGGTTAATTTCCTGAAGATAAGAGGTTCGCTGGGCTGGCTGGGTACAGACAACACAAAACCCTACCAATGGCTGCAAAGCTATAAGATAGAAACCGGTAAGTCGCCCGTGTTTGGCGGCAACAGTCCTGCCGGCTTTATCGTGAGCCCAGATGTGGCCATGCCTAACCGCAATGCCGTATGGGACGATGTTACCAAATACAATGTAGGTTTCGATACCAGGTTCCTCGACAACCGCCTGTCGGTATCGGGTGAATATTTCTTCGACAAAAGACGCAACATGCTTACCAGTTTAACTTCTGCCGTGTCGTTGCTGGTGGGCGCCAATGTACCTGCAGAGAACTATGCCAGGGTAGACAATTTTGGTTATGAGATATCTGTTGGCTGGAGAGATAACATTGGTAAAGACTGGAGCTATAACATCAATACCTTCCTTACCTGGATGGATAACAAGATACTCCTGGCCGACTTTACTGCCGGCGACCTGGGTACTTATCTCGATCCTACAGGCAGGTCGGAAGATATGGGCTTCCTGGGTTATCACTACCTGGGTATGTTCAGAACACAACAGGAAGTAGATGCCTGGCTGTCTAAAAATCCCGGTTATACATTATGGGGACAAACACCGAAACCCGGTATGTTGTATTACCAGGATGTAAGAGGTCCGAAAGACGCTTCCGGACAATTCACCGGTCCGGATGGAAAGATCGATGAAGAAGATATGGACTTCCTGACTTCAAAAGCCAGCAACCACTACAATCTTGGTTTCAACTGGGGTGTATCGTACAAATCGCTTAGTTTGAATGTAGTGATGGGTATGTCGTTTGGCGGACAGGACATCGTGGAAAGCGATGCCCGGAAAAGGGCCACTGCTACTTCCAACCGTCCTTTCTTCTGGGCCAATCACTGGACCCCGGAGAATCCGAATGCACCGATGCCCAGTCCTTTTTATGAAGACACCTACAATGTGCCTTCTTCATTCTGGTTCAAGAGTTCGTTAACGGCCAGGGTATCGCAGTTCAATTTATCATATACATTACCCAACAACCTGCTGAAGCGTATGCGTATGAGCAGCGCCAAAGTATTCCTGGTTGGCATCAACCCGTTCAATCTTTATAATCCGTATGATTATAAAGACAATTCCGGCCAGTATAATGTATATCCCATGATCAAATCATATACGCTGGGTTTAAATGTTTCACTTTAAACCAGACTAAAAATTGAACGACATGAAAACGCAGAATATATTATTATCATTTTTTGTACTGATCATAGCTGCAGGCTGTAATAAAGTGTTGGATAAAAAGGACCTTGGAAAAATTCCACCGGACCTGATCTTTAACGACTCCGACATTGCGCGCCTGAACCTGGATTTTTTATACAATGCCAATATGCCCTCCTGGGGCGGCGGTACCGGAATCGGTTCTTTAACCGGTATACATGGCGAACTGTCGGAAGAATCGTATGGCGAAAGCAAATACTTCGAGGGAACCATTACCACCCGGGATGTACAGGAGTTTGGTACCAAACTGGATCAGAACAACAACTACGGAAAGATCAGGAACATCAATATGTTCATAAAGGCTATTCGTGAAAGTGAATTCCAGCAGGGAACGAAAGACCGGTTTATCGGTCAGGCTTTGTTCTTCCGTGCCTTCAGGTATTTCGACCTGGTGCGCATTTACGGCGGTGTACCGCTTGTACTGGAGCCATTGAATGCCATTGGCGACGAAGCCAAGGATGAAGCCAGGCTGCCCAGGAACAGCACCGCTGATTGTTTTAAACAAATAGTAGCCGACCTGGATTCTGCTATCAAATACCTGCCCGGCCGTTGGAGTTCGGCAGAGTGGGGGCATATTACCAGCGGCGCTGCAGCTGCCTTTAAGGGACGTGTGTTGCTGACCTATGCCAGCCCGCAGTTCAACCCCAACGACCTGCCTGAAAGATGGCAGGCTGCCTATGATGCCAACCTGCAGGCCAAGACCATCCTGGATGCCAGCAACTTTGGTTTGCATGATTCGTATGGCGATCTCTGGTTCAAAGAGGTGGACAATCCTGAAGCGGTACTGGTGACAGGTTATAACGATCTTACCGGCGACCAGGAAAGAAAAAACAATGGTTATGACAATGGCACAAGACCTTCTTACCTGGGAACAGGTGGTGGTTCTAACCAGCCTTCTTGGGAAATGGTGAAGGCCTATCCCATGAAAGATGGTAAGATGCCCGGCGCTTCGGACTATTCTTATTCCGATCAATTCTTTTATAAAGACAGGGATCCGCGTTTTAACCAAACCATTGCTTATAATGGTACTACCTGGTTTATAAACGGTAACCAGAATTACCGTTTGTGGACTTATCTCGAAGGCAATAAATCTACCGAGCCCAAGGCCACTGTTACCGGTTTTTATACACGCAAGGCCATCATGACCGGTGTACCGCGTAACAATGATCCCAAAAATGCAGGTACCGACTGGATAGAGATCCGTTATGCCGAAGTATTGCTGAACCTGGCCGAGGCTGCCATTGGCATCAACAAATTAGGTACCGGTGATGAAGGCTACCAGGGTTTGATTGCTGTTCGTAAAAGAGCAGGTATAGAGGCCGGTGCTGATAATATGTATGGTCTGGCATCGGGTCTTTCAAGAGACCAGCTGTTTAAAGCCGTATTACATGAACGCCAGATAGAGTTTGCATTTGAAGGAAAACGTTTCTGGGACCTGAGAAGATGGAAATTGTTTGAAGAGACATTGAACGGCACCCGCAGAAACAAGATCATCATCAGAATGAAAGCTGGCGCCGGTATTCCTTCTTACGACGACTTTAAAAATCCGAATAATCCGAATTTCCGGGATGTGGTTGACCTGGACTATGCGTATACCAATTATTTCGAGGTAATCGTGGAGAATGATCCGACAGCGGATAACAACAACACCCGGCTGGATACGAAGTATGCCATCAACTGGCAGCCCACTTATTATTATTTCCCGATACCGCAGCAGGCCATCGATAACAATCCCAACCTGGAACAGAACAATAACTGGGGTGGAAGTTTCGACCCGTTGCAGTAAACAATTTGATCAGGGGGCACTTAGGGTGCCCTCTGGTGCTTATGGGTTTGGTATGATAGACTGTATTATCAAATTATTTTTTTCCAGACATGCAAAGTTTTGCAACTAATAAACGTCTGTTATACGTTTAATTTTATTTCGAATTGTAAACTGACAATAATGAATAAGCAAATTGTTCGGAACCTGTTAATCGTTTTGATGGTAGGTGGCGTGCATACTGCATCGGCCCAATACCCCAAGGTGCCCAAAGAAGTGGCGCGCTGGTCGGACAGCCTGATGGACGAAGAGCGCAAACGTTCTGATGAAGCCTGGGCCAAAGCCTTACCCATCATCAAAGAAGAAGCCACCAAAGGCAAGCCCTATATTCCCTGGGCGGGCAGACCTTATGATCTGCCACAGGCCGATATCCCGGCATTTCCCGGTGCTGAAGGCGGCGGCGCCTACAGTTTTGGCGGCCGTGGCGGTAAGGTGATGGTGGTGACCAGTCTGGAAGACAGGGGTCCGGGCACATTTCGCGAAGCCTGCGAAACCGGTGGCGCCCGTATCGTGGTGTTCAACGTGGCAGGCATTATTCGTTTGAAGTCGCCCGTTATCATCCGTGCTCCTTACATCACCATTGCCGGGCAAACCGCTCCGGGTGATGGCGTTTGTATAGCCGGTGAATCGGTTTGGATCAATACACACGATGTGGTGATACGTTATATGCGTTTCCGCCGTGGCGAGACCAATGTGGGCCGCCGCGACGATGCCATTGGCGGCAACCCTGTTGGCAATATCATGATCGATCACGTATCGGCCAGTTGGGGGCTGGATGAGAACATGAGCATGTACCGTCATATGTATAACGACAGCACCGGTACCCAGGAAAAGAAATTGCCCACGGTGAATATCACCATCCAGAATTCCATCTTTGCCGAAGCGCTGGATACCTATAATCACTCATTCGGCAGCACCCTGGGTGGCGAGAATTGCACCTTTATGCGGAACATGTGGGCCAACAATGCCGGCCGCAACCCGTCGATTGGCTGGAATGGTGTTTTCAACTTTGTAAACAACGTGGTACATAACTGGATGCACCGCAGCAGCGATGGCGGTGACTATACAGCCATGTACAATTTTATCAATAACTATTATAAACCCGGTCCGGTTACCAATACGAATTCCAATGTGGGTCATCGTTTCCTGAAACCCGAGTCGGGCCGCAGCAAACTGAAATACCATGTATATGGCCGCGCCTATGTACATGGCAATGTGATGGAAGGCAACGAAACCGTTACCAAAGACAACTGGGCCGGTGGTGTACAGGTAGAAGATTTTGCCAATGCAGGCGAGCATGCTGCTTATATGAAATGGAACGAGCCGCTGCCTATGCCGAAGATTTCTATTATGTCGGCGCATGAGGCTTATGACTATGTAATTAAAAATGCCGGCGCCACCCTGCCTAAGCGCGATGCCGTGGATACACGTATTGCCGAGCAGGTACGTACCGGTAAGGTAAAATATAAAGAAAACGTGAAGCTGCCCGAAACACAGTTCGAGCACCGCAAGCTGCCCCTCGATAGTTATAAAATGGGTATCATCACCGATGTATCGCAGGTGGGCGGTTATCCTGAATACAAGGGCAAACCTTATAAGGATTCAGACAATGATGGTATGCCCGATGCATGGGAGTTGAAACATGGCCTGGATCCAAAGAATGCAGCCGATGCTTCGCAGGACAGGGATGGCGATGGATATACCAATATCGAAGAGTTTCTGAACAGTGTGGTGCCCATCGATACCGTGAAGCCCAATGTTTCGAAAACGGCTAAAAACTAAGGCAAAAAAGTACTAACTTAAACCGCTTCAGAAAGGTTCGAATAATCGTGTTTCATATACCTGGCAATATCAAAAGCATCTGTAGGATGCTGGTTTGCAGTGTGCCTGTTCTCCTCATGACAGGCGCACTGTTTTCTACCCATTCCGTGAGTGCGCAGAAGTACCTGCCATTATCGATAGAAAAAGGCAAGCTTCAATACACACCGGATTCACTGGGCAATCGAATTCCTGATTTTTCTTATTGTGGTTACCGTGCGGGTGAATCGGTCATTCCCGATGTGCCTGTGAAGGTGGTGGTGCCTGTAAAAGCGGGCGATGCTACTTTGCGTATTCAGTCGGCTTTGGACTATGTGGCTTCGCTGCCTGCGAATAACAGGGGCGCTGTTTTGTTGCAGCCCGGTGAGTATGAAATAGCAGGCCAGCTTGTTATTCGTGCTTCGGGTGTGGTGTTACGCGGCAGTGGTATGAATACCGTGTTGAAGGGAACCGGGAAAGACCGGCTTACATTGATTCAGATACTTGGAGAAGGGGACCGGCAAACAGGCGTTGAACAAAAGATCACGGACAGTTATGTGCCCGTGGGCGCCAAAACTTTCCAGGTAGACGGCAATTTTAAAAAAGGGGATAAGGTGATCGTTCGCCGTCCTTCTACAGCAGAATGGATACAATTACTGGGCGCCGGTCATTTTGGTGGTGGTATCACTGCACTGGGATGGAAGCCCGGGCAGCGTGATATTTTTTGGGACAGAACGATTACTGCCGTCAACAACAATACCATTGAATTAGATGCGCCTATTACTACTGCGTTGGATGAACAATATGGCGGTGGATTTATTGCCAGTTATACCTGGCCAGGCCGTATCAACGAGGTGGGCGTAGAAAACCTGCGTTGTGTATCGGAATACAATATTGCCAATCCCAAAGACGAAGAACACCGCTGGATGGCCATCACCATCGACCATGCTACCGATGCCTGGGTAAGACAGGTGGTGTTTCAGCATTTCGCCGGTTCGGCCGTGTATGTAGCGGCTACCAGCAAACGAATTACCGTAGAAGATTGTAAATCGCTGGCGCCCGTATCGGAGATCGGCGGACAAAGACGCAATACCTTTTTCACTGCCGGGCAGCAAACGCTATTCCAGCGATGTTATGCTGAGTTCGGGTATCATGATTATGGTACCGGTTTTTGTGCGGCAGGCCCCAATGCATTTGTGCAATGCGAATCGTACAAGGCCTATAGCTTTAGTGGCGGTTTGGATAGCTGGGCCAGCGGCGTATTGTTCGACCTGGTAAAAGCCGATGCACAGGCGTTGAGCTTTAAAGATCGCAACCAGGATGGCAATGGAGCAGGATGGAATGCGGCTAACAGCATGTTCTGGAATTGCAGCGCCGCTCGCATCGATTGTTACCAGCCGCCCAGTGCACAGAACTGGGCATACGGCGCCTGGGCACAGTTTGCCGGCAATGGATTTTGGTATGAATCCAATGCTACCATTCAGCCGTTGAGCTTGTATTATGCACAACTGGCCGACAGGCTGGGAACAGATATTTCAAAACGTGTACAGTTGCTGCGGTACGAGACCAATGCCACCAGCAGTCCCACTGTGGCGCAGGCTGCTGAGTTAACCGCCATAGCCAAACAACCCCAACAAACCATTGCGCAATTTATAGATGAAGCACCCCAACGCCAGCCAATACCTGTGCAGGCCAATGGGGTGAAGACCATCGACGATATTGGTGTTAAAAAGCCAACTTTTTCGAACGTTATGGCGCCTGCCATGCAGGTGCAAAACGGCTGGATCGTACGCGGCAATGCCGTATTAACCGGCAATAGGGCAGAAGTGCCCTGGTGGTCGGGCAGCGCCCGGCCCTATGCACTGGCCAAAGCCAAACCTGCCGTTACCCGTTATGTACCCGGTGAAACAGGCTGGGGACTTACCGATGACCTGGATGCACTGACTGATAGCATGAAGGCAAAAGGCCAGGTAGCGTTAGAACAAAACTACGCGTTGTGGTATGATCGCCGCCGTGATGATCACGAACGTGTACAACGTATGGATGGCGATGTATGGGCGCCTTTTTATGAACTGCCTTTTGCACGCAGCGGGAAGGATACCGCCTGGGATGGTTTGAGTAAATACGATCTCACGAAATACAACCACTGGTACTGGCAACGCCTGCAGCAGTTTGCGCAACTGGCCGATCAGAAGGGCCTGGTGCTGGTGCATCAGAATTATTTTCAACACAACATTATAGAAGCCGGTGCGCATTATGCCGATTTTCCCTGGCGCACCGCGAACAATATCAATAATACCGGTTTTCCCGAGCCACCCAATTATGCAGGCGACAAACGCATATTTATGGCTGAACAGTTTTACGATGTATCGAATCCTGTTCGCCGTGCTTTGCACCGCGCCTACATTCGTAAATGCCTGGACAATTTTACCGGCAATACCGGTGTGATACAACTCACCAGCGCCGAATATACCGGACCATTGCATTTTGTACAGTTCTGGCTGGATGTGATCAAAGAATGGGAAAACGAAACCGGTAAAAATGCATTAGTCGGTTTAAGCGCTACCAAAGATGTACAGGACGCCATACTGGCCGATCAGGAACGTGCGGCCGTGGTAGACATCATCGATATCCGTTACTGGCATTACCAGCAGGATGGCAGCGCCTATGCACCCGGTGGCGGACAAAACCTGGCGCCCCGCCAGCATGCGCGGCAGTTAAAACCCAGACGCAGTTCGTTTGAACAGGTATACCGTGCGGTAAAAGAATACCGCGATCGATATCCCGGCAAGGCCGTGATGTATTCGGGCGACAGTTACGACAATGCCGCCTGGGCCGTGTTTATGGCCGGTGGTTCGCTGGCGGGCATACCTCATGTAGCCGATCCCGGTTTCCTGGCTGCTGCATCTACCATGCACCCGGCCGGGCCATACAGGCTTACCAACGGCAAAAACGAATGGATCATATACACCGATAGCAGTGCTGTACAATGTGAGTTGAATGGCAGCTACCGGGTGAAATGGATAGATGCTGCAACCGGAAAATTAATTGGCAAAGAACAAAAGATAAAAGCCGGCAAAACGGTTACCCTCAACAGCCCGAAACAGGGCCGGGTGGTTTGCTGGATCAGGAAATAATTGCACTATGCGTAGTATGTATAACTTGTTATGGGCGGTTTGTCTGGTGCTGGGCACAGGTTGTGCAGCGGGTGTTGCACCGTCACCGCAGCCACTAAAGGTGAGTGCCAATGGCCGTTATTTTATGACTGCCGATGGTAAACCTTTTTTCTGGCTGGGTGATACCGGCTGGTTGTTGTTTAGCAAGCTCAAACGCGAAGAAGCTGTCAGGTACCTGGATGACCGCAAACAAAAAGGTTTTAATGTAATACAGGTAATGATATTACATACCACGAAGGTGGTGAATGCCTATGGCGATACGGCCCTGGTAGATGGCAATGTAGCCACACCCAATACAAAGGCCGGCTACTGGAATCATATAGACTTTATAGTAGATGCCGCTGCGGAAAGAGGCATTTATATGGCCATGGTGCCTGTATGGGGTTCGGAGGTAAAGGATGGCCGTGTAAGCCGTGAGCAGGCAAAAGAATATGCCCGCTTTTTGGCCAACCGGTATAAAAACAAAAGCAATATCGTGTGGCTGAACGGTGGTGATTTGAAGGGATCGGATAGTATAGAAGTATGGAAAACGATTGGCAGCACCCTGCGTGCGGAAGATCCCAATCATTTGATCACCTTTCACCCGAGAGGCCGCTGGTCGTCGAGCACCTGGTTTCATAAAGAACCCTGGCTGGACTTTAACATGTTCCAGAGCGGCCACCGCCGTTACGACCAGGATACCACGGCAGGTGATAACCATTATGGCGAAGACAACTGGCGTTATGTGGAAGTGGATTATAACCTGCAGCCCGTGAAGCCTACATTGGATGGAGAGCCGTCGTATGAACGTATCCCGCAGGGATTGCACGATCCCAAAGAAGGATTGTGGTATGCCAGCGATCTGAGGCGGTATGCCTACTGGTCGGTGTTTGCCGGTGGTGGTGGGTTTACCTATGGACATAATGCGGTGATGCAAATGCACCGTCCGGGTGATACCGATGGCAACTATGGTGTAAACCAGTATTGGTACGATGCCATCAGTGATTCGGGTTCCGTGCAGATGCAATACCTGAAAAATCTGTTGCTGTCGAAACCCGGTTATTTTGACCGCGTGCCCGATCAGTCGCTGATAGTAGGAGAGCCCGGCGACAAATACGACAGGCTGGTGGCTACACGGGGAAAAAATTATGCGATGGTGTATACCTATACCGGCCGCAATATCAAGATCAATATGGACCAGATGGAAGGAAAGAAGGGCAAGCTGAGCTGGTATAACCCACGCAATGGTGAAATTACCAGCGCCGGTGATTATAAAACCAGCGGTATTATGGAGTTTGACCCGCCAGGCGAACCCATGGCTGGTAACGATTGGGTATTGGTTATTGAATGGACATCGAAATAGTACGCGATGAGAATGTTGTTTTATATCAGTTGTTTGTTCCTGGTTTCCTGCGCCGCGCAAAAGCCGGTGTATATGTTCACATCGTTTCATGAGCCGGCCAATGAAGGGCTGCGGTTTTTGTACAGCGAGGACGGACGTAACTGGAATAAAGTGGAGGGCACGTTTTTGAAGCCCGATGTGGGCAGCAAGGTGATGCGGGACCCGTCTATTGCCAAAGGTCCGGATGGGACTTATCACCTGGTGTGGACCAGTGGGTGGAATAAGGACAGGGGATTTGGGTATGCCTCTTCGAAAGACCTGGTGCATTGGTCTGCTCAGCAGTTTATTCCTGTGATGCAGCATGAAGATTCTGTAGTGAATGTATGGGCGCCGGAGATATTTTACGATGATGTGGATAAGCAGTTTATCATCGTGTGGGCGTCTACCATTCCCTGGAAGTTTGAGAAGGGGCAGGAGGATGAGTACAATAACCACCGGTTGTATTATACCGTAACAAAGGATTTTAAAACCTTTTCACCGGCGACGCTTTTTATGGATCCCGGGTTTAGTGTGATAGATGCGGTGATCGTGAAGCGGGCGGCGGATGATTATGTGTTGGTGTTGAAAGACAATACAAGGCCGATGCGTAATATCAAGGTGGCGTTTGGGGCAAAGGCCCTGGGGCCTTATACCCATGTATCGGCGCCTTTCACGGAGAATTTTACGGAGGGACCGTCGGTGGTGAAGGTGGGGGAGGAGTATTTGATATATTTTGATGCTTACCGTGCTAAAACCTATGAGGCTGTAAAAACAAAAGACTTTAAATCTTTTTCGAAGGCGGAGGTGCGTGTGCCGGAAGGGCATAAGCATGGGACGATATTTGTGGCGGATAGGAGGGTGTTGAAGGGGTTGTTATCCCGTTAGCTCGTTGAATGTTCAGCAACCGATATGCCGCCCCTAACGGGGCGGGCCGGATTATGTTCAACACGATACACAAGGGCACCGCCCCTATAGGGGCGGCCGGTTGGTAGCCCCGGGTGAAACCCGGGGATAGGGTGCAACCCGGGGACAGGGTGCAACCCGGGGATAGGGTGCAACCCGGGGGCGTGCAACCCGGGGGCGTGCAACCCCGGGGTCCAAAAAACAAAAAAAACGATGATCACATTTCGCAACATATTATTGATATCCGGTTTGAGTGCAGGCTTTGTATGCCTGCGTGCAACAACAGCATTCGCACAAAACGACACCATCCGTTACACGGGCTCCACGTTGGTAAACGTCGACTACCACCACGGCCAGCTCACCCCCGCCGTAGGCGTCCACAACATGCAGGTGATGCGCGCCAGCCGCGAGCAACCCACGGCGGCCAATGGCTTTGGTTGGACCTACAACCACGCGCCCATGCTTACCTACTGGAACAACACCTTTTTCCTCGAATACCTCGCCAACCCCATTGGCGAACACGTTCCCCCGGGACAAACCTTATTGATGCATTCCAAAGACGGCTACCAATGGTCGGAACCCGCCGTGGTATTCCCACCCTATAAAATTCCCGACGGCACCAAAAAGGCTGACTACGACAGCGTAGCTAAAAATATTACGGCTGTGATGCACCAGCGCATGGGTTTTTATATTTCTTCAAAAGACAGGCTGCTGGTGCTGGGCTATTACGGCATGGCGCTGGGTCCTAAAGACGATCCCAACGATGGCAACGGCATTGGCCGTGTGGTACGCGAAGTAAAAAAAGACGGCAGCTTTGGCCCCATCTATTTTATTCGTTACAACCATGCATTTAACGCTTCCAACACATCGTATCCTTTCTTTCAAAAAAGTAAAGACAAAGGTTTTGTGGAAGCCTGTAAAGAACTGCTTGCCAACCCGCTGCTGTTACAGCAATGGAGCGAAGAAAGCGACAGGAATGATCCGCTGATCGCCCTGCACAATGAGAACCTGAAAGCTTTTAATTTTTATACACTGCCCGATGGCAGAACGGTGGGCTTGTGGAAACATGCAGTGACCACTATGAGCGCCGATAAGGGAAAGACCTGGTTGTACAATCCCGTACGCGCGCCTGGTTTTGTAAACAGCAATGCCAAGATATGGGGGCAGCGTACATCGGATGGTAAATATATCACGGTGTATAATCCGTCTGAATTTCGCTGGCCTTTGGCTTTGTCGGTGAGTGACGATGGACTGAACTACAAAAACCTGTTGTTGGTAAACGGAGAGATCACTTCGATGCGATATGGCGGCAACTATAAAAGTTATGGTCCGCAATATGTACGCGGACTTGAATCAAACGCCGTAGCGCCCGATGGTCATTGCTGGATTACCTACAGTATGAATAAGGAAGATATCTGGGTTTCGAAAATACCCGTACCGGTAACAGATAAAGTTGATGAAGATGTAAACGACGATTTCAGCGATTTGAACAAGTGGAATATCTACAGTCCGTTATGGGCGCAGGTAACTGCCGAAAACAACGCCATGGTGCTGCACGACAAAGACCCCTTTGATTATGCCAAAGCGGAGCGCGTGGTACCGGTGGCCACAGCCATGACCGCCCAATTTTCGGTAACACCGCAACAAAACGATCATGGCACCCTGCACATCGAGTTCCAGGATGCCAAAGGCACACCCGGTATTCGCATGGTGTTCGACTCCAACGCCACGCTGCAGGTAAAGGCTGGCTACCGCATGAAAAATTTAATGAAGTACAAGGCCGGTGAACAGCTTGATATCAAAGTATCGCTGAACTGCAAGGCCCGTTTTTATACGGTAACCATAAACGGCAAACAGGTAGGCGGTGGTAATATTTTCTTTGCACCGCTTGAAAGCGTGCAACGAATTATGTTCAGAACAGGGGAGGTAAGGCGTTTCCCCAATGCCGATACGCCTACCGACCAGATGTATGACCTGGAAAATACAGGCGCGCAGGACAAACCGGCCGTCTATACCATTCGATCATTGAAAACGAGCAGATGATAACAAGGATTATAATAGCATTATTGATCTCGGCGCCTGTGTTTGCACAAAGGAGCAAACCGGCTGTGCTGAAGACGGATAATTTCCGCCACTATGTGGAGTATTTCAACAACATGGAGGACGAGAATATTGCACAGGCTATTCCCAATGCAAAGGCCTGGGACTGGATGAAGACCAATATCCCCCTGTTTGAATGTCCGCAGCAGAACTTTGAAGAAATGTGGTATTACCGCTGGTGGACACTGCGCAAACACATTCAACAAACACCCGTTGGATATACCTTCACCGAATTTTTGGTGAAAAGGAACTATGCCGATAAATACAACCTGATTGCCTGCGCCATCGGTCATCATACCTATGAAAGCCGCTGGCTGCACGATCAACGGTACCTGGATGATTACCTGCATGTATGGTATCGCGGCAACAACGGTAAACCCATGGCTAAACTGCATGGCTTCAGCAGTTGGACGCCTTATGCCCTGTATAACCGCTACATGGTGAATAAAGACAGCGTCTACCTGATGGATATGCTGCCCGACCTGGAAGCCGACTATGCCGCCTGGGAACAGGACCGCCGTTTACCCAATGGCCTGTTCTGGCAAACCGATGTAAAAGACGGGATGGAAGAAAGCCTTAGCGGCGGCAGAAGGGAACGCAACATGCGTCCCACCATCAACAGTTATATGTATGGCAATGCCCTCGCCATAAGCAAGATGCAAAAGATGGCGGGCAATGAAGAAAAAGCCAGGCTTTTCCAGTTAAAGGCCGATACCATGAAGCAGCTTATTCAAAAAGAATTGTGGAATGCCGCCGATACTTTTTTTGAAACCAAAAAACAAACCGGCGAGCTGGCGAATGTGCGTGAAGCTATAGGATATATTCCCTGGTATTTTAATTTACCCGATGCCGGTTATGAGGCTGCCTGGAAAAAGGTGACCGATGAAAAAGGTTTCCTGGCTCCCTTTGGACTGACGACGGCCGAACGCAGCCATCCCGATTTTCGTACACATGGCTGCTGTAAATGTGAATGGGATGGAGCCGTATGGCCCTTTGCCACTTCACAAACCATGACGGCCATGGCCAACCTGATGAACCATTATCAACAAAATGTGGTGAACGATTCGGTGTATTTCAGGTTGATGGAATTGTATGTGGAATCGCAATATTATCGCGGCCGTCCCTATATCGGCGAATACCTCGATGAAAAAACGGGTTACTGGCTCAAGGGCGACCAGGAACGCAGCCGTTATTACAACCATTCCACTTTCAACGACCTGGTGATCACGGGACTCATCGGATTGCGTCCGCGTGTGGATGATACCCTGGAAATAAACCCGCTGGTACCGGCGGGTAAATGGGACTGGTTTTGTCTGGATAATGTATTGTACCACGGCAAGATCATCACCATCATTTGGGATAAAGAAGGAAAAAAATATAAAAAAGGAAAAGGCCTCACCATACTGGTGAATGGAAAAAAGGTGGCCCGCAGCGAGCAATTGCAACGGGTAACCGCGACTTTGAAGTAAGATTATGTTTGTAAGAACCCATATCAAAAATTGGTTTGCAGGCGCCCTGTTACTGGCGGCCTGCCAAACTGTTTTGGCCCAACCCACCGAGATACAATACCTGTCGGGCACCGGCAGCGACCGCACGGTGAACTGGCAATTTTATTGTACCGCCGGCATGAACAGCGGTAAATGGACCACCATACCCGTACCCAGCAACTGGGAGCTGCAGGGTTTTGGTAAATACAATTATGGACTGGATAAAGATTCTGTGCGCGGCAAGGAGCAGGGCTTGTATAAATACAGTTTTACCGTACCTGCATCGTGGAAGAACAAAAAAGTAAACATCGTTTTTGAAGGCTCCATGACCGATACCGAGGTAAAGATCAACGGTAAAAAGGCCGGTGATGTGCACCAGGGCTCGTTTTATAGTTTTAAATACGATATCACCAGCCTTTTGAAATACGGTAAGAAGAATTTGCTGGAAGTAACCGTTTCCAAACATTCTGCCAATGAATCGGTGAACAAGGCAGAACGCCGGGGTGATTTCTGGATATTCGGCGGCATATTCCGCCCGGTATTTTTACAGGCATTGCCCAAACAACATATCGAACACATAGCATTGGACGGAAAAGCCAATGGTGAGTTTACAGCAAAACTGCGGGTAACAGGCGCCGATGAAGTGACCGCGCAATTGTATACGATGAACGGCGAAAAAGCCGGTAATGCTTTTTCATACAAAATGAAAACCGGTGATTCAGTGGCTACCCTGCAAACCAAATTGAATAACCCTTTGTTGTGGTCGCCCGAGTTTCCCAACCGGTATAAGGTAGAATTTACCTTGTTGTCGAATGGTAAACCCGTGCATACCGTGCAGGAGAAATTTGGTTTCCGTACAGTGGAACTGCGTCCGCGTGACGGCATTTACCTGAACGGCATGAAGGTAAAATTCAAAGGCGTGAACCGTCATTCGTTCTGGCCCACTACCGGCCGTACCATGAGCCGTACGCGTAGTGTGGAAGATGTGCTGTTGATAAAAGACATGAACATGAATGCCGTGCGTATGTCGCACTATCCGCCCGATGCGCATTTCCTGGATGTTTGTGATTCGCTGGGTTTGATGGTGCTGGATGAGCTCACCGGCTGGCACAGCTACTACGATACCGAAGTGGGCAGCAAACTGGTAAAAGAAATGATCGAACACGATGCCAACCATCCCAGCATTGTGGTGTGGGATAATGGCAATGAAGGCGGTCATAATTTTGAGCTGGACCATCTGTTCCATGAACTGGATATACAGGGCCGTCCCCTGATCCATCCCTGGCATATATTCGAACATACCGATACACAGCATTATATCAATTTTGGATATGGACTGGCCAATAACATGCAGGGCCGCGAGATCATGTTCCCCACCGAGTTTTTGCATGGCCTGTATGATGGCGGTTTGGGCGCCGGACTGCAGGACTATTGGGACTGGATGTGGAATCATCCCTTATCGGCGGGTGGCTTTTTATGGGTGTTTGCCGATGAAGCGGTAGTGCGCCGTGATAAAAAAGACAGCCTGGATGCCGATGGCAATCATGCGCCTGATGGTATACTGGGGCCTTTTCATGAAAAAGAAGGCAGCTATTATACTATCAAAGAAATATGGTCGCCCGTTTTTTTTGAACCGAAACAAATTACGGAGGCATTCGATGGCAGGCTGCGGGTGGAGAACCGGTATCAGTTCTCCAATTTGAACCAGTGTACGTTTGGTTTTAAACTGGCGAAGTTTGGAGGGGATTCTGTAACAGGTACCATAACTTCTCCTGATATTAAACCATTGGAAAAAGGATATATTACCTGTAACCTGCCTGACAACTGGCAGCAGTTTGATGTATTGTATATAACAGCATTTGATCCTCACAAAAAGGAAATTTTCACCTGGAGCTGGGCTCTATCACGACCTGAAAAGGTAGCTGCCAGAATGGTGAAGACGGAAGGCAGCGGCACTGTATCGGTGAATGAAGATGAAAACCTGCTCACTGTTACCGCTGGTGAAATGACGATTTCGTTTAATAAAAAGAAAGGCGTGCTGGAGGAAGTGAAAAACGCCAAAGGCATTATTCCATTAACGAATGGACCCATATTGTGTGAAGGGGAGAGCGGGTTTATCAAATACAATCATCGTACAGATGGCAATAACGTAGTGGTGAGCGGAGAGTTTGCCAGGAAATCGTTTATGGCCAAACAGGAGTGGACCATTTATCCAAGCGGATGGGTGAAGCTGCAGGTAAGGTATTTTATCAAGGATTATGAAGCGGCGCTGGCGGGGATTAATTTTTCCTTCCCGGAAGGGGTGGTAAAGGATGTGGAGTGGATTGGTGATGGTCCGTACCGGGTATGGAAGAACAGGATGAAGGGGGTTACACTCAATACCTGGAAGAAGGCGTATAACAATACGTCTACCGGTGATGATCAAAAGCTGATCTATCCTGAGTTCAAAGGCTTTTATTCGAATTTGTACTGGATGCAATTGAACACCACATCGCAACCGTTGACCGTGGTGAGCAATAACGAGGATATATTTTTGCGCCTGTTTACCCCGCGTTTTTCGGTAACACCGTTTAATACCGCGCCGGCTTTTCCGCCGGGCGATCTGTCGTTCCTGCATGGCATTACGCCTATTGGAACCAAATCGCAGAAGCCGGATAAGATGGGGCCTATGGGTCAGAAATATATGTTGTATGATTTTGGGAAGGACCCGTATTATGCGAATGACATTACGTTGTATTTTGATTTCAGCGATGGAGCGCGCTAAATTTTAACGAATATACCGCCCCTAACGGGGCGTAATACCGGTCGCTTAATAAACGCAAACGATATGCAATTGAAACATATAACATCATTTATTTTTTTATTGTGCCTTGCTGCTGCATCGCCTGCCCAGCAATTACAAAACCTGCGTTGCGAAATGCTCGCCAACCCAACGGGCATCGATGTAAATCAACCCCGGCTGAGCTGGCAAATCACCGCCACGCAAAAAAACGTACAACAAACCGCCTACCAGGTAATCGTTGCCTCTTCGCCCGAAAAATTATCGGAGGGCGATCTTTGGAACAGCGGTAAAGTAAATTCCAACCAATCTATTCATGTGGTGTACAACGGTAAACCACTCACCAGCCGGCAGGCATGCTACTGGAAGGTAAAAGTATGGACCAACCAGGGCGAAACCTCCTGGAGCGAAACTGCCCAATGGAGCATGGGTTTGTTAAACCCCTCCGACTGGAAGGCCAAATGGATCGGTTTGGATAAAGCCATGCCCTGGGACAGCGTTACCCAATGGTCGCGGTTGAGCGCCCGCTATTACCGCAAGCCATTCAAGGCACCATCCGCCATTAAAAAAGCTACCGTATATGTAGCCGGTTTGGGTTTATATGAATTATACATCAACGGCCAACGCATCGGCGACCAGGTATTGGCGCCTGCTGCAACAGATTTTAATAAGTCGGTTTTATATAATACCTACGATGTTACTGATGCTTTACAACAAGGCAACAACGTAGTAGCGGCCGTATTGGGCAATGGCCTTTATTTCACCATGCGCCAGAACTACAAACCGAAAAAGATCAAAACCTTTGGTTATCCAAAATTGCTGCTGCAACTGGAAATAGAATATGCCAACGGGAAAAAAGCTACTATAATAACCGATGGCTCGTGGAAGATGAACGCTGATGGGCCCATCCGCACCAATAATATATATGATGGCGAAGAATACGATGCCACCAAAGAACTCACCGGATGGAATACCACCAACTATAAAGATAACAAGTGGCAAAAGCCCGAGCTGGTTGCAGCACCCACCGGACGTCTCACCGCGCAAATGAACGAGCCCATCAAAGTGATGAAAACCATTCAACCGGTTTCCATCAAACAACTAAAACCGGGTGTGCATATCATGGATATGGGGCAGAATATGGTGGGCTGGCTCAAGATGAACGTGCAGGGGGAAAAAGGCCATAAAGTAACCCTGCGTTTTGCCGAAAGCCTGCAGCCCGATGGTTCATTGTATGTGGCCAACCTGCGAGATGCCAGGGTAACCGACATCTATACATTAAAAGGCGGCGGCGTTGAAACCTGGCATCCTTCCTTTGTGTACCACGGTTTTCGTTATGTAGAGATCACCAACTATCCCGGTGAACCCCAACCAACCCATTTTGAAGGACAGGTAGTATACGATGCCATTCAAACCATTGGCCAGTTTACCACTTCCAACGATATCGTAAACAGCATTTATAAAAATGCCTGGTGGGGTATAGCCGGCAACTATAAAGGTATGCCGCTCGATTGCCCCCAACGCAATGAACGTATGCCCTGGCTGGGCGACCGTGCTACCGGTTCGCTGGGTGAAAGCTTTTTGTTCGATAACCAGAAGCTCTATGCCAAATGGCTGCAGGATATTGAAGAAGCGCAAACGGAAGAAGGTGCTATACCCGATGTGGCGCCCTCGTACTGGAATTATTACAGCGATAATATGACATGGCCCGGCACCTATCTTACCGTGGCCAATATGCTGTACACACAGTTTGCCGATAAACGCCCCATCGAAAAACATTATCCTTCCATGAAAAAATGGCTGGATTATATGCGCGGCAAGTACATGACCGATCATATCGTTACCAAAGATAAATATGGCGACTGGTGTGTGCCGCCCGAATCCCCAGAGCTGATCCATTCCAAAGACAGCGCCCGCCGCACCGACGGCCAGTTGATGGCAACGGCTTATTATTACCAGATGTTGCAATACATGCAGCGCTTTGCCGGCATACTTAACAAACCCGAAGATGAAAAAGCATTTGCCGAACTGGCCGGCAACATAAAAGAAGCCTTCAACAATAAGTTCTATAACAAACAAAAGAAATACTACAGCAATAATACCGTTACTGCCAACCTGCTGCCCTTGTATTTCAACATCACGCCGGATAGTTTAAAAGAAGCCGTGTTCAACAATATTGCCGAAAAAATATGGCACGAGAACGAAGGCCATATCAGTACCGGCGTGATAGGCGTGCAATGGCTGATGCGCGGGCTGAGCCAGTACGGTCGTGCCGACCTGGCTTATACGCTGGCCTCCGATACCACCTATCCCAGCTATGGTTATATGGTTAAACATGGCGCCACTACCATTTGGGAATTGTGGAATGGTAATACTGCCAACCCCAGTATGAACTCACAAAACCATGTGATGTTGCTGGGCGACCTGCTTACCTGGTTTTATGAAAACCTGGCCGGTATTAAAAGCGATGAGGTGCAGACCGGTTTTAAAAAGATCATCATGCGGCCCATGCCGGTAGATAACCTCGATTTTGTAAACGCATCGTATAACTCGCCTTATGGTGTTATCAAAAGCGAATGGAAAAAAACAGGTGATAAGTTTTACTGGAAAGTATCTATTCCTGCCAATACAACGGCAGTATTGTATATACCCTACGGTGATACCGTGGAAGTAGGTTCGGGTGAGTATGAGTATAATATCACGCGCAAAATGAAGTCGGGTATTTTAAAAGATGAATTCATTTTCCAACGCGCCTCCTTCCCCGAAAGTCATGCTTCTACCATTGCCGAAACACCCAAAGGCCTGGTGGCTGCCTGGTTTGGCGGTACCAAGGAAAGAAACCCCGATGTGGGCATCTGGGTAAGCAGACTGGTAGATGGCCACTGGACAGAACCCGTGGAAGTGGCCAATGGCGTCGTAAACGACACCTTGCGTTACCCCACCTGGAACCCCGTGTTGTACCAGGTACCTAATGGAGAATTGATGTTGTTTTATAAGATTGGTCCGAGCCCTTCTACCTGGAAAGGCTGGCTTATTACTTCAAAAGATCATGGTGTTACCTGGTCGAAACCCAACCCATTGCCCGAAGGATTTATAGGGCCGGTAAAAAATAAACCGGTGTTGTTGAAGGATGGCACATTGCTTTGTGCAACCAGTACCGAAGGCAATGGATGGAAGGTGCATTTTGAAGCAACCAAAGATTTTGGAAAGACCTGGAAAAAGATCGGACCCATACAGGCAAAAGATATCAACGCCATTCAGCCAAGTATACTGCAATACCAGGACGGCCGGTTACAAATACTGTGTCGCAGCAGGAGCAGGGCATTGGTGGAATCGTGGTCGAAAGACGGCGGTAAAACCTGGTCGCCACTGGCTACCACCAGTATGCCGAATAACAATTCTGGCACCGATGCGGTGACCTTACAGGATGGCCGTCAACTGCTGGTGTACAACCATGTGCTGCCGCCCGAAGGACAGGCCAAGGGCGCCCGCACACCATTGAATGTATCGATATCTGAAGATGGTAAGAATTGGAGCGCAGTACTGGTACTGGAAGATTCGCCCATCAGCCAGTATTCGTATCCATCCGTGATACAATCTGCCGACGGCATGGTACATATCGTATACACCTGGCGGCGCGACAGGATCAAATATGTGAAAGTAGATCCCAAACAACTGAAACCGGTAAAAATAGAAAACGGAATATGGCCATAAATTTTATGACGATCAATTTTCCCGGCAAACTGGTTTTTGGTAAAGGCGCGCTGGCGCAATTACCAGGTGAGATTGCTGCACTACAGGGCAGGAAGGTGCTGGTGTTAACCATTGAACCCATTCTTCCGCAATTGCAGGGTTTGTTTACCAGCGTAGAGGTGTTAACAGATACATCGATCGTAAATGAACCGTCTTTTGCCGATGTGCGTGCATTGATGCAAAAGGTGTCGGCCTTTAATCCCGATGTAGTTATTGGAATCGGCGGCGGCAGTGTGCTGGACGTAGCCAAATTGGTAGCCGCCTTACTGGATAATGAACAACAACTGGAAGATATTACCGGTATTGGTTTATTAAAGAAGCGCGCTAAAAAACTGATCTGTTTGCCAGCCACTTCAGGAACCGGCAGCGAGGTATCGCCCAACGCGATACTGGTAGATGAAAAGGATAACCAGAAAAAAGGTATCATCAGTCCTTACCTGGTGCCCGATATCGTGATCGCCGATCCTTTGCTCACGATCACCGTACCGGCTTCCATTACGGCAGCAACCGGATTGGATGCATTGACCCATTGCCTGGAAGCCTATACCAATTTATTTGCGCAGCCATTTATCGATATGTATGCTTATGAAGGCATGCGGTTGATTGCCGCTAACCTGGTGCAGGCTGTTAAGAATGGAAACGATGAAGAGGCGCGCAGCCAGGTGGCCATGGGCAGCCTGCTGGGCGGTTTTTGCCTGGGCCCGGTAAATACCGCCGGTGTGCATGCGCTTTCGTATCCGCTGGGCAGTACTTTTCATTTGGCGCATGGGTTATCGAATGCGCTGTTGTTGCCTTATGTAATGGAGTTTAATTGTGTGGCAGCGCCTACACGATATGCCGATGTGGCCGTGGCATTGGGTTGCCAACGTGAGACAGATGATATAGGTACGGCCAAAAAAGGAATAGAACGAATCAAAGAACTGATCAATGCCTGTGGTGTGCCGCCGAGGTTGCGGGATGTAAACATACCCGAAGATGCCATACCGGCTATGGCTGCCGATGCCATGAAGATCACGCGGCTGTTGAAGAACAACCCGAGGCCCATTACAGAAGCAGATGCGATAGCTATTTATAAAGCGGCTTATTAATTATGACGAAGAAATACAAAGGAGTGGTGATACCGGCTGTGACGCCTTTGACGCCGGACTTTACGTTGGACCGGGAAGCAGTGGAAAGGCTGATGGCCTTTTTCCGCAGCCATCAGGTATTGCCTTTTATACTGGGCACTACCGGTGAATCGGCTTCGCTGCCGGCATCGGTGAAACTGGATTATATACAAACCGCCGCCCGTGTTAAGCAGACAGGCGATGTATTGTATGCCGGTATTTCTTCCAACAACCTGCAGGAATCGGTGAGTATGGCGCATACCTGTTTTGAAGCGGGTGTGGATGTGGTAGTGGCTACGCTGCCCTCATACTATTCCCTGAGCGCCTACCAGATGGCAAAGTATTTTGAACAGCTTGCCGAACAGGTACACGGGCCATTGATGATCTATAATATTCCGGCTACAACGCATATGAGCATACCGCTGGAAGTGATCGATCAACTAAGTCGCCATGACAACATAGTAGGGGTGAAGGATTCGGAACGCAGCGATGAGCGGTTGAAAGCATCGCTGGAATTGTGGAGCCAGCGAAGTGATTTCAGTTATTTCCTGGGTTGGGCCGCCCGCTCGGCCGAAGCGCTGTTGAACGGCGGTGATGGCATCATACCCAGCACGGGCAATTTTGAGCCGAAGTTGTACGCCGATTTGTACAGCCAACCCAGTGAGGAATTACAAAAACGGTCAGACCAGTTGGGCGCCGTTTACCAGCAGGGCAGGCTACTGGGAGAATCGTTGTGGGCATTAAAAGTGATCATGAAACAAAAAGGATTGTGTGATACGCATATGATGCCGCCCCTGCTGCCATTGGGAGAGGAAGAAGAACAAAAAATAATCAAAGCATATAACGAGATCGTATGAACCGACCAATTATAGCAATTACCATGGGCGATCCGGCCAGTATAGGTCCGGAAATTGCCGTGAAAGCCTTATTGAACAAAAACATACACGCCATATGCCGGCCTATACTGGTAGGCGATGCCGGTGTATTCAATCATATCATCAATTTGTTGCAACTGCCTGCCACGGTGCATGCCGTTGACAGTGTGAAGGATGCTGCTTTTACATTTGGTGCTATTGATGTATTGGATCTGAAAAATGTAGATATCAGTCAATTGCAATTTGGTGAAATATCTGCCATGGCAGGCAATGCTTCGTTCGAAGCGGTGAAGAAGGTGATCGACCTGGCTATGGCAGGCGATGTAGATGCCACCGTAACCGGACCCATCAACAAAAAATCCATCAACGAGGCCGGTCATCATTTTGCCGGTCATACCGAAATATATGCGCATTATACCGGCACCGGCAAATATGCCATGCTGCTGGTAGAAGAGAATATGCGGGTGATACATGTATCAACCCATGTTTCATTGCGCCAGGCCTGCGACCTGGTAAAAAAAGAACGTATTGTACAGGTAATAGAATTATTGCACAATGGACTGCAGCAACTGGGTGTAAACAACCTGAAGATTGGTGTGGCCGGTTTAAACCCGCATGCCGGCGACAGCGGTTTGTTTGGCACCGAAGACGATGAGGAGATCAGGCCTGCCGTGGAAGCAGCCAGGAAACTGGGGTATGAAGTAGACGGACCTGTGCCTGCCGATACGTTGTTTTCAAAAGCAGCCACCGGCGCTTATGGCGGCGTAGTGGCCATGTACCACGACCAGGGGCATATTCCTTTCAAGCTGACCGGCTTTAGCTGGAATGCACAAAAAAAACAAATGGACAGTGTAAAGGGCGTGAACATCACCATGGGCCTGCCCATCATTCGCACTTCGGTAGATCATGGCACTGCTTTCGAAATTGCCGGTAAAGGTATTGCCAGTCCCGATGCCATGGTGCTGGCCATAGAGGCCGCCGTACAATTGAGCAAAAATACCATCACCAAAAAAACATTGGCCGGATGATAGCTGTGATAGCAGACGATTTTAGTGGAGCAGCCGAGCTGGGAGGCATCGGGCTGCGCTATCACCTTTCTGTTGAGGTCAATACTACCGTAAACCCTCGTACGCAGGCCGACGTGTTGATCATTGCCACCGATGCACGCTCACTGTCTAAACAGGAGGCCGTGCTGGTGATGCAAAAACTGATGCAGCAACTGGTGGCGTTGCAACCGGAGATGATCTTTAAAAAAACCGATTCGGTGTTGCGTGGTCATATACTAGCCGAGCTGGCCGCCCAGCTTCCCATTGCGCAATGCGAAAAGGCTGTGCTGGTGCCTGCCAATCCAACACTGGGCAGAACCATACAAAACGGCCGTTATTTTTTGCATGGCCAGCCCGTGCATGAAACCAGTTTTTCAGAAGATCCCGATTTTGCCATCACCAGTTCGGTGATAGAAGATATGCTGCAGGTAAACGGGCATACCGTGCATATCAAAAAGGTGCACGAAACATTACCTGCCGAAGGCATCATTGTAGGCGAGGCTACCGCCACGCAGGACCTGCAGGCCTGGGCTGCGCGCATCGATCAGCAAACACTGGCCGCCGGCGCCGCCGGGTTTTTCGAAGCTATACTGGATACAAGGTTTGCGGGTAAACTGCCTGCAAAAAAAGCAGGTCTGATCCAGGCAACACCTTACGACAGCACCGCACCCAGTCTCTTTGTTTGCGGCAGCACATTTTCCAACAGCAGGCACCAGGTACAAAAGGTAAATGCAGCAGGAGGCCCTGTGAGTTATATGCCCGGCGACATCATGCAAAGCGACCTGATGGGGCGTTATTCCTATATCAAATGGGGCGATGAAGTAACGAACCTGGTGAAAAAATACGGAAAGGCCGTGGTGGCCATTCATCCCGATGCTTCACGTGAATGGCCGGTGCAGCCTGTGTTGTTGCGGCAAAAGATGGCGGGACTGGTGAATGAAGTATTACAACGCGGCCTGGTAAAAGAATTATTTATTGAAGGTGGCGCTACTGCCTGGTCGGTGGTGAATGCCAGCGGTCTTACCCAGTTTTTTCCCGTGGAAGAAACGGGTGCCGGTGTAGTACGCATGTGTACGCATGGCGCAGCGCTTTGTGTAACGGTAAAACCCGGCAGCTATCCATGGCCTGCTGCCATGTGGAAATTCTAAAAAACGGATTGTTTAAAAAATATTTATTGCCATATGTTCAACCCCTCACTGCATATACTGGATTATATCATCATCATACTGTTCCTGGTGGTAACGGTATATGTCGGTGTCAGGTTTGCGAAGCGGCAGCAAAGCACCAAATCGTATTTCCTGGCACAGGGACGAATTCCTGCCTGGGCCATTGGCATGTCGTTATTGGCCACCCTTATCAGCAGCGTTACATTTCTGGCCTATCCCGGTACCGGTTTTACCAGTAACTGGATACTATTGGTGCAGGGATTGATGGTGCCTATTGTATTGTTAGGTACCATCTGGTTCATCGTTCCTTTGTACAGGAAGGTGATTGGGTTGAGCACCTATGAATATTTCGAAAAACGCTTTGGCAATTTTGCACGTTATTATAGTTCGCTGGCCTTTGTGCTGCGCCAGTTCTCCGGTATGGGCACCGTGCTGTTTTTGCTGGCACTTGCTTTGGGCAATATGGTAGGCGGTAATACCATTGTGATGATCACCATTGTGGGACTCATCATCATTACGGTGAACCTGTTTGGCGGTATAGAAGCGGTGATATGGCTGGATACCTTCCAGGGTTTTATGTTGTTTGCCAGCGGCATTATTTGTTTGAGTGTGATCCTGTTCAGTACCGATGGCGGTCCTGCCGCGGTATGGGAGATTGCCAGCGCCAATGGCCGTACGGGTTTTGGTCCGTATGATCTGGATCTTACCCGGCTCACTTTTATCGTAATGGCCATCAACGGCGTGTTCTATGCCATCCAGAAATACGGCACCGATCAAACCGTGGTGCAGCGTTATCTCACCGCCAAAACCGACAGGGCCGCCATACGCGCTTCGCTGTTGGGTATATTGCTTACCGTACCGGTGTGGATGTTGTTTATGTTTATCGGCACGGCTTTATTTGCCTATTACCAGCAACATAGTTTACCTGAAGGTTTTCGCCCGGAACAGGTATTTCCCTATTTTATTATGACCAAACTGCCCGTAGGTGTTACCGGGCTGATCTTGTCGGCCATGATCTCTGCTGCTATCTGCAGTCTTAGCGCCGATTTGAATAGCCTGGCGGCTGTGGGGGTGGAGGATTATTATAAAAAGATGCGTCCCGGTAAACCTGATACCACTTATTTAAAAGCGGGTAAATGGATGGTGGTGATTGCCGGTTTGTTGTCTATAGCAGTAGCCACTTTGTATATCAAGGCCGGTCATGAAGGCGTGCTGGGTATTGTGTTTACCTTGTATGCGATTTTCAGCGGCGGTATTGTAGGCATATTCCTGTTGGGCATATTCAGTGCCCGCGCCAACCGGCAGGGGGTGACCATCGGCATTATTGTTTGTATCATTTTTACCGCTTATGCTTTTCTTACATCCACACGCATTGGTGTGGGCGAGCAAAAACACCTGTTGCTGGATTTTGGTGAGTACAATTTCAAACACGATAAACTGATGCTGGGTGTGTACAGTCACCTAATTGTGATTGGGGTGGGTTATGTGGCCAGTTTGTTTTTTCCGAAACCTGTATTGGATAAAAACTTATTATATACCGGCTGGCGTGATGCACGCCGGGCGGATAAGCGTGCATTAAAAGTAGTATAACTATGATGAAACAAATTTTCACCGTTGTACTGTTTATGGCGATGACCCTCGTTGGTATCGCCCAAACTTCGGACGATAATTACCGGGAGCCGCTGAAGCAGGTGCTGACTGAAATGGAGAAGCAGTTCGGCATTAAAATTCGTTACAGCGACGACCTGGTGAAGGACCGTTATGTAACCTATGCACGCTGGCGGTTTCGTTATGATCCTGAAACAACCCTGAAAAATGTGCTGGCTTCGCAGGACCTGAGTTTTAGCAAAACCGGCGAGAAGGCGTATAAGATCAGCAACTTTCAATATCATTTAAAAACCATCGAAGAGGGTAAGGCGCAGTTGGCATATTTGTCGGATAAATATAATGATGTGGCCTCCTGGGAAAAACGGAAGGCGGAATTACGTCCCTGTATGTGGGAGGCGCTGCGTTTATCACCGTTGCCGGCCAAACCCAATTCAAAACCCATCATCACTGCCCGGCGCAAGATGGATGGTTATACGGTAGAAAACATTGCCATTGAAATATTACCCGGTTTGTATACCTGTGGTTCTATTTACAGACCGGCCAAAATAAAGGGCAGGTTGCCCGTGGTGTTATGTCCGGATGGACATTGGGCGCAACACCGGTATCGGGCCGACTGCCAGTACCGTTGTGCCACGCTGGCGCGTATGGGTTGTATTGCCATGAGTTATGACCTGTTTGCCTGGGGCGAATCTTTATTGCAGTTCAAACCTGAGGATCATCGCCGCAGCCTGGCTATGACCGTGCAGGCATTGAGCAGCATTCGTATACTGGATTATTTATTGTCGCTTAAAGAAGCCGATAGCAGCCGCGTGGCTATCAGTGGCGGATCGGGTGGTGGTAGTCAAACTATGTTGATCACTGCATTGGACGACCGTATTAAATTAAGCGCACCTGTGGTGATGGTATCTTCTTATCACAGCGGTGGCTGCCCCTGCGAAAGCGGTATGCCCGTGCATTTATGTGGCGGCGGCACCAACAATCCCGAAATGGCTGCTATGGCTGCGCCCAAACCCATGCTGGTGGTGTCGGATGGAAAGGACTGGACACAGCATGTGCCGGAGGTGGAATTTCCTTTTATAAAAAGGATTTATGGTTTTTATGGAAAGGAGGGCATGGTGGAGAATGAGCATTTACCGGAGGAGGGACATGATTTTGGGGTTAATAAACGCCAGGCATTGTATGCGTTTATAGCGAAGCATTTTGGATTGAAGGTGGCGGGTGAGGAGAAGGTGACGATAGAGGAGGAGGAGCAATTGAAGGTGTTTGGGGGAAAGTTGCCGGAGAATGCGATTGTGGGGTATGAACAGTTAGAAAAGTTATTCAAATAGCCTGGCCATAACGTGACGTTAAAAATGAATTCTATGTTGAGATTATTTGCCTTTATTTGTTTGATTGCACTACTGGGCTGCAACGCTTCTAAAAAAACAGTTATAGAAAAAGGCCCCCGCTACAAAATAGCCGTCGTAGACCTCATGATCCTCAAACGCCAGAAACTCGGCGCCTTCCAACTCACCAAAGACATCGGCGCCGATGGCCTCGAACTCGACATGGGCGGGCTCGGCAACCGCCCCACCTTCGACAACAAACTTGCCATCGACTCCATTCGCCGGCAATTTCTCGACAAAGCCAAAGAGCTCAACCTCGAAATCGCCTCACTCGGCATGACCGGTTTCTATGCCCAATCCTTTCCCGAACGGCCCACCGCCGTACAGGCAGTAAAGGATTGTATCGCCACCATGAAACAAATGGGTGTAAAGGTGGGCTTTCTGCCGCTGGGTATTAAAGGCGATCTGAGAAAGTATCCCGAACTACGGCCTGCCGTAGTGGAGCGTTTAAAAGAAGTAGGCAAAGCCGCCGAAGAAGCAGGTGTGATCATCGGTATTGAAACCGCGCTGACAGCCACTGAAGAAGTACAGCTATTAAAAGAGATCGGTTCGCCTGCCATACAGATCTATTTCAATTTTTCCAACCCGCTCAAAGAGGGCAGGGACCTGTATGAAGAAATAAAGATATTGGGTAAGGACCGCATTTGCCAAATGCACTGCACCAATAAAGACAGTGTATGGTTGCAAAACGATCCGCAAATAGATATGAAAAAAGTAAAACAAACTTTGGATAATATGGGTTGGAGCGGCTGGCTGGTGATCGAGCGTTCGCGCGATGCCAACGACCCCCGTAATGTAAAAAAGAATTTTGGCGCTAATACCGCCTACATGAAATCGATATTTCAATGAGAAGAGGTTTTATTACGTTTGTATGGCTGTTGATGGCAGGCCTCACACAGGCCGCCGATATTTATGTATCTCCCAATGGTTCCGATACCAATCCCGGTACCAGCCAACGGCCGCTGGCCACCATCAACATGGCATTACGCAAAGCGCGTGAGTTGCGCCGGCTGAACGATCCTTCTGTGGCGCAGGGAGTTCATATTATTTTACAGGATGGCGTGTACGCTTTAAGCGAACCTGTTTTTGTACGACCCGAAGATTCGGGTACGCCTACCAGTCCTACCATTATTGAAGCAGCGCCTGGTGCGCACCCGGTGTTCAGTGGTGGCGTAGCCGTCACCGGTTGGCGTAAGGCCGGTAAGATAGCCGGTTTGCCTGCTGCGGCACAGGGCAAAGTATGGGTGGCCGATGCGCCTATGCTGGGTGGCCGCCTCATGGATTTCCGCCAGTTATGGGTGAATGAAAAAAAGGCCGTGCGCGCCCGCGACCGCAATGCCGATAGCATGAACCGTATTCTTTCCTGGAATCACCCAACCGAACAATGCTGGATACCCAATCCCAAAGCAGGTGGTTGGGAAAAAGCCATCGGTACCGAAATGGTGATTCACCAGTGGTGGGCCATTGCCATCCTGCGTATCAAATCGGTGATGGTGAAGGGTGATAGCGCCCTGCTGAGTTTTCATCAGCCTGAAAGCCGTATTCAAAGCGAGCATCCATGGCCTGCGCCGTGGATATCGAAGAAGACGGGTAATTCGGCTTTCTTTTTAACCAATGCCATCCAGTTCCTGGATGAACCGGGTGAATGGTTTTTGGATATGCAAAACCGTCGTGTGATATATTGGCCGCGTAATGGCGAAGACCTGCGCAATGCCAATGTGGTGGCGCCTGCATTACAAAACCTCTTGCGTGTGGAGGGTACACCCGATTACCCCGTATCGCATGTATATTTTAAAGGCATCGATTTTAAGTATACCACCTGGCTGCGTCCATCGCAGGCCGGGCATGTGCCTTTGCAGGCGGGTATGTATTTGCTGGATGCCTATAAATTAAAAATTCCCGGTACGCCTGATAAAAAAGGTCTGGAAAACCAGGCATGGATTGGCAGGCAGCCAGCTGCTGCAGAATTAAAGTATGTGCATAATACCGGTTTTGAGCGTTGCAATTTTTCGCATATGGCGGCTACTGGTCTGGATTATATCAAAGGAACCAATAACGATACCATTATTGGCTGCACCTTCCGCGATATCGGTGGTACCGGTATTCAGGCCGGCGTATATTCTGAAGAAGCCTTTGAAACGCATTTGCCGTATAACCCGGCCGATGAAAGAGAGTTATGCCGCAACCTGTACATCGGCAACAACTATGTAAACAATGTTACCAATGAAGATTGGGGTTGTGTGGGTATCAGCGCCGGTTATGTGCAGGGCATAAATATCAATCACAACGAAGTTAGTGATGTGTCGTATTCCGGCATTTGTGTGGGTTGGGGCTGGACGAGGACCATCAATGCCGCGCGTAATAACCGCATTCATGCCAACCTGGTGCATCATTATGCCAAACACATGTATGATGTGGGTGGTGTGTATACCTTATCGGCTATGCCGGGATCGGTGATCAGTGAAAATGTGGTGCATACGATTTTGAAAGCGCCTTATGCGCATGACCCGAGCCATTTCTTTTATATGTATTTGGATGAGGGGTCGGCGTATATTACGATAAAGGATAATTGGCTGGAGGTGGATAAGGTGATGAAGAATGCCAATGGGCCGGGGAATACGTGGGAGAATAATGGGCCTATGGTGGCGGATAGTATCAAAAACAAAGCGGGGCTGGAAGCCGCCTACAAAAACATTATACACTAAGTTCTACAATATCATGCAAACTCTGGGAATATTAGGACTCGGCGAAGGACGCAGCACCATGTCCGCTGCATTAAACAGCCAAAAAATAAAACTAAAAACCATCTGCGATCTCTACGAATCGCTCTGCTTCCAACGCAGCAAAGAATTCCAGTTCACCAACTATACCACTAAGTACACCGACATGCTCTCCGACCCGGAGATCGACATCATCGCCATCTACACTCCCGATAAATGGCATGCCGACCACATCAAACAAGCCCTGCTGCACAACAAACATGTTGTATGCACCAAACCTTTGATCGACGACCTGTCGAAAGCCAAAGAACTGCTCGACCTGCAAGCCAAAACCGGCAAAAAAGTTTTTGTAGGTCAAAGCTCCCGTTTCTTTGAACCGATGAAACGTCAGCGTCTCGATTATGAAAAAGGCCTCATCGGCGAGCTCGTCACCATCGAGGGATATTATCATGCCGATCATCGCTGGTTTTTGGCCAAAGGCTGGTCGCTGGAAAATGAATTCAAATGGTTGTATGGCGGGCTCAGCCACCCGGTTGATTTTATCCGCTGGTATTTACCCAATATAGAAGAGGTGATGGGTTATGGTATGTTGAGTGCGAATGGAAAAAAGGGCGGTTTAAAAAACGCCGACACCATGCATTTTGTGTTTCGCGCCACCGATGGCCGTATTGCACGCGTGAGCGGTGTATACAGCGGTCCCATACAGCCCGTTACACGCGACAGCGAAATGAGTTGCATTCTGCGCGGCACGGAAGGCTGCAGCCAGGCCGATTATATGGATCTGCGGTACGCCATTACCGACAATACCGGCGAAGAACGCATCATAACCTGGGAGCATAAACTCAAGCATTATTTCCGTTTTGAAGGCAAGAGCCATCATGCGGGTGAATACCAGAATTACCTGGAGTATTTTGTAGATAGCATTGAGAATGGTTTTACGGCTTATCCTGATTTGAAGGAGGGAATAGGGACTATTGCATTATTGCAATCCATGGAGAAAAGCCTGGAAACAGGCTTGCCGGTGAAGGTGTCGGATATTTTGAAGCAACACAACCTGTAACCGATGAACGCCATATACGACCTGTTACGCCCCATCGATTTCGTCATCGTCGCTGCCTACCTGGTGGTGCTCATCGCCATTGGCTATTGGGTAAGTTTCGTCAAAAAGAAACAGGCCGATGAAAATCTTTTCCTCGCCGGCCGCTCACTGCGCTGGCCCAGCATTGGTTTCACCATGTGGGGCACCAATGTAGGTCCGTCTATGCTCATTGCCTCTGCCAGCATTGGCTACACCACCGGCATTGTAGCCGGCAACTTCGGCTGGTATGCCTTCCTGTTTATATTCCTGCTGGCCGTGGTATTTGCACCACGTTATCTTGGTGCCCGGGTATTAACACTGCCCGAATTCATGGGCAAACGCTTTGGCCAATCCACTCGCACCATATTAGCCTGGTACACCATCATCACCATATTAATTTCCTGGCTGGCGCTCACGCTGTATTCAGGTGGCATACTGGTAAGCCAGATATTGAATTTCCCTTTGTGGGCTTCCGTACTGGTGCTGGTAGCCATCTCGGCATTCTTTGCAGCAGCAGGCGGTTTAAAAGCCATTGCCTACACAAATGTGTTCCAGATGTTGCTGCTGATAATTGTATCGCTGATACTAACCGTAGTAGGTGTTATGAAAGCCGGCGGCATCATGGCCGTATATGAAAAAACACCCGCGCATTACTGGAACCTCTTGCTGCCCATGGATGATGCCAATTATCCCTGGCTGGCCATTGCCCTTGGTTATCCCGTGATGGGCGTTTGGTTCTGGTGCACCGATCAATCGATGGTGCAATCGGTACTGGGCGCTAAAAATTTACAGGAGGGACAAATGGGCGCCAATTTCACCGGCTGGCTCAAGATATTGGATGTGGCGCTTTTTATCATACCCGGTATCGTATGTTTTATCCTCTTCCCCGATCTGAAAAATCCCGATGAAGCCTACATGACCATGGTCACAAAATTATTCCCGGCAGGAATGACCGGGCTGGTGATGGCCGTGCTGATCGCTGCATTGGTGAGCACCATCGACTCGGCGTTGAACTCACTCAGCACGGTGTATACGATGGATATTTATGTAAAAAATTACAAACCGCAGGCTACCGAAAAAGAGATCGTGCGCACGGGCAGACTGGTAACAGTAGCCGGCGCAGTGATCGCCATCTTTCTTACCATGGCCATCAACAGTATAAAAGGACTGAACCTGTTCGATGTGTTCCAGGCGGTATTGGGATTTATTGCGCCGCCCATGTCGGTGGTGTTTTTACTGGGCGTATTATGGAAAAAGGCTACTACCCGCGCCGCCAATATCATTTTATCGGCCGGTACGGTGTTTAGTTTTACCATCGGTATTTTATACCTGTGGGTATTTCCTGCCAAACAATACGATTTCTGGCCGCATTTTTTGCTGCTGTCGTTTTACATTTTTGTAGTACTGATGGTGGCGGCCATGGTGATCAGCTGGCTGGATAAACGCGGACAGGCGGTGGTGAATACCCTCGATTATGGCGTACTTGAAAAGCCGGCCAAAAAAGTATGGATCGGCTGGATATCATTAATTATTGTAATGATCACCCTATACATTGTTTTCAACGGACATTAACTATAACATATGAGGCATCTTACCTGGATTGTATTGTTATTCATGGCTACCAGCGCAACCGCCCAACAGGCTACCTGGATCTGGTATCCCGGCGACTTTGAAATATGGCTGGCCAACGATATGCAAAACCGCCGTACCGAACGAGGCACCTTTTTCCCGCCATTCTGGAAACTCGACAACCACTATGTGCTGATGGATTTTCATAAAGATGTAGAGTTGCAGGCGCCCGAGCAGGTAAACCTGTATATCGAAGGCGACTACAATGTTAAGATCGATGGCAAGGCCTTTGAAGGAGCGCCTAAACAAATTACTGTACCAGCCGGTAAACACCGCATCAATATCAAAGTATTCAACCGCGATAAAGTGCCCGCCATTTATGTAAAGGGCAACACCATTGTGTCGGATTCATCGTGGCTGCTGACCTTTGAGGATAAGGAATGGATAGATGAAACCGGTAAGGCCTCTGATCAGTCGGGCACTACCTGGCTGCATGCCGGTTACTGGAACTTTCATGATCCCAACACACCGCCTTCTGCGTTCAGACTGGCTACCGAACCACAGTCGCCCGTGAAAGTGGAGAAGAATGGCAGAAACATGCTGGTAGATTTTGGCAAAGAAACCTTTGGTTTTATCAGGCTGCATGGTGTGCGGGGTAAAGGCAAGGTGTCGTTGTATTATGGTGAATCGAAAGAAGAAGCGCTGGCTACCGGAACCTGCGAAACACTCGACCGGCTGGAACTGAACAGTCCACAAAGATCCGATTCCACCATGGTGCTGTCGAAGGCCTTTCGTTATGTGAACGTGGAACTGGCGCCCGGCATCGATATCGATTCCATATCGATGTTGTATGAATACCTGCCTGTGGCCGACCGTGGCGCCTTCCGCTGCAACGATGAACAGATCAACAAAATCTGGGATGTGGCTTCATATACACTGCACCTGAATACCCGGGAGTTTTTTATCGATGGCATCAAACGCGACCGCTGGATATGGAGCGGTGATGCCAACCAGAGCTATTTGATGAACTATTATCTCCTGTTCGACTCGCCCTCGGTTACCCGTACCATGATGGCGCTGCGCGGCAAGGATCCCGTGACCAGCCATATCAATACCATTATGGATTATACCTTTTATTGGTTCCTGAGCATTTACGATTATTATTTGTATACCGGCGATCAAACCTTTATACAACAGTTCTATCCACGTATGCAAAGCCTGATGCAATATTGTTTGCAACGCCGCAATAAAGATGGTATGATGGAAGGATTGGCAGGCGACTGGGTGTTTATTGATTGGGCCGAAGGGCTGAGTAAAAAGGGAGAAGTAAGTTTTGAACAACTGCTGTTTACCAGGAGCCTGGAAACCATGGCGCTTTGCGCCAATATGGTAAACGATACAAAAGGCGCCGCGGAGTACAGCAAACTGGCTGCCGAAATGAAACAAAAGCTGTTCAACATTTACTGGGACGAAACAAAAAAGGCCCTTGTACACAGCCGGGTAAACGGGCAGCCTACGGATAACGTGACCCGCTATACCAATATGTTCGCCATCTTCTTCAATTATTTTTCGCCCGAACAAAAACAGGCGGTTAAAAACTCGGTGTTGCTGAACAACGACATTCAAAAGATCACCACGCCTTATATGCGTTTTTATGAGCTGGAAGCTTTGTGCGCTTTGGGTGAGCAGGATTATGTATTGAAAGAAATGAAAAGCTATTGGGGTGGTATGCTCGATTTGGGCGCCACTTCATTCTGGGAAGAATTTAATCCATCGAAAAAAGGCGCTGAACACTATGCCATGTATGGCCGGCCCTTTGGAAAAAGTTTGTGCCATGCCTGGGGCGCCAGTCCTATTTACCTGTTGGGTAAATATTATCTGGGTGTAAAACCTTTGTCGGCCGGTTATGCTACCTGGGAAGCCGTGCCAGAGCTGGGTGGTTTGAAATGGATGGAAGGCAAGGTGCCCACGCCTAAGGGGGAGATCAGTATGCATGTAAGCACCACGCAAATAAAGATAAAAGCCGCTGAGGGCACCGGTACATTGCGTTTCAAAAGCAAATCGAAACCCGTATGCAAGGGTGCAACCATCAACAGCAAGGGCAATAACGAATACGAAATGACTGTGGAAGCCGGAAAGGAATATGTTGTAAAATATAAAGCGGTATAATATGAACGTGATAAAGAGTTATGCTGTTTTTTCTGCCAAATCGAAACTGGCCAAACCCATTTCCGATGCTACGCATACGCTAACGGAAATATCTTTCCTGGTGGTGCGTATACAAACCGAAGGGGGTGTTACCGGTGAATCGTACCTGCTCAGTTTTCAGTACAGTCCGAATGCCATTGCGGGCGCCTTGAAAGACGTTGGCGACATGATCATCGGTGCACAGGTGCACGATACAGTGCAGGTATTTGAAAAGATCAACCACGCCAATGAGTATTTTGGCCATGAGGGTATCAATCGTTGGGCGCAGGCGGCTTATAATATCGCCATGTGGGATGCCTGGTGTAAGATACTGGGACAGCCCATCTGGAAAGTGTTGGGCACCAGTGGCGCCAAAGTACCCATTTATGGAAGCGGCGGCTGGATCTCGTATAGCATAGAAGAACTGATCAATGAAGTAACCGGTTATAAAGCCCGTGGTTTTAAAGCCGTGAAAATAAAAGTAGGCAAACCCGATTGGAAAGAAGACCTGGAGCGTCTGCGCCTGGTGCGCGAAGCGGTAGGCAACGATATAGGTATTATGATGGATGCCAACCAGGGTATGGATACTTCATCGGCCCTGCAATTGGCGCGTGCCGCCCGGGAGCTGAACATTCATTGGTTTGAAGAGCCCATACATCATAAGGATTACCAGGGATACCAGTTGCTGCGCAACCAGGCCAGTATTTCACTGGCCATGGGTGAGCGGGAATATTCAACCGTGCCTTTGCGGGAATTGATCACCCGCAATGCACTGGATATCTGGCAGCCCGATATTGTACGGTTGGGTGGGGTAGAGGCCTGGCGCAACAGCGCTGCCGTGGCCGCCGCCTTTCATATACCCGTGCTGCCGCATTATTATAAAGATTACGATGTGCCTTTATTGTGCACCATACCCAATGGCGCCGGTGCAGAATCTTTCGACTGGATAGACCCGCTGATCGATCATCCTTTACAGATAGAGAATGGTTTTGCCACGCCGCACAACCTGCCTGGTTGGGGATTCAGTTTTAAGGACAGTGTATTAACAGAAATCAAATGATGGAACGCATAACCGCCACCTACTATATTGAAACGCCATTAGCGCCCGAAGCGGCAGCTGCCGTGCTGGCCGGTGAACAATCATCGGGGACTTTTATTGCCGTGCCCGGTGAGACCGAAGAACTGAAACAACGTTTTGCTGCACGCGTGGAAAGTGTTACGCCATTGGAAACCGTAAGCGAACCCGCTGTGCCGGGTGCGCACAGCAGCAGTGGCCAATATCATCGTGCTACCATTAAAGTGTCGTGGAGTATAGAGAATTTCGGGTACAACCTGCCTGTGATGATATCCACCCTGCAGGGAAATTTATATGAGCTGCGGCAGTTCACCGGTTTGAAGCTGATGGATATTGAATTGCCTGCTTCTTATGCGCAGCATTATAAAGGTCCGGCTTTTGGTGTGGAAGGTTGCCGGAGGTTAACCAATGTGCAGAACAGACCGCTGATTGGCACCATCATCAAACCCAGTATCGGTTTATCGCCCGAACAAACCGCGGAGATCGTGCGCACACTGGCTGAGGCAGGCATCGATTTTATAAAAGATGACGAGTTGTTGTCATCGGCTGCCAATTCATTATTTGAAGACAGGGTAGAGGCCGTCATGAAAGTGATCAACGCCCATGCCGATGCCACCGGAAAAAAAGTAATGTATGCCTTTAATATCAGTGGCGAGACAGACGAGATGCTGCGGCGTTATGAAACCATCGTGAACAGCGGCGGCACCTGCGCCATGGTAAGTATCAACAGCGTGGGTATTACCGGTGTAAAAAAGATCTGCGATCAACGGCAACTGGCCATTCATGCGCATCGCAATGGCTGGGGCATGCTTACGCGGCATCCCTTGCTGGGCATCGATTTCAAAGCTTACCAGGCATTGTGGCGGCTGGCTGGTGTGGATCAATTGCATGTAAACGGAATTCAAAATAAATTCTGGGAGCGTGACGATTCGGTGGTGGCTTCGATACAGGCCTGTCTGCAATCGTTTTACGGGCAGCCGCCTTTGTTGCCCGTAGTATCATCTGGTCAATGGGGCGGACAGGCGCCGGAAACCTGGCGCCGAACACAAACCACCGACCTGCTGTATATGGCGGGTGGCGGTATCATGGCGCATCCCCTGGGTGCTGCTGCTGGTGTGCGTGCTTTGCAACAAGCCTGGCAGGCGGCGGTAGATGGATTGAGTGTAGAGGAAGCGGCTGCGCGTTACACCGAATTTGGTGAATCGGTAAAATTATTTGGAAAGAAAAAATAGCATGCAACCACTACTGGCATTTTATGGCGACGACTTTACCGGCTCCACCGATGCACTGGAGTTCCTCACAAGGGCGGGAGCGCGTACGGCTTTGTTTATAGAGCCGCCTGCGCCGGAGCAGTTACAGCAGTACGAGGGTTTGCAGGCCTTTGGCGTGGCGGGTATGACGCGGGCTATGACGCCCGCTGCCATGGAGGAAACCCTGTTGCCCGCTTTTAAAAAGTTGCAACAAACAGGTGCAAAGCATGTGCATTATAAAGTGTGCAGCACCTTCGATTCATCGCCGCATATTGGCAGTATTGGCAAGGCGATAGATGTAGGTGCATCCGTTTTCAAACATTCATTTGTTCCCTTGCTGGTGGCTGCGCCGGTACTGGGCAGGTATTGTTTATTCGGCAATTTGTTTGCGCGTATGGGTATTGGCAGCCAGGGAGAGATCTACCGGTTAGACCGGCATCCGAGTATGAGCAAACATCCCGTAACACCGGCCGATGAAAGTGATTTGCGGTTGCATCTGGCCAAACAAACAAATAAGAAGATCGGGTTGATGAATATCCTGCAGCAGGAAGTGCCGCAGGGATTTGATGTTGTGTTATTTGATGCTTTGTACCAGGAACAGTTACTACCCATTGGTAAAATTATACAGGATACGCCTTTTTCGGTGGGCTCCTCAGGCGTGGAGATGGCGTTGGGACAATACTGGAACAGTACGGGTGTATTGCAACCGGTTACAGCGTGGAAACATCCGGGACCCGCTGAGCCAATGCTGGTGATCTGCGGAAGCTGTTCACCCGTGACGGCGGCACAAATAAACCATGCAAACCATTTTGAAGTGATGGCGCTTAACGATAATGCTATTGAGCATGCCGTGGTGCATGTCAATAACGGCAAAAGCGTCATCATTCATACAGAGGGCGCTACCAAACAACAGGCGGCTAATATCCTTGCTTCGGAGCTGGGTACCCGGCTGGGGTTGCTTGCAAGGCAAATTGTTGCGCAAACCAATATTCAACGGATTGTGATTGCCGGTGGCGACACCAGCAGTTATGCCGCCCGCGCTATGGGTATTGAATCGGTGGTGATGACGGCGGCATTGGTGCCGGGGGCGCCCTTGTGCAGGGCGAGTGCGCCGGGTTCGCCGCTGGATGGAAAGGAAGTGAATTTTAAAGGCGGTCAGGTAGGCGGGGAGAATTATTTTGAAGTGCTTCGTTCAGGACAACTATAAAAAATTACGATATGCAAAAAACATTAGGCCTCATTCACACATCGGCTACACTGGTACCGGTATTTCAGCAATTGTGCAACCAGTACCTGCCCAATATAAAAGTATTCAACATTGTTGACGACAGTCTTATCAAAAACACCATCGCCTGTGGCGAACTCACACCCGCCACGGCGCGTCGCGTGGTGAACTATGTAGGTTCGGCAGAAGCCGCCGGCGCCGATTATATATTGGTGACCTGCTCTTCTATTGGTCCTGCTGTGGAGGCCAGCGCCGAACTAACGGCCGTACCCGTGCTGCGTGTTGACCAGCCCATGGCCGATAAAGCCGTTCAAACCGGTCAGCGCATTGGCGTAGTAGCCACCTTATCCACCACGCTGGAACCCACCACCGACCTGGTACGCCGCCGTGCTGCCGCCGCAGGCAAAACCATCACCATAGAATCGGTTTTATGTGAAGGCGCTTTTGACGCTTTGATGAGCGGCGATGCCGCCACCCATGATGCCAGGGTGGGCGACGCATTAAAAGAACTGTCGTCAAAAGTAGATGTGATCGTACTGGCACAGGCCTCCATGGCGCGTGTGGCCGATGCTATGCAGGAGGCTGATAAAAAAGTGTCTATACTGGCCAGTCCCGGAATCGCTATTCAACATATTGCAGAAATAATATGAAGTCAGAGGTCAGAAGTCGGAGGTCGGAGGGACCTGTATTTCCGACTTCCGGCCTCCGACTTCTGACCTCATTCATCCATCATGAAAAAAGCATTCTTAACCATTAGCGTTCTGGGCGCTGTTACGCTTGTCGTTGGAATTATTATGGGCAATGCCGCCCTGTACAAACCGGCCGCTATAGCTACAGTGGTGGGTCTGGCTATTGGCCTGGGCGCTATTCCCGCATTAAAGGGCTATCGGTACACCGCCTGGATCATAGCCGCGGTAGTTGCCGGTATGTTGTACCCCGCGGCCTTTACCCGCTGGGGCGATATCGATTTGCGTAACAAATGGCTGATGCTGGTGATCATTCAACTGGTGATGTTTGGCATGGGCATTCAAATGAAACTGAAAGATTTTTCCGGACTGAAACAAACAGGCCGCGGTGTGGCCATCGGTTTGTTATGTCATTTTACGGTGATGCCGCTGATGGGGTTACTGCTTACCAAAGTTTTCGATTTTGAACCGGAGATTGCCGCCGGTATCATATTGATAGGTTCCACTTCCAGCGGACTTGCCTCGAACGTAATGGTATACCTGGCCCGTGCCAACCTGGTATTGTCTGTTGTGGTTACCGCCATGGCCACCATGGCGGCGCCATTGTGTACACCGCTGCTGATGAAAATGCTGGCCGGTACCCTGGTGCATATCGATGTAATTGATATGATGATGGAGATCATCAAGATCGTGATCGTACCCATCGGCGCAGCTTTATTGCATGATTATTTAAAAACGACCGACGCGAAAGGGCGTCGTACAGTGACGATCCTGGTGGCGATTTCTGTATTATGGCTGATTGCCCTGCCATTGGGTTTATGGAAGGTACTTAGTGCAACTCCACTTGCCCAATCATTTGAAATATTCGGTTTTTTGTTAGGCGCTATTGTTGCCGGTGTATTGTATCATAGCCTGGCACAACGATTTCCAAAGCTTGATTCGATTATGCCTTATTTCTCCATGTTTGGTATTGTGTATTTCACCACGGTAACCACTGCAGCCGGACATGAAAATTTATTAAAAACCGGGTTGTTGTTATTTGCCTGCTCGGTGATTCATAATGCCGCGGGATTTTTCTTTGGCTACTGGCTGGCGCGTTTATTCCGTCTCGATAAAAACTCCTCACGTACAGTGGCATTCGAAGTAGGATTGCAAAATGCAGGCATGGCCTCGGGCCTGGCAGGAAGTATGGGTAAACTGGGAACGCTGGGATTACCGGCTGCTGTGTTTAGTCCGTGGATGAATATTGCCGGTTCGATACTCGCGAATTACTGGCAAAAACGGCCGGTGAAAGAAGAAGCGAGTGGTAAGTGGCAAGTGGCGAGTGAGAAAAAAGTCGCACAGAAGACCTACTAGCTACTCACCACTCGCTACCAGCCTGAATAGTAATATTTTCCATCATTATAGTGAAATGTGTAATTGTTTCGCGCATTTGCTAAGGGTAGATTTGAGTGGATATTACCAAATTATAAAACGACTTGCACGTATGAAATGCATCGCAACTTCACGATGCATCCGCACGTCTACACAAGGAAACAGCCCCGTATTGGATACGTAATAATGACAATTAAACTAGGTTACATATATAGCAAGAAGAAAAACGGGGGCACATTCCTGTGCTCCCATTCTGTTAAATTTGCCGGAATGAAGCGACGAATCTTTTTTATTTTAACCGTATTCTTTACATGTATTGGCCTGAGTGCATTGGCACAGGAGAAATCCCGTCCTTCTCTTGATGAATTGTTTAACAATCCGCCTCCCTCTGCCAAACCCTGGGTATTCTGGTACTGGATGCATGCGGCCGTTACCAAAGAAGGCATCACCGCCGACCTGGAGGCCATGCAGCAAGCCGGTATAGGCGGCGCCTACCTGATGCCCATTAAAGGTCCCAACGATCCACCGATGACCGGTCCCATCATTTCGCCCGTATACGAACAGCTTACACCCGAATGGTGGCAGATGGTGCGGCATGCCATGCAGGAAGCCAAACGGCTGAACCTGAAAATAGCCATGCATGTAAGCGATGGTTTTGCATTGGCCGGTGGTCCATGGATTACGCCAGAGCTTTCCATGCAAAAACTGGTGTGGACAAAAACCATTGTGAACGGCGCCTTTAACGGCATTTTACCACAACCCGAAACAAAAGAGAACTATTATAAAGACATTGCCGTATATGCTTATCCTACACCCGCAATCACCGATACCACGTTGAAGCCGGTAGTAAGTACCAGTGTGCCGGGAGAAGCGCCGCAGTTCCTGGCGCAGCCACAAAACAAACAAACCTTTAAAAGCGACAGCGCCTGCTGGATACAATACACATATGAAAAACCGTTTACCTGCCGCTCGATCGTTATCCGCACCAGCGGTTTTAATTTTCAATCGAGGCGGCTGGCAATTGAAGTAAGCGATGATGGCAAAGAATTTCGTTCCATTGGCCGCATGCAACCGCCCCGGGCAGGCTGGCAGGATAATGATGCCGATGTAACCTATGCCATCCCCGCAGTAACAGCCCGTTTTTTCCGGTTTCTCTATGACAAGGAAGGCAGCGAGCCCGGCGCCGAAGACCTGGATGCCGCCAAATGGAAACAGTCGTTAAAAATTTCCGGTATTGAATTGCGCAGCGAACCTGTCATTCATCAATACGAAGGAAAAAGCGGCGCCGTATGGCGCATTGGTTCACCCACCACTGCGCAGCAGGCGCCCGATTCGTTATGTGTACCCCTGAAAAACATTATCGATATCACCAGTAAGATGAAAGCTGATGGCCGGCTGGAGTGGAAAGCGCCACCCGGCAACTGGACCATCGTGCGTATTGGTCACACTTCTACCGGGCATACCAATTATACCGGTGGACGCGGCAGGGGATTGGAATGTGACAAGTTCAATCCCGCTGCCGTTCGCCTGCAATTCGATAATTGGTATGGTGAAGCCATTCGCCAGGCGGGTCCTGAGCTGGCCAAAGAAGTGTTGAAGATATTTCATGTGGATAGCTGGGAATGTGGCAGCCAGAACTGGTCGCCATTATTCCAATCAGAATTTAAGAAGCGCCGCGGTTATGATTGTTTGCCTTATATCATTGCCATGACCGGTGTGCCTGTTGAAAGCGCCCATGCTTCGGAAAAATTCTTGCACGATGTGCGGCAGACCATTGTAGACCTGGTGAAAGATAACTTTTACAGTGTATTAAAAAATGAGGCGCATAAACATGATGTGGCTTTTAGCGCCGAGGCTATTGCACCTACCATGACCAGCGATGGATTGCTGCATTATGGGCAAACCGATATTCCCATGGGTGAGTTTTGGTTGAGAAGCCCCACCCATGATAAACTCAACGACCTGATGGATGCCATATCCGGCGCGCATATCTATGGTAAAAATGTGGTACAGGCCGAAGCCTTTACCGAGATCCGTATGGCCTGGGATGAACATCCCGGTATGTTAAAACCATTGGCCGATAGAAATTATGCATTTGGTATAAACAAGCTGGTATTTCATGTTTTCACCCATAATCCATGGCTGGATCGTAAACCCGGTATGACGCTGAATGGCGTGGGGCTGTATTTTCAACGAGACCAAACCTGGTGGAAGCCTGGCAGGGCCTGGGTGGAATATACCACACGTGTGCAATCGTTGTTGCAGCAGGGGAAACCGGTGGCCGATGTGGCCGTGTATATCGGTGATGAAATTCCGCGCCGAGCCATACTGCCTGAGCGGCTGGTAAATACCTTACCGGGTATTTATGGCGATTCGGTGGTGCAGCGTGAAAAAAAGCGATTGGCCAATGCGGGTAGTCCCTTGCGGGAAATGCCAACGGGCGTGTGGCACAGTGCGAATATGTCGGATCCGCAGGATTGGATTGATCCGTTGCGTGGATATGCCTATGATTCGTTCAATCCCGATGTATTGCAACAGGCAACGGTTCGTAATGGACGGATTGTATTGCCCGGAGGGGCGAGTTATAAGATACTGGTGTTGCCTGTGGGGCAGCAGTTGCTGCCCGCTACTGTTGCTAAAATAGAAGCTTTAAAAAAGGCCGGTGCTGTAATTGTGCAGGGGCCATATACAAAGGCTTCTTTTCAGCCATTGGGTTTGGAGAAAGATGTGGAGGCGCCTGCGGGTATTGCCTGGACGCACAGGAAGGGAGAGGGGTTTGATATTTATTTTATCAGTAACCAGCAGGAGGTGGAGAGGGAGGTGAAATTGAGTTTGCGGGTAAATGGTTTGTTGCCGGAGCTGTGGGATCCAGTAACGGGTGAGCAGCGGATTGCCAGTAACTATACAGTTAAAAATAACAGAACGAACCTTTCGTTGCACATGGCGCCTAATCAGTCGTTGTTTGTGGTGTTCCGGAAAAAAGCCGGGGCCCGGGGCACTGAACCTACATATTCTGTTTTGAGCACGGTTGAAAAACCATGGAAGGTACAGTTTGATACCGCGGTAGTGTTTGACAAGTTGATTGACTGGACTACTTACAACAATGATAAGATAAAATATTTTTCAGGTACCGCTGTGTATACCACCCAATTTGAATTCAGGGGCAATAAGAAAGGCAGGATTTGGCTGGATGTAGGTAAGGTGGCGAACCTGGCAGAGGTATATGTAAATGGAAAGGCTTGTGGTGTGGCCTGGACGGCGCCTTACCGCGTGGATGTGACGGACGCCTTGCGTAATGGTATAAACGAACTAAAAATTGAAGTGACCAATACCTGGGCCAACCGCCTGATGGGAGATATGGCCCTGCCCGAAGACAAACGCGTAACCTGGACCACGGCGCCGTTGTGGTTAAAGGGTAAGCCGTTGTTGCCGGCGGGGTTGTTGGGGCCGGTGAAATTGTTAATTGCCCATTAAATGATTGAATAAAGAAATCGTATGTATAAAATTGTATTTCTTCCCTGTTTGCTTGCATTATCCCTAAACATGGCGCAAGCCCAATCCAAAAGCCTGGTAAACACCTCTTCCAGCACTTACGCCAAACTAAAACCGGTAGACATGAACAGCGTGCAATGGACCTCCGGTTTTTGGGCCGAGCGCATGCAAATATGCAAAGACTCCATGGTGCCCAATCTCTGGCGCACCTACACCAGCGCCGACATCAGCCATGCCTATGAAAACTTCCGCATTGCCGCTGGCAAAGACACCGGCTCGCACAAAGGCCCTCCCTTCCACGATGGCGACTTTTACAAACTCATAGAAGCCGTGGCCAGCATGTACGCCATCACAAAAGATAAAAAATGGGACCTGATGATGGACACCGTCATCGCCACCATTGCGCAATGCCAGCGCGCCGACGGCTATATCCATACCCCCGTGATCATCGAGGAAAGAAAAAACAGCGGCCAGGCAAAAGCCTTCCAGGACCGCCTCAACTTCGAAACCTATAACCTCGGCCACCTGATGACCGCCGCCTGTGTGCACTACCGCGCCACCGGCAAAAAATCATTGCTGAACATGGCCATCAAAGCGGCCGACTACCTGGATGCCTTTTACAAACGTTCATCACCCGAACTGGCGCGCAATGCCATTTGTCCCTCGCACTACATGGGCGTGGTAGAACTGTACCGCACTACCCGCGATGCCAAATACCTGCAGCTGGCCATCAACCTCATCAATATACGCGGACTGGTAGAGAACGGCACCGACGATAACCAGGACCGTGTACCATTCCGCCAGCAAAAAAATGCCATGGGTCATGCAGTGCGCGCGAATTACCTCTATGCCGGTGTGGCCGATGTATATGCCGAAACCGGCGATACCTCGTTGCTGAATTGTTTGAATCCTATCTGGGAAGATGTGGTGTATCGCAAAATGTATATTACCGGTGCTTGCGGCGCCTTGTATGATGGCGTATCGCCCTATGGTGTTTCGTACAAACCACCGGAGATCCAAAAAACGCACCAGTCGTATGGCCGCGCCTACCAGTTACCCAATATGACCGCGCACAACGAAACCTGCGCCAATATCGGCAACCTCTTGTGGAACTGGCGTATGCTGTTGCTGACCGCCGATGCCAAATATGCCGATGTACTGGAACTGGCTTTGTACAACAGTATATTAAGTGGCGTAAGTTTAAATGGAAATAATTTCTTTTATACCAACCCGCTGAGTGCTTCGGGTGATTTCCCGTACCAGTTGCGCTGGTCGGGCGGAAGGGTGCCTTATATCAGTTTATCGAATTGCTGTCCGCCGAATACCGTACGCACCATGGCAGAGGTGAGTGACTATGCCTATACCATATCCGACAAAGGTGTTTGGGTGCACTTATATGGCGGTAACAACCTGAGCACATCCATGATGAACCTCACACAACAAAGCAATTATCCCTGGGATGGTAAGATACGGTTTAAGGTAACGAAAACAATTGCCAGGCCTTATTCGTTATTTTTGAGAATACCCGGATGGTGTAAGAAGGCCAGTTTAACAGTGAACGGGCAGGCTGTTGACACCAAAACCGGAACCTATGCCCAGATCGACCGTGCCTGGAAAGTGGGTGATGTGGTTGAGTTGAACCTGGATATGCCCGTGCAGCTGATAGAGACCAACCCATTGGTAGAAGAAACCCGCAGCCAGGTAGCTGTAAAACGCGGACCCATCGTATACTGTGCCGAAAGCACCGATTTTCCTGCGGGCACCAATGTATTTGATATTGTGATGCCTTTGCTGCACGATTTGAAACCTGTACCACAATCTATTGACGGAAGCAACGTGCAGGTTTTACAGGGCAAGGCATACCTGCAACCAAAAACAGATTGGACAAAGTCTTTATATAAAGAAGTGCGCACGGAAAACAAACCCATACAGGTTACACTGATACCATATTTCGCCTGGGGAAACAGGGGGAAGTCGGATATGACCGTTTGGTTAAAAAAATAAAAACGCAATTATGTCTATCACCAAAGAATCGGAACTGGAGGGCATGCAAAAGGCCAGCGAAGCGGTGGCCTTAACGCTGAAACAAATGACCGAATATGCGGCCCCGGGCATGAGCACTAAGGAACTGGATGAATATGGTGCGCGGCTGCTGGAATCGTATGGAGCCAGGTCGGCTCCGCATTTAACCTATGGATTTCCGGGATGGACATGTATCAGCGTCAACAACGAATTTTGTCATGGTGTTCCTTCCAGTAAAACCATACTTCAGGAAGGTGATCTCATCAACATAGATGTGTCGGCCGAGCTGGATGGTTTTTATTCCGATAATGGCGGCTCCTTTGTATTGGGTAAAGATATTCATCATCACCAGCAACTCATCGATGCCAGCAAGGCCATTTTGCAAAAGGCCATCAGCCAGATAAAAGGTGGCGTGCGTGTTTCGGATATCGGTCACCTGATAGAGACCGAATCAAAAAAGCGCGGTTTTAAGGTGATCAAAAACCTAACGGGGCATGGGGTGGGTAGAAGTTTGCACGAAGAGCCGTCGGAGATTGCCAATTTCCGCGATCCCGACAATCATACCCGCTTCAGGAAAAACTCCGTAGTGGCTATTGAAACATTTATTTCCACCCGCTCTACGTTTGCCGTAACCCTGCAGGATGGCTGGACCATGGCAGGGGATAAGGGTGGCTATATGGCACAACATGAGCATACAATACTCATTACCGATGGCCAGCCGCTTGTGCTCACGGAGATGAATGGGATCTGGAACTAAACATATCGATCACATCATCGCGCCGCCATTCCGGTGTTACTTTCAGATTTTCCACTTTGCCATCTTTTACCGAGCATTCAATAACCGTATTATAGGGTGCGTGTAATTTAAAGGATACATCCAGGTTTTTCGGCCACGCCGGCAGCAAATAAATTTCCCTTCCATGCGCCTGCAACAACATATCCTGCAACCCAATCATCCCACTTCCTCCCCAGTTATGATCCGGCGTCCAGTCGTAACCCGGTCCCCAAAACGCAGGAAAACGCCGGCCGCTATTCGCCAGTTTCTGAAAAGTTAGTTGCGCCGCTTCCTCCGTCAATCCTAACCGCGCGGCAAAAATGTTATGCTGTTTCCAGCCAATATGCGATTTAAACGCCACTACATCACTATCGTATTTATAAGTATTGATAGCGGTATCCAATCCCGGACGCCCCACTCCAAATATATCCCAGGGAAAAACAGGATAAAGCTGCGGCGACTCGGTATTGTTTACCCGCTCCCACACCTGTGCCGGTGCAATGGTAGTATGTTTATCTATGCTACGGAAAGGAATAGGCGGTATACGTTGCAGCATGGTTTGCCAGGCGGCACAGGCTGAATCGCTCAGGTATCCTTCCGGTAATTGCAACAACCTGGTTAACACGGTTTGCAACGCGGCCACCGTGCTGCTGGCATTATAAGCCATCTTATAGGTCTCAGCAGCCGAACCAGGATAAAATACCAGGCGCCCCTTACCATCCAGCGATTTACTACCCCTCTTTTTTGCGAGGTACTGGTAATGCTCATGAAAAAAACGCAAACAACTTTCAATAAAAGGTATATATGCGCGGATATCCTTGCCGGTATAACGCTCCGTCTCCAGCATCATCAAACAAAATTCCAGCACGGTATCCCATTGATACTCCAGCCAGGCATTGTACTCCATGCCCCTGTCGTAATCAGCCGGTCGTTTCCAACCGTATTCGGCGCTGTTGGGCAGTCCAAAATTCTCGAGTTGCTCGGTAAAGCTGGCCCCATCATGGTTCCAGTATATTTTGCTGCGCATTTCTGCATTACGTAAAATACGCAGGTAAAAATCGAACTGCGGCTGCATAAGATCTATGTCCCCGCTTTTCAACATAGGAAAATATACCAGCCGCTGGTTTTGCGCGGTATGAACGCCGCCGCCCCAGTTGCGATAATCGGGCGTGAGGCGCAGCGAGGTATCACTGGCATAAGGATCGTAGGTGAATAAACCACCATTGAATTTTGTAGGATAGCTTCCAAAAGCATTACAGGCCAGCATATACCGGAAAAGGTTATAGTTGCGACCAGCCTGCCAGGCCACCGTACCCGTATCGCCACCAATTTGTATAAAGCTGCGTTGCCAGAACTGGCGCCACCAGTTGCGGGTAGCCTGCCAGGCATTTTTTGGTGTGGCCACCTTCAGACCCTGCAGCCACTGATCGTACGAAGGCGTTTGCGCGGTATGTAAGGTTACGGTAATAGATTGTTTGCGGGTGGCCTTTTTGCTTCTAAGTTTCCATCCTTTAAAATCTGTATGCAGATATGTTCCAGTATAGGTGCCGGCGTTTTGCATGCCCTCGCCCCGTAGTATACCGCCAAAGATCAGGTGGCTTAACGGGTCGTATAACTGGTCTTTTATACTATCCAGCCCCTGTTGTTGAACGGTAACATCGAATATATTGCGAACATCCTCACGGTTGCGGTGGTAAAACAGCACGCCCTGGTCTGAAAAATCAATATCATCTTTATACGTATATATCTTGCCCTGCGGCGCCCATTTGTAGGAATTTCCAAAATTGGCACGGCCGGTATTGAGCCGGTCCTGGTAACGCCAGCTTTCATAACCGGCTTCGGTGGTGATGGGTTTGTTGCTGTTGATATCTACATGTACCACCGGGCGGGCTACATCTACCCAAACTTTTATAGCGGCTTTTAGGCCGCCGTTATTAGCCTGTATATCCACATAACCCTCCTGCAACTTCAGCTCCTGCCTGAAATCGGGGCCATCAAATGGATTAGGTGTACATTTCACACGTATTCGGCCTGGTTTCAGCAGGGCATTGTGTTCGTCGAAGGTGCCGCTTTTGGCCAGGTAAATCAGCAGTTCGCCGTTTTCTACCCATACATTAAGGCCGATATCGCCACCGCCACAGGGCATGCTTTCACCCGCATGCTGGCTTTGCGAATGCCAGGTAATGTTATAGGAGCCAGGAATTTCCTGTGCCTGTGCAGGCATAGTTAAACCAAACAAGATGAGAAACCGGCCAACAACCTTTTTGATCATGGGCACGAAATTAAGTGATAAGCCTGATTTGTGTATTTTAATGTAAATTGACTTGCTTTTATCGCATATGAATCAGAAAAACAAGGAAGGTTCGCATAAAAATATTTGGTACGGCATCGGCCGGCAGCGTATAGAGATACCCAAAACGGTGTTGAAGACAAAGGTACATTCCAACCCGCTGTTGAGCCAGTTGCATATTTGTAGCCTCGGATATTATCCCAATGCCAGGGGGCATTATTCTTATCGTAAAAAAGGCCTGCCCGAAAATTTTTTATTTTATTGTGTGGATGGATCTGGCTTTTACAAAGTGGGAGATAAGAAGTGGGAGGTAGGTCCGAACCAGTTTTTTATGTTACCCCAACATGTGGAGCATGCGTATGGCAGCAGCGACGACAATCCCTGGAGCATTTACTGGATACATTTTGGCGGCGACCAATTGCCGCATTTTAATAAACTGCAGGCCGTACAAAAACATGTAAAGCCGTTTTTTGTAAAGAACAATGGCGAAATACTGGGTTTGTTCAACAAAATATACAAGGCGCTGGAACTGGGTTATAGTACCGATAACCTCATCTTCGCCAATATGTGTCTGCCTAATTTCCTGGCGCATTTTATTTATAATTCCAAGCATACTACTATTACGCCTACCGACAAGGACAAAATGGACTGTGTAGATAGCGCCATCTTATACATGCAGGAGCATATCAATGAAAATATTTCGCTGCAGGAGCTGAGCAGTCATTATAATTATTCGGCTTCGCGTTTTTCGAGTTTGTTTAAACAGAAAACGGGCTATGCGCCGATTGATTATTTTATACAAATGAAAATGCAGAAGGCGAGCCAGCAACTGGATTTTACCAATAGTTCGGTAAAGGATATTGCGTTAAGTATGGGGTTTGATGATCCCTATTATTTTTCTAAGCGTTTTAGAAAAATAATAGGGTTATCACCAAAACAATACCGGTCGCAAAAAAAAGATTAACGAACCAGGGGCGGGCGCAATTAAAAACGATAAGCCAACCCCACATTCACCTCCCTCGGATCTCCCAAACTATAACCCAGGTTATTCCCCGCCTTACTCGCAAACGTGCTATAGTACCTGTCCGTTACATTCATCACATTCACCCATATTTCCCACTGCTTTAATTGATAACCTGTCCGTACATGTAACAGGTCATACCCACTATATTTTTTTGTATTCGCATTATCCATAAAATAGGGCCCTACATGCTGCCACTCAGCGCTCAACCGTAAGCCCTTTACAAACGCAGGTTTCCAGGTGGCTTCGGCATTGGCAATAAAACGCGCACCGCCCGGCAATTCCTTATCATTATATGCTATGCCTTTTTCAACATAATCTACAAACTGGTGTTTGCTGTTGGCTGCACTGAACCTCAGCGATACAGATGCCACCGGCCGGTACGTAATGCCATACTCGATACCGGTATGTTTGGTTTTACCGGCATTTTGATTTTCGGTAGAGCCATCGGGATTGCGTACGCTGATGATCTCATTGGCGCCCCGCAACAGGTAAATGCTCCAGTCGGCATAGAGCTTGTGTTGCAGTAAACTGAACCAGCCGCCTGCTTCATAATTAAAAAATGTTTGCGGCCCCAAATAAGGCACCTGCACACCGGTATACAACTCGCTGATCTGCGGCGGTACAAACCCCTGGCTGTAATTGGCATATACACCGGTGCCTTTGTAATTATAGGTAAAACCAATTTTTGGAGAGAACCGGTTGTAATGGTTCTTTGAATCCGGCGCCCCGGTAAATGCCGATGGCGGCAGGCTGTTATCGAATTTGTAGGCATAATGATCGTAGCGCAATGCAGCAGTTAGTTTCAAACCTTTTACCATGCTGGCTTCATAGTGTACATAGGAGGCCAGGTTGCTGATATTCGTAGCATAATTACTCAACACCGAATCGGTGGCTGCATAACTTACATAATACCCGCGTTCATCGCGCTGTATACGGATATATTGGCTGTTGTATGTACTTGGACTGGCATCCACCGAAATACCGGTTATTAATTTACTGTTGAGAAAACGGAACGATTGTTTGTGCTGCACCAACAACATATAGCTGTTAAAAGCGCTTTCATTGATCTCGCCATGCGCCCGGTCCGGGTCGTTGGCCACGTTCCTGATGCGATACGAAGGATTTTGTTGCACTGAATTATCGCGGTATATAAAAGCAGCCTGTGTAGCGCTGTTGTTGTTCCATTGATGAAAAAGCTGCGACTTGTACCGCAGTGCCGGCACTTTACGATAGGTAAATGTTTGCGGTGTGCTGTAATCTTTATTGGCGAATTGTGTACTGTCGAGCGAGCCCAGCATATCGCTGTAATAATCCACATAGGTAATTTGATTCACCCATTTGGTTTTATCACTGATGGCATAATCGCCGCGCAGCGTGATGATGCCTTTATGAAAGTCGCTGTGGGGTACAGGTCCGTTCCGTTTATCGGCATAATACCCGCTGAGCAACCAGCCGAACTTGCCGCTGGTGCTGCCGGCCTGTATATCCACCCGTTTATAACCGCGGTTGTTGGCCTGTATACTGGCCTGTGCGCCAAATAGCGCCGGCGGCGCCTGCGTGATAACATTGATAGCGCCGCCAATGGCTTCGGCGCCATACAATGAAGAAGCGGGCCCCTTGATGATCTCGATTTGTTTGGCGGCCGTCATATTCATTTCCAGCAATGCATTGTGGTTGTACAAACCGGTAGTGCGTATGGGAATGCCGTCTTCGAGATACAAAAAAAGACTTTTGGTGGTGATGGGCTGGCGTATGCTCATCTGGTGCTGTTCGTTGCCGAGGCTCACCATATGCACGCCGCTCACTTTGTTTACGAGTTGATCGAGACGCGTAGCCCTGGTATCTTCCATGGTTTGTTTACCAATGGTGGCAATGGCCACGGGCGCTTCACTGCGGCGCTGGGCCGTTCGGCTGGCGCTTACTACCACCTCCTGAAGCTGGTGGTTGTTGGGTTCTAAATAAATAAGTACTCTGTGTTTTGCATAACATTGAGCTGGCTGGTATCCCATGTAGGAGACCAGCAGCTTTTTGGTTGTATCGTTTACGAATATCGAAAATTCACCCTTGTTATTGGTAGTAGTGCCCCCGGTGGTGTTTTTGATCTGTATACTGGCATGGGCAACCGGTTCGCGGGTGAGCGCGTCGATCACCATGCCCTGGCAGGTTACCTGCGCCATGGGGCGCAGGCATGCCAGTGTGAACACCATGACCAGGGGATACATCATCATCCTGTTCATGTACATGGAATTGCTGCAGGCACCTGCGTAGATGCACTGCAAGTTGAAGTTGGAATGGATACAATAAGTTGACTGCAGGATTAGTTATGCAGATGGTGGATGGAAGATGGAACCTGCATAAGGGCTGGTATACAACACCGTATTGGTTATGGGAATTGTAACTGCTACCTGTGTTATTTTCGGAATGCGGTAGCTGGTTGCATGATCACAAAAAACTTCCTGGAAAGAATAAGACTTGTTTTGTTCCTGGGTGCCGCCGGTTTCTTCTTTTTGTAATTGTTTACGCAAATGGCACTTGCCTTTACATTGTAATACCGGTTTGGCTTTGTTTACGCATAATGTGCGGGCAATAAATTCCTTGTTGAGTGCGTAGTCGGCGAGGATGATCCATTTGCCGGCTACCTGCAGCAGCATGATGGTCAATAACAATATCGTGAACACGCGGCGTATCACGCCGCAAAGGTAGTACAGATAAAAAGACATATGCGCAAAACCAGAAAAAAAATTCTCCATTTCTCCATTTCAAAATTTCCCAATACCTTTACCCTGCTTTAGGGGTGTCCATTGCGGACTGAGATTATACCCTTTGAACCTGATGCAGCTAGTACTGCCGAAGGGAAAAGTGAAATGCTCTCTTTTTGTGCATGTTCATTCCTAAAGTGTATTAAATAAACCGGAATGAACATTTTCCTCAATCAACAATCTACTAACATACCTGATAATTGCTCGGTGCAGCAATTACTCACGCAGGTGCTGAACATACCGCCCGGCGGGCTGGCTGTTGCGGTTGATCAAACCGTTATTCCCCAATCAGACTGGGCCAGTTGTTTATTGAAACCGGGTAATAAAGTCATGCTCATCCGCGCTACACAGGGCGGTTAAACCACAAAATCATTGTTATGAAAAAAGAAACGATTCCTACACAGAAAACAATTACCCGCGATCCCTTTCCTGCATCGCGCAAGATATATGTACAGGGCGTTGCCATGCGCGAGATAGCCCTTGCCGATACCCAATTGCAGGGCGGCGGTGTGGAGAAAAACGAACCGGTGGTGATATACGATACCAGCGGTCCGTATACCGATCCCAATATAGCCATCGATGTAAAAAAAGGATTACCCGCATTGCGTGAACAGTGGATCATCGATAGGAACGATAGCGAAGAATTGCCGCATTTGTCTTCTGCCTATGGCCGTCAGCGGCTGCAGGATGAAAAGCTGGATGCCTTGCGTTTTGAACATGTGCGTAAACCGCGAAAGGGGGCGAATGTTACCCAACTGCACTATGCACGCAAAGGTATTATTACACGGGAGATGGAATACATTGCCATCCGCGAAAATCAATGTAATCCTAACAGTCATATTACACCGGAGTTTGTGCGTAAGGAGGTGGCCGAAGGCCGTGCCATCATTCCCGGCAACATCAATCACCCGGAAAGTGAGCCGATGATCATTGGCCGCAACTTTTTGGTGAAGATCAATGCCAATATCGGCAACTCGGTGGTCACCTCCAGTATTGAAGAAGAAGTGGAGAAAGCCGTATGGGCCTGCCGCTGGGGCGCCGATACCATCATGGACCTGTCTACCGGGAAAAATATTCATGAAACCAGGGAATGGATCATCCGCAATTCACCCGTTCCCATTGGCACGGTGCCTATTTACCAGGCGCTGGAAAAAGTGAATGGCAAGGCCGAAGACCTTACCTGGGAATTGTTCAGGGATACCCTCATTGAGCAGGCCGAACAGGGTGTGGATTATTTTACCATACATGCCGGTGTGCTGTTGCGTTATATTCCGCTTACGGCAAAAAGGGTGACCGGTATTGTATCGCGTGGTGGTTCTATTATGGCCAAGTGGTGTCTTTCGCATCATAAGGAAAATTTCCTGTATACACATTTTGAGGAGATCTGCGAGATCATGAAGGCTTATGATGTGTCTTTTTCACTGGGTGATGGCTTGCGGCCCGGTAGTATTGCCGATGCCAATGATGCCGCGCAGTTTGCAGAGCTGGAAACTTTGGGCGAGCTCACTAAAATTGCCTGGAAGCACGATGTGCAGGTGATGATAGAAGGGCCGGGGCATGTACCCATGCACCTGATCAAAGAGAATATGGATAAACAATTGGCGCATTGCCACGAAGCGCCTTTTTACACACTGGGTCCGTTGACCACCGATATAGCGCCCGGTTATGACCATATCACCTCTGCTATTGGGGCCGCCATGATCGGTTGGTTTGGTACCGCCATGTTGTGTTATGTAACACCCAAGGAGCACCTGGGACTGCCCAATAAGAAAGATGTAAAAGATGGGGTGACCACCTACAAGATCGCCGCCCATGCCGCCGACCTGGCCAAGGGACATCCCGGTGCACAACACAGGGACAATGCATTGAGCAAGGCGCGTTTTGAGTTTCGTTGGGAAGACCAGTTCAATTTATCGCTGGACCCTGATACCGCGCGCGAGTTTCACGATGAAACACTGCCTGCCTCCGGCGCCAAGGTGGCGCATTTCTGCAGTATGTGCGGGCCCAATTTTTGTTCCATGAAAATTACCCAGGAGGTGCGGCAGGGTATGGAGCAGAAATCGAAAGAATTTGCCGAAAAGGGAAGCGAAATTTATTCATGATGCAGTTGATCGTGGTATCGCATACCGAATGTTTTGAAGGGGAAGGTCCCTTGCTGAACCGGTTGTTTGGCGAGGGCATGATGCGGTTGCATGTGCGGAAGCCGTTGGCGGGTGTGGATGCAGTGCGTGGGTTGCTGGATGCGATATCGCCGGCATACTATGAACGGATTGCTTTGCACCAGCATCATGAATTGGCGGGTGAATATGGAATAAAACGATTGCATTTTACAGAGCATCACCGGCTGCTGACAAATGAACGGCAATTCACACAGTTAAAAGCGGAAGGATATAGTTTGAGCACATCGGTTCACAACATACAAGCCGCGAAAAAATTACCGGCAGTTTTCAGCTATGCTTTTTTCGGGCCTGTGTTTAATAGTATTTCGAAAGAAGATTACCAGGCCATCGTAGGAGAGGATTTCTACTGGCCAACCGAAGAAAAGATGGTTCCCATGATTGCATTAGGTGGAATAAATGCATCGAATATCACCCGTGTAGCAGCCATGAATTTTGATGGCGCTGCCGTGCTGGGCGCTTTATGGAAGGAACCGGAAAAAGCCATTGACGTATTTAAAACATTAAAAGCATAATGCAAAACCAACGGCCATATGTTGTATCCATAGCAGGCTTCGACCCCTCTGCCGGCGCCGGCATACTGGCCGATTGCAAAACCTTCGAGCAGCATAAGGTGTATGGGTTGGGTGTTTGTTCGGCCCTCACTATACAAAACGATCGGGAATTTGTCGGTGTACAATGGTTATCCGCACAACAAATCATCGAACAGTTACAACCGTTGTCATTTAATATCGTTGCATGTAAAATAGGTATTATAGAATCACTGCAAACCTTAATGGCAGTAACCACGTTTCTAAAACAACAACACCCATTTATAAAAATCATATGGGACCCGGTGTTAAAAGCCAGTGCAGGTTATGCCTTTCACCAGGAAATAGCCGCCTCACAATTGGAACAGGTGCTCACGACAATCGACTTAATTACACCCAACTACAACGAATGGCAACACCTGAAACAAATAACAAACAAACCCATTCCCACCGCCGTTTTACTAAAAGGCGGCCACCGGCCCGATCAACCCGGCGTTGACACCCTGTACGAAAACGGCCGGGAAACAGCCATTCACCCCGGTGTAGAAAAAATATCCCCTAAACATGGTTCAGGTTGCGTTTTATCTGCCGCCATCGCCGCAGAGCTGGCCCATGGCCATTCCCTGCAGCAAGCCTGCCTGAAAGCGAAACAATACACCGAGGCATTTTTAAACTCTAATCAATCACTACTAGGATATCATTTATGTTAGAACCATTATACTACATATCACAAGCCACCGTGGAGAAGACCCACATCGACACTATTCGCGAAGTGCTGGAAGCCGGCTGCCGCCTTGTGCAACTACGCATTAAAAGACGGCCCGAAGAAGAAGTGCTGAAACATGCCATCGAGGCCAAAGCGCTCTGCGATGAATTTGGCGCCCGCCTCATCATCAACGATTTTCCGCAGGTGGCCGCCACGGTAGGCGCCTATGGCGTTCATGTGGGCCTGGTGGATATGTCTATTGCCGAAGTACGCGCTATCGTGGGCAACAGCATGATCATCGGCGGCACAGCCAATACCTTCGAACACATCCGGCAACGCGTAAACGAAGGCGCCAGCTACATTGGCCTGGGACCTTACCGTTTTACCATCACCAAAGAAAAATTAAGCCCCATTTTAGGGCTGGAAGGGTACCATCGTATCCTGCAACAATGCCGCGAAGCAAATATCAATTTACCCATTGTAGCCGTTGGCGGCATCGGTGCAGACGATGTGCCGGCGCTGTTTGAAACCGGCGTGGATACCATCGCCATGTCGGCCGCACTTACCTATGCAACCAATAAAAAAGAGATGGTCACTAAAATTGTACAAGCCTATGCTCAGCATCGCCAATAAGTCATTTTCTTCCCGCCTGTTTACCGGTACCGGTAAGTTCAGCAACGTGCAGGTAATGGAAGAAGCATTAATTGCCTCCGGTTCCGAACTGGTGACCGTGGCCCTGAAAAGAGTGGATATACAAAATCCGCAGGACGATATCTTGTCGCACCTGCAGCACCCCCAATTCAACCTGCTGCCCAATACATCGGGTGTGCGTACCGCCAAAGAAGCGGTTTTTGCCGCCCAACTGGCGCGGGAGGCCCTGCAAACAAACTGGGTGAAACTGGAAATTCATCCCGATCCCAAATACCTGATGCCCGACCCGGTTGAAACCCTGCTGGCAACGGAGCAACTGGTAAAACTGGGTTTTGTGGTGCTGCCCTATATTCATGCAGACCCGGTTCTTTGCAAAAGACTGGAAGAAGCGGGCGCTGCCGCTGTGATGCCATTGGGTTCGCCTATCGGCAGCAACAAAGGTTTAAAAACGATCGATTTCCTCGAGATCATCATCGAACAAAGCCGTGTGCCTGTGGTGGTGGATGCCGGCATAGGCGCGCCATCCGATGCCGCCAAAGCTATGGAGATGGGCGCCGATGCGGTATTGGTGAATACGGCCATTGCCGTGGCCGGTAATCCCGTACAAATGGCCATTGCCTTTAAACAGGCCGTGGAAGCAGGTCGCATGGCCTATGAAGCAAAACTGGCCAAACCATTCCAACATGCCATGGCCAGCAGTCCCTTAACCGCTTTTTTAGATGAGTAATATGAACAGCTTTTCCGCCGTTTTTGAACAATACAACTGGAAGGATATACAGGAACGCATCTACAGTAAACGATCGATAGATGTAGAGCGTGCGCTCACGGCCAACACCAGGACCATCGATGATTTTATGGCGCTGGTGTCACCTGCTGCTGCAACTTACCTGGAACCCATGGCGCAATTAAGCAGCCAACTTACCCGGCAGCGTTTCGGAAAAACCATCCAGATGTATGTGCCTTTGTATCTCTCCAACGAATGCAACAATATCTGCACCTATTGCGGTTTTAGTTTGGGCAATACCGTGAAACGAAAAACACTCACACCGATAGAGATCATGCAGGAAGCCGCCGCCATCAAAAGTATGGGTTACGATCATGTATTGCTGGTGACGGGCGAGGCGAATCATACGGTGCACATGCCCTATTTCAAAAATGCGCTTGATTTATTACGCAGCCATTTTGCACAGCTATCTATGGAAGTGCAACCGCTGTATGAAGCAGAATACAGTGAGCTTACCGAACACGGTTTGCACACGGTATTGGTGTACCAGGAAACCTATCACAAAGAAGATTACAAAAAACACCATCCCAAAGGGAAAAAATCAAACTTTTTATACCGCCTCGAAACACCCGACCGGCTGGGCAGGGCAGGGGTGCATAAGATCGGGCTGGGTGTGTTGATCGGTTTGGAAGACTGGCGCACCGATTCGTTTTTTACCGCCCTGCACCTGCAATACCTCGAACGAACCTACTGGCAAACCAGGTACAGCATCTCTTTTCCGCGTTTGCGTCCTTTTTCAGGCGGGTTGCAACCCAAGGTGGAAATGAGTGACCGCGAGCTGGTGCAGCTCATCTGCGCCTGGCGCATTTTTAACCAGGAAGTGGAGTTGTCGTTATCCACCCGCGAAACCCCTCATTTCAGGGATCACGTTATTCCATTGGGTATCACCAGTATGAGTGCAGGATCGAAAACAAACCCGGGTGGTTATGTGGTGGAACCCGAATCGCTTGAGCAGTTTGAGATCGCCGATGAAAGAAGTGCTGCCGAAATGGCGCGGGCCATCAAAGCAACAGGTTATGAACCAGTATGGAAAGACTGGTTTGGGCAATAAAAAAAGCCATATGTTAAACTGCACCCGATAGTACATGATTCTAAAACTATAATCGTAACTTAGGATATACATATTTTTATTATGTCATTCCGATTTGAATCATTGTGCATCGATGTACATGCGCCGAACTCGGAAGTTCATGAATCGATGCTGAAGCAGTTGAAAGAAAGGGTGCTTTCTTTTACCCACAACATGAAAGATATTGTGAAAGCGCATGTGTTTTTGCGTGAAGACAATCCCACTTCCCCCGAGAACAGGGTCTGCGAAATCAAACTCACCTTATTTGGCGATGTGTTGTTTGTACACCGCCGGGCCGCTTCCTTCGAACTGGCTGCGCAACAGGCTGTCAGCGACCTCGAAAAACAGGTGGCCGAACAGATCAAACAACAACACGATCTCCCCGACGATATCAACAGCTCCGTGCGTGTTTAATAAAGTTTTCGCTGCTTAAATAAGCTGATGGCATGTTGGCCGGTATGCTGGAACAGCTTTTGCATTTTTATGGTGCTGATAACAAAGCCATCATCTAAATCGATCATTATGAGTACAAAGAAAAAACCCGGACAGCCCGAAGAAGTACCGCAGCGCGAAAACCCGGAAGTAACACCGGAAACCGTGCCAGACAGGCCTACGCCGCCTTTCCAGGAGCCCGAGATTGTTCCGGAAGATGATCCCGGCGGTACGTCTCCGGCCGAAATTCCGGTGCCGGATGAGCCTTCAGAGCCATCGGAGCCGAAGCCTATACAACCGCAATAATCATGGCATGAAACAAATCGGCCAGATTTTGAAACAAATTGGCGACCGGGTAAATTGCTAAACCGCTACTTTGCGGTTTATGAAATCTATTACCTGGTTACTTGTATGCATAGCCATATCAATTGGCCTGATGGCACAGGTGCAAAAAGCGCCTGCCTACCCGCTCATTACACACGATCCCTATTTTAGCATCTGGTCTTTTTCCGATTCCATGACTGCCAGCGCCACCAAACACTGGACGGGCGCCGATCAGCCATTGATCGGCTGGGCCAAAGTAGATGGGAAGCTGTACCGCTTCCTGGGACTGGAAGATAAAAACTATCAAACCCTGGTGCCGGCTGCCGACGAACAAAACTATTCGGTAAAATACACCGAGTCGCAACCCGGTAATGACTGGATGAATCCCGGTTTTAACGACAGCCAGTGGAAAACCGGTGCAGCGCCTTTCGGGACAGAGAACGGCGCCAAAACAACATGGACCAGCAAAAACCTGTGGGTGCGCCGCAGTTTTAATATACAACAGGCGCCTGACCAGCCGGTATATGTAAAACTGAACCATGACGATAACGTAGAAGTGTACCTGAACGGAGAAAAGGTGTATGAGACCGTGGGCTGGGTGCATAAATATATATACCTGCCTGTACAACAAAAGCTGAAAAAAGGCGCCAACACACTGGCTATTCATGTGGCCAATACTGCCGGCGGCCAATGGCTGGATGCAGGCCTGGTAGCTGAGCCTGTACAAAAGAACCTGCCGGCTATCAGCATCGCACAGCAGAAAGCGGTGAACATGACGGCTACACAAACCACTTACCAGTTTGCCTGTGGCGGTGTAGATCTGCAGGTAGCTTTTACATCTCCTTTATTGATGAATGACCTCGATTTGTTGTCGAGGCCTGTATCATACGTGAGTTTTAGTATGAAAAGCAATGACGGCAAAACTCATGACGCGCAATTGTATTTTGGTGTTTCTACCAATACGGCGGTGAATAACCCTGGTCAGCAGGTGAAAGCTGCTAAGTATGTTTCAAATAAATTATCCATTTTAAAAGCAGGCACCGTAGAGCAGCCAATTTTGCAAAAGAAGGGTGATGACCTGCGTATCGACTGGGGGCACATGTATGTGGCTACACCGGCCAAATCGGTACAGTTTATTTCTAACCCCGGCGCTACGCTGTCTGATTTTGTAAGCGGCAAAGGGGCTGGTGCTGTTACCGGTACACAGTTGGTACTGGGTACCGCGCTGGCTGCTGCCAGGGTGGGTACATCTGCCCGGGAGCAATTTGTAATGGTAGGATATGATGATAGTTTAAGCATTCAGTATTTTGGAAAGAACCTGCCTGCCTGGTGGAAAGGGCAGGGGCTGAGCATCGAACAACAATTGGGTAAAGCTGCTGCTGACTACGCTGATGTGTTGAAACAATGCGATGCGTTTGATAAAAAAATGTATGCAGACGCCAAAACATCCGGTGGTGATCACTACGCTCAATTATGTGTGGCTGCTTATCGCCAGAGTATCGCAGCACATAAGCTGTTGAAAGATCCGCAGGGTGATATATTGTTTTTATCGAAAGAGAATTATAGCAATGGCAGTATCAATACCGTAGATGTTACCTATCCTTCGGCGCCCTTGTATTTGGCATACAATCCCGAATTACTGAAAGGCATGCTGAATGGTATTTTTTATTACAGCGAAAGCGGCCGCTGGAAAAAACCTTTTGCCGCGCACGACCTGGGTACCTATCCATTGGCAAATGGACAAACCTATGGTGAAGATATGCCGGTAGAAGAATCTGGCAATATGATCATTCTCACCGCCGCCATTGCCAAAGCAGAAGGCAATGCCGACTATGCCAGAAAACACTGGAAGCCGTTAAGCACCTGGGCCAACTATTTAAGTAAGGAGGGGTTTGATCCCGCCAACCAGTTGTGCACCGATGATTTTGCCGGCCACCTGGCGCGCAACGCCAATCTTTCTGTTAAGGCCATCGTGGCTTTACGCTGTTATGCGCTGCTGGCCGAAATGCTGAATGAAAAAGACACCGCCGCCAAATACAAACAATTATCTGCTGATATGGTAACAAAATGGATGCAGATGGCCGATGACGGCGATCACTACGCACTCACTTTCAACGATAAAAATACCTGGAGCCAGAAGTACAACCTGGTTTGGGATAAGGTTTTGAATTTACAACTGTTCCCCGATGAAGTATACGCCAAAGAGATCAGATACTACCTCGGCAAACAGCAACCCTACGGTCTGCCTTTAGACAGCCGCAAAACCTATACAAAATCCGACTGGATATTATGGACTGCGGCCATGACCGGGCAGTTATCCGATTTTAATGCACTGACAGATCCGGTGTATAAGTATATGGTAGAAACACCTTCGCGTGTACCGCTGAGCGACTGGCATGAAACGACTGATGGCAAGAAGGTGGGTTTTCAGGCGAGGAGTGTAGTGGGAGGGTATTTTATGAAGATGTTAAGAGATAAGATGGCAAAGTAACTAACAGTTGAAAGAATGTAAATAGCTTGATATGTTAAATCATATCAGACTTTTTTGTTGAAATTCAGCATTGTCGAAAGCGTTTCGTTTATTTCGAATATTTCGATTAATTTGTTTAACTTTGTAGTATGAAAACAGTCGTAGAGAAGCCAACCAGGGCCGAACAAAAATTTGCAAAAGAAACGATGCATGAACTGGAGAAGATTTCAGGTTCAAAAAAGTCGGCTCATGTTTATTTGTCTTTTCAATCCAGGGAGAAAGAGGAGTCGCTTGAAGTGCCGGCCAATGTAATTCGTTATCTGAAATTTTTACTGGGTAATCTGGCAGAAGGGAAGGCTGTACAAATGTCTCCAGTAGAAGCCGAACTCAGTACTCAGGAAGCTGCCGACCTGCTCGGTGTGTCTCGCCCGTTTTTAGTGAAGTTGTTGGAGCAAGGCAAAATTCCATTTAAAAAAGTGGGTACGCACAGGCGAATAGACCTGAAAGATCTGCAGGCTTACGAACGCAAACAGAAAGCCATCCGGGAAAAAAATCTCAACTTCCTGGCGGTGCAGGCGCAGGATCTCAAACTGGGGTATGAGTTATGACGTTTGCGAAGAGGATCGCGGTGCTGGATGCGAATGTATTGTATCCTGCGCCTGTTCGGGACTTACTACTAAGTTTTGCAGATGCAAAATTTTTTCAACCAAAATGGACAAAGAAAATTCAGCAGGAATGGACAAAAAATTTGTTGGCCAATAGGCCTGATCTCACCGAACGGGCTATTGAACGAACTGTTAAAGCGATGAATGTTGCCTTTCCTGATGCCGAGGTGAGCAGATATACAGGAATCATTGATGATCTTATTTTACCCGACCCTGATGACCGTCACGTTTTGGCAGCAGCTATAAAAGCTGAAGCTACACATATCGTTACAACCAATATCAAAGACTTTCCCCGAAAACAAATCGCCGAATATGGTATTCAGGTCGATCATCCGGACGATTTTGTAAAAGATCTGATTGGCCTTGATTATGCAACTTCACTTTTAGTTTTTGATACTATGATATCCAGGCTTCGGCATCCACCTATAAGCCGGAAAGACGTTTTGACTATGCTGGAAAGATGTGGTCTACCTGTCACAGTCAAACTGTTGGCATAAGAAAATTATAGTTGCGAAGCAAACGGCAGTTTCCTGATCCTTTTCCCCGTAGCCGCAAAAAGTGCATTACCCACAGCCGCGGCTATAGGCGGTAATCCCGGTTCACCCAACCCGGTTGGGTTTTCATCACTTGCTACAAATTGCACTTCCACATCCAGCGGGGCCTCCTGCATGCGCAGGAATTTATAGGTGTTGAAGTTTTTCTGTTGCACCGCACCCTGGTCAAAGGTGATCTCGGTGAGCCAGGCATGACCCAGTCCATCAATCACAGCGCCCTGTATCTGGTTCTCGGCGCCGCTCAGGTTTACCACGCGCCCGCAGTTCACCGCGCAATACACTTTTTCCACCCGCGGTTTTCCATTATGCATCGATATCTCCGCCACCTCCGCCACATAGGTGCTGAATGAAAAATAAGAAGCAAATCCCTGGTACCGGCCTTTGGGCGCCTTGCCCCAGTTGCTCATTTTAGCGGCCAGTTCAATCACACCCCGCATCTTGGGTATATTGTAACCGAGTTTGCCGGCAGGATTTTTTTCGGCGCGCTCCAACAGCTCCAGCCTGAACGCCACCGGATCTTTTTTCATCGCATGCGCCACTTCATCCAAAAAGCTTTGCTCGGCAAAACCCAATGCGTTGTGACCAGGCGCACGCCAGGGGCCTGTGGGAATATTCGACTGCAGGTTCTGATTGTCTACCCGGAAATTTGTTATCGAGCCTGCCGGGAAATTATCTACAGAAGCGGCCCGGTTCGAGTTCAATGCCGCTGCAATCAGCCACCAGGCGTCCAGTTCGTTTTTGTCGTTTATGGCGGCACGGTAATGATACATGCCGTTGGGCCGGTAAAAATCGCCCTGCATATCGTCCTCGCGTGTCCATAACATTTGTACGGGCGCTTTGGCTGCCTGCGATATCAGGGCTGCTTCCACGGCATTATCGGTACGCAGTTTACGTCCAAACCCGCCGCCCTGGCGCGGTATGCCCAGGGTGATATTGTCTTCGGGTATGTTCAACGCTTTGGCTACATCGCTGCGCACCCGGCCGGGCACCTGGGTAGGTCCGTACAGGTCGGCCTTGTTCTCCTTTACATCCGCAAAAAAATTGATCGGCTCCATCGGCGCATGCGACAGCACCGGCACTTCATAAGTAGCTTCAATGATCTTTTGAGCGCCGCCGAGGGCCTGTTCGGCATCGCCATCGTTGCGGCCGGGTTGATCCTGTTTTTGCTGCACCAGTTTTTTAAATGCCTCGGTGTGTTCAGCAGTGCTTTCCAGTTTTTCTGCATCGTATTCCAGCTTCAGGGCATCCTTGCCTTTTTTGGCGGCCCAGGTATTGGTGGCCAGTACGGCCACGATATCGTTTACGCGCACCACGTTTTTTACACCGGGTATTTTGCGGGCCGCGCTGTCGTCGAATGAGCGCAGTTTTTTGCCAAAGGCCGGTGGCCGGGCTACCATGGCGTACAGCATACCATCGCGGCGGGTATCGATGCCGAATAAGGGTTTGCCGGTGATGATCTGTTCATTATCGATATTGCGAATGCGTTTGCCGATAATTTTAAAATCTTTCGGGTCTTTTAATGTCACCTGTTCGGGTACGGGTATGGTGGCCGAGCGGCTGCTCAGTTCGCCATAACCCAGTTTTTTACCGCTGGTATGTATTACATAGCCGTTTTCGGTACTACATTCTTCTACGGGCACATTCCAGGTTTGCGCGGCGGCGGCTACCAGCATATGGCGTGCGGTGGCGCCTGCCTTGCGAATGCTTTCCCAGCGGCCGCGGATGGCGCCGCTGCCACCGGCAGACTGATTCCCATATTTAACGGTATCGAAGGGCGCCTGCTGTACGATCACTTTCTGCCAGTCTACATCCAGCTCTTCGGCCACCAGCATGGGCAGGGCTGTTTTTACCCCCTGACCAATTTCGGGGTTGGGCGCCATCAGGGTAACGATGCCTTTTGGATCGATGGCCAGGTAGGCATTGGGAGAAAAAACGGCCTCCGCAGCGGCAGTTTCAACGCCAGGCTGACCAGCCAGCATTTCAAAACCAAACAAGATACCGCCACCGGCCAGTGATGACACCTTTAAAAAGTGACGGCGTGATATATTGGAACGGGCTTGTTTCATGATAGTGAGTTTTAAGCTTTTTTGCCTTCGGCAGCAAGATGAATGGCTTTACGGATACGTACATAGGTGCCGCAGCGGCAGATATTTGTCATGGCCGCATCGATATCCGAATCGGTGGGGTGGGGTTTGCGTTTTAATAAGGCAACGGCAGTCATGATCTGTCCGCTCTGGCAATAACCGCATTGCGGTACATCCACCTCGTCCCAGGCTTTTTGAACGGGATGGTCGCCTTTTTCACTTAAACCTTCTATGGTGGTGATTTTGTTGGCGCCCACTGCCGATACCGGGAAGGAGCAGCTGCGAATGGCATTGTCGTTCATGAGCACCGTACAGGCGCCGCATTGTGCAATGCCGCAGCCGTATTTGGCGCCCACCAGGTTCAGCTCGTCGCGCAGCACCCATAACAGGGGGGTGTCGGGCGATACATCCACTGTATATTTTTTGTTGTTGACCGTTAAGTTATACGAAGCCATGGTAGTGGTTTTGGACAAAAGAAAATAGGATCCCTTTTAAAGTTACAAAAAATAGGGAAGTACGCTAACTCATTCATTGATTAGCGGTCATCGGGGGTTTGTATGGTCTATCGTAACAGGTTCAGCCATCCGGTAACCGGTTCGGCGCCGGGTTCTTTGCGTACACGATAGAAGTACACGCCTGCCGGTAGCGGGTTACCGCGGTAGCGGCCGTCCCAGCGGGTGAATGATTTGGTTTCAAAAACGGTTTGTCCATCGCGGTTCACCACGATCACATAGGCGTTGGGATAGTTGATGAGTTCCGGTATGATCCAGTAATCGTTGATGCCATCGCCGTTGGGTGAAAAGGTGTTGGGGATGCTGAGTGTTTGCATTTGTATTTGTGCGGTAAAGTGCTTGCTGCATCCCTGCTGGCTGGTAACAGTTACCGAGTAGCTGCCGGATGCCCTGACGGTGATGGCAGAAGTGGTTTCCCCGGTGCTCCACCGGTATTCGACGCCGTCGGGTGCCGTAAGCTGAAAACCATTGACCACACCCGGGCCGGTGGGGTTTTGTGCGATCTCGCCGGAAGGAGTGGGGAGTACCGTTAGCTTTCCATCCACGTAATTAAAGGTGTAATTGACAGATGAACCGCCGGAAAGGGTTACTGCATATTCTCCTGCAGCATTAAAAGACGGTATGTTTACTTTGGGTGTTTTGTCAAGAGAAGCGGCGTTGTCGTTGAACTTAAAACCGGAATAGGTAATATCGATGGATCCGGGGTTCTCACCAAAACAAATGGTTTTATCGCCGGCAGTGGCGGTAAGCACAGCTTTGTTGATGGTGAGTTGGCTGGCAGAATAAGTGATCGTGTAATTACTGTTGAGCGCCAGTGTGCCCTGGTTGATGGTGTAGGTGCCTGCATTTTCGCCTGGTTGCCTGGATAAAGTGCCGCTAAACGAATCACCGGCTACCAGGTCAGGAGATACTGTATAAGTCAGTTCTGGATCTTTATCACCATAGGTTTTTGTTTTTGCTTCTGCAGTAACGGTGATGGGTTTAGGTGTAATGATCAACTCGCTACCAACATACTTTAAAACGTAGTTACTGCTGGCCGTCAGCGAACCCTGGTTGATGGCATAAGTTCCCACATCGGTACCATCTTCCCTGCTTAAGTCGCCGGTGAGTGCATTGCCAGCCGATGCGGGGGATACGGTATAAGTCAGTTCAGGATCCTTATCACCATAGGTTTTTGTTTTTGCTTCTGCGGTTATCGTGATGGTTGCTGGCGTAATGGTGAATTGATCGCCAACATAAGTTATGCTGTAATTATCGCCGGCCGTCAGCGAACCCTGATTAATTGTATAGGTTCCCACGTCTTCACCTTGCGCCCTGCTCAAATCACCGCTGAACGAATCACCGCCTATCAGGTCTGGAGATACGGTATAGGTCAGGTCGGGATCCTCCTCGCCATACATTTTTGATTTTTTGTCAGCAGTAACGGTGATGACCTTAGGTGTAATGCTCAGGTTATTGTTGATATATTTTATGGTGTAGTTATCGTTGAGAACCAGCGTGCCTTGTGTAATAGCATACGTACCCACATACTCACCTGTGTCCCTGCTCAATGAACCGGTAAAGGCATCGCCAGCTACCAAATCCGGGGTAACGGTATAGGTGAACGCCGGATCACGATCGCCGTATACTTTGGTCAGTGAATCGGCTTCCACTGTAACGGTCTTTTTTGAAATTGTAAGTGTAAACGATACATCGGGTGCAGCCGCCCATTTTGTATTACCGGGCTGGCTGGCAGTGATCGTTACTGTTCCGGCTTTCTTTATTGTTATTCTCCAGGAACCAGCTTCCTGATAAGCCCCGGCAATACTGGTATCTGCTGAAACGTAAGATACCGGCAGTCCTGAACTTGCCTTAGCTTCAGGATCAAAATCTGCATCGCCATAGGTCTTAGTGATGTCGTCTATTAGCGAGATCGTTTGTGGTTGTAGTGGTGCAGCCTCATACGCACCAATATCTATGGTATCACCTTGCAAACGGGCGTTGCCATCCAGGTCTTTGTCGTTTAGCAGGCTGTTGTTCACGGTATCGCCATCTGCGCTTTCATAGGCCTTATTGCTACCCTTATTAATACACGGGCTTCCAGCCTGCAGTTGGAAATCCCCGGTAGCTGGATTCACAAATTGGGGGTTTTTATCTGCGTTACCCACGCCGTTATAGCCCCCCTGTACAATACAGTGGGTAACCGTTGGTTCACTGCCTGTCAGGTCAATAATTCCTCCGAGGTTATTGTCCCAAATAATGCAATTGGTAAATATGGAGTTTGAAGTCCGATTGAAAATTCCTCCGAATTGCGTATCGCCATTTCCCGTTATGGTACAGTTGACAAAAACTGGTGTAGAAAGTTCGTTATTGATCGAACCGCCCGCGCGGCATGTATTGCCCGTAAATAAACAATTAATGAAGGCAGGAGATGAATATAAATTTTGTATCGCGCCGCCAAAATATTCGGCACTATTATTCAAAAACCTGCAATTCACAATCGTTGGACTGGCATATCGGTTGTTTATACCACCTCCGGAATTACCGGAACCTCCGGTGATCGTAAAACCGTCCAGTATGGCTGACCTTGTTAACCCACTTGAATCAACGTTTGTAATCACGCTGGTTCCATTGCCCTGAAGAACTGTTTCATTAGTTTTGGGAATACGGGCAGCAAGGTTATCTTCATGGCCTGCAAGCCCTCCATAAATGCCTACGCCAACTTTCATGTGGAAGGCAGAATCGGTTTGTGGTAAGTAGGTTCCTTTCGCCACCCACACCTGGTCGCCTGGTGCAGAAGCGTTGATCATTTCCTGTAAATTACCACTGGCGTCGTTCCAGGAGCTGCCATCGGCCTTACCCTTGCCATCATGTGTTACATAACGAATAACAGGAACATGTTTAATAATAAGTGTAAACGATACATCGGCAGCAGCCGCCCATTCGTCATTGCCA
>Ga0065721_10048682_pt1 | contig 159311 bp, 122 predicted proteins | sample Mesricmetagenome_FD_59108 | JGI IMG/M metagenome (GOLD analysis project Ga0065721, IMG submission 59108) | Mesophilic microbial community from rice straw/compost enrichment Sample: eDNA_1 v2 (version 2) | ecosystem: Engineered > Solid waste > Grass > Composting > Bioreactor | place: USA...
GCTTCATTCTATTTGGCCTTCGGCAGAGTGGAACTTGTCTCTTTTTGTTGTGTGACATTTCGCGCTATCGCGCGAAATGTCACACAACTCTTTCCTCGTTTTTGTTTTCTTACACTCCAAGTGGGCAAGTGTTTAAACGAATTTGGTATTAATCGGCACAGCGCTTAAACACACCATTCCAAACTCTTTAAAAAACTCAGTGACTCAGTGTCTCTGCGGTGAATAACAAATGCAGCTAGCCGCCGAATGCATGGAAATGAATGTTGATAGCCGAAGGCGGACGCGCTAGAAGCCGAATGGGAGGGATAACAGTCGACGCCAAGGTGTTGAACGCATCACGCAGGTGTGGCATAAGAACGCAAACGCGAGAGTCTTGCTCGATCGAGAGACTCTCGCGTTTGTTGCTTGTATCTGCTTTTGGAAAAAGAAGTGCGAATTACGATGCCATGGCGCGAACTGCGCGCAGGCTGGCTTCAGCATCAACAAGCGGGGTGAATTCGAGACCAACGTAGCCACGGTAGTTGCTTTCGCGGATCAAGCCAAAGATGTGCTCGTAGTTGATCTCGCCAGTGCCGGGCTCGTGGCGTCCCGGTACATCTGCAACGTGGAAGTGACCGATCAGATCGATGTTTTCAGAGATCGTCTTGGTTAGGTTGCCCTCGCTGATCTGCTGGTGATAGATATCGTAGAGCAGCTTGACGTGTGGGCTGTGAACCTCTTCGATGATCTGGAAGCCTTCGGCCGACGATGTTAAGTAACAGCCTGGGTGATCGACGATGTCGTTGAGCGGTTCGAGCACCAAGGTCACACCGGCATCGGCAGCAGTTTCGGCCGCTTTGCGCAGGGCCTTCACAATGTTATCGTGCTGCTGTTCAAGTGGCACATCGGGCAAGGTGTTGCCACTGACGACGATTAAGTTGGAACAGTCGAGGTCGACTGCCAAGGCTGCCGAGCGTGCGATATCTTCAAAAAATTTGGGGTGTTGCGACTCATCGACCAACGATGCATCGCTTCCAACAAAGGCTGCAACCGACAAGCGCAGCGCCATACGCAGCGCTTGGGTGATGTTCATATCTTTGTTGTTGCGCCGCCAGAATTCAAACGCAGAAAATCCATTCGACGAGACGTATTCTAAACGCTGTTCAAATGGCATATGATTAAAAATCATCTCGACGCAAACCGAGAAGCGAAGTGGCGGAAGCTTACTCATTATCCACCTCTATACTGGAGATATCAGGGCAGATACCAGATCGGTATCAGCTTTGTATCCCTTTCTTTGTCCTCAAAATACGAAACACGAATACTTATGCCAACATCGCCTGTAGGGTAAAAGCAGCGTTTTATAGCCTTAGCTGAGCAGATAGAGACTATAAAATCTGTATACACTCACAAGGTCTAAAGCCATCAGGGTCGAGATCGGAGTTAGGTGTTTGTGGCCAGACGTGCAAGAAGTGCTTCTACTGCTGCATCGAGTTGCTTATCAATGCCCAGTGCCCATTCACCTAGTGACCGATCGATCTCCACATCAACCGGTCGACCTGTGCCCTCGAGATCTTCACCTTCTGGTGTGACGGTCGAACTGTGAGGAACACGCAGGATCGAACCATCGATGAGGCGGAGTTGCGATGTCCAGATCACTGCGCCCGCCGTAGGTTTGCCGACGATCGGCCCTAGGCCTTTGCGGCGGTAGCTTTCACTGAACATCTCCGTATTGCTGGCACTCAGTTCATTGGTAACCAGCACCGTCGGTTTGTTTAAAACACGGTTGCCCGCATAGTGACCGACATCCGTATTGGTTCGATTGCGGAAGCCGCTCCGCAGGGTGCTTGAACGCGATAAGACATCTAAAATAAAGGTTGCTGTATGTCCGCCTCCATTGTATCGAACATCGATCACAACACCTTCTTTGCCACGCGCTTCGGTATTGAGATCGATTAGGAACTGTTGATAAGCTGGGTAGCTCATCTCTTCAATGTGGACGTAGCCGATGCGCCCACGACTGATCCGGTGTACATAACGTTCGTTCGTTGCCGTCCACGTGCGGTAGAGCAAACGTTCATATTGATAGGCATTGATGGGGCGAATAGCGACTTCGCGCGCATCGCTGCCATCGGGGTTATTGCTTAAGCGCAAAACAACGCGCTTGCCGACTGTGCGCTGCAAGAGCGCGTACAGATTGGTTTGTTTGGTGATGCGAACGCCGTTGACGGCGATCAGGAATTCGCCGATGCGTGGTGCATCGCCGCTGCCGATTTGGTCATCGCTGCCACGGGTGGCCGGGCTATCGGGCACGATGTTGGCTATACGCAAGGCGCCCGTTTGCATGAGCTCGACTCGGTCGAAGATCAAGCCGGTGTAGCCATCGTTATTATTGCTCGAACCGCCTGGCCAGACACCCAAGTGCGAGGCACGCAATTCACCTAACATCAAGTTCAAAATCGTGTAGAGATCGCTGCTCAGTTGGGCACCAGCCACAGCCGGGGCATAGTAGTCGCGGATCTTGGCCCAGTCCTGGCCGCGAAAGCGCTCGTCGTAGAAGTGGTCGCGCATTAAGCGCCACGTTTCGCCAAACATCTGCAGCTTCTCTTGGTTGAAGTCAACCACCACATCGCCGCGAATCGCGACAGTTGTTGCATCGCCGCCGCTGGGAAATTTACGGATGGTGATGCGCCCTTCATCGAGATAGTAGAAGAGTTTGCCATCGGGCGAAAACTGCAACGAGCCTTTATAGCTTGTGGTATAGGTCAGCTGGCGCGGCGGCTGATCTTGGCGCAGTTCGTCTAGCGGCAGCGACCAGATATTCATTTTGTCGGCAACCCGCGCTGTAAAGAGCAGGTCGCGGCAGTCTGGACTGATGGCGTGCGCCATACCATCCATCTGCTCAGGGGTTATCAGGCGCAACCGGCGTTCGATGCCCTCAAAGATAATCTCAACTTTGTTGCTGGGCGACTCTTCTGTTGTGAGATGGTCGGTTTTTTCTGCTTCTTGCTGTTCGGTTCCATCGCGGCGTTCGCTTGGTGCTGCGCTCTGCTCGATCAGCTCCGAAGGCGAGATCGGTGGCGGTGCCGGAACCGCGGGCGCTGGTGGAAGCTCGGGCGCGCTGTTGCTACGACGATCTTCGAACAACCTCTCGAACTCGGTCTCGCGGAACTGGGGCGGCGCGGGCCGCAGATCGACTCGTGCGATCTGGGCTTCGGCTCGATACTGACCGCTGGTGAAGATCAGAAAGCGCCCATTTGGAGACCACAATAAGCCATAGCCTTCGAGATTGCTCAAAAAGGTGACTTGGCGAGCTTGGGTCTCGTCGATGCGTTGCACATAGACGTTGGTGAAGAGATGCTCGTCGTTCGATAAAAAGGCTAGCCAGCGACTATCGGGCGACCAAGCGAGACCGCTAGTGCGGATAAACAGACCTTGGGCGAAGGGGCGAACCTCGTGCGTTTCGGTATTGAGCAGATAAATCTGATCGATTCCACGCATGTAGGCGATCCACTTGCCGTCGGGCGAGAAGCAGGGCTGCGATTTGGGCGCAGGGTCGTTGGTGAGCCGTGTCTCTTTGTTTTCGAGGAACGAATACAATATCAACTCGTCTTCGCCATAGCGATCTGAGATATAGACCAACGAGCGGCTATCGGGCGACCAAACTACATCTTTTTCGCGCGCCGAGGTATTGGTGATGCGGAACGAAGCACCTTGGCGCTGCTCGCGGTCGGTCTCTTTATCGGCGAAATCGGCGAAGACTTCGCCCCGCGCGATGTAGGCGATCTTTTTGCCGTCGGGCGATAGGCTCAGTTCGTTGGCGCGATAGTACGACTCGATCCGCACCGGTGTGATGCGGGTGTCGGTGCCGACTCTGATCGGGATCGGCTCTGTTTCGCCGCTCTGGAGATCGAGCCTCCAGAGGTCGAAATCGCGCTCGAAGACGATAGTTTCGCTGTTGTGCGAGATACTCGGCCAGAGCACGCGTCCATCTGTGAAGTGGGTGATCTGGCGGCTCTCTTGACTGTGTAGCTCGGTGTACCAGATGTTTTCGTGCCCGTCGCGGTCGCTCACAAAGTAGAAGCCTTTGTTGTTGGCAGCCCAGAGCGGCCAGCGATTGATGCACTGTACGTTGGTTTGGCGACGCGGTAGGCGTGGCTCGTCGCTTTCAGAACAGTTTAAGGAAAGCGTCCAGATCTCGGATGCGCCATAGGGGTTGGGGCCTTTGCGCCACCAAGCCATGCGCACCAAGTTAAAGGCGAGCAGGTTGCCATCGGGCGAGATGCTGGCGTGCAGCAAATCTTCAAATGGCTCGTTTATGATGCTATAGGGTGTGCCGCCGGAAGCGTTGACCCGATAGATTCCGGTGCCCAGTTGGGCCATCGAGGATGAGAAGTAGAGCTGCTGACCATCAGGGCTCCAGGCTTCCATCGTGGCTAGGCTGTCGTTAAAGGTGATCTGGCGGACATCTCCGCCTTCGAGTGGCAGAATATAAATATCACCGTTACCTGTACGGGTTGAGGTAAATGCTAGCTCTTTGCCGTTGGGGGAAAACCGCGGCGACATATTCAACGAGGGGTGCGCAGTGAGACGCTGTGCAGCACCGCCTGTTACATCAACCAACCAGATATCCGCTGCATACACAAAAGCGACTTGCTTCCCGTTAGGGGCAAGTGCAGGAGTGCGAAAATAACTGCGTGCGGTCAAATTCTGTTTCGACATGATATATGATCACCGCGCCTTATCTAGACACAGGTGAGGTGAATCTATCTTCTGTTGAGCCATTGTACCACAGGAGTGCTATGCATTCTGAGGCTGTGAAACTGTCAAAAGTATAGTCTCAGACTGCAACTTAGTGCATCGGGTACGGAATTTGCTATTGCAAAGCCAAATAATTTTTTAAAATAGAATGCTCTGTAGTACGGTACTAGGTAATTCTATTCTAGTCTACAATGATTACCGATACTCAAAGGTCTTGCTGCGACTGGTGTGGGTGGCCCATTTGGTTGAAGATAGATAGCTGATAGTTACGACTTTTTACCTTTTCATTTAGATCGTTTTGATCTAGTTTATAGACCTATCTGCAAGATTAGGCCCATGTTTTTGTCGATCGTCCTCACTAGGGCCTTGTCGTTAAAAGGGCTTCGCTATGGCGTAGATTAGGGCTTGCGATCTGGCGAAGCGGCTTGCGGACTACCTGTACGTTTTGCACAAATGCATACTCTACGCCACTATCGGAAACGAGGATTGACACTAACCTTGAGATTTATGTATACTTGTGGCATGCTATAATGAGAGTGAGCATATTTTTACTGGCATAGTTCTGCTGGCGGGATCACCGAATGGGATCTCGATGTGCTCGATGCTGGGATGAGTGTGTTGAACGTTCTCTTTTAGTTTGTAAGCAGCCTGTCTGTCTGCTCATCATGCGATGAGGGATGATGAGGTTCACTCATTAGGTATTCATATGCACTGAGCACTTGTTTGCTCAAGTGTAGGTGCATGTCCTTAAGTGAAAGAAAGGCAAAAACGTTACACCACTATGACCGCATTAAACTTCCAAACCCCAGTTGCGAATCGTGTTGCTCCTTTAACAGCCGAAAGCACGGGGAAGTGGTCTCGAACCGCTGTAGGGCGGTCATTATCCTCCCTTACCTATCGACTTGCTCAGGAAGTACATCTCGCAGAGACACATCTCATCGATGAAATCCGAGCTTCTGTTGAGGCTCAGGGTTTGGTCTTACCCCGTTTATGGCTCAATAGCTACTATGTAGCCTTAAAAACGAATCCATTTATTATTCTGTCGGGGCCCTCAACCCAGGTGCATTTAGCCGTTGTGCGCGGGGTTGCGGAAAGTTTTATTGGCCCAAACAATACCAATCAATTTTTGCAGATTGCAGGTGCAGTTTCGTGGCCGCAGGGCACGGGCGAAGGTTCTTATTACCAAGCTGTGCTCGAGCGCTTTGAATCGGTGCGCCTGTTGGAGCTCTTTCAAGAGGCATCGCAACCGCAAAATCGCAGTAAAAGCTACTTCGTCTATCTCGATGGCCTCTATGCTGAAGAGATCAATTATTTCTGTTCGGCATTGCTCCAACTCACACCCGAGGGCGATCGGCGTTTAGTGCTGCCCGGTTTACCGGTTCATAAACAGCCAATTATCCCTCCCAACGTCTACATTACTGCAAGCTTGCACCCATCTGTTGAACATCGGCGCTTAAATAAACAGGTATTGCGCCATGCAACGAGCATCGATCTGAGCGATTATTATTTGTTGGAAGCTCAGTCTCCTCGCCAAGTACGCCCCTTCCCTCCGGTTGGTTATCAACGAATGATGTTGGCAGCCTCTTTATACGATGTTGATGCCGCTCGCTGCAAACTCGCTTCTGTTCTTGGCGATGAACACGTGAACCAACTGCGGGTCTCGTTGCCGCTTGCCCGTATTTTGTGGCGAGCTGGTATTGTTTTAGGAAGCCGCATGTTGCGTGATGCGACGCGCTATATCGCCAATAGCTTTGACACTGAAGGTCAGGGCCTTTTCGATGCTTACGATGCGTTGCATAATGCGCAAATCGCTCTGGAACTTCACACCATTCAGCGCATTAGCTGGCAACTTCAACAGAGTTCTGCTGCTTCTCTTCAGGAAGAACTTGCTACGTATCGCAAGCAGCTATTAACATAGCGGTGCTGCGATCTACAAGTGTGCATTACAATTAGCGACTGAATACAACACACCTCGTTGAAAGTAAAGGCGCAGGTTTGAGAAAATCAGTTCGTCTCATACACTAGGCCCCTTTGCCTTTCTTAACAAAGTTAGCTCCTTCTTGTCGCTATTTCAACAAAACTGCGGGCTTAAATCGGCTCATGTACTTTGTTGGGTATATATCTGGCGATATCTTCGTATTAAGGCTGAATATCGCCGATAAGCGATAAGAATACCAGCAAGCAGGGGATGTGAATAAGAGACCGAGTAATCGTGCGATTGGAAGGCAAGTGATCACTATTAGAACACGAATAATACGTGTTTGCCTATCAATATTTCAAAACAAGTTTGCTTGACAGTGTATAGACAGCATGGTACTATCCTAGCCATTCGTTATTAGGAATTAGAATGATTAGCTACCAACGCTGTTGTGAATGCAAATTGACAACAAAGCCTGTTAGTTACTCGTTTCTACGTTAACGTCAGCCCTACCTACCTTCGTACTTCTAGAACAAACCTCGGTTTAGCGGTTGTTGATTTGTCTTTCGCTTGAAGCGTATGGTGCCATGGAGAAAGGAGGAAGCGTAACAACCGTAACCAGCATAGCAAAGCTTCACTGTGCAACGAGCACCTTGGGTGTATGATGTGCATATCGGACGCTGTTTGATTCATTCCTAATATCTAGGAGCATGAAAATGGATCTTCATAACTGGCGTAAAGCCTTCTCACAGATTCTGCTTGTGATGTTTGCGCTGCCGATTTTGGCAGCATGTGGTGGTTCCACGCCCGCCACTCCGACCGATGCCCCGGCAGCAGCTCCAACCGAAGCCCCTGCAGCTGCTGAACCGACCGCTGCACCCGTTGCAGAGGAGCCGACCGAAGCTCCGGCAGAAGAGCCCTCCGAAGCTACCGGCACTGATGCCTCTAGTTCCGAAAAGCCCGGCATTCTGCGCATGAACGTTGGTGCCGAGCCGGACAACTGGGACCCCCAGAAAGCCTCGTTCGTTAGCGAGATCCGCTGGATCATGTTGAACTATCAGGCTCTCATGTCCTTCGACAAGGATATGAACCCCATTCCTGGTCAGGCTGAGAGTGTTGAAGTCAGCTCCGACGGTAAGGTCTACACCTTCAAGCTGCGCCCCGATTCGAAGTATTCGGACGGCTCGCCGCTGACCGCTGCTAACTTCGAGTACGCTTGGAAGCGCCTTGCTGACCCCGAAGTTGCTGGTGAGTACCAGTTCATCGGTTGTGGCATCATCGAAGGCTTCAGCGAGTACGCTGTGACCACCTGTTCTGGTGCCGATGCTGAGGAGCTGGCTTCGATGGATCTGGAAGCCCTGCGCGAAGGCGTTGGTGTTAAGGCTCTCGACGACCTGACCCTCGAGATCCGCTTGGTTAACCCCGCTCCTTACTTCCTGAGCATGGCCGCTCTCTGGATCGGCGTTCCGGTTCGCGAGCAGGATGTTGCTAACGGTGAGGACTGGTACCGCGATGTCGAGAACTACATCGGTAATGGCCCCTTCAAGATGGTGAGCCACGACGAGGGTAGCAGCGTCATTTGGGAGCGCAACGAGTACTACACCGGCCCGCTTGGCCCGGTCAAGCTCGATGGCATTGAGATGGCTATGATCGTTGACAGCGCCGTAGCCTTCCAAGCTTACAAGAACGGTGAGCTGGACGTACTCGGCTTGGCTGCTGAGGACTTGGCAGCTGTTCAGGCTGATCCGGTTCTGAGCCAGCAGATGGTGAAGGTTGATGGTTCGTGTGCCTTCTACATCGGCTTCAACACCAACATTCCTCCGTTCGATAACATCGGTGTTCGCCAGGCCTTCGCTCAGGCCTTCGACCGCGAAGCTTGGGTACGCGACGTAGATCAGGGCCTCGGCTCGCCGACCCAGTCGCTGATTCCTCCGGGCTTCCCTGGCTACCAGCCTGATCTCCAGCCCTATCCGTTTGACCCGGCAGCTGCTCAGGCCAAGTTGGCTGAGGCTGGCTACCCCGGCGGCGAGGGTCTGCCCCCGATCAAGCTGACCTTCAGCTCGACACCGCGTAACAAGGTCCGCTTCGAGTGGGTTGCTAACCAGATCAAGCAGAACCTCAACATCGACGTAACGCTCGATCCGGTTGACCCGACCGCTTACACCGCTATCTCTAAGGAAAATCCGCCTCAGATGTTCTACCTGGGCTGGTGTGCTGACTACCCCGATCCGCAGGACTTCCTGACGGTGGTCTTTAAGACCGGTGGTATTAGCGCAGGCCGCACCGGCTACTCGAGCGCCGAGTTCGACGCTCTGGTTGACCAGGCTGACATCGAGCTGGATCAGGAGAAGCGTATGGAACTGTACGCTCAGGCTCAGGAGATCTTGGTGAAGGATGCTCCGGTTGTCTTCATCAGCAACGACGGTGGCTTCCTGCTGGTGCAGCCGTACGTCACCGGTATGGCTGAAGATGATCTCAGCACGCTTGACTACATTCCTGGCTTCTTCAACCTACCGAACGTTGAAGTGCGATAAGGCATAGATAGGCGAATGGGAGAGAGTATTTCGGTACTCTCTCCCATTGTCATACCAAGCAAAAATGTTTTAAGGGTTCGAAAATATTCCTTACAAGCGCACAAACAATATTGATACAAAAAAGCTATTTAACGAATCCTCATTATGAGGTAAACTAGATCTAATAATTGAATTGAGTGCTGTTTTGGATCGATAGTGCGTTTTGTGAGGAAGAGATCGGAAGCGTTTGCGATCGTTGTACAACCTTTCAGTTCTCAACATCTTGTAAACAAAAACGCTATTTAAGTTCCAACCATAGGTATACGTTTTAGATCAAAGTTGTGAGCGATAAAGAGTTTTCGATCCTTCCAGAGCTGCGAAATGAGCGTGTAGCTTAGGATCGCAGACCATTCTATCATCTCACAATGGGTGAGGCTGAATAATGGGAACCTATATCCTTCGTCGTATATTGTGGTGTATACCAGTACTAGTATCAGTCGGTCTGATCACGTTTATTATCTCGCGTGCTACGCCGGGCGGACCGTTTGATACCGATCCTTCGCGGCCAGGCCTTTCGGCGGGCGCTGTTCAGCGTTTGCAGAAGCAATTTGGGCTTGACCTACCGCTATGGCGCCAGTTTACGCGCTATATGTTTTTTGATATTGAAACCAACACTGATCCTAAGACCGGGGTAACGTCTCGCACATTTGTTTGTGGCGCGATGTGTGGCAACTTTGGTCCGACTTACGCATCGCGTGGCTCGCGCACTGTGCAAGACGCTATTTTTAGTAGTAATGGAAGCAAGCCTAGTAAATTTTATTATTCAGCTCGTCTTGGTATTCAAGCTGTTGTCCTTGCTCTATTAGTTGCTATTCCTCTGGGTGTAACAGCGGCTCTGCGCCAAAACAGCTGGATCGATTATCTTGTGTTGGCCTTCTCGACCACACTTGCAGGAGTGCCATCCTTGATTTTAGGTCTGCTCTTGGTGATTCTGTTTGCCTCGTGGCTAGGCCTTGTGCCGGTTCGTCCCGATTGGGATAAACCGATCCAGCCTTGGATCTTGCCCACACTGGCACTTGCCATCGGCATGATCGCCTTTTTAACACGTCTGGTGCGTAATAGCGTCTTGGAGGTAAAACGCCAAGATTTTGTTCGTACAGCCAATGCTAAAGGTCTGCGCGAGCGAATAATCATTATTCGCCATATTTTGCGCAATGCGTTGTTGCCGATCGTCACTGTGTTGGGCCCTATGGTAGCAAGCGTGATCACCGGTACGCTCTTTATTGAGCGTGTCTTTAATGTGCCCGGCATGGGTGGGCTCTTGGTAGAGTCGATTGGCAAACGAGACTACTCTATGATTTTGGGTGGTGCTTTGATCTATACCTTCATTTTGGTGATCTGCACCCTCATTGTTGATGTTCTCTATGGCGTGATCGACCCACGCATTAGCTTGAAATAGAGGCGTGTAATGGCAACAACTGCATCCGTTTCACACAGTGTAGCAGAGACAACAAAACGACAAGAGCGCTCTTTGTGGGGCGATGCGATGCGTCGTTTGCTGCGAAATAAAGCAGCGATGTTCTCGATTGGTATCATTCTCTTCCTTGTGCTGGTAGCGATTTTTGCTCCTGTCTTAGCGCCTCATAATCCGGTAACGCAGACCTCACAGAACAGCTTGCGTTTGCCGATGTGGATTACCGATAGTAACCCGAGCCGTACTGGCAAACCCGAACATATCTTAGGTACAGATGCCATCGGTCGTGATATCTTTTCGCAGCTGATCTATGGCTCGCGTGTTTCTTTGGTTGTGGGTATCGTGCCAGTGATCATTACATCGGTGATCGGTATCACGATTGGTTTGATTTCGGGTTACATGGGTGGGCCAATCGATAACCTTTTGATGCGTTTCACCGAGATCGTCTACGCCTTCCCAGACCTGCTGTTTGTGATCATTGTGACCACTGCCTTCCGCGATACTTGGTTTGGCTCGGTCTTCAACGGCCTCTTTTTGATCTTCTTTGCTTTGTCGTTGACAGGCTGGGTCGGCTTGGCGCGTTTGGTGCGTGGTCAAGTGCTATCGCTCAAAGAGAAAGAGTTCATCGAAGCAGCCCGCGCCTTGGGTGTGCCGATCTGGAAGATCCTGTTCAGCCACATCTTCCCCAATACGCTAGCGCCGATTATTGTATCGATCGCGTTCGCTATTCCGGGCTACGCTATTTCGGAAGCGACTCTGACCTTCTTGGGTGTTGGTATGCGCCCTTCGGTCGATCCGAACAATCCGCTACCCACCAGTTGGGGTGTGATGCTGCAAGACGGTTACACCAACATCAACTCGAACCCCTGGATGATCCTCTTCCCGGCCTTGTGTGTGGCGATGTTGACGGTGGCCTTCACCTTTTTGGGCGATGGTCTGCGCGATGCGCTCGACCCGCGTGATACTTAAACGATGCGTTCCTTGAAACAGACAAGGCCCTCCCGTTCGGGAGGGCTGTTTTTTAGCTTTCGTTTGCCCGTGTTGCGAGGACGCACATCTATGAGCGAATTTGGAATCAGTGGTTGCTTGGCAGCGAAAGACAGCGTTTGACACTGCTGGGTGCTTGCACCCGGCAGGTCGCAACGAAGGCAGCGACAAGCTCGCAGGATCGAATGGATGGGCGGCGATTTGGTAGCCGAAGGCGGACGCGCCAAGGAACGCATGCAAGGGAAGAGACCTTTCCGCCGCAGCGATGCACCAAGACCTTTCCGCCGCCTTTGAGGGTGCAAGGAAGCGTTAGGCGCTAGAGCGGAAAGAGCTCTTCGACAGGAATAAGGCGGAGCGAGCCGGTAGGGCAGGCCGAGAGACACGCCATATCGTTGTGGCCATGGCAGAGATCGCATTTGTTGGCGCGCGGCTCGGTGTTGAGCGGCTCGAGCTTGATAAGCTCAAACGAATTGCGCTGCTGCATAGCATCGAGTAATTGAAGCAACGGATTACGGCGCGCCTGCTTCGGTTGAAAGAGGTCAACCGCGTCGTAGGGACAAGCCTCGACACATTCGCCGCAGCCTGTACACTGATCGTTCACGATCAAAACCCCGCGTTCATCCCAAACCAGCGCGTTCTCGGGGCAGGCTTCGATGCATTCTGCGCCGAAACGACATTGATGACAAACCGTTACGGCATCGAGTTGGCCGATCGGTGTGCCGTTGAGATGGAGACGGGTTTGCCCGAAACGATTGGCGCAGGCTTGTTCGCAGATTCGGCAGTCGGGCGGGCAGAGCGATGGATCGCGCACAAAAAGGGTTGATCCGCGCAACAGGCCGTTCTCCATAGCTGCGGTCAGCTCTTGGCTGCGCTCTTGATCGCTCATCATATGCGAGGTTGTTGCTCGACGCTCGTTGATGGTCGCTTTGAGGCTCTTGTCGATGGTTGGGTTGCGCTTGAGCAGCTCTTCTAGGCCTTCGGCGGGCAGCAGCAGTATGCTGAGCGGTGTGAGGGCGCGAACGGTCGCGCTATGCGGTTTCTGCTCTAACAGCGACATCTCGCCAAAGAAGTTGCCCTCATCGAGATAGGCGATGGGCCGGTTTTGGCGCTCGACGATGGCTTGGCCGCCTTCGATCAGATAGAGCGCATTGCCTTGCGTCCCTTCTTCGACTACCACAGCGCCGCGCTCGTAGTGAACCGATTGCAACAGGCTCAGCATCCAGATACGATCGACTTGGGTGAGCTTGTTGAAGAGCGGAATGCGTCCTAGCGTGGTGAGTGAAAGACGGTAGCGGAAGAGGCGATGCAGCACTTCGTTGAGCTGAGGCGAATGTTTCAGCAGCTCGCGCAGGTTGGACAGTGGAATCTGAAGCAGTTGGCTTGGCTGCTCGATGGTCGCTGTAATGCGCCGGAATTGATCGCCAAAGAGTGGACTTTCGCCGATGCAGTCGCCCCGCCCCAACACTTCTAACTGAACTTCGCGCCCGTCGCGGTCGTGCAAGGTCACGCGAACTTGGCCTTTCAGAATGATGTAAACAAATTCGCCAAACTGCTGCTCGTTGAGCAGGGTGCTGCCAAGCGCAAAAGCCCGAAACGTGACCTGATCGGCTAGGCGCTGAATCTCTTCGATAGGGACATGCCGGAAGCAGTCGAGCCGTTGCAGCTCTTGACAACGAGCTTGGTGTAAGGCGTTTGCTCGCTCTTTTGCTTTGCGTTCCTTATTCGATTCTATCGTTTGAGGAGCATGGTGTGCCATAATAGTTTACATGGTTTGTGTGGGGTGCGAGATTACGGAATGCTTCGTTTGGGCCACTCACTTGCTTATTGAAACGGTTTGCATAGCAGCACAATAGAGAAGAACGGCGATCTCATATTCACACGAGTGTGAGATATGCCTTGTGGTTTGTATTGTAGCATGTTTATAGGCGTTTCCCCACATGGCTTGCTACATCTGTTTGCATAACTCAATATGAGGCACTGTTTCGCCTACGCCAGAGCCATTCCTCACCTGTTTCGCGATTCTGCTCGTTTTATACCGCCTTTGTTTGCTACATGTATCGTTCTTGCGTTGAGGTCTTTACCCCAAAGAGACCTTAACCGCGTCCGCCTACGGCTATCAGATGGGCTGGTAGCCCTCATCCCCGGCCCTTCTCCCGCATTGCGGGAGAAGGGAGCGAGCTTGTGCTAGCCTCAACAAGCATTCTCGACCCGGGGTTATACCAAATCCGAAGGGTTGTTGGCCTTGGGCAGAATTGAGAGAGCTATCGCATGATGGCATCACAGCTCTCTCAATTTTTGAAGGTTTGTTATCTTCTTGGGTTACGAGCCTACAGCTCTTTAGGCGGTTTTGGGATAAACGAGTTGGTTATGTGGGAGCGTTGTTGGGTGGTGGGGTGTGCTTAGCCTTCGCTAAGAAACCAGCGCCCATTGACGCGCACCAGAGGGATGATGCCGTCGGGTTTGCCGATCGTTTCGCCCAGCGGGCGTTCGTCGATACGCACCGGAATCTCTGATTCGCCGTCGACACGCATAATTCGTAGACGGATCATGCCTTCGACCAAGCGCACTTGGGCGGCGTCGGCCTGTGATTGCAGCAGTTCAAGCGAGCTAAAGGTGATATCGAATTGGAGCTTTTCGTTTTCGGCGAGTTGTTGGCTGCCCATAGCGTAGGTGTAGAGCGCCATGGCCAGCGCGTCGCGTTGGTCGACCCGCTCGTTGGGGGCGAAGTAGCCAGCTAGACGGTCAGCCCAATAACGACGACGGACCGAATCGCTTTCGGGCATCTCTTTCAGGGCTTGGTTGAAATCTTCAAAAAAGCCTTCAACGACGTCTTGGGGCGTGCTGCTTCCTGGGCTGGCCGCCAGAATATCGTCTGTATGTTCGCTACAGGCGCTTAGCAGGGTAATGCAGAGGCAACTGGTTAAGAGAATAGCGAGATAATGGAGGCAGCTATTCCAAGAGGGCGATAGGGACTTCATCATAGATTGGGCCTCAGAATGCCTAAGCTGTGTGCATAGGCTTTTCAGATGCTTGGAGTAGAACGCACCCCAAGCATCTGAACCAGCGTGTCTCGTTTAGGAGCCAAAGCGCTCTTCGATAGCGCGGCGCACCGCATCGACGTTGGGCGGCAGTTCGAGCGGCGGGTTGGCGTAGGTGCTGCTCACATGGGGCAGGGTGCCTTCGTGATAATCGACCTTAAAGCGGCTGAACTTCAAACCGTTGGCGGTCGAGATCACGACCACACGATCTTCGGGGCGGATAATGCCGCGTTCGATCAGTTTGAAGCTGGCTGCTAGGGCTACGCCTGTGTGTGGACAAGCGTACATGCCGGTGCGGTCGGCGCGGGCAGCAGCATCGGCCAGTTCTTGCTCGCTGGCCTGCTCGACGATGCCGTTGAATTGACGTAAGATACGAATAGCGCGGTTGATGCTGACCGGATCGCCGATCTGAATCGCCGAAGCAGCGGTCGATTTGGCGACGATCGGCTCGTAGCTTTGGAAGTCTTTGAGATATGAACGATAGAGAGGGTTGGCGTGTTCGGCCTGTGCGCAGACCAGACGGGGCAGTTTGTTGATCAGGCCCAAGTCGCGCATCATCAAGAGGCCGCGTCCAAGCGCGCTAATGTTGCCCAAATTGCCGCCCGGAATAATGATCCAGTCGGGCACTTCCCAGTCGAATTGCTGAATGATTTCGATGCCGACGGTCTTTTGGCCTTCCATGCGCAACGAGTTGAGCGAGTTAGCCAAATAGATCCCGCTATCGGGCTTAGAGGTGATCTCGCGTACCACCTTCATACAGCCGTCGAAGTCGGTATCGAGCGAAACGACAAGCGCACCGTGGGCGATCGGCTGAACAAGTTGGGCGGTGCTGACTTTGCCTTTGGGCAAAAAGACAATGGTCGGAATGCCAGCGGCGGCACCGTAGGCGGCTAAAGCTGCCGAGGTGTCACCTGTGCTGGCACAGGCGATCGCGCGGATCGGTTTGCCATCGGCGATCATCTGCTTGACTACGCTTACCAGCACGGTCATTCCTAGGTCTTTGAAGCTGCCAGTATGCGAGTTGCCGCACATTTTGATCCAGAAGTTCTCGACGCCGATTTCGCGCCCGAGACGTTCGGCCCAGAAGAGATTCGTGCCACCTTCAAACATACTGACGATGTTTTCGTCGCTAACGATAGGACAAACCCATTCTTTTTTGCCCCATACACCGCTGCCATACGGCCAGGCGGTATACATCCAGCGCTTTTCAAAGAGCCGTTTCCATTCGTCGGCACTATGTTGGCGCAGGGCATGCATATCGTGCTCTACTTCCAGTAAACCACCCGACTTGCTATAGTAGACAATATCTGTAAGGGGGTATTGTTCTTGCGGATCGTCTTGTGCTGCAAACCACGCCCGAAAAGGAGCATCAGCGGCTGTCTCTATCATAATATCGGCCTCAACTGTTAGTCGTTTTAATTAGGCAATCGTTTGCTTATTATAACACGCTGACTTCAGCGATAAAAAGAACAGTGATGAGAGGAAGCCTCTCATCACTGTCGGAAACTCTTTTGCGTTTATGCGCTTTAGAAGAAGAGTTGGAACACCATCATAACGGCAAAGAAGAGCGCGAGGCCGAAGGGGGCCAAGAAGATGCCGCTCAGACCTAGCGGGTCGTAGCGCAGGTGCATATAGTAAGCAGCTACGAGACTAGCCTTGCCGAATGCTAGCGCCATCAGGAAGCATCCCAACATCCAGTGGGGGATACCCCAGGACTCTGGCATCCAAAGAGTGCTCACTTCAATGATGGTCAGGACGAGCAGTGACCAGAATACCTTCATATATGGACGCTTGCCGTGACCAGCGTGGCTGGCACCGTGTTGCGTTGCAGTTGCTGCATGTTCTGTACTCATTTCGCCTCCATCAAATCAGATATACGATAGTGAAAAGAATAATCCAAACGAGGTCGACGAAGTGCCAGTACAGACCAAACAACTCGACGCCCGTATGCTGCTGTTGCGTGTAGACCCCGCGGAAGGCCTTGATGATGACAACGATCAACCAGATTACGCCGATCGCAACGTGGGTTCCGTGGAAACCAGTCTGGATATAGAAGGTTGTCGCGTATAAGGTCGGACAATCGATTGCGTGGCCGTTGTGAACAACGTTACAAGCAGTGAAGCTCAAGCCTTCATTGAAGAGCTTGATGTATTCATAACACTGAATACCTAAGAAGATAATGCCAAACGCGGCGGTAGCAACCAACCAGCGCTTCAGCATCTTCTGGTCACCCTCTTCGATCGCTGCAAGAGCATTAACGACCGTAAGGCTACTTACGATCAGGATGAAGGTGTTGAGACTGGTTAGCGGAACGTTGAGAATCTCACCGGGTTTTACCCAATCGCCGGTTTTGAGGCGGAGCAGCAACGAGCCACCGATGAGGGCGGTGAAGAAGATGATCTCAGATGCCAAGAAGAACCAGACCGCCAGTTTGCGTGTATCGATACCGGTGTTTGATACTGGCGCATGGAAGGTCTGATTATGAACATTTTGCTCTACAGCCATAGCCTATCCTTAGTTTCGTGTCGCCTTCTAATACACCGTCGACACGCGCTACAATTCCCAAAACACGTTTAGGAGTACTCAATATTGAATGATATGCTGTTTAATACAGCCAATACCTTGAACAGAATGGTTGTTTACGAGCCGACCTTAGCGTGCGCGACATCACACAAGCAGGTGTGACACCCCATCTACACACTATAACGACCCATCAGTATGGGCACCCGCAGAACCGGATAACGGGCAACCACTACAAGATGTGTCGTATAGATTTGTCAGTTTCTCTCTTCTAGAGATAACGACTTTGTTTTCTAATGATGCGCCCTAATAGTATCAATGGAGATGCATCAAGAGAATAGAACCTAGTTAAAGTCCTCTAGTAACTCTACCTAGCTAAGAATCTAGCATCGGCATTGTTATGAGGCAACATAATTTGTTGGATAAAAGTGTAGTTTGTAACAAAGTACTGCCCATATAATAGCCTGTGCTGTACAGATTGTCAATTCAAGCCAGAGAGGCTGGAGCTTGTAGCTAAGCCTTTTTAGACTATTTGTGTTTGAAAATCTGGGCGACTTGCCAGCTCCTTTGCGATCTATTTTTCATCCTTTTAGTTGTCTTTTAAATCACTGAGGTATTTTTTGAAAGGCGAGAGCTAATTTTTTAAAATTCTGGAATCTTCTTTGGCTCAACATAAAGGGAAATCGTAAAATATATAGTGAAAAACTTTCTAAATTATTTTCAAAAAAGCAATGAAAAACTATTGACTTTTGTGAAATTTGAATTATAATAGCCTCAACTTTGATCCCGACAGTTCGAAATTCTATAGATCCAGGGCAGTCTTTTACGTGCTCATGCTTGTTTCATCGTGTCTTGCGCGTCGTAAGTAGTGGTCCAGCCGAGTTGCTGGGAGAGGCGCTATGGCTGTTCGCCTTCAAGATATTGCTGAATACCTAGGACTATCGGTTAGCACGGTGTCGCTAGCTTTGCGTGATGCGCCTCAGATTTCTGAGGAGACCCGTTCACGGGTGCGTGATGCGGCAATGCAGTTGGGCTATATCCATCGACCGCGCCAGACCATACGAACGGAACTGCAGCAGATCGCGTTCATCACCAATGTGGTCTCGACCAACGATTTTTATTCGGGGGTTTTGAGCGGGGCAGAACACGAATGCCGCGAGCATGGCATTGCGATGTACTACAGTCTCTTGCGCGAGCTGACGCCCAAAGTCTTGAGCCAATACGCTGAGGCTGACGCTTTGTTGGTGGTCGGAAGTATCGATGCCCAAACGGTGCGTCGTTTACAGGCTTTGGGGCGCCCCATAGTGTTGGTCGATAACAACCTGCCTTATCTGGGTATCGATCGGGTTTTGATCGAGAACATTGGCAGCGTCTATCGAGTTGTGTCGTGGTTGGCGGAGCTGGGCCATCAGCGGATCGCCTTTTTGTGCGGCCCCGATGAGCTTCCTAGTTTTGCCGAACGTCGTCATGGCTATCGCATGGCGATGAAGGCTTGGGGCTTTGAGCCGTTTGAGATCGCGAATCAGAGCATGCAAGAGCTCGATATCGCCAAGGCGGTGTTGCAGCATTTGCAGTCCGATGGCTGCTTCCCGTTTAGCGCCCTGATCGCCTATCACGATCGAGCTGCGATCTTTGTGATGCACGCCTTGCAAGATCAAGGCCTGAACATTCCCGACGATCTCTCGATCGTTGGCTTCGACCACAGCGATCTGGTGCGTATGGCTCGTCCGGCTTTAGCGACCTGCCAGGTCTACCGCGATATGTTGGGCATATTAGGGGTGCGCCGCTTGATTGAACGCGCCCAAAACCCTGATCTGCCCGTTATGGCTATCACGCTCGATACGGTTTTGGTAGAGGGTGCTTCGGTTCAGCATGTTCAGTCCTCGATGGACGCACGGAAGTTTTAACAGTTAAGCGTTTATCGAGGGTCTTAATCGCTGCCCAGAAGATGCCTACATTGGATGGTGTAAACCGTTTTTGACAACTGTTTTACGAACAGCTTATAATGGTTTGAGCCACTCTAAATTTTAATTTCACCATAGTCGAACACTGCTGCCGGGATATAACCGAGCAGATCTATACCTAGGATTAGGAAAATGGAAGGTCTCAAGCAACGTAGCTGGATCATCGTTCCTGTGTTAGCGGGAATATTTGTGATCGTACTGATCATGAATCGTTCTCAGGCAGCGCCAAGTATGAGTTTGGACTTCTCTGGTGTGCGAGCACTCTTCAGTGGTTCAAACAATGTGGCGGTTGTGGCATCGCAGACCGAATGGACCATGGATGGCCTTAACCCAGCGCGTACTCGATCGCGTGAGCTTCCTTTTTCTCAACCCATTACCAAACAACGCATTATCAATATTCCCGAAGATGTTGGCGAAGGTTCTCCGCCGGTTATGAGCCAAGATCTCTTGATTGTGGAAGCGCCTGGCGGCTTACGTTCGGTCGATCTTCGTACGGGTAAGCAACGTTGGTCTACCCAGCTTCCCGGTATTTTGTTCTCTCCTGCGATTGCCGACGGGCGAGTATTCGCTCGTTCAGAGAGTAATAATCGGGGTCAGATTGTTGCGCTCTCTTTCGCAAAAGGCGAAGTGTTGTGGACCTTTGCCCCCGAGCGTTTAAGCTCGACAACGACTGCGTTTTTGGGTGGGCATATTACCTCTCCTGTGGTTGTTGATGGGCGGGTGATCGTTGGTGCCGGCAATAAGGTCTATTCACTCGATGCAGCCACGGGCGTAGGGCAGTGGGCTTTTTCGACCCATGAGCTTGTTACTTCGTCGGCTACTGTGTTTGATGGCCTGATCTATATCGCCGATTTTAGTCAGATCTATGCTTTAGATTTCGAAACCGGCAAACAGGTATGGGCATACAACACCGATTCCTCGATTTCGTGGGCGCCGATCGCAGCAGGCGGTATGTTGATCGCCAAGAATGGCGACCAAGTTGTAGCGCTCGATCTGAAGACTGGCGAAGAGCGGTGGATGTTTAAGAGTGGTGAGCAAGAGCTCGTCCCGAGTGCGGCAACCGATGAGATCGTCTATCTCAAGTCTGAACATGACCTGTATGCGGTTGAGATCAGCAGCGGCAAAGAGCTTTGGACTTTTGAAGACGATAACTTTATCTCGTTGCCAGTGATTGCTGGCGACGAACTCTTCGTCGTAACGGGCATGGGCCCAGCCTCTGCATTAACGGTCTTATCGACAGAAACGGGTGCCTATCGTTGGCGTATGCCGGTTCCAGATCTTTCAAGTACAGCACCGATTATCTCGGGCCAGACGATTTATCTGCGCAAAACTGATGGACATGTAGTGGGCTATTGGCGCTAAGTAGAAAAGTCTCTTACCAATGGCGGTAAGTATGTGATCGTTTTAGCATAAAGCTCCTTCAATGAGATATATCGCTCGAAGTTTTTATAACTGAGCAAATGCCACCGTTTCAACGGTAGACAGTAGGAGAGGGCCATGGCGACACAGACTCTTCCAAGCGGGAAGAAAAAAGAAAGTAGTTGGGCTCTGTTGCCATCGAATAAACTGGCACGGCGCGAAGCTATCTGGTTCTGGGTGTTTATTTCACCCTGGGTGATCGGCTTTTTAGTCTTTACGCTTTACCCCATTCTGGCATCGGCATACTACAGCTTAACAGTTTACAATATCTCTTCTCCGCCACGCTGGACTGGTTTTGATAACTACGTATCGCTCTGGAAGGACCGAGTCTTCTGGAAGTCATTACAGGTTACCAGCTATTTCACGCTGTTGAGTGTACCGCTGGGGATTGTTTTAGGTATCGCCTTAGCTGTACTACTTAATCAGAAAGTGCCCGGCGTAGGTGTATTCCGAACCCTGTACTACCTACCCTCGCTGATGGCCGGAAGTGTAGCAGTAGCGCTGTTGTTTAGTTGGCTGCTCAACCCCCAATTCGGTGTTATCAACCTCTTTATTCGCAATCTTGTTGGAACAAACGGTCTTATCCCGCTCGGTTGGAATGGACCGCGTTGGCTCCAAGATCCAAACTGGGTTATACCCGCCTATACGATGATGTCGTTGTGGGGCTTTGGATCGACGATGCTGATCTATCTCTCGGCTCTGCAAGGTGTGCCAACAGCGCTCTATGAAGCGGCTGAGATCGACGGTGCTAATCGTATCCAGCGCTTCTTTAGAGTGACCATACCCATGATCTCGCCAGTTATTCTGTTTACCTTCATTACTGGTGTGATCGGCGCATTCCAGCAGTTTACTCAGGCATATGTGATCAGTAACGGTGATGGTTCGCCAGCCTATGCCTCGATGTTCTATAACTTGTACCTCTTCTTGAATGCGTTTAGACGCTATCGACTGGGAATGGCATCGGCACAAGCCTGGATCTTGATGGTTATTGTGCTACTGCTGACGGTTGCGATGTTCTGGGTTTCGCGCCGCTATGTCTACTATGAAAGCGATGAAGAGGGAGGAATCTAGATGGCAACGACATCTATTGAACAGGCGCTACCATCGTCGAAGCGATATATGGTGAGTAAGAAGCGCCAAGAGCTGGTGATTCGCGTAATCGCAACCCTGATCTGCTTGGCCGGTCTTGTGATCATTCTCTTCCCTCTCGTTTGGATGATCTCGACATCGCTCAAAACACGTGCAGAGGTTGCGAAGTTCCCACCGGTCTGGATCCCAGCTGAAGCGCAGTGGCATAACTACCGTGATGCGTTAACAGGTAACAACCGTTTCGATCTCTATTTTAAAAATACGCTCTATTATTCGGTTGGCGCGACTTTGGGCGAAACTCTTTCGTGTGCATTGGTTGCCTATGGCTTTGCTCGTTTGCGCGCCCCTCATAAGAATAAACTCTTTGTGTTGGTGCTGGCTACAATGATGCTCCCCGGTTGGGTGACGCTCATTCCCCAGTACATTATGTTCTCGAAGTTTAAGTGGATAGACACCTTCTATCCCTTAATCGTGCCGAGGTTTTTCGGCAGCGCTTACCTCATCTTTATGTTGCGTCAATTCTATAAAGGCTTGCCCAAAGATTATGAAGAGGCTGGTCTGATCGATGGCGCGAACTACTTCACGATCTGGTGGAGGATCATTCTGCCTTTATCGTTGCCTGCGCTTGGCGCGGTTTCGATCATGAGCTTTATGTATCACTACCAAGATTTCTTTGGCCCGCTGATCTACCTCTCGTCTCAGAAGAACTACCCCATCTCGCTGGGCCTGCAACAATTCCAAGCACCGTTCGGAGGTACGGCCTTCCACTTATTGATGGCTGCTTCGGTGGTGACGATCATTCCGCCTGTGATTCTGTTCTTCCTAGCGCAGCGCTACTTTATCCAAGGTATTGTGGTCTCTGGTGTGAAGGGCTAAAGGGGGCCTAGCTGCGAGACAGCTAGAGAGACTGCCTCGCAGCTAGGAGAGCGAAGAACAGAAGGTTTTCAATCCGCACCCAAACATTTTTCTCTGTTATGCGTGCTTCTTGACCTAAAGAACGCAGGCTTGGTTTCGTATTGCTTCATTTTCGGTCTTGTTTGCCGTATTCGCGCAAATAAGGCGCTGTGATAGAGGGCTAATAACGAGATAAGAAGGCGTTTGGCGTAAGTCAAAGCCCTTATCTTCAGAAGGGAAAGGAGGCCTGCGGACTGAACGCAATAAACAGTCAACGATGTCTGGAATGTCCAAATGAATGGTCGTTTTATTGCGGTATGATGGCTTAAGGAGAGATCCCAATGAAGGTGAAGAAAAACTCCCCTCTAGCTCTTCTACTAATGGTGCTGGTGCTTTTGCTCAGCGCTTGTGGTGGTGGAAGTAGCGCGCCCGCCGGCGATACCTCGTCCGGTTCTACCTCTTCTGGCGAGACTGCTTCGGGAGGAGCAGCTGCACCAGAAGCTGAGGCTACTGCTGAACCTGCTGAAGAAGCTCCTGCTGTTCAACAGCCTGACGAGATTACCTTTGCTGAAGACCCTCAGCCTGGACAAAAGGTTGTGGTATGGATGGTTCGTACCGGTCTTGCTGAAAACGCTTGGGAGCGTGACGTCGTCATTCCGGCTTACCAGAAGGCTCGTCCCGATGTCTTCTTGAAGGTTTTGAACATCCGCCAGGAAGATATCGCTGTCAAGCGCGAGGCAATGATCGCTGCGAAAGAGCCGCTGCATGTGTGGTCGCCCAACTGGGGTGGTGACGGCTTTGCGAGCGACCGCTACCGTGGTCTGCTCCAAGACCTGACCCCGCTGATCGAGCGCGATAAGCTCGACCTGAGCGACTTCCTGCCCGATGTGCTTTCGATCTATCAGAGCGAAGGCAAGCAGTGGGGTATTCCCTTCTTGGTCACGGGTACCTACGTCTACTACAACAAAGAGCTGTTCGATGAGGCTGGCGTGCCCTATCCTCCCTCGGACTGGGATGATGAGACTTGGACTTGGGAGCGCTACATCGAAGTTGCTAAGCAGCTGACCAAGAACTACGATGACCCGAACACGGCCATCTATGGTACCGCTGGTGGTTACAACGAGTACCTCGAGGGCTACCCGGGCATGTGGGGCAAGAACGTCTGGACCAAGGAAGCCTTTGAGACCGGCTTCTCGGACAACATTGTGTTGACCGACGAGGCTTCGATCACGGCCTTCCAAGCTTTCCACGATCGCACCTATGTCCACAAGGTATCTCCGGACCCCGCAACCACCTCGGCGCTTGATCAGCTGGGTGGTGCATTCCAGACCGGCCGCGTCGCTATGTTCATTAGCGGTGGTTGGGGCCACTGGAACTTCACCAGCTTGATCGACGATCCGAACGGCTTCTGCTGGGGCACCGCGCCGCTGCCCAAGGGTGCGCCTAACGCAGACGATCGCTCGATCAACTACGCTGACCCGTGGGTAATCACCGCTGGTCTTGAGGGCGAAGAGCTCGACGAGGCTTGGGAATTCTTGAAGTTCCTGACCTCGGCTGAGCAGCAGAAGCTCTACACCGAGACCTCGGGTACTCCGCCGGTACGCGCTTCCTTGCTCGAGAACTACTTCGATCGCTTCTCCAAGTGTCAGGATGTTGACGCCGCTCGCGAAGCCTTCCAAGGTGCCTTCTCGCACGGTCACGAGTCGGCTAACCACCTTTTGGTGAAGTACGACGAGTTGCAGCAGTCGTGGCAGAACATCTTGACCCCCTTCTGGTCTGATCCGGAAGGCAAGGCTTCTGAGGTTCTGCCCGAAGTCGAGGCCGCTGTAAACGATGCATTGCAGCGTATCCGCGACGAGTTGAAGCCGTAAGTTCGTTTGTTACGCTTGGAGTACGCTCTAAGCTGTAACCTTAGGGTGCGGGACGGCTCCATTACAAAGGCCGTCCCGCAACTGCATGTACTGTGGCAGCACAATCAGAAATCAACAAAGCTCCAACTCAACGTCCGCAACGCTCGGCGGCCGTGCTCGATTATGCAACGCTTTATGCTGTGGCGCTCTTGCTCTTTTTGCTGAGCGGCGCGAGCTCGTTGGCCTATGAAGTGGCCTGGGTACGGCTCTTAAGCTTAGCCTTTGGGGTGAGCGTCTATGCCGTGAGCGCCGTTCTAACGGCCTTTATGGGCGGTTTGGCCTTAGGCAGCTGGCTCTTCGGGCGAATCGTCTCGCGCTTTAGCGGGCAGGAAGCCCATAAAGCGCTTTTATGTTATGCCTTGATACAGCTTGGGGTCGGCCTGTTCGCTCTCTTCACGCCGCTTATCTTTCAGCAGTTAACCCAGCTCTATGCTTCGATCGATCAGACCGGCGCTTTGTCGCGTTCGGCGACCACGGCGGTGCGTTTCGGCTTGGCCTTTCTGGTCATGCTTGTGCCAACCTTACTGATGGGCGGAACGCTCCCGGCGATGGGCCATCTGCTGGCGCGGCGCGACGATACGCGCGGCGAGGTGATGGGCGCGCTCTATGCCGCCAACACCTTTGGCGCGGTTTTGGGCACGATCGCGGCGGGTATGCTCTTGATACGACTGTTTGGGGTCAACGCTACAATCTGGATCGCGGCCGCGATCGATCTGCTGATCGCTCTGCTGGCCTTCTGGCTGTGGCGGCACGAGCTACAGCTCGACTTCAAAGTCTCGCGAGCACAAGCGCGACAACGGGCCAAAGCCGAACGTTCAGAAGAGAGTGGACGCGCTAAAAAACGCAAACGACATCATCAGCTTGAAACAGATGCTCCTGCGCAAAACCAAACGACTCAGCAGAGCGGCCCTTTGGCGGCTTACACAATGCAGATCGTGTTGTTCGGTTTCGCGCTCTCTGGCTTTCTCTCGCTGGCCTATCAGGTGGTTTGGACCCGTTTGCTGGCGATCTTTAGCGTCAACGGTATCTTCTCGTTCAGCATTATGCTGGCGACCTTTTTGATCGGCTTAGCGGTCGGCGGTGCGATCGCCAGCCGTTTTGTAGATCGCCAGCAGAATCGCATGGCGCTCTTCGGCTATTTGCAACTGGCGATCGGCACAAGCAGCATTTTGATGCTGTTCATCTTCAGTCGCCTGCGCACCCTGATCGAGCGATTCACCATGCCCGACAGCTATAGCGGCGTGGTGCGGGCCGAATTCTTCGCCGCCAGCGTGACTATGCTGATCCCCACGCTGCTGATCGGCGCGATCTTCCCGGTGGCGGTGCGGATCTATGGCGATCAGCGCGACGATGTGGGCGCACGGGTTGGGCGGCTCTACGCCTTCAACACCTTCGGCTCGATGCTCGGCTCGCTGCTGGCTGGCTTCGTGCTGATTCCGCAGCTCGGTTTGCAATGGTCGGCTCTCAGCCTCTCGTTTGTGAATATCGCGATCGGCGCGCTGGCCCTGCTGAGCGCCCTGCCGCTCGCCAAGCAGTTTTGGGGCAGCGTCGGCGGCGTTGTGGCTGCGGCCGCTCTGCTTGTGCTGCTCTTGCCGCCCGGGATCTATCTCGGCTTCCGCGACGATGTGACCGATCAGTTGGTCTTTTACAAAGAGGGCGTCGATGCCACCGTTGCGGTCTTCGAGGTCGAGTCGCCGCCGCTCAAGATCTCGTTTGTGAACGGGCGCAACGAGGTGCCAACCGATCCGCAGAGCATGCGGGCCTTCTATGTGTTGGGCAACCTGCCGCCCTTGCTGCATCCCGAGGCGCGCACCGCCCTGATGGTCAGTTTCGGCAACGGCATCGCGACCGGGGCCATGAGCCAGCATCCCCAGCTCGAGCGCATTCAGGCCGTCGAGTTAGTGGCCGAACAGCTCGAAGCGGCTCAGCTTTATACGCTCGAAAACCGCGATGTGCTCAACAATCCCAAGGTACAGATCGCGCTCGAAGATGGGCGCAACTACCTCTTGCGCAGCCGCGAACGCTTCGATATCATCACCGCCGATGCGACTCACCCGATCAATTCGAGCAGTTGGGCGCTCTTCACTCAAGAGTTCTATCAGTTGGTGCGAGATCATTTGGCCGACGACGGCGTGTTTGTGCAGTGGCTGCCCTTCCACGACTTGGCGCAAGACGACTACCGTTCGATCATCAAGACCTTTCAAGCGACCTTCCCGCACACGACGCTCTTCTATACGGGCGGTATCCACACCATTTTGGTGGCGACGCCCCAAGAGCTGAATCGCGAGCAGTTGTTGGCTTTGCAAGGTCGAATCGATCAGCTAGGTTTGGGCGATACCTTGGGCAGCGCCGAGCAGTTGGCCGACGATCTGCTCATGGATACGCGCGGCGTGATCGACTATAGCGCGCGGGCCGAGATTGTGCGCGACGATACGGCTTTCTTTATTCCCGAACGCGATGATAACGCGATTATCGAAAGCTTCGCGCCTTTCGCCCTTACGCCTTAGAGGCTTGGCTGAGTGGAAAAGGCTTGCTGCACTAGCTACAGCAAGCCTTTTCTGTTTTATAGCAAATCCGATTGTTGTTGTTAGCCTTCATACCAAATCCATTTGATCATACCAAATTCGCTTGCTTCATTCTATTTGGCCTTCGGCAGAGTGGAACTTGTCTCTCTTTCCTCGTTTTTGTTTTCTTACACTCCAAGTGGGCAAGTTTTTAAACGAATTTGGTATCACATCGGCACTCTGGCGGTTTGCTCTCTTCCCCAAAGAGGGCCGTTAGCGCGTCCGCCTACGGCTACCAACAGCTTGCCCGTAAGCAGGGTGTTGTAGCTGTGTGCCGAGAGACCATCCCAACATACAACGATTCAAGCGCATTTCCATATAAACAGGGCGAAATCAACGCTTTCCACGGTTTTGTGTTTCGCATTGCGAGCGTGTACGCCTTGAAAGGGGATTTGATAGAGGCTTTTGGATTTTGGTCGAGCAGAACGCGCTTTGTTTGGGTTGTGATCTCGCGCGTCAGCGCGAGAGCGTATACACCTCTGGGTGGTGGGCGGGACTTTGATAGCCGAAGGCGGACGCGCTAAGAGCCTTTTTTGAGGTGGGGATCTAGCCGCCAGAGGCGTGAAGGCATGAAGCGGATTTGGGATAACAAGCTGTCAATTATGGCTTGGGCCTGAAAGATGTTGAATTAGTTTACGAATAGTGTTTTTGCGTTTTTTTACAATGTTCAGTCCTGCTTTCGTTGTTTTTAAGCCGATTTGTATTGAAGCAATGCTGAATATTGTTTTTATGATTATTTGGATATGAAATAAAAAGATGCTTGAACTTGTTTGAAAGCGGGCGGATCGTGTAAGCAAAGCTGCGTATCGTTTGGATCGCAACCAAACACAATAATAGTGGTACAATAGCTCACAACTTCCTCTTTTCAACTGAATTAGAGTGGCCGCCGCAGAGCGATCGCTTGTGGACTCAATGGAGTGACTGAACAGTAATGGCGCTGTTACGAGGCGAGGAGCCTCTTGAACGATCAGATTATTGCAATCAATCTCTGGTGCAGCTATGCGCCTGTTTGCATACGTCTGCACTACGCAATGTCATACGATGGCGTATGTCGTGTTCCTCCCTACGTAGTACAAGAAAGCGAGACTAAGCGTGACTGAAAAGATTCGAGTCGGCATTATTGGTGTCGGGCAGATTGGCAAGACCCATGTTGAGAGCTATTCCAAGATGCCTGATGTCGAGATTGTGGCTGTCGCTGATGTGAATGAAGCTGAGGCCCAGCGCGTCGCAGCGAAGTATGGTATCAAACACGCCTTCAAGGACTTCCGTGACCTCTTAGCCATTAAAGAAATCCAGTCAGTCGACGTCTGTCTGCACAACAACTTGCACGCTCCGGTAGCGATAGCTGCTATGGAAGCGGGCAAGAACGTTATGAGCGAGAAGCCTATGGCAGGCTCGTATGCAGACGCACTCGCCATGTACGAAGCCTCGCAGCGTACCGGCCAGCGTTTGGGCGTGATGTTGCGTTTGATCTGCTCGAAAGAGGGCCAAGCCGCTCGTCGCCTGATCGATGCTGGCGCTTTGGGTGAGCTTTATTACGGTCGTTCGCACGGCTTCCGCCGCCGTGGCCGCCCCTTCGTCGATGGCTATGGAACAGCGAATTTCGTTCAGAAAGCAAGCGCTTCGGGCGGTGCACTCTACGACATGGGTGTGTACCACATCTCGCTGCTGCTCTACCTGTTGGGCACCACCGATGTCAAGACGATCACGGGTTCGACGCACCAGATGCTCGATATGCACGAGGAGCGCCGCAAAATCTCGAATTACGATGTCGAGGAGCTGGGTATCGGCCATGTTCGCTTGGGCAACAACATCACCCTTGCGATCGAAGAGAGCTGGGCGATGCACTACGACAATAGCGAGTCGAGCAAGGTATTGGGCTCGAAGGGCGGTATCAAGCTCGATCCCTTCACCTTCTTCTCGTCGGCAGCCGATATGGAGATGAGCAGCACGATCAACCTCGATGCTATCACCTTCCGCATGCGCTCGGTCGATCCGAACTACGAGGCCTTCGATAGCATTGAGCGCCACTGGATCGCGACGCAGCAGGGCCGCGTTGAACCGATCGACACCGCTTCGATCGGTCTAGCCACCATGCTGATCAGCGAGGGTATCTATCTCTCGCAGAAGCTGGGCCGCGAAGTGACGGCTGACGAGGTGCGTGAGCATTCTGTCTCGACTGCGATCAAGCTCTAAGATTTTTTGGACACGCATCTCTTGTAGATCTAACAACGACGACACTCTATGCAACAGCGACTGGCTTGGTTGAAGGTTCGTGATCCGCGTTCGTTCCTCTGTATGATGGGCATGATGTGTTGTGTCTTCACAGCGGTGGGCTTTTGGTCGCCGCTGATGTCGGTCTATACAGGGGAATTGGGCGCGAATGTGAGCCAGATTGGGATTGTGCTTGCGACGTTTCAGGCGACTTCGCTTGCCTCGCAGTACTGGTGGGGACGGCGATCTGATAAGATTGGGCGTCGCAAGCCGCTGTTGCTGGTTGGCACAGCAGGTTTAGCCATCGCTTACCTGATCATCGCGCTGATTACGAGCTGGCAATGGATCATTCCGGCCCGCATGCTGGAAGGCTTGGTGTTGGCCGCCTACAATACGAGCAGCCTCGCTATGATCGGCGATCTGCTGGAAGGCAACGAACACCGTGGACGTCTCATGGGCCTCTATCGCATGTGCGGTTCGTTGGCTTTTAGTATCGCCTCGCTGGCTGGAGGCAGCCTAGCCGAGATCTACAGTATTCGGCTGCCGTTTATGATCGCCTCTGGTGCTTATGTGCTGGCCTTTATCATTGCCTGCTTTATTCGCGAACAGGCGACCAGCAAACCGGCAGCCAAGTCAGAACAGGTACCACCCGAGCAAGCAGGCGCTCCGAGTGCGATCGGCGCTGTTTCGCAACGCGCGCTCTGGAGCTTTATGCTGCTCTCGTTCACGTGGTCTTCTGGAATGGGCGCAGTTGCTTCCTTCTGGCCCTATTTTATGAACTCGATCGGCTACACCACCGCTCAAGTCGGCCAACTGTGGGCCTTGACGGCGATGTGTGAGGTTGTTTGGTTGATGGTTGTAGGCTGGGTCGCAGAGCGTTTAGGCAGCAAAAACGTCATGATCTTTGGCGTGATGATGATGTCGACCATCTTCTTCTCCTATACGCTTGCGACCTCGTTCCTCTGGTTTGTATTGATCCAGTTGGTGCGAGCGATCGCCTACTCCTGCTTTGAAACACCTTCGTTGTTGTATGCGACCGAGTTAGGCTTGCGTCAACACCGTGGGCGTTTAGCTGGCCTGTTTTATTCGGCAACCGGAATCGGTGGCATTATCGGGGCGGCCTTGGGCGGACGTTTGGCCGACTGGTTCGGTATGGTCGGTATGTTCCGCATTGTGGTTGTCTTTATGCTCTCTGTAGCCGTGCTACTGATCTTCCTAATGCCGAGTTCGCGCAAGCAGGCCCTTGCGCACGAGCAATAGCTCGTTATCGAATGGCGTGGTAGATTCAATCTGAAAGGATATGTTCCATGAGCAAGCTTGGCGTAGCAATGTTAGGCCTTGATCACTGGTATACCGCTTTTTCCTGTCTGCCTCAGATTGTGAAGAGCGAGCATGCCAAATTGGTCGCTATTTCACACGACGATAAAGCCAAGGTTGAGAAGGCAGGCCAAGAGTACGGTGGTGTCGACACCACCACCGACTATCGCGCCGCGCTCGATCGACCCGATGTCGATATCGTGGTAGCGCTCTACAGCACCGAGAAGAACGTTGCGATCTGTAAAGAAGCCGCCGCGCTCGGCAAGCATATCATCAGCGTGAAGCCCATGGCTATGGATCTGGCTAGCGCCGATGAGCTGGTGGCCGCTGTGAAGGCCGCTGGCGTGCACTTCTTCCCGCTTGAGAGTCAGAAGCGCCTGAGCCTTGAGCTGCAGCGCCAGAAGAGCTGGATCGACGAGGGCCGCTTTGGCACTCCTCTACGCTACACCCACGTTTTGAACGGCAGCCTGCCCCAAGCCTGGCCGGGTGTGACCGATAGCGCAGGCTGGTGGGTTGATCCCAGCCGCGTACCCGGTGGCGGCTGGCTCGACCACGCGATCTATGCGATCGACACCGCACGCTGGTTCTTCAACAGCGAAATTAGCAGCGTTTCGGGCGTAGCTGGTAACAAGCGCTATACCGATCTGCCGGTCGAAGACTATGGTTTGGCCGTCTACGAGTTCGCCAACGGCGCGGTTGCTTCGATCGAAGACACTTGGACCTCCGACCGAGGTTATGGCTTCTCGAGCAACGAGCTGATCGGCACCAAGGGCGTGCTGCGCGAAGATGCCTTCGGGGGCAAGCTGAGCGTGAAGGGCGACTTCGGCTACGAAGGTTGGGTCACGCTCGAAGCTCTGCGCCAGCCCTACGACTTTGTGCAGCACATGGTCGATGTGGTGCGCGGCGAGGCTAAGCTGATCGCTAACGAAGACGATGGACGCGCCAACTTGGCCGCCTGTCTCGCCTTCTACAAGGCCGCTAAGAATCAGACCGTCGAGAAGCTCTAAGCACGATCTGACTAAACACATACTAAATCTGTTTAAAGACTTGTGTTCTTGCGACGCAGGAAAACGAAAAGTCTGGGAAAGAGTTGTGTGAAATTTCGCGCTATCGCGCGAAATTTCACACAACAAAAAGAGACAAGTTCCATTCTGCCGAAGGCCAAAAACACAAAGTGTTCAGCCGGATTTAGTATCAATCGTCGATGAGGGACGCAAGCGAAGCCTTTAGTGCTATTGACGATCTCAATTCGCTAAAGGCTGCTTGCTTCCTCGACACTCTTTCATACACCCTTTCCTAAGCGTTGAGATATCCGGAATACAAAGGAGTACACCGATGGCCGAGAAATATCGAGTTGGCGTGTTGGGCATGAGCCACGATCACGTTTGGGGTAACCTTCAGTGCTTGATCGAAAGCGATGAGGGCGAGTTGGTGGCGGCGGCTGATCCGCATGAGGAATTGCGCGAACAAGTGAAAAAGATGGGCTGCGAGAAGGTCTACAGCGACTATTACGAGCTGTTGGACAATGAGAAGCTCGACGCAGTCTATATCTTTAGCGACAACCGCGAGAGTGCTATTTTGGCTCAAGAAGCTTTGGGCCGCGGCCTGCACGTTATGGTCGAGAAGCCCATGGCGGCGACCGCTCAACTGGCCTCGCGCATGCGTGGCGCTGCCAAGGCGGCTGGCAAAGTGCTGATGATCAACTGGCCGACCATGTGGAGCTATGGCTTCCAGAAGGCCATTCAGATGATCGAAGAGGGCCAGATCGGCAAAGTCTTCCAAGTCGTGTATCGCTCGGCCCACGCAGGCCCGCGCGAGCTCGGCTGCTCGCCCTACTTCTCGGAGTGGTTGTACGACCCCGAGCGCAACGGCGCGGGCGCACTGATGGATTACTGCTGCTATGGCGCAGCTATGACCTGTTTGGTGCTGGGCCTGCCCTCGCGCGTAACGGGCGTCAGCGCTCGCCTCAGCAAGCAGGATCTCTATGCTGAAGACAACGCGATGCTGATTATGCAGCACGCCGAAGCGCTGAGCCAGACCACCGCTTCGTGGACTCAGTCGGGCCACCTGACCAGCTACATTCCGATGTTCTACGGCAGCGAAGGCACCTTGGTTGTCGAACACGACAAACTGCTGTTGGCCAACGCCGAGCACGAGAATGGCATCGAGATCGAAGTGCCCGAGCTGCCCAAGCACTTGCGCGATAGCGCTTCCTTCTTCTTCCACCATATTCGCACCGGCGAGCCGATCAAGGGCATGTGCAGCCCGGATGTCAGCTTCCAAGCCCAGCAAGTGCTGGAAGCTGGTTTGATCTCGGCGCGCGAAGGCCGCACCGTTTCGCTGCCGCTCTCGGTCGATTATCTCTAATCTAGATGGAAAGGTATGGTGCTGTGGTAGGATAGCACAGCACCATACTCGTGTTAGTGTTCTAGTCAAGGAGAAACGCAATGATCCGTATCGGTATTACCGGCTGCGGTCGTATTTTAAATGCGCACTTGCAGGGCTTTAAAAAACTGCGTGAACTCGGTATCGATAATTTCCGCATCACGGCCCTGTGTGCTCGCAAAGAATCTGATGCGCTGATGTTCCGCAAGCGTGGCGAAGGCCCCACCCCACGTCCTCCGGTGCTCGACCCCGCTACCGGCGACCCGCTGGCCGCGCCGCATACCTACCTGAGCGACTTCCAAGACGATGTCGATGTCAAAGTCTACACCGACTATCGCGAAATGATCGCCAGCGGTGAGCTCGACGCTGTTTGTGACACGACCACCCTCTCGATGCACCACCAGATCGGCCTCGATGCTCTGAATGCAGGTCTTCACCTGCTCTCGCAGAAGCCCTTGGCTGTGTCGGTGCGCGCCGCCAAGAAGATGGTCGAGACCGCCAAGGCCAAGAAGCTGACCTTCGGCGTGTTCGAGAACGTACGCCAGTCGACCTATGTGCGCGCCGCCGCTTGGGCTGTGCGCAATGGCCTGATCGGCGAGCCGCAGGTCTCGGTGATGGGTTCGCTCGGCGGTCTTTGGTCGCCCGACCGCGTGGTTGCCGAGACGCCTTGGCGCCATAAGAAGCTGCAGGCTGGCGGCGGCGGCATGATCGACATCGGCGTACACCAGATGCACTGGCAGCGCTATATCGTCGGCGAGATCGCAGCGGTCAGCGGTGTAGCTCGCACCTTTGTGCCGACTCGCTATCTGCGCGACGCCAATGGCAACATCATCGAAGAGGTGCAGGCCGAGGTCGATGACACCTACATGGCGACCTTGCAGTTCCAGCGCGGCACGATCGGCCAGCTCTGGTGGTCGTGGGCCATGGATCAAGAGGAGCTCTCGATTAAGGATGGCCCGGCTATTTTGGGCAGCAAAGGCTCGATTCGCGGTTCGACCATCTATACTGCAGAAGGCGAGAAGCTGCCTTTGATCGAGACCTTCCAAGAGCGTATGAGCGCCGAAGAGCGCGAAGAGTTCTACCCGCTCGGTCTGACCGATCCTTGTGCCATTTTGAACCTCGACTGGCTGCGCGCCATCGAAGAGGGCCGCGATCCCGAGACCAGTGGCGAAGAGGGTCTGCGCGACTTGGCTTGTGCTTTCGCGCTGCTCGAATCGTCGGCGCTCGGTCGCACCGTTACCCAAGAAGAGGTGCTGAGCGGCGCAGTCGACGGCTATCAGCGTGAGATCGACGAGCACTACGGCTTGATCTAAACCGCACACTCTCAGCAGCAGAGCTATGGCAAGTGCTTGCCATAGCTCTTTTTACGTCCGCTTCCAAAGCTGCTTTCTGTAACCTCGCGATGAAACCAGCTTCATAACTTCAACGCTTTGGCGGAAACATATTTACCAAAAAACAGGCTGCTAGCGCGTCCGCCTCCGGCTACTAAACAGTGGCTGCCCACCCTCATCCCCAGCCCTTCTCCCGCCAGAAGCGGGAGAAGGGAGCAAGCGTCTTCTAAGCCCGATCAGCCTCTTAGATCGATCGCTCCTCTCTCGCTGTGGGCGATGCGGCTGCGCTGGGGGCATCGTCAGGCAACGAAAAGCGAAGAGAGCAGCAGTGTAATCTGCGGCGAAGCCGCAGGCTGATCGCCCGAATGGCCCGAATGGCCCGAATGGCCCGAATGGATGGATAGAATGTTGATAGCCGTAGGCGGACGCGGTGAGGACTGAATGGAAGCTAGAAGCCTCGCCGCCAGAGCTAAAAGATGACCTGTATGGCAAGTGGTCAAGCCGATTTTGCCTGGACGCTGACACGGCTGGTGCGAATCTCGCTGCTCCAGAAGGTATAAAAAGCTACCAACAGATAGAGAAGCCCGCCCAGCAGATAGAGCCAGCGAATACCGATGGTGTCGGCGATTGCGGCGAAGATCAGACCGCCGACCAGCATAGCCAGCCGCGCGAAGGTATCGCGCAGGGCGTAGATCCGCCCCAGCATGTTGGGCGCGACTCGAGTTTGGATCAGCGAATCTTGGGCTACATCGCGCAGCGCGAAGGGTGGCCCAAAGGCCGCCGAGATCAACACAGCCGCCAAGACGCTCTGACTGATGGCGTAGCCAAAGGTGAGCGCGCTCATTACAAAGCCGTTGGCGATAATGATCCAGCCCGGATATCTGCCTAGATGTTGGCTGATGGTGAGCGCCAGCAGCGCGCCCGCGAACTGCCCCGCAAAGTAGGCCCCCGATTGATAGCCCCAAGCGTCGAAGCCCGCACCGAGCGCTTGAATCGTAAAGGTGAGCATCAGTGCGCTCGACCAGATGCTATGCGGCCACGATTCGAGAAACTCGACCAACACCAGCGAGCGCGCCAAGGGGTGCTTGCGAAGATAGCTGAAGCCGGCCAAGATGTTTTGCCAGACATGCTCTTGGGCCGCAGAGCGATGCTCGGGCGGCTCTTTGCTGATGCCAAAGGCGCTTGCGGCTGCCAGCCCAAAGAGCAACAGGTTGCAGATCGCCAAGATGTTCGGCCCAACCTGCGCGCTCACCAAGCCGCCCAGTAGATAACTGATGATGAAGACGACCTGCGAGGTGGTAAACAGAAAGCTGTTGGCCCAAACGAGGCGTTCGTTGGGTACGGTGGCTGGCAGTAGCGCCATCAGGGCGGGCTTGTGCAGAATCTCGGCCATGGTGAGGCCGAATACCAGCAGATAGCCGAGCCAGAGACTGTTGAATGGGCTGTTTGAAAGCCATAAAAAGAGTGCGACCCACACAACTCGAAAGAGATTGCTAGCGATCAGCACATGGCGGCGCGACATGCGGTCGACGATGCTGCCGACCAGCGGCCCGAAGAGCAAGGGCGGGAGATTGCGGGCCACCACTGCTCCCGTCGCTTGCAAAGCCGATCCAGTGTTGCCGAAGGCGAGAACGATGATGCTGATGGTGGAGAATTCTTGGGCGAAGGTCGCTAGAAGATAGGTAAGCCAGAGAAAGTTGAAGTCGCGCTTTGCAAAGCGGCCTGAAGCCTGCATATCGCTTGTTACCTTTGCTTATTTCGAAAACGGAGACTCGTTTGTTGGTTTGGCGATGCCGTAGTGGTGGCGCTCGGCCCAATTACCTTCAAAGTCGCTATCGAAAACGGTCTTGAGATATTGCATGCCCGCTTTTTGCATAACCCGGGCCGAGGCGTGGTTGCTGGTTTCGCAGCTGCCGCTGATGTAGGGCGTTCCAAGCAGCTCGAATTCGTAGCTGATCACTCTTTTAAGCGCCTCGGTCATTAAGCCTCTGTTCCAGTGGCTTGGCGCGAGCAGGTAGCCGAAGTCGCGCTCTCCCTCTATGCTCGGCTCGTCTACGCCTCCAATCCCCAGCCAGCCGATCAGTTGATTGCTGCTGCGCTCGATGATCATCCAGTTGTAGGCATCGGGCTGAGGATTTTGGGCGTTGTTCACGATCGAGGCGAACCAATCGCGGCGCTGTGGCTCGTCCCACTTGGCGAAGTGCATATGGCGCATCGCTTCTGGATCGCTGATCAGCTGATTGAGCGCTTTCCAGTCGACGGGCAGCGGATCGCGCAAGAGCAAACGCTCGCTGGTCAATTCTCGCATACACACCCTCTCTGGTACGAAACACATACATTCACCACACGAGACACACAGCTTTTGAAGGTTGATTTCGAGTGCCTCGTGTGGTGAAAGCTGTTTTAGGAAAGTACTGCTTCGGCGAAGGCGCTCAAGCCATCAAGGTCGTCGAAGTCTTCCCACTGCAACATCAGCTCTTCGACGCCGACCGCTTTATAAGCCGCGATCTGCTCGCGCACCATCTCGGGCGTGCCCATGACTTTGGCCCAGCTGCCAGCCTGGTGGGTGGCAAGCAGCTCGTCGTAGGGCAGCTTGGCGATATCGGCGGGCGAGGCTTGGCGCAGCTTTTGCTCGAAGTCGGCCTGATCGCGCCCGAAGATCAGTCCAGCCATCAAGGTGCGGCGCACGGCGCTGGCGGGACGCCCCTCTTTTTCAAGCAGTTCGTCGAGCAGTTTATTGCGCTCGGCGAAAGCTTCTGGTTTCATGCCGCCAGCGTTCCAGATGTCGGCGTAGCGTGCGGCCAGAGGCAGGGTGCGCTTGGGGCCAGAGCCGCCGACCATAATCGGGGTGCCACTGATGCGCGGTGTGATCTGGGCTTCGCGCAGTTGGTAGTATTTGCCCTCAAAGCTGACGGGCGTTTGGCTGCGCAGCAAAAGTGTGCTGACTTCAAGTGCCTCGGCGTAGCGATCCATGCGGGTGCGCACATCGCCCAGCTCGTAGCCAAACATAGTGTGTTCGCGGTCTTGCCAGCCAGCGCCGATGCCTAAAATGGCGCGTCCACCGCTCAGCGCGTCGAGTGCGGCGATCTGGCGGGTGTACATGATCGGCTCGCGGAAGGAGACCGGAGCGACCAGCGCGCCGAAGTGAACGTTGGTGGTATTGTCGGCCAGATAGGCCAGCGATACCATCAGTTCGAGCGAGTCGTGATCGGGCGGATTAGGGTTGGTGAAGTGGTCAGAGCGGAACAGACCTGCAAAACCAAGCCGATCGACTGTCTTTACTAGGCCCTTCCAGCGCGGCCAGTTAAGGCCGTTCTGGCCTTCGATCATAATCGAGATTGCAGTCATTGTGCTCTCTTTCTGATAGTACAAAGAAGCCAGTAGCGATCAGCTTCAGCCTAGAACTGAAGTGCACGCTACTGGCTCAAGCGTTAAAAGGGTGATTTAAAAGAACGGGAAGAGACGCTTGATGTTCTCTTCGGTCAGCGGTGTACCGTATTCGCAGCCTTCAAAGGCTTCGGCGTACTGTACTTTCGAGCCTCGTTCTTCGCCGTAGAGTTCGATCAGTTTGTCGCGGAAGCGATCGGCGTCGTCGCTGCCACGGGCCAGCCAGCGGCGGCGCAGCCACTCTTTGCGCTCTGCCTCGTCGCTGGGCACCTCGTCGAGATAGCCGCCGTTGTAGGGCAGCCATTCGTAGAACTGCGAGGTGTGCTGATGCAGCATGTTGACCTTATCTTCCACCACTTCACCGATGTCAACAACAACATCGGGGGTGAAGGGATAGGGTCGCTTGAAATTATCGCTCACATAGACGATCACCGGGTTGATATCCAAGTGACGGGTCATACCGTTCACATTGGGCACGGTCACCATATAGGCCGCATCTTGGATCAGCTGGGCGGTATAGCGGTGATCGGGGTGATAGTCGTTGGGGCGAGGCGACATAATTAGATCAGGCTGGAAGCTGCGGATCAACTCGATAATTTGGTGACGGTTTTCCAGTGTTGGCATAAGCTGGCCGTCGTGATTGTCGAGCAGAACGTATTCAATGCCGATGACAGCACCAGCAGCAGCGGCCTCTTTTTGTCGTCGGCGGGCCAAGGCGCCGCCACCCATCTCGTGGTGGCCTGCATCGCCATTGGTGACTGAAACGAATTTTACGGTGTGACCAGCACGAGCATAAAGCGCAGCAACGCCGCCTGCTTTGATATCGCAGTCGTCGGGGTGTGCGCCAATTACCAGAACCCGCAATTTACCTTCACTCATGAAACTGTCTCCTTAGGAACCTTTACGATCCTTGTTTTCTTAGGCGGCTTCCAAGCCAACCAAAGAATGTACCGGCAGCGATGGCGATTACAAGGTTGAAAATTCCTGTACAAACACCTACGCCAAGTAACAGCGCTGGCAAGCTCTCTGCAAACCCTTCAGCATTGCCGCCCTGTTGGGCGAAAGCATCGCTAATCAGTTGTACATATGCTTCGCGGATATCTGGCGTAGTTTGTAGGAATGCCACAATTGTACCAAAAAAACTGAGCACGCCGACAAAGACTGCAGCGCCTGCAAAAGCACTAGCGAGTATGCCTCGCTGCATAGTGGAAGGACTGTTCCAACGTGCACCGAAGAACCCTGCAAGCGCGCCTAAAATGAGGGCGAGTGGCCCAAACATCAGCATAATTGGGATAATTTGGAGCACTATAACAACAACCCAATAGGGCACAGAGGGTGTCCAGAGCAGGAACGGTATGGGAAGAAGCGCGATGATAAGTCCGATTAGTCCGAACAAGAGGCCAGATTTGAGGGATCCTGACATCCTTGTTTTCCTCTACGCTTTTGCGGTCTAGCATGTTGCTCAGTATAATACCATCAACTACTAGCTCTGGCGATTCGTATTTCCTTCACAATCGTATCTTGTGGCTCAACTTGCCTATGCGGGCGCAGACGAGCTATCCCGTATCCGTATCTGATTCCCAGCATCAAGGAGTAGTTTATGGGTGTTCTCTCTTTGGCACTTGGCGAACCTTGGAATATTGTGATCGCAGCCGACCCACGTGTGCGTCAGACCGATTATGCCGATGATAGCAGTTATGCCTTAGCAGCATCAGTTGGGCCGCTCGGCCTCTTTAGCGCGTTAGGAGGCCGAACCTCGGGTTTGCTCTTCGATCTTTTATGGCGTAGCCCAAGGCTTGGCCTCGCCTATGGCATCGACGAGTACGTCAAGCCACTCCATGTTCGCCACTATAGCTCCTCCTTTGTATTGCTCGAAACCGAACCGCTCGAAGGAATACAAGCCGAAATCGCCTTTGTCGCTTACTCCTCGCATATCACACTCTGCCATCTGCACCTTCACAACAACAGCTTCGATACGGTGGATCTCAGCGTGACGGGCGGCCTGCGTTTGCTCAACCCCGCTGCCCATAGCACACGCATTCGTCCGGCCAATGCCTTGCGCCTTGTAGAGCCGCTGCAGGCCGCCCAGATGCGTTTACCCGAACTGCACATGGCTTTGGCATGGGCGGGCAGCCCTGACTTTGAAAGCGATCTGATGCCCGACGACCAAGGTTGGACACTCTGGCGACACAATAATTTGATGATTCCTGCTGGAGAGAGTGCAGAAAGCTGGTTCGCTTTGGTGAGCGCCAGCCGCCAAGAGCGCTTAGAGCGCGAGTTGGCGAGCTTAGCCGAGATCGACTGGCAGTTAGAGCTTGCCTTACATCAGGCATTAGCCGAACAGATCCCACAGGTCGAGACGGGCAATAGCGATTGGGATGCGGCGATCGCAGCCACCTATCGGCTGGCGACGCGCTGTTATCTGAGCGGCAGCGGCGACACCAGCCCCTCGAACGAACAGCGCGCCAGCGACGCCAAAGCTGCCGATATTCATAACAGCGCCAGCGGTTATCAAGCGCTGCCTTACCCCTCGTTTGTTTTTACGCGCGGTCCCGAACGTGGCTTTCCGCCCGAAGGTGACCCGAGCAAACACAATTGGCAGTGGAACGGCCAAGTTGCGACCGAAGCCTACGTCAACTTTCCCCAAGTGCTACCGAGCGCTCCCGATTTTGCACGCTCGGTGATTCGCAACTATCTGCATATTCAGCACGAGAATGGATATATCGACTGGAAGCCCGGACTGCAGGGCCAGCGCGCCGAGTGGGAGTGTATCCCTATGTTGGCGGCTCTGGTGCGCATGATCTACGACTACAGCAACGATCTGAGCTTCGTGGCGGAGTGTTACGCTGGTGTGCTGCGCCATCTCGACCACTGGTTTGCGCCCGCCAACGACCGCGATGGCGATGGCTTCCCCGAGTGGCGCCACACCATTCAGAGCGCCTTCGACGATAACCCTTCGTTTGTGCCCTTTCGGGCTTGGGCACAGGGCGGAGACTTTTCGAAAGCCGAGTCGCCCGATTTAGGTGCCTACCTTTATCGCGAACACAAGGATCTGATTGCGCTGGCTGAACTGCTGTTGGCTCAACCTGCGGATAGCTCGTTGCGGCTCGATCGAGCGCAGCTACGGGCCGATATTGAGCGTTTGGGCCAGCGGGCCGCAGCTCTGGCCGAGGCCGTTGAGAGTATGTGGAACGAGGAGCGCGCCATCTACAACTATCGCGATCGCGACAGCCACGCCAGCCACTCGGGCGCGCTGCTGGCTCAGATCGCGTGCGACGCCAACCAGAGCGCTGGTCCGATCAGTCACAACATTGAGCATGTGCCCAGCGAGCAGGCCCGCCGATTGGTGATTCGGCTTTTCGCTCAAGAATCACCGAAGCTTGAGGTCAGGCTCTGGGGGCGCGACGCTCGGGGCAAAGTGCTGCACGAGTGCTTTGTGCGCGACGATTTCGGTTGGTGGGGCAGGCCGCCCAATATGGTGAGCGTAGCCAGTAACGAGCTGTACAACCAGCTTGAACGGATCGAGTTGGAAGGCTTGCGCGGGCCGATTCGCTGCGAAGTGGCTTACATCGACTACACGCGCGAAGATCAAACCCTGTTGCTGCCGCTTTGGGCCGGGATCCCCAAGCCTGAACGGGCTGCCAAGTTGATCGAGCAGACGCTCTGCAATCCCGAGCGTTTTTGGCGCGCTTATGGCATTCCCAACTGTTCGGCCCAAGATCCTGCTTACAAAAGCGATAATCGCAATGGCAGCGGCGGTGTTTGGATGATGTGGAACACCATGCTGGGCGAAGCACTCTGCGATTACGGCTATTACGAGCAGGCCTGGGAGCTGTTTGGTCGAATCATTTCCGCTCAGGTTGCTAGTTTGCGCGACGAACAGTGCTTTTACGAAGCCTACGATAACGATACGGGCCAAGGTTTAGGCTCGCGCGACTACTTGTGGGGCACCGTGCCTTTGCACTTTTTCAGCAAGTTGCACGGCATTCAGATCGTTTCGCCGCGTTTGGTACGCCTCTTGCCAGCGGATCTGCGCGGAAGGCGCATACGGATTCAGCATCATGGTGTCACCGTTATTCGCTATGAACAAGGTGCAACCATTGTTTGGCCTGATGGGCGCTGTGAGCAGCTCTCGCTTGCTTCCCAACAGCCGATCGAGCGGCTGGGCTAGCACAAGCGCTTGAGAAGCAGAGGCGTTATGGCGCGCACAGCTAGCACCTCCTTGTGGCGGGTGGGACCTTGATAGCCGTAGGCGGACGCGGTGAGGACTCTCGTTGGGGAAGGGACCTCGCCGCTTGAGGGCCGAAATGATCGACCGGATTTGTCAGGTTTGCTCTAAGCGCGCTTCTAAAAGCTGACCGTTTTGAGAATAGCGGTGCGCCCAAAAGAGGAGATAGAGGCTCAATATTTGTCGTCTCTCTTTTTTGGGTTGCCCTATGCTATAATGCGCCCATATAGTGAATGGAGGTGACATTGTGCGGCATATACGCGCACTGATGCTCGGTATTACCCTAATTGCGCTTGTGGTCGCCTGTGTTGGTTATGGACTGTTGCGCGAGATCAGCACTCCGGTCAGCACGAGTAACGAAATCGTCGAGTTTGAAGTTGCCGAAGGTGATTCGACATCGCGAATCGCTACCAAACTTCGATCAGCAAACCTTATTCGCCAGCCAACCCTGTTTAGGGCTTTGGTACGCTATAAAGGCCTTGATGGAAAGTTGCAGGCTGGTTATTACCAGTTGCGCCCATCGATGACGATGAGTCAGATCATTTCAGCGCTGCAAAATAGTCGTGTTGAAGAGATTCAGTTCACCGTACCCGAAGGCCTGCGGCTTGAAGAGATCGCTGCTATTGTTGGCGCTACCGGTGTGATCGACGAAGCGGCCTTTTTAGCGGCGGCTCGCGACGCAGATCAGTTTAAAGCCAACCACTTTTTGTTGAGTGGAATCCCCGATGGTGGCACCCTAGAGGGCTACCTCTTCCCTGATACCTATCGAATCGACGCCCGCGCTACCCCCGAAAGCGTGATCGAGATGATGCTGACGCGCTTCGATGAGCAGTATGCCACGATCGAACGCGATGTGCGTGTGCCCGATCGCAGCGTTCACGAGATCATCACCATGGCTTCGGTGGTGCAACGCGAGGCGGCTGTGATGAGCGAAATGCCACAGATCGCGGCGGTCTTTTGGAATCGTCTCAAGCCGGAGAATGAGGCTGAGACGGGCAATGGACGTTTGCAATCTGACCCGACCGTTCAGTATGCGCTCGGCTATAGCGAGGCTGAAGGAACATGGTGGCGCAAAGAGCTTACGCTGAGCGATCTCGAGATCGAAAGCCCCTACAATACGCGCCAAGTTCCCGGTTTGCCGCCCGGCCCGATCAGTGCACCCGGTTTAGCTGCTATCACTGCGGCGGCCCAGCCCGATGAGAGCGCCAACTATCTCTATTTTGTAGCCTCGTGTGCGAAAGATGGCACGCACCACTTTACTGAAACTTTTGAAGAGTTTCAGGTCTACGAGGCGGAATACCTTGCTTGTAGTTAGAAGTATAGACCCGTTATGCCTCAAACGATTGCTCTGCTGGGAGACCCCGTTTCGCATAGCCGATCGCCCGCTATGCACAACGCTGCTTTCAAAGCTTTGGGCTTAGATCTGCACTATGAGGCTTGGCACACACCAAGCGAGCAGTTGGCAGAGCGAGTAGCCGCCCTACGCCAAGCCCAATTTCTAGGCGCCAATGTCACCTTGCCGCATAAAGCCGCTGTTATTCCGCTGATCGATCGGCTCGAACCCGAGGCCGAGCGGATCGGCGCGGTCAACACGATCTACAAAGACGAGTCGGGCGCTTTGATCGGTGCCAATACCGATGCGCCTGCCCTGATCGAAGATCTTCAGGTCGCTGCGAACTATAGCCCTCAAGGCCAGTCGGCGGTGCTGTTAGGCGCGAGCGGAGCGGCGCGCGCGGCGGCCTTCGCCTTGGCTGGCGCAGGTGTGCGCCAACTGGTGGTTGTGAATCGCACGCTCGAACGGGCCGAAGAGCTGTTGGCCGATGTGGTTGATAGCTATTCGCTGCTCGAAGAGCTGCCCTCATTTATCGCGCTGTCGCCTCAAGATGAAGATCTGGCCGAACTGCTGGCCGAGAGCAGCTTGATTATTAACGCCACCTCGTTGGGCTGGCATGGCGATGAAACACCCTTGCCGGGCGAGCTGATTCCGGCCGATGCGCTGGTCTACGATATGGTCTATCGCCATACTCGCCTGCTGCAAGACGCAGAGGCGCGCGGCGCGCGAGCTATGCAAGGTTTGGGCATGTTGATGCGCCAAGGCGCTCTGGCCTTCGAGCGCTGGACCCACCAAACCGCGCCGCGCGACGTGATGTGGCAAGCCCTGCAAGCTTAAATCTCGAGGAGTGGATGAGGAGCGAGCGAATCATCGTAAGGTGGTTCGCTCTTTTTATAGCACAATGGAGTGGAAACAATGTACGATGCGATTGTGGTTGGTGGTGGAATCGTTGGAATCGCGAGCGCCTACTATCTGGTGCGCTCTGGAGCGCGCACTCTGCTGATCGATCGTGGCGATACTGGGCGCGCGACTGATGCTGGTGCAGGTATTTTGGCTCCTGAAACGGTCAGCCGCGATTCGGAAGATTGGGTCAACTTTGCGATCCCCGCCGTGCAGCTCTATAAGCCTCTGGTCGAGGAACTCAGCGCTGCGGGCGCAGAGGATACCGGCTATTCGGTCTGTGGTCAGCTCACTTTGGCGATCAGCGAAGACGAAGATGAGAGCTATCGCGAGGCCGAGCGGCGTGTCTTCGAACGTCAAAAGCGGCGCGGCACGCCTTCCGATGCCGATCTCTACCGCGTCGATTCCGAGCAGGCTCGCGCTTTCTTCCCCGCGTTGGGCGAGATCCGAGGCGGCTTCTACTTCCGCCATGGGGCGCGCGTCGATGGGCGCAAAATGGCGGCGGCTCTGCGCCATGTCGCCCTGCAACACGGCCTAGAGATCCGCACTGCTGGCGTTGACCAACTGTTGATCGAAGGCAACAAGGTTGTGGGTGTGCAGGTCGGGAGCGAGACGATTAAGGCGGGCGCGGTTGCGATTACGGGCGGCGCTTGGTCTGGCCCCTTCAGCCAGCAGCTCGGCATGCATATACCGATCGCACCTCAGCGCGGCCAGATCATTCACCTCTCGCTGCCCGGTGTCGACACCTCGACTTGGCCGGTCATCAACGCTTTCCGTGGTCACTATATGGTGCCTTGGCCTGATAGCCGAGTGGTGGTGGGCGCGACGCGCGAGGATGGCGTCGGTTTCGCGCCCCACACGACTGCGGCTGGTATCAACACGGTTCTGAGCGAAGCGCTGCGCGTCGCGCCCGGTCTGGCCAACGCCTCGATCCGCGAGATTCGGGTTGGTCTGCGCCCCTATCTGCCCGATCGCCTGCCTGTGCTCGGCGCAGTGCCAAACTACGAGCAGGTCTTTGTGGCTTTCGGTCACGGCCCGACCGGTCTGCAACTTGGCCCGTTCAGCGGCAAAATCATCGCCGATCTGATCGCCAAGCGCCCGCTCGAAGTCGATATCTCGGCGATGCGGGCCGACCGCTTCGAGCCAACTAGCGCTTAATCCTTCTCGCAACACAAGGGCGGGTCGTTTGATCCGCCCATTGTTTTAGAGCGAAATTGCCCTTGTGCAATGCTGGATCTGCTCGATGCCTTTCAAGCTTTGGCGGCTTGCTCTCTTCCTTCCATTCGGTCCTCAGCGCGTCCGCCTACGGCTATCAGAGTCCTTTCCAACAAACGAGGTCTTATCTTGTGTGCGGAAGCCGCTCCACAAGGGGCGAATACAAGCAGATTGGCTATGTTTTTTCGGCTGCTAGATTGCATTAGGAATCGAGCAGGGCGGCTGCTGCCTCTACTTGTTTCAGCTCTGTAGGCAGAAATGTAAGAATGTGCATAGCATTCAAAACTTGATGTGTAGCATCATAGTTTGTGTAAATATAGATTTTGCGCCCTTTATAGCTGGTTTCTTCAAAAGCGACCCCTTCTCTAGGAGGCACATAATCTAAGAGGGCCACTTTTTTACCTGCTTGATCTAAAAGCGGCAGCTCAAGATTGGGGTTATGTTCAAGTACAAGGTGGCACGATCGTAACATAAGCTCTCGCCAAGAGCCGAGCAGAAATGTTTCGCCTGTGGGCAAGCGGCCTGCTAGCGGTTTGCGTCCTTTAAGATTGCCAAGCTTTTGAAGAGGAATGTAGTTTAGGCTGGTGAGATCGATATCACTGTCAAAGATGGCAGGTTCTCTTCTTCGTCTGCGGCGTCGGCCTTCTTTTGGTTCGGCGCTTGGCTCAGTGGATTTCGGTGCGCTCTCTTCGACTTCAGCGGGCAGCGAAGTGCGCTGCTCGGGAGTCGCTGCTGAGCTAGTATGACGGAGCACATACAGCTCATTTTGAAGCTGATCGACCAACTGAGCGAATTTTGTGAGCTGATCGGACTGCTGGAAGCTCCAAAAGTGGCAGATATCGAGCAGCTCGATCATGCTTTGGGCGAAGCGTTCGCTCGATTGCCGTGGCTGAGGAAGAGCGGTAATAAACTCTAAGAAGCCTTCTTCGCCCGGGCGGAAAAACTGCCAGTCGGAACCATTGGTCAGAATCACAAGCTCGATATCTTGAAACTGTGCAAAGACTTGAAGTTGCTCAAGCAACTGCTCGTTGTGGAGCTGTTGGCCCAGAGGGAGCACCTTGATCAGCGCGCAGATGCGCGCTTCGTCGTCGTAGAGGGTGTAATCGAGGGCGACCTCTTGAAAGACCAGATTGCGCCGAACGTAGCGCGGATCGTTGCAATTCCAACCGAGCGCACGCAAGATCGGTTCTACCAAGGCGGCCTGAGTGGCTTGGGCGTTCTGTTGCAACAGCAGCTTATGTTGCTGAGCGAGCGCTTGAGTGTCCGCTAAAACCGAGAGGAAATGGCCTAAAGGACTGGGAAGAGACATACGAAACCCTTTACATCCTCCAGCTTGTAGATTTGGCAAGAATTGGGCTTCATTATAACAAGCGGTTCTCTGATTGTGAATAGCTCTAACAATTCGCTGTTCGGCCACGATCGGGCGGCGCTTCGGAAGGGAACTAAAGCTGGAGCGTAGCGTATGGCTTGTTAGGCAGAGCGCTAGAGCTAGTACGAAGTGTGTGAAGCGTAGAGTGTTGGGGCTGGTAAGAAGCTCGTATTACTGGGCGGGATGTTGATAGCCGAAGGCGGACGCGGTTGGAGCTGGATGGAAGGTGGGGACTGCGCCGCTAGGGGATGAATCAAGCGGAGTTGCTAAGAGGTGGCTATGAGAATGCTGGCTGTAAAACGTGGGGCCTTGCCCGTGCTGATTGTGATTGTGAGCTGCTGTTTTTTTATGCTGAGCAGCCAGCCCTCGATTTGGGCCTTGCGCAACACGCTGTTTTACCGCGCCGGGCGTTGGATGGCGGGCCAAGAGCGTATTCCGACGCCTTCGAGCGCTGGCCCGCGCGCCCGCATGCAGGGCTGTGTGCGCAATCAGCAGGGCCAGCCCGTGCCAAACGCGCGCATCCTTGTGGCCGCCGCCGATGGCACTACTTTCACGACACGCAGCCAAGCCGACGGCTGTTATCTGCTTGACGACCTGCCCGAGGGGAGCTATGTGCCGGTTGCGGGCGCGCCCGGCTACGATTCGGTCGCGCTGCGCTCGTGGGGCCAGCCTTTGCGGCTGAGCGCCGAGCGCCCTCTGCAGCAAGACATTGTGCTGCCGCCCATCAGCCTGCCCGATCTGCAGGGCGGGCGCGACCTGCGCTTTGGCGAGCCGATCACCCGCTCGTGGGAGCTGCTCGTGCCGAGCGTGGCGATCGAGCAGGAGCTGCAATTCGCTAGCGGCGGCCGCCCCAACCAACTGACCCTGCTCTATCGTCCGATCACTACTACCGAGCGCCTGCCGCTGCTCTTGGCGATCTACCCTGGCCCCGCCGATACCTGGTGGCCGGTCTCGATTCCGCTGGCCTCGGCTGGCTACGCTGTGCTGGCGGTCGGCCCGAGCTACGCCCTCGACCTCGAACCCGATATCGACGAACTGCAACGCCTGATCAACTTCGCTCGTGCGGGGCGGCTGCCGGGCGTCGATGGCAGGCATATCACCTTGTTGGGCGGCAGCTATAGCAGCTTGCACGTCTTGCGGATCTTGCAGCGCGATGTGGCCTTCGATGGCGCGGTGCTCTTGGGGCCGCCCAGCGACCTCTTCGATATGCGTCGCCGCTTCGAGGAGGGTAGCATCTTCCCGCCTTTTGGCCTCGATCAAGCCCTGATCGCGTTGGGCACGCCCGACCGCTCGCCCGAGGTCTATTGGCGCTATTCGGCGGCCTACCACCTGCGAGGCGATATGCCGCCGATTTTGTTGATGCACAGTATGATCGATGAGATCGTGCCCTATCAGCAGAGCGAGATATTGAGCGCCGCCCTGAAAGAGGCCGGGATCGAGCACGAGACTTACTTTTTCGAGGGTATGCAACACTACCTTTTGGCGACCGAAGGCTCAGAAGAGCTGAGCAGGATGTACGAGCTTACCCTCGATTTTTTGCAGCGTGTACAGCACGCTAACTAAGCGCGCCAAGCTGCGATCAAGTTGGGCAGGTCGGCGTAGATCGCGTCGGGCTTGATCGAGCTGGCCTCGATCTCTTCCATCGTTGTGACGCCGGTCAGCACCATGGCGGTTTTGATGCCCGCCACCTTGGCGCCTTCGATGTCGGTGTCGATGCGATCGCCGATCATCAAAGTGGTTTCGGGGCGTCCGCCCAGCATCTCCATCGCGGCGATAAACATGGTTGGCTGGGGCTTGCCGATGATAAAGGCTTGCTTGCCCGAAGCCAACTCTAGGGCCCGAATCATTGAACCAGCGCCCGGAATCAAGCCTTCTTCGCTGGGGAAGGTGATGTCGGGGTTGGTGCCGATAAAGCGCGCCCCTGCTCGTAGCGCCAGACAGCCCTTCTTGAGCTTGTCGTAGGTGATCTCAAAGTCTGCGCCCTGTACCACCAGTTCGGGCCGTTCTTCTTCCCACACAAAATAACCATCATCGAAGAGCAAGCTTTTGAGACCATGCATGCCGATGGCATAGACCGTGGTGCCGCGCGGGTAGTTGTCGCGCAGGTAGCGGTTGGTCACGATCGCCGAGGTTAAGACTCGCGAGCCGGGCATGTCGATCTGCATGGCGCGCAGCTTCGCTTCGTACTCTTCGGGGGTCATGGTGGCATTATTTGTGATACATGCGTATTCGATAGCGTGTTCTCGGCAGAGTGCGAGCAGATCATTTACGCCGGGGAGGGCGGTTTTTCCGCGGTACAGTACGCCGTCCATGTCGAGCAAGAGGGTGCGAATAGCCGATAGATCCACGTGATACTCTCTTTGGCTTCAAACTGATTAAAACCAGACTTCTCTAATCTAGTATACCATCAAGCTCATGGTGCGTATGGAAAGCGAGCATAAGGAGCGTGACCAATGGCCTATGAAAGGTCTCTTGTGTTTGTAAAAGAGGCGGTCTATACTGCAACTATAAACTAGGCTGTTCTAAGGAAATAGATGTGATGTTCTCATCTATTCTCTCCTGCCTATGAAACAGCCTTAGAGACTTAAGGAAACCTATATGTCACGAGTGCTAGTGATAGAAGATAGTTCCGATATTCGCCTTTTGCTAACCCAGATGTTAGAGGGCGAAGGGTACGAGGTAACTGTCGCCGAAGATGGGCTAGAGGGTCTGCAGGTCGACGCGACCATCTCGCCAGACTTGGTTGTGCTCGATGTTAATCTGCCTACTATCGATGGCTACGAAGTCTGTCGGCGTTTGAAAGAGCGCCGCAATGTCCCCGTTCTGTTGTTGACGGTGCGTGCTGAAGAAGATGAGGTCAACCAAGGCATGCAAGCCGGAGCTGATCTGCATATCAGCAAGCCCTTTGAAATGACCACCTTTTTGAACTGCGTCCGCACACTTCTGCTACGCTCTTCCATCAGCTTCCAAGCCTGATTTGTGCTGGCTTGTTCCTCGCTTTGCATGACGCTGTGCTATAATTCGTTCAGGTAAAAAACTCCTACTGAACAGGCAGAGTCGCATGCAGCTTACTTTCCTGGGCACAGGCACATCGATGGGTGTTCCGATGATCGGATGTACCTGTGCGGTCTGCACTTCTTCTGATGTGCGCAACCAACGGCTGCGTACATCAGCTCTTTTACATATCAACAATCGGCAGATCTTGATCGATGCAGGCCCGGACTTTCGAATTCAAGCGTTAAAGGCGCGGATCGAACAGATCGATGCGCTTTTATTAACCCATTCTCACTTCGATCACGTCGCTGGGCTTGACGATCTCCGTCCGATCAATTTTCGCCAAAAGCGCGCCATTCCGGTTTATGGCGATCAGCAGACCTTAGATGCTGTTCGCGAACGCTTCCACTATGCCTTCGTCGAACAAAATACATCCCAAGGCTCGACTCGCCCTGCGCTCGAACTGAACCGCTTCGATGGTCCGTTTCAATTGGCCGACACCGAGATCAGGCCGCTGAAGGTGATGCACGGCTCTTGGCAGATCACTGGCTATCGCATCGGTTCGCTAGGCTATGTCACCGATGCGAGCGTATTACCGGCCGAATCGCGCGAGCAACTGCGCGAGCTTGATGTCTTGGTCTTGAACGCGCTGCGCTTTGAACCGCATCCAACTCACTTTTCGCTGCAAGAAGCGCTTGAAGTTGTCGAAGATCTCAAGCCGCGGCGGACCTACTTTGTGCATATGGCGCACGATATCGACCACGCCGAGGTGAGCGCCCAGCTACCAGATGGAGTGTTTTTGGCCTATGATGGTTTAGTGGTGGATGTATGCGAATAGCCATTGATGCTCGCTTAAATGCTTATCGACGGGGCGGCATTCCCGAATATACCCGTCAGTTGTTGCAGGCCATGGCGCTCGAAGAGCCGCGCTCGACCTTTATCAGTTTGCAGCATCGCGATCAGCAACGCCCCTTGGTGCAGCAGCCCAATGTCAAGCGACGCACTGTGCTTACCCCGCCCCATCATCGGCTCGAACAGTGGGCATTACCAGCCGAGCTGCTGCGCGATCCGCCCGATCTGCTGCACTGCCCCGACTTTGTGGTGCCGCTGCGTCGCCGCTTCTCGGCCGTCGCCACCATTCACGACTTGGCTTTTATTCACTTCCCCGAGATTTTGGATGATAACGCGCGGCGTTACTATGCTCAAGTCAAAGATTCGGTGCATAGCGCCGATGCGGTGATCGCGGTTTCGGAGGCGACCCGCAAAGATATGGTCAATCTGCTCGAGCTGCCCGCCGAGCGGATCGACTTGGTTTATGAGGCGGCCTCGCCCTTCTTCAGTCCGATCGAACTGGCTGAAGATGCTAGCAATACGATCGGCGGCCACGAACTACGCAACAATCGTTTTGTGCTGTTTGTTTCCACCATCGAGCCGCGCAAAAACCTGCCTATGCTGCTGCACGCCTTGAAGATCAGTCGCGAGCGTTACCCCGAGCGCGACTATCGTTTGGTGGTGGCAGGCAGCAAAGGCTGGCGCTATCAGCCGATCTTCGATACGGTCAAAGAGCTGGCGCTGGGCGATGTGGTGCATTTTGTGGGCGGAGTCAGCAACGACGAACTGCGCTGGCTCTACAACGCCTGCCGGATCTACGTTAACCCGTCGCTGTACGAAGGCTTTGGGCTGCCCGCTCTGGAAGCGTTGGCCTGTGGTGCGCCCTCGCTGATCTCGAACACCAGCAGCTTGCCCGAATTGGTGGGTGATAGCGCGATTCTGTTGCCGCCGACCAGTAGCGAAGCTTGGGCCGATGCGCTCGATGCGCTGTGGGCCGACGACGATCGCCGCGCTGAGTTGCGGGCCAAAGGGCCGCGTCAGGCCAGCAACTTCTCGTGGCAGAAGGCGGCCAAGCAGACGCTGGCGATCTATCGGCGTGTGCTGGGCCTGCCCGAGGCGCCGCCTACACCGCAAGCACAGCTTGAGCCGGAGCCGAGCAAGCTGGTGGTGCCGAGCCGTGACGAGCCGCTGACGATCGAGAGTACGCTCGACAAGCAGTCGCCCGCTAAGCTAGATGGTCGCCCAGATCAGGCAGTCGCTGCTGAGCTTGCTCAGAGCGCAGAAACCGCTCAGGCGGGCGAGACGACCTTGATCGCAGAGCTGCCCACCTCGCAGACGGAAGCTGCTTCTGGGGCGGCCCAAGCGCTGAAGGCGCGCAATTGTCTGCGCTGTCGAACACCCATGCAGCCCGCTCAGCTTCAACCTGCGTCTCAGCTCTTGCTCGATGGTCAAGAGCCGCGCCAGCTTCAGGCGATCTACTGCCCGAACTGCGGCTCGGTCGAGTTGGTCGCAGCTTAACTATCGCTTGTGTAGTTGTGTGGCCTGTAGCGATTCTACAGGCCGTTTTGTTTTGAAGAGGCGCTATGCCAAAGCTCTACCTCATTCGCCATGCTGCCACTCAGCCTTCCGATAGCCCGGCCGAGACTTGGCTGCTCTCTGCACAAGGCGCAGCCCAAGCTCAGGCGCTGGTTGAGCACCCTTGTTGGCACGAGGTAACACGCATTGTGAGCAGCCCCGAAGAGAAAGCGCTCGCCACGGTGCGCCCTGCGGCTCAGCGCTACGCTTTACCGCTTGAAGTGCATGCTGATCTGCGCGAACTGCAGCGATCGCCGGTCTATTTAACGAACGAAGGTTATCAGCGAACGGTTCAGGAACTTTTCGAGCATCCCGAACGTTCGGTCAATCAGTGGGAAAGCGCAAGCTCGGTGCGGACTCGCATGGAAGCGGCGATTAAGCAGCTTTGCGAGCGCTATCATCACGATACGCTTGCGCTGGTGTCGCACGGTTTAGCGCTGAGCATCTGGCTGGCTGCGGTGCGCGGCGAAGCTAAACCTTCGTTTGAGGCTTGGCGATCGTTGGGTTTTTGTACTGTGCTTGCGCTAGAGCTACCATAAACCGAAACGAGCCTGGAGAACTGTGTTCAAACGGCGCTAGTGGTGGCCGAGGTGTTCTAAAGTCTGTTGAAAAAGACTCGCGATATGTTCATCGTCGAGCGCATAGTAAACCAGCTTACCATCGCGGCGGGCGCGCAAGACGCGCAGGTCTCGTAGCAGACGTAACTGATGCGAAACAGCTGAATCGGTCATGCCGAGCAGAATCGCGAGGTCGCCCACGCAAAGCTCAGAGTGCGACAATGCGTGTAGCATGCGCACACGAGTGGGATCGGCGAGCGCTCGGAAGATATCGGCAAACTGTTCGACCAACTTTGGGTCGAGCGGATTGGCCCGCAACTGCTCGACTGTTTCGGGGTCGACCAGTGCGGAGCGTGTTCGAGCTTCGGATTGGTTATCAGATTCCATACTGATAATGACTTTCTAAAGGCGCTTATTGAGAGCCTGTAAACTAACAGGATACGGCTTTATCGTGTTCTAGTATACCACTGGAACGATCTGAAACGAGGTTGGGGATGAGCACACGGATACCATTGCGAAGCGAAGTTGCTGTCGAATGGACATGGGATGCTTCGTCGGTTTATGCCGACGATCAAGCTTGGGAACAAGCCTTCGCTGCGCTCGAGGCCGAGTTAAGCAAGGCCGAAAGCTATAAAGGACATTTGCACGAACAGCCCGAACAGTTGGCCGATTGGTTAGAGACGGTCGATCGCTGGCGCAATACGGCCGAAAAGCTGTTTACCTACGCTCTGATGCACCGCACGGTCGATATGGCCGATTCGGCTGCCGGAGCGCTCTATAGCCGTGCTTCGGCGATCACAGCGCGTTGCGAGGCGGCGGTTTCCTTCACCGAGCCGGAGCTGTTGGCGATCGGCTTCGAGACGCTTGAGAAGTGGATGGAGCAGTCGAGTCGTTTGGCGGTCTATCGCCATGCCTTCGATAAGCTCAAGCAGCGCGCACCCCATGTGCGCTCGGCCGAAGTCGAAGAGCTGCTCGGTCAGCTCAGCGAGCCATTCGATAGCGCTTCGATGATTCACAGCGTGCTCTCCGACGCCGATCTGGTCTTCGAAGCGGCGCGCGACAGCGATGGCAATACGCATGATCTCGGCCACGGTACGATCGGAGCTTTGCTGGTTAGCCCTGACCGCGAGCTGCGCCGCAGCGCTTGGGAGAACTACGCCAACGCCTTCTTGGCCCACAAGAACAGCATGGCGAGTTGTATGGAAACGGGTGTGAAGCAGCAAGTCTTTATCGCCCGCGCTCGCAACTACCCCACCGCGCTCGATGCCTCCTTGGCTGTGGGCAACGTCCCGACCGAGGTCTTCCACTCTCTGATCGCGACCTTCCGCAAGCATCTGCCGACGTGGCACCGCTATTGGCACTTGCGCCGCAAGGTACTGGGCTACGATCGACTGCGCGAATACGACATCAAGGCGCCGCTGACCAGCAAAGCGCCCCATGTGCCCTTCCTGACGGCCGTCGATTGGATCAGCGAGGGCATGCGGCCGCTGGGCAATGAGTATGTCTCGATTATGCGCGACGGCATTTTAGAGCAGCGCTGGGTCGATGTCTACCCCAATCAGAACAAGCGAATGGGCGCGTTTTCGGCTGGAACGCAGGGCACGCACCCCTTCATTCTGATGAGCTACAACGACGACATCTTCAGCATGAGCACCTTGGCGCACGAGTTGGGCCACTCCATGCACTCCTACTACGCTTGGCAGACGCAGCCGACCGTCTATTCCAACTACGCCCTGTTTGTAGCTGAGGTCGCTTCCAACTTCAACCAAGCCATGGTGCGCGCCCACTTGCTGAAGCAGAACGACGACCGCGACTTCCAGATCGCCGTGATCGAAGAGGCCATGAGCAACTTCCATCGTTACTTCTTCATCATGCCGACCCTGAGCCGCTTTGAGCTCGAGATCCATACGCGGGTCGAAAAGGGCCAAGCCCTCTCGGCCGATACCCTCAACAATCTGATGGCCGATCTGTTCGCTGAAGCCTATGGCGATGCGGTCGAGGTCGATCGCGATCGGACTGGCTCGACTTGGGCCCAGTTCGCGACTCACCTCTATTACCACTTCTACGTCTTCCAGTACGCGACCGGCATCTCGGGGGCGCACGCCTTGGTGAACGCCGTGCTGCAAGAGGGCCAGCCAGCCGCCGAGCGCTACATCAACTTCCTCAAGGCGGGCGGCTCCTGCTATCCGCTCGAGGCCTTGAAGCAGGCCGGGGTCGATTTGAGCACGCCCGATCCTGTCGAGAGCACCTTCGCGGTTCTGGAGGGCTACGTCGATCGTTTGGAGAGCTTGCTGCTCTAGAGGGCGGGCCTGTTGCTGAAAAAAGCGGCACGAACTGCTAAACCCGCCTTGTAGGCTGTGAGGGATTTCGCTACGCGAAATCCCTCACAACATTTCGCCGCGTCTCGTTTTGCGGATCTTGAGGCGGGCGAAGTCTTGGCGGGCGGCCGAGGGTGAAGAGGCGCCTGCCAAGCAGCTCGCTGCCGAGGCAGCGAGCGCTACAGCCTGAATGGGAGGAAAGGACGTTGATAGCCGTAGGCGGACGCGCTAGAAGCCGCATGAGGGCTAGCCGTCTCTCCGCCAGAACGAGACGGTAAGCTGTCTAGTAGTTGGCTTTGAGCCAGGCGTTGAAGTCGGCTTGGAAGCTTTCGTAGTCGACACCAAAAACCTCTTGGAGCGCATCGGGCAGGCGCTGCGATTCGTCGTAGCTTTCAACGAGCTTCCAGAAGCCATCGAGCCCGCCGTGCTTTTCGACGATGTAGCGCACCAGCGCATTGCTGAGACCATAACCCGTCACGACCTGCCACTGCTCTTCGAGAATCGTAAAGTGCTCGAGATCCTCTTTGTAGACCCGCCCGCTCTGATCGATGATCGGCAAAATGTTGTCTTCGGCTACGGCGCGGCTGACCAAGTAGTCGTAACCATTGTCTTGCGAGGCATAGACCGCGATGCCTTCGATCATCCAGTCGCTCATACGCGCGATTGGCGTAAAGCTGCGGTTATTGACCAAGTGGGTATACTCGTGGGTCAGCGTCGTCTCGAGTTCGGCTTCCCAGCCCACTTTGGGATCGTAAGACTGGAAGACGTAGGACTCGGGCGCAAAGATCACGATCTTGTCGGTTTTGCGGCTGCTGCGGTCGTAATAAGCCAGCGTGCCGGGCGCTTCGGGTTTGCCAACGCCGAAGGTCGGCTTGATGGTCACTTCGGGCTTCATCTCGGGCACTTTGCCGAGCCGATCCAGCACATTTTGGCGCGCCTTGTCCATCAGCTCCATCAGAATCGGGTTGACATCTTTCGACCATTCGTAGGTGATAAAGGTGAAATACTCGGTTTCGATCACCTCTTTTTCGCCGACTTGCTCGCTCGTTGGCTCCGACATCACCCAGCGCCCATCTTCGAGCTGGCGGAAGGTCCAGTCGTTGGCGTAGCCGTTTGAATTGATGACCTGCGCCTGCCAGAAGCCCAGATCGCGCTCTTTGACCGATGCGACAATGAAGTGATAGCCGCCTCGGCCGACATAGCCAGCTTGAAGCGATTGCTCGAAGCGGGTCTGAATGTAGCGTCGGAAGGGCGCGTTGCTCTGGTCGGCCGCCTCTTTCAGCAGTTCGGGCTTATTTTTGTTGTAAGCCTCGGCATAGAGGTCGAGCGCAGCTTGTATACCTTCTTTGACGCTCTCTTCGGTAAGCTCAGCCACAGGCGCTGGCTCGCTAGTAGGATCTGCTTGGGTTTGGGCCGTCGGAGATGCTTCGACAGCTACTTCCTTGGCGGTTGGTGCGGCGGCAATAGGGGTGGGCGTCGTTGCTGCAGGGACGTTGCCGCTGCGGATCAGGCTACAGCTCTGAAGCGTGAAGGCAAGGGCGAGCATTAATCCGATGATTCGGAAGCGTGAGAGTCTGTTCGCGTTTTTCATAAGACGCCTTTCCGATTAGCGACATCTGATACCGCTTGCCATGGTGCCTGAGCCATATGCTCGCTGTCAATAGCAGCTTGATCGCTCTAGGGTTGTTGAGCAGTACAAAGCAGTTTACAGGGGCGGAGACTGCTCTCCCTGCGAAAAGTGCCCAAGCGCGTCCGCCTTCGGCTACAAGGGCGGCCCTCCTCCCAGTCGGGCACTATTTTGCGCTGCCTGCGCTGCGCGTTCTGTGCTGCGATGCCGCCAAAGACGCACAAGGCGAGCTAGCGGCGTAGGCTGCGAAAACGGCGTGCCCATGGTTGTGGGTAGGTGTTTGGGCGGCGGCGATGGATAACCGGCAGGCGTCCGATCCAAGGGCGCGCTTTGTGCAGATCGTCGCCCTGTTTGGTGCGCAGAGCGCGCACTAGCCCAACGCTTCCAAAGGCGCCTCCTAGCAGTGCAAGCGGCCAAGCGATCAGCTTGGGAAAGCGCGCGATCAGAAGCGAGCTGCCCAGCAGACCAGCGGTGATGGCTGCCCCAACCATGCGCTCGTGGCGCTGAAGGGTGCGGCTACTGACTGCTCCCAGAGCGGCTGCACCCATACGAGCTACGGTGGCGCTATGTTGCGAGCGTCGTTCGGGTTTGGTGCGACGGGCGAGCCGCTCGCTTGTGCTCTCGGGGCGCTCGGGGCGCGGGCGCGGGCGGCGAATGCCCCACAGCCGGATCTCGCGGGCGTGGGCCAGATCGTCTTCGTACATCTCCTCCATCTGTTTGGCGAAGTCGCGATCCTCGGCGATCAGATCGATCTCCCAGTTGGTCAGCAGTCCAGTCATATTTAGATTGGTCGAGCCGACCCGCGCGCACCAGCCGTCGGTCACGGTCGTTTTGGCGTGCATCATCAAACCGGCATATTCCCAAATGCGAATGCCCGACTCGAGCAGGGGGCGATAGCCGTAGCGCGAGAGCGCGCCCACCAAGGGCAGATCGTTGGTCGAGGGCAGCAGAATGCGCACATCGACGCCGTCGCGCGAGGCGCCCATCAGGGCTTCGCGCAGAATCGGAATGGTTAGAAAGTAGGCATCGGCGATCCAAATGCGGCGTTCGGCCCCGGCCAGCAAGACCTGCAGCAGTTGCAACATGCGCAGACGCCCTGGCTCTTCGGCCACTACGCGCGCCTTTGCCGTGCCTTTGGCTTCAATTCGGTCTAAATCGGGCAATTCGTCGTCTGGCAGGGGCGAGCCAGCAGTGGCCCATACATCGGCAAAGGCGCGCTCGAGATCGGCGATCACCGGGCCTTCGACGCGCACGGCGGTGTCGCGGTAGGGCAGACCGGTCACGGGCGAGCGGGCCAGCCAAGGGTCGGCGATACAGACACCGCCCACCGAGGCATAGACTCCATCGATACAGAGCGACTTGCGGTGATCGCGATTGATGGCTTCGAGCGGTGCGCCCACCCAAAGCGGATTGATCACGCGCACATCGATGCCCCGTTTGCGCATCTGCTTCCAGAAGCGGTTCGGCACATCGAGGCTGCCCCACCAATCATAGATGACTCGTACCTTCACCCCCGCTTGGGCCCGTTCGGCCAGCGCATCGGCGAAGGTCTGACCGATCGAGTCGTTTTGGAAGATATAGTTTTCTAAGTGGATCCAGCGTTTGGCTTGAGCGATCGCCGCCAGCCAATCTTCGTAGGTTGCAGGCCCATTTTGCAGCAAGGTGAGGCGGTTGCCCGCCCGAAGCGGCGCATTACCTACCCGCGAGATCGCCCGACTGAGCGGCATATCGGAGAGGTTTTCGCGCCGATCAGCATCGATTTGCTCAAACTGTTTAGTTCTAGGCATAGTTTCTTCCATATGAGAAGGCGGCATGGGCAGAGCGGGATCTTGAGAGATATTCCTATCCAGTATATCAATTTTTGTGCGAGTAATCGGACTTTTTTGAGAATAACCTTGAACATATGCCTGCTAGAAATGCAGACGTTTGGCTTGATGATCGAGAAGAATGGATTTTAGAAGGAACGAGGAGTTAGGCGCTAGTTGAAAGCCTAAAATAGATGCTCTTTCACAGTGTTTGTTTGTTGACTGTTTGAACAAATGCTAGAACGATAGCTTATACTAAATCCGCTTAAAAACGTGTATTCTCATAACGTAGAGCAACGAAGACCGAGCAAAGAGTTTTGTGATATTTCGCGCGGTAGCGCGAAATATCACAAATAAAATCTGTCAAGTTTCATTCAGCCAAAGGCTACAAAGAAATAGAGTAATTGGATTTGATATTACTCGTTCTGTCGCTTGTGCGCAGATCGCCTGATACATAATTGACAGCTCGCTTTTCGTAACTATTTTTATGGTTTTTTAACTTTAGTATTGTTCGATTTTCAAAATGGGTTTGTAGAACATGTTACAATCGATTTTTAGAACAATGCTGCTAAAAACAGCAAAATATAGCTATGTTGTTTGAAACTAGAACAATAAAGCTTATGCTAAAGTATGCTATGCCATTGAAGCACTGTTTGAGATCGATACGTCTAAAACGTAACGAAACAGCACTAGCGATGGTGTAAATGCTATACTGCACGAAGGGCGAATATCGTGCCTAGTTCCAAGGAGGTCGTCTATGTCTCAGCCTCACCATGCAAGCGTACGCCGCTATATCGAAGAGCTTGAGGAGCGAACACTCTCGCCCTTTGCAGCTCGCAGCGCCAACGCTCGCCGCGACCGCTTTGAAGAGGAATCGCCAGCGCGGAGCGCTTATCAGCGCGACCGCGACCGGATTTTGCATTCTAAGCCCTTTCGACGCCTCAAACATAAAACCCAAGTGTTTATTGCGCCCCAAGGCGACCACTACCGCACCCGTTTGACTCATACGCTCGAAGTGACCCAGATCGCACGGACTATCGCGCGCGCCCTGCGCTTGAACGAAGACTTGACCGAGGCGATCGGGCTGGGCCACGATATCGGGCATGCGCCTTTCGGGCACGCTGGCGAGACGGCTCTGACTCGCATCTATCCCGATCACTTTCGCCATAACGAACAGAGTCGCCGAATTGTAGAGCTGCTCGAAAACGACGGGCGTGGGCTAAACCTGACCTACGATGTGCGCGAAGGGATCTATATGCATTCCAAAGCGCGCCGCGATATTATGACGACGGCTTGGGGCACGGCCAGCACCTTGGAAGGCCAGATCATCAAAATCGCCGATAGCATCGCCTACATCAATCACGACATCGACGATGCCATTCGCGCCAACATTTTGCACGAGCAAGACCTGCCCGAGGAGTGTGTGGCGGTTTTGGGCGCGAGCCACAGGGAACGCATCAACACCATGGTCTGCGATCTGATCGACAATAACTGGTGGGTGGTCGAGGGCAGCGGCCAGCCCGATCCGCCTTTGATCAGTATGAGCGCTGAAGTGCTAAAGGCGACCAACGCCCTGCGCGAGTTTATGTTCCAGCGCGTTTATCGCGATGAGCGGGCCAAGGGCGACGAGCGCAAGGTGCAGTTTATGATCGAGACGCTCTATATGTATTTCGTCGATCGCCCCGAACTGATGCCCGCCGATCTGTTGCGCGTCAATGCGCGGCGCAGCGAGCCGATCGAGCGCACCGTGGTCGACTATATCGCGGGTATGACCGACCGTTATGCCCTCAAGGTCTTTAGCGATATCTTTATTCCGCGCACTTGGAGCGCCTAAACGCGCTTTCTAAAAGCCGTACCCTTTGATACCAAATCCGGTTGATTAGGTGCTATTTGGCCTTCGGCAGAGTGTCTCTTCCCGTTTCTGCCTTACAAGAGCGCAAGCCTGCAAACGAGGTATGCCAAGCCGTGCCCTGAGCCTTTCGAAGGCTACGGTGTTTCGATTGAGTGCAGCCAAGCTCCCTTCTCCTGCTTGCGGGAGAAGGGCTGGGGATGAGGGCCAGCTAGCCCATCTGATAGCCGAAGGCGGACGCGCTAAAGGAGGAATGGGAGCTAGGGAACTCTCCGCCAGAGCATAGAAGAGGCTTGCAAAGCGCAAAAAAGAAAACCCTAGCTCCTTAACGGAACTAGGGTTTTGTAAACAGGCTCGTTTTAGCGAATGAAGTTGCGCATCACGCCGCCGACCGTATTGCGGGCGACCGAAACATAGGTCGAGTAGACCGAAGCGCGTCCAAACGCCAGCGGGGCTGCGATGATGATCAGAATGATCGCCGGGATCCACAGAAAGCTCGAAAGGATCTGGGAAGCCCAGGCAAAGACCAAACCGCCTGCGATCAGACAGTTCAGCAGGGCCGTGCTCGAGCGCTGTGCGTAGGTGTTACCGAGCAGTTCGCGCAGATTGGTTACCAGCAGCAGGGCACCCGCTACGAGACTGTAGTGCATCACCAAGCTGGTTTGCACAAAGTTGATCAGCATATAGACGACGATCAGGGCTACGACAGCGAGCGCTGCGTAGACATAGACCGAACGCATACGCATGCCACCGACCGAAATCGTGTTGTTCATGTTCAGGCGCGGGCCTCGGAAACCGCTGTTAGTGCTACTGCTGTACGAGCTTTTGTAGCCGTTGTCGTTATTGCCGTTATACATTCGTTTGCTCCTTGTGACGCCGTTTGCCAATAAAGGCCGCACGCATCGTGCTACTGAGTGATAAGACGTTCACTTCGCAAGAAAGTTGCGGCAATGTTCCACGACTATTCGAAGATGCCTTTGACCCGGAAGAAGCCGTCAACTTTGTCGGGCGCGTTCGACAAAATCTCTTCGCGCGGCAGTGATGGGCGGGCAACATCGGGGCGGAAGACGCTGCTCAGGTCGGTGGCCTGTAAGGTGGGCGGAACATCGCTGACATCGAGCGCCTGCAGACGTTCGACTTCGTGCAAAATATTCGAGAGCTGAACGCGCATCTTCTCTTCTTCTTCGGCGCTCAGAGCCAAGCGAGCCAGTTTTGCGACTTTGCGTACTTCTTCAAGCGAAAGAGCCATTGATCTACCTCGTAACTGATCGGTTATGCATGACTGCGAAAAACTAGGAGCATGATACCACAAGCGGGCTTGATCCGCGAGATAGCATAGGGCCTCGCTTTGTTAAGCGAAGCCCTGTTTTTGCTCTAGCCCTGAGCTGCAAGCGGTTTATACCAAATCCGTTCGATTAGTTCATACCAAATTCGGTTGCTTCATGCTATTTGGCCTTCGGCAGAGTGGAACTTGTTTCTTTCCCCGGTTTTGTTTTCTTACACTCCAAGTGGGTAAGTCTTTAAACGAATTTGGTATCAGCACTCAAGCGGCGAGATTGCTAGCTACCATGCGACTTCTAGCGCGTCCGCCTACGGCTACCAACTGCCCGCCCATCAAAACGAGGGGCTATCTGGCGGTGTACAGAGGCCATCGGTGTATCTAAACACACAACTTTTCCTCGTTAGCTTTGATAGACGCTTGGTAGATAGGTTTTATAGGTCTGGCGGGGCGCAAGGCGTTGCGCTTCCAGAGCGGCTAGTTTGGCTGCCATCTCGGCCTGCTTCTCTGTATTCTTTCCGGCTAGGTTGTTCAGCTCGTTCGGATCGTTGACCAAATCATAGAGTTCGTACTCTTCCTCTTCCTGACCGCTTGGGTCGAAGTAGCGGCTAAACTTCCACTTGCCGTCGACAATGGTGCGGATGTGGTTGGGCTGTGTCACAAAGTTCTGGGGGTTAGGCGAACCCGGGTTTTCATCGTCGAAGGTGAAGAGCACAGCATCTTGCACCTGTTTGTTGGGGTCGCTCAGAAGGGGCGAGAGATCGACACCTCTGAAGTCCCAGGCTTCGGGATTTGGCACCTTGGCGATGTTGGCTAGAGTCGGCATAATATCGATCAGGCTGGCGAGCGCATCGGTGCTCTTGGGTTCTGGGAAGAGGATCGGGTTCGAGATTACCAACGGAATATGGATGGTCTCTTGATAGGCGTTGAAGAGCTTTTGGCGCATGCCACCGTGCGATAGACCCATTTCGCCGTGGTCGGAGGTGCGGATGATGATAGTGCTATCGCGCAGATTGTTCTCTTCCAGCGCGTCGATTACCGTGCCGATATGAGCATCGCTGACTTTTTGCAAGTAGGCGTAGAGGTTGACGTAGTTTTCGCGATCTTTTGATGGCGTAGGTTTCAAAATACCTAAGCCATAATTGAGATAGGCCAGCGCTTGGCGTTGGGCACGGGGTTTGTTATTGAGAATCAGATCTTCATCAAGCGAAGGAATATCTTCGAGTCTGATGCCTTGCTCGTATTTGGTCGGGTCGGCCTTGTAGACCTCATCTTGATCGATGGTGCGCGGGAGTGCTAAGACGTCGTGGGGATTGACGAACGAGACGATTAGGGCGAATGGTTGAGTGGCATCGCGCTGGCTGGCGATAAACTCGGCGGCCTCTTGGGCGAAGCGGCCATCGTGGTTGGCTTCGCCGCCGCCGAAGTTATCGACGGCTGTATCTTCGCCCGCATCGGGCGCGACCCAACCTTTAAAGCCGAAGGCTGCGACATCTGCGCTGGTTAATGCTTGATCGTTTTTGCCCTTGGAAAGGTGCCATTTGCCGCGATAGTGCACGTTGTATCCAGCCGATTCCAAGAGGCGGGCCATATTTTGAATGCTGCTTGAGAGCTGCGTTTCGTTCGGTGAAAGCGAGCCGCCCGTGGTGAGCGTTGCGGTGACGCCATGCTGGGCCGGGTAGAGGCCGGTAAAGAAGGTGCTGCGGCTGGGCGAGCACATACACGAATTGCAGTAAGCCTGTCGGAAGCTCAGCCCGGTTTGCACCAGCCGCTCGCGATTGGGGAGATTCTTGGCCGACCAGCCCTCGGGCCAGTGGCATTCGGCCCGCTCTTGGTCGGTCAAAATAATGACGATGTTGGGTCGCTCGGGGAGTTGGCTGGGCGTTTGGTCTGAAGGCTTGGCGCTTGCACTCGTTTGGCTGAGGCCGATGATATTGGCTGTGGCTGCGCCCAACAGGGCTGCACCCGTGCCTTGAATAAAGGCTCGTCGCGATACTTTAGGCGTCTCCTTACCTGTGTGTGAAGAAGCGTCCGTCAGATTCAGAGATATGGTGTCAGCGTTCTGTCGATCGTGATCTTGCATGCCTGAACAGCTCCTCTAGCGTGAAAAACGTTCTAACCACGAGTTATGATAGCTCGAATACTGCGAGCTGCACAGTGTTAACAATAATCGCTGTCGATGACAAACATCATATGATCGACGTCAATAGAAACTTGTAAGCTTCTATGCTACGATGAGCGCATGGAGAGAGATAGTATTGAACCAGGGATCCTCCCTTTATTACGATTTTTTGCGCTGGCACGCTTGGTTTTGGTCGTGCTGTTAGCCATTAGCTGGTTCGTGAAAAAAGAAGCCAGTTTGCCACTTACCGCTTGGGGCGATCTCGTTTTAACGCTAGGGCTGTTTATTTTTTTGTTTTGGAAGCGAGCGCTAAGCCTGTTGGGGCGCATGTTTTTGCCGCTTGTGATCGGTTTGGCGATTATCAATACTACTCTTATACAGCCGGGCATGTTGGGGAGCTGGACACGCGACATGTATCAACCCCATGCCCAATTTGTGGCTTTGGTGCACTCGTATCCCACGCTGGTGGTATTGGTGGTAGTGGTTGCTTGGCAATATAGTTTACGGCGCTTTTGGTTCTTTTGTTTTATTATCGGGCTGTTTGAAATTATCTTCTATCTTCAGGCTTCGCCAGCTGAACGCGCCGCTTTGCCGCTCTTTGCTACAGCCTTTACGCTTCGTTTGGTCTCGTTACCCATTTTAGGTTATGTTGTGGCCGAGCTGGTGACACGCCAGCGCAAGCAGAGACGCGAGCTAGAGGAAGCCCATCAGCGCTTGATCCACTATACCGTGACCTTAGAGCAGCTTGCGGTCAGCCGTGAGCGCAACCGACTAGCGCGCGAGCTGCACGACACCTTGGCCCATTCGTTGAGCGCGGTGGCGGTGCAGTTGGAAGCGGTTCGCTCGTTGTGGGCGCGCGACCCTGAGAAGGCCCAGAGCTTGCTCGATAGCTCGTTGCTGGCGACCCGCAACGGTTTGAATGAGGCCCGGCGCGCCTTGCAATCGCTGCGGGCATCGCCGCTCGAAGATCTTGGCTTGGTCTTGGCTCTGCGGCGCTTGGCAGAGACTTGCGCCGAACGTGCAGGGCTTCAACTGCATGTGCAGCTTCCAGAGCGCGATTCTGAGTTGCCGCCTGATATTGAACAGTGCATCTATCGGGTGGCCCAAGAGGGCTTAGAGAATGTGATCCGCCACGCCGAAGCGCGCAATCTAAGGCTCTGTTTTGGGGTGACCGATGATCTGGCCCGTTTAACTATTCAGGATGATGGCTGTGGTTTTCAGCTCGATCGGGCTGCTAAACCGCAGCATTTTGGCTTGCAGGGCATGCGCGAACGCAGCCGCTTGGTCGGCGGTGAATTCGAGATCAGCACGCAACCGGGCCAAGGAACAAGACTAGAATTGACTGTAAGGATCGGCCATGCTACGCGTACTTATTTGTGATGATCAAGAAGTGGTCTGTGAAGGGCTGCGTTTTATCCTGAGCACGGTTGAAGAGATCGATGTAGTCGGCATTGCCTCTAACGGGGCCGAGGCTTTGGCGGCTATTCCGAATCTGAAGCCCGATCTGGTCTTGATGGATCTCAAGATGCCGGTGATGAATGGGGTGCAGGCTACGCGCCAGATCCGAGCGCTTTACCCGCAGGTGCGCGTGCTGGTGCTGACCACCTACGATGCCGATGAATGGGTCTTCGATGCGATTCGGGCCGGGGCGAGCGGTTACTTGCTCAAGGATTCGCCCCGCGAAGAGCTGATCGCGGCGATCAAAACGACCATGGAGGGCGGTACGGTGGTCGATCCGCAGGTGGCGGGCAAACTGTTTAGCTACGTTGCCCAGAAGTCGGAGGTTGGCTCGGCTACGAGCGCTCGGCTTGAGCAAGAGCAGGCCCAAGAGAAGCTTGCTGAGCTGAGCGAGCGCGAACGCGAGATTTTGCGTTTGCTGGCTCAGGGATTGCCAAACAACGAGATCGCGCGTACCTTACACCTCTCGGAGGGCACAGTGCGCAACTACCTCAGCACGATCTTCCTCAAACTCGATGTGACCGACCGCACTCAGGCGGCGATTCTGGCTCTGCGGCTTGGCTTAGATCACGCTTGATAGCAGATCTGCTTGATTGCATTGTATTTGGCCTTCGGCAGAGTAGAACTTTACTATTTCTTTCCTTGTTTCTCCTGCTTTATACAAAATCCGTTTGAATCGTTATCTGTTGGCACAGTCTTTCGGCACACAGTTACAACAGCGAGGTTACGGGCGAGCTGTTGGTAGCCGTAGGCGGACGCGCTGAGGACTTTTGTTGGGGAAGAGGCCAAGCCGCCAGAGTCTGGAGGCGCTCAAACGGATTTGGTATGATCAGCTTTATTGGCTGCGGGTGCTGTGTGGATGCAAACCCCCGATTTGTGGTATTGTTGGTTCGTTACAATACGAACGGTTGGAGGGTTGTAGAAAGGCGCTTTCAACCTGCGTTGACAAGCACAACACTGAACGGTATCATACCGAAGGTGTTTTGTAGCCGCTGAGAAAGCCTTAGATATAGCCAACAGCGCCTAGGAGTGTGTCATTGCGAAGCTGGAAGTTCTGGCTGGGCCTCGTGGTCAGCATCGTTTGTTTATACCTCGCTCTGCGTGGCCTTGATCTGGTCCATTTCTGGCAGACCTTACGCAGTGCTAACTACTGGTGGATCATCCCCGGCGTTGCCGTTTATTTTGTCGCTGTCTGGGCGCGTACTTGGCGCTGGCGTTCGATGCTAGCCCATATCAAAGATATCCCTACGTCACGTCTCTTCCCAATCGTTGTGATCGGTTATATGGGCAACAATGTCTACCCGGCGCGTGCTGGAGAGGTTTTGCGCTCGTATGTCTTGCGCCGCAAAGAGGGAGTTTCGATCAGCGCTTCGTTGGCGACGGTTGTGCTCGAGCGGCTTTTCGACGGCTTGGTGATGCTCTTATTTGTGTTTGCTACCCTGCCGTTTGCGCCGCTGCCCGACGCCTATCGAACGATTGTGATCGTGTTTAGTGTGCTCTTTTTGATCGCGCTGGTGGTCTTTTTAGCCTTGGCCGCTCGCCCTGCACGGGCCAAAGCTGTCTATACATGGTTTGTCGATCGTTTTGTGCCTGCTAAACTACGACCAAAGATCCACGATATTTTTGATCGTTTTATCGAGGGTCTGCAGTCCTTGCGCAGCCCGCGCGAGTTGCTTACGATTTTTATTACATCGACTCTGATTTGGCTGACCGAGACGGTCAAGTATTGGTTCGTGATGAAAGCCTTCCCCTTTGAGGTGGATTTCACAGTGCTGATGCTGATGACAGCCGTGGTCAATCTGGCTACAACCATTCCTTCTTCGCCTGGCTATGTGGGCACCTTCGATGCGCCTGGTATCGCTATATTGGGCAGTTTTGGTGTTGAAAAAGCGCTGGCAACTGGTTATACCTTGGTATTGCATGTGGCGCTCTGGCTGCCGATCACTCTGCTTGGCGCGTGGTATATGTGGCGCGAAAGCGTAACATGGCGCGATATCGATCACGCTGTTGAAGAGCGGCGCGATCAGGCCAAGGCGAACAGCGAATCGGAAACTGATGATGTTGCGACAGGAGTCACATCTTGAATATAGGTATTATTGGCGCGGGCATTGCTGGCCTTACGGCAGCCTATGAACTGGCCCATGCTGGCCATAAGGTTACGGTCTATGAAGCGGCTCCGATCGCCGGTGGTTTGGCATCGGGCTTTCGCGGCGAGTCTTCATGGGACTGGCCGCTCGAACGCTTCTACCATCACTTCTTCCAAACCGACAAAGCGCTGCTTTCGCTCGCCAATACGATCGGTTTTGGCGATAAAACCTTCTTCCGCAGCCCGGTGACGGCCCATATGGCGAATGGTCGTCTCAGCCCCTTCGATACGCCGCTCAACATGCTGCTCTTCCCCGATCTGCCGATTATTTCGCGCTTGCGTTTTGGCTTTGCGGGCGCTTACTTGAAGTATGTCACCAACGATTGGCGCAAACTCGAGCAGACCACCGCAGTTGAGTGGGCGCGTCGCTGGATGGGCCAGCAGGCTTACGATGTGATCTGGAAGCCCATGCTCGAGGGCAAGTTTGGCGCTTATGCCTCCGAAGTCAATATGGCGTGGCTTTGGGCGCGCGTCAAAGCTCGTTCGTTTAAGCTGGGCTACTTCGAGGGCGGTTTCCAAGCCTTCGTCGATGCGCTGCTGAACACCATCAAGCGTATGGGCGTCGATGTGCGTTTGGCGACGCCGGTCGAGGCGCTGGAACGCAGCGAGAAGGTCTGGAAGCTGAGCGCGGGTGGCTGCCAGAGCGAGTATGATCGTGTGGTTGTGACGGGCGCGCCGCGTTTGTTGAGCAAGTTAGCGCCTGATCTGCCCAAAGACTATCTGGGCCAACTCTCTGAGCTAAAGTCGCTGGGCGCGGTGGTGCTGGTCTTGGCGCTTAAGCAGAAGCTGACCGACTACTACTGGATTCAGGGCATGCAGAAGCCTGAATACCCCTTCTTGGCTTTGGTCGAGCACACCAATTTTATCGATGCCAAGCACTATGGCGGCGATCACTTGGTCTATTGTGGCGATTATCTGCCCGCCGACCACGAATACTTCCGCATGACCCAAGATCAGCTGATCGAGCGCTTCTTGCCTGCCATCTCGCGCTTTAACCCCAACTTTAAGCCCGATTGGATCAAAGGCGCTTGGCTGCAGCGCGAACCCTACGCCCAGCCGGTTGTGACTCGCAACCATAGCAAGCGCATTCCTCCTCTAGCGACTCCGCTCGAAGGGCTGTATTGGGCCAGTATGAGCCAGGTCTATCCTTGGGATCGCGGCACCAACTTCGCGGTCGAGTTGGGCCAAGATGTGGCTCGCGAGGTCTTGAAGCGACCCGTATAAGTTCGATTTTTGAAGAGCTTCTCGTCGGAACAAGCCGAACGAGAAGCTCTTTTGCTTTTTATTTGGCCTCCGACAGAGTAGAACTTGACTATTCTTTCCACCGCTTTTTGTCGTTTCACGTTGCGAGCATGCAGGCTGTGCGTAGCCTGCAGGTCGCAGCGCAAGCTGCGAGGCGATAGCCCAGTTGGGCGGGCAGGATGCTGGTAGCCGTAGGCGGACGCGGTGAGGGATGAATGGAAGGTCGCGACCTCGCTGCCAAAGCGCTGAGCGCATTGAGAGGATGAGGAAGAGCGCGCTGGGGCATGAAAGCTGCAACGATCGAGTGAAAAATTTCGTATTGTTAGCAGAGAATGGTAACGCATGGCTATAGAGCGTTGAAAGGATAAGGGGAATGTCGTTAGTTTTGTTATGTGGCTTGGTGTTTGGCTTGCTGGCCTTGGTTGGCATTGGCTGGGGTATTTTCCTCTTGCTGGTGCAGTTGGGGGTGATCGTCAAAGAGGCCCAGAAACCTCAGCACGTCGATACCTTCGATTATTCGCTTTCGCAAGGGCGTGAAGTTGATATTCGCCATCAAGACGATAATCCGATCTACATTACGCAAGAGAATCAGGCTAACGAAAAGCCCAAGAACGATTGGGAGCTGTAAAGCGCTTGAGTATGCCGATCTGGTTTTGTTGTAAGCCTGTAAACAGAGAAAGCCAAGCGTGGTAGAATAGGCCACCCCTTACAATTGCGACCCGTTTTGGGGCGATTCCGATTGAGGAAAGGCTTTTTCAATGACGAAACAACGATGTCTCATGATCGGTGTTGGCGGTATGGCCCGCCATTGGATCCATAATGTGTGGCGTACTTTCAGCGACCGTATGGAATTCGCGGGTTTGGTTGATATCAATCAGGCAGCGTTGTATGAGACTGCCGATACGCTCGGTGTCTCGCGCACTCACTGCTTTACCAATATGGCCGAGGCCTTCGAGAAGGTTGACGCCGATTTCTGTTGTATTGTAACGCCTCCTCAGTTCCACGCCGATGCAGTCAAGCTGGCCTGCGCTCGCGGTATGGACATTCTGTCCGAAAAGCCGATTTCCGATACGTGGGAAGGCTGTGTTGAGATCTATCAGGCCGTGCAAAAAGCCGGCGTGAAGATGTTGGTGACTCAGAACTATCGCTATACGCCCCGTATTTTGACCCTCAAGAAGGCGGTTCAGTCGCTGGGCGCGATCAACTATGCGGTTTGTCGTTATGCCGCCGACTATCGCAAGCCCTTGGCATGGGGCGCGGCCTTCCGCCACGAGATGCGCCACTCGCTGATGGTCGAGGCTAGCGTGCACCACTTCGACCAACTGCGCAACCTGACCGGCGGCGACTGTCTGACGCTTTCGGGCTACGAATGGCACCCGGGCCAGATTCGTGGCGACGATGCCAAATATGCGGGCAGCAACTCGTTTAAGGGCGAGACCAACGGTATGTTTGTGATGCAGTTCAACACGGGCAGCGTTGGCAGCTACGAGGGCAACAACCTCGCGACCGGCAAGCAGAATAGCTGGCATAGCGAATACTACCGTATTGAGTGCGAGGGCGGCACGGTCGTGCTCGATGCCGATCACGTGGTACGTATCGAAGAGCGCACCAGCCAGGGCACTCTGAGCGTGCGCGAGGTTCCGACCGAGCGGCCGCAGTACGAAGGCCACTACGCCATGGGCGCCCAGATGCTCGATTGGCTGGAGGGCGGCGAGGCTCCCGCGACCGTGGTCTCCGACAACATCAAGTCGAACGCCATGTTGTTCGCCGCGATCGAAGCTGCCGCGACCAACTCGGTCGTTAATGTTCAGGCGATGGTTGAGGCGGCTACCAAAGCCTAGCTCTGTTTGATCTGCGGGCGGCTTCTCGGCTTGAGGAGCCGCCCCTCGTATTTCTGGGCCCCACGCTTTTTTCTGTTGGCGTCGAGATCTCTAGCTACCATTCAGTCCTCACCGCGTCCGCCTACGGCTACCAACATCGCAAATCCGTCTAAAGACTGCTACGCTTGCTATCTAAGAAAGCGATGCATTCACTGCAGCCCGCCGGGCCCAAACGCTGGAGTTCGATGCTAAACAGCGCCTGCTTTGCGTATTGGCAGAGCGTCATACCAAATCCGGCTGAACAGTTTGAGTTTTGGCCTTTGGCAGAGCGGAACTTGATCTTTCCTCGCTTTTTCCTTTATACGTATTACGAAAGGCATAACTCTTTAAGAGAATTTGCTAGCACACTCGTAGCAGAAGAGTGGCACAAGCGAGGAAGAAGCCTAAAGAATGTGGCATAAGTGGATCTAGCGAGAGGAAGAACGATGCTTACTCCTCCTAGCGACCTTGATCTGGCGGCCTTAGAGGCATTGTTGGCCAGTGACTACGGGCTGACTGTGCGCCAACTGCACTTTCTACCTCTGGGAGCCGATCTGAATACGGCGGTCTATCGGCTCGACGTGCGCGAGGGCGGGCCGTTTTTTCTCAAGCTGCGGCGCGGCGAGCTAGCCAAAGCCAGCGTCGAGCTGCCTTTTGTGCTGGCCCAGCAGGGTTTGCGCCATGTGATCGCACCCATCCCCAACCGCGCGGGCGCTCTGCAGACGCCGCTGGCTCATTTTCACGCTATTCTCTTCCCCTTTGTGGAGGGTCACGACGCTTGGAACTACAGCCTTAGCCGAGAGCAGTGGCGCGATTTCGGGCGCAGTTTGCGCTTTCTGCACCAGTGTGAGCTGCCCGAGGCGCTCTGGCGGGCCATACCACGCGAGCGCTACGACCCGATCTGGCGCGGTGTGTTGCGCCGTTATCTCGATGATGCGACCCTGCTGGGCCGGACCGATCCGGCGGCGCGAGCCTATGCCGAGCTGCTGAATGAACGCTGTGCCGTTTTGAGCGATCTACTCGAGCGCAGCGCAGCGCTTGCGGCTTGGGCCAAGCGACAGAGCTTTGAGCTGCGCCCCTGTCACGCTGATATCCACGCTGGCAATCTGCTGATCGATGGGGAAGAGAAGCTCTATCTGGTCGATTGGGACACCTTGATCGCTGCGCCGATCGAGCGCGATCTGATGTTTATCGGGGCCGGAATCGGTGCGATCTGGAATACGCCGCGCGAGAGCGAGCAGTTTTTCGCGGGCTATGGCGCGGTCGTCATTGTGCCCGAATTGATGCGCTACTATCGCTTCGAGCGAATTGTGGAAGATTTTGCTGTGACCTGCCAAGCCCTGTTCGAAAGCGATCAGGACGGCGAAGATCGCATGCTGATGGTGCAGCAGCTAGCAGAGCAGTTCGGCAGCGGCAGCGTGATCGAGATGGCCTATGCCAGCTAGTGGCCGATAAACCACGAGAGCAGTTGGTTCCACCAGCGCGGCGCGCTGATCGGGATTTCGAAGGTAACCGGGAAGGAGAGCGCGATCCCGCGCACTTCGATGGGAATCTCGTGTCGGCCCACTTCCAGATTGCGGGGCGGCTGGAGCGTAACTAGTTGGCTGATGCGCTCGCCCGCTTCGAGATGGATCACTTCCTCGAGCACCTTGGCCCACGAGCAGTGGCTCACCGTTTTGATCTTAGCGCTGTGGGCACCGATATTTTCGATAGAGATGTAGGTCTGGGCGATCTGTCCGGCGCTCAGTATCTGGCCCTCCCACGAGGCGGGGGTGATGCGCAAACGCGGGAAGACCCAAGGGTCGCGCTCGTGCAGCAGGCTGCTGAGAAAGAGCCGTCGCTGTAGCAGCGATGGCTCACCTGTGAGCTGCATGCTGCGAATGGCGTCGCCAAAGACGCGCAGCCCTTGGCTATCGAGCCAGCGTTCGAGCACGCCGTTGAGCAGCAGTTTGTCGAGCTGAGGTAGCAGATCGGGCTGTTGAATATCGATCTGCTGGAGCGTTTCGACGACCTGCGAGCCGAGCGGCAGACCGACTTTGACCTCACCGCTCCAAGGGATGTCCGTCATGTAAGCGCCGCAGCGCAGAGTCAGCTTGCCGCTGTGTTTGCCCGCTTTGCCCGCTCCGACTACTTCGATCTCGACGCTGGCTCCGGGCAGCAGTGTGCCGTCGAGCTGCTTGTGGGTTTTGCCATCGACGAGAAAGCGCAGTTCGACGCTGCGACTGCTGCTGGCTTCTAGCTCCCAGCGCAGCGGCGTAAGGGCGGTGTTGCGCAGGGTTAGGCGTTTGCTTTTCAGCCAGGTCTTCCAGCGCCGCAGCGGCATATCGCCCATATCTAGCTCGCTAGGCCAGTAGGCGATGTTGGGCGCTCCTTCGGCTGGCGCAAGAATCTCGAGTAGTTTGTTGGCTTTGAGGCGCTTGGTGTTGCGTTTGAGGGCTGCGCGCCATTCGTGCAAGAGCTTGCCGATCTGCAGATCAGGGTGGCTGGCAAACCACTGCTCAAGCGCGCCGCTGGCGATGGCAGCTTCTAACAAAAGGGTGTGGTTACTGACGGCCTTGACCAGATCTTGAACGGTGTCGATCCGAAAGATCGAGGCCAACAGCAGTGGGCGAGCTGGCAAGGGCGCGCCCAAGGCGCTGCGCAGGGTCGCCGCCGTGGGTGGGCGTTTCTCTTGTTCCAATTCGAGCGCCCAGCGTAAAGGTGCCGCATAGCTGCGGGCGTAGTGCACCAGCGCATCGAAATCGAATTGCAGCGGCGCGCTGGTAGGATCGATACCGGTCAAAAGCTCATAGCAGGTAACAGCCAAGCTAAAGAGATCGCTGCGTTCGTCGCCACCCCAAGCGCCGAGCTGTTCGGGCGCAGCATAGCCGGGTGTGCCGTGGCGCGGACGCGCTACTTTGGGCGGCTTTTTGGTCAGGGTTTGGGCCGCTCCGAGGTCGATCAGGCAGAGCTGGCCGTTGGGGCGCAGCACAATATTGCGCGGCTTGATATCGCCACAGATTACGGGCGGCTTTTGAGTATGCAGGTAGGTCAGCAGATCGCAAAGCTGAATGGCCCAGCTCAGCACCAGTTGGGGATCGCAGGGTTTGCCGCGCGCGACTTCGGCCAAGGTGCGGCCTTGCACCAGTTCGCGGGCGATAAAGGCGCTATCTTCGGTTTGACGGACCTGAACCGTGTAGGGCAGCGCTTGATGGCGCAGGCGTTGCAGCAGGCGTCCTTCCCAAGCCAAGGCCGTGATCGCCGCGTTGAGATCCTCGCCTCGCAGATCGCTGCGCACCATTTTAAGCGCCACAATGTTGTTTGTGCGCTTGTCGATCGCGCGATAGACGCAGGCTTGCCCGCCCCAGCCGACCAGCGCTTCGATCTCGTAGCGTTCGTCGATCACACTGCCGGGTGCGGCGCTGCCCGCCGGAGGGCTCATTCTGCTAGTGGATTGTGCTGTGCTCACGGTTGTCCATTTGGCTTAGCTGCTTGAGATAGTCCAAACAGCGCGCGAGCAACTGCTCGCGATCGGCGGCCGTATCAAGGGTGAGTTTGGGGCCGTTGATCGGCTCGAATTCGGCTTTGACGCGTTGATACAAGCTGAAATCGCGATTGGCTGCCAGATGTCGCCCCGCGCTTTGGTCGGCCTCAAGGCGTGCTCGGGCGATCTCATCGCTGCAGGTACACTCGATAATCGCCAGCTTGGCAGTGTGCTGTTGGGCGAACTCGCGCACGGCTTCGATCTGGTAGCTGCGCGAAAAGGTGCGACCATCAAGTATTAACGGGACTGTAATGCCATTCTTGAGCAGAAATTCGGCGCTCTCTAGCATCACGCTTTGGCAAAAGTCGTCTTGCTGGCGGCTGTAGCTGATCTGATTTGGCCCAAACAGCGCCGCGCGGATACGATCTTTGTTTAAGATATGACCTCCGGTGGCCTGCGCTAGCGCTTCAGCGAGCGTGCTTTTGCCTGTGCCCGGCAGCCCTGCAAAGAGCACGATCATGGCAGGTGCGCTCCGTCAAGTGGACTGTGGGGCGAAGCTGGTTGGCGCAGAACGGCGCTGGCCTGTCCGCACGGGTTCAGATCGGTCAAGGGCAGAAGAGCTAGCATATGATCAGAACGCTGCAGGTAGACTGTTGCGCTCTGAGTGTTAGGTAGCAAGTATGTGTGTAGCCATACTGCGATTTCGTTGCTCTGCATAGCTCTGCTCCTCGGTAATAGAGAGCGATACATGGTATTATACGTGTGCAGATTTCTAGCGGCAAATCGAAATCACTTTTCGCGGATAGGAGCGGACAATGCGTCTTGTCACTGTAGCTCTTGAGGAAGCGGTTGGTCATATTTTGCGTCACAACATCAGCGACGATCATGGGCGCAAAGCCTTCGCCAAAGGGCGGCTGATCAAAGCTGATGATTTGCCCCGTTTGCGCGATCTGGGTTATAGCAGTCTTCGGGTTGCGATTTTAGAAGACGGCGATATTCACGAAAACGAAGCGGCTCAGCGTTTGGCCGCTGCTATCAGTGGCCCGGGCGTGGCCTCTACACCCGCCCATGCAGCTCGCTCCAATCTGCAGGCGCTCTATCCTGGGCCACTCGCCATCGATATCGAGCGACTCTACGCCATCAACAACCTCGACGGCTTGACGGTTGCCACCCTGCGCGACCATAGCTGCGTTCAAGAGCGCCAGATCTTAGCCACTATCAAGGTTATTCCCTTTGCAGTGCCCAAGAGCTTGCTCGAAGAGGCCGAAAAGATCGCCAGCAGCGGCCCGCCGATCATTCAAGTACAGCCCTTGACGGTGCTCGAAGTTGGCGTGCTTTTAGTTGCTTCGGCCCGTGCGCGCCAGCGAATCGAAAGCGTGGTCTTCCCTGCTATCGAACAGCGCGTCGCCGCGCTACAAGCCGCCGTGGTTCAGACCCACGTGGTTGCGCCCGACGAACAGGCCATCGCAGACGCCCTCAACGAGCTGCGCCACGCTGGGGTCGGCCTGATCATTGTGGCGGGCGAAACGTCGATTATGGATCAAGACGATGTCACACCCCAAGCTATCCGCTTGGCGGGCGGCAGAATCGAACACTACGGCGCTCCGGTCGAACCGGGCAATCTGCTGCTGCTGGCCTATTTCGATCAGCCCGGGCTCGAACCGCTGCCGATTCTCGGAGCGCCGGGCTGTGTGCGCTCGCGCGATACCAACATCGTTGATCTGTTGTTGCCGCGCTTGCTGGCTGGCGAACTGATCCGACGCGCCGATATCGTCTCCTTGGGGCACGGTGGCTTGCTTTAGGGCAGCGCTACCCGCTTATCGCTCAAGATCCAGTCGCTATAGAACGCTTCAAGATCGCAGCCGCAGGTCTGTTGTGCCACCGCCAAAAAGCCTTCGCCCGTTGCGGTGCCGTAGCGATAGGTGGCGAAATAGTTTTGTAGCACAGTGAAGAAGAGATCGTCGCCCAAGCGATTGCGCAGCGCTTGGAAAAAGAGTGCCGCTTTGTGATAGACCAACACCACATAGTTGCCGCTCATCTCGCTGGGAGGCCGCGCCACCACACCGTCGCGCCCGGCCGTACGCGCCCGTTGTAGCGATTGGCGGAAACCCGCTAGCGACGCTCGAGCCTGATCGTAGTCGCCGATCCCCTCGTAGTAGACGATCTCGGAATAGCTAGTGAGCCCTTCGTCGAGCCATGGATCGGCTTGGGCATCGTTGCCGACCAAGCTATACCACCACTGATGAGCGACTTCGTGGGCGACTGTAGTCTCAAGGCCACGCCCGCTCTGGCGGTAGAGCCGCTGCTCGATTAACACGATGCCCGGATACTCGACCCCTGCGAAGCTGGTGAGCGGGCTTTGAATGATATCGAGCTCGGCCAGCGGATATTTGCCGAAACGTGCGTTGAAGATCCGCAGGGCATCGCTCGCCACCCTCAACGCTTCTGCGCCCGCAGCCTCTTCTCCCTTGTAGTAGAACGAGCGTACCCGAGTGCCCTCTACAATCGCGCTCACATCTTCCAGCCCCTTCAAGGCGGTCAGCAGAAATTCGCGTTGCGGGCCGCTGACAAAACGTTCGTTGTGGCTGCCCTCATCGACGGGGTAGCCTTCAATGCGCGCTCCTGTGCTGACCAGCACCCAATCGTCGGGCGTGCGCACCGTCACATCGTAGAGCGCCGTGTCTGATACCACAAAATCGCCTCGGCTGCTGACCGCGCGGGTATCCCAGCCATCGGCTCCATAACGCGCCAGAATCGGGTAGAAGGTCGCCAGATTCCAGACCCCGTTCTCTTGGTTATAGGCGCCATAGGCGTTGCGGCTGCTGTTTTTAGGGCTGCGTCCGCTGAATTGCATGCTCACCGTGCGAGTTTCGCCAACCTCCATCGCCTCTTGCAAAGGCAGGCGCAGCAGCAGATTGCCGCGTTGGCCTTCCGTCGGCGCTACCTCGCCGTTAATGCGCACATCATCGACGCGTAACAGGCCGCGATAGTCAGCATGGTTGGGGTAGAGGTGGAAGTAGATCTCGTCCCAAGCCATAGCACTGCGATTGGTCACGCTGATCTGCAGAGAGCCTTGGAAGCTGGCATCGCTCGGATTTAACTCGACATACATCGTATAGCGATCCCAGTTTGCCTGCTGATAGAGATCGGAAACATGGTCGATCAGCATAGCGGTCGCTTGCGGATCGTTATTGGGATTATAGCTTGGAGTCTCTGTTGGGGTCGCTACAGCGGTAGCGCTTGCTTCGATGGTGGGGCTAGCGCTTGGCTCTTCACGGGGCGCCTCCTCGCTGCTTGGGCTAGCCTCGGGAAGCGTTTCGCTGGTCGGGTTGGCCTCGGGCGGCGCGATGGGGGACTCTTCGGCTGCGACGACCGCCACTGTCGGCCGTAGATCGGGAATGCTTACAACTGCGGTCGGCCTTGCGCCAAAGAGGCTGGTGCAGGCGACCGAGAAGATCATCATCAGTGATAGAAAAGCCAAACGCATAGCTACAGTCCATTCATTTTTATACATAGGCGTTTCTGCGCTATTATTATAGCTACTGAGACCTAACCCAAACGCGAAACGATGTTGAGCGATGATAACAACAACTGATTTACGCTCTATTCCGCTTTTTGCGGATCTAGATACATCTGCCCTTGATGATATAGCCCGACGCGTGCGTCCCTGTACCTTCCGTCCCGGACGCATGATTATTTTGGAAGGCGAGCAGCCGCCCGGCCTCTTCATCGTCTTGCATGGGAGAGTACGTCTATCGTGTACTGCACCAGATGGACGTGAACAGGTCTTGGATATGATCGGACCTGGCGAGAACTTCGACGCCGTGCCGATTTTCGATGGCCGTCCCAACCCCGCTACAGCCCGTGCTATGAGCACAGTCGAATGCCTGCTGCTTCCTCGTCTCGATTTCCTCGAATTGATCCGCCTTCATCCAGACCTCGCTCTGGCTGCTTTGCGCGAAATGGCCGATCAGTTGCGCGTGTTGGTGAGCTTAGTTGAAGATCTGGCCTTTCGTTCGGTGCGCGAGCGGCTCGCTCGTTATCTGCTGATCGAAGCGGCGGAAGGTGCGGCTGAGTTGACACAGCAAGAGCTGGCTGAACGTGCTGGAACAGTGCGCGAAATCGCTGGGCGGGCCTTGCGTCGCATGGCTGAAGAAAAACTGGTGCGGCTCGAACGCGGCCGAGTGATCGTGCTTGATCCGGCTGGTTTGGCGCGCGTCGTCAACGAATAAACAGGCTTATAGCTATTGTTACCTAAGTTGCCCGATCGCTGCAAGGGCATTTTGTTTTTTGCAGCGGCGAGCTCTTTCCCTTCCATTCGTTGCTTGGCGCGTCCGCCTACGGCTATCAACCTCCCACCCAACAAACGAGGCTGCTAGCTGTGTGCGCCGAAAGCCTCCCCCCAAGCCGATGATTCAAACGGATTTCGAATCACAACAATAATAGTCGAATTCCACTCTGCCGAAGGCCAAATTGAAAGCGATCAATCGAATTTGCTATCACGCAACTTTTCCCGTCTTGCGAGGGGCAGCTTTTTAAGTGGGTATCGCAGCGCTCCCTTCTCCCGCATCTATGCATTACCCAAAAGTCGTGTCGGCAGCAACAGGCGATCGTTCGCATACCATCGCGGGAGTATCCTTGAGAGCACAGAACGCAGAGAGCTTGTATGCGATTTCGCTACGCGAAATCGCATACAACATCACCATTCACCCCCTCTCCCGCACTGCGGGAGAGGGGGCCGGGGGGTGAGGGCAGCTAGCCCATTTTGTAGCCGAAGGCGGACGCGCTAGGGCTCTTTTTTGAGGGTTGGGGACCTTTCCGCCAGTGTTATGGAGCGAGCAATCGTGGTGGAGCTCCACTGCTCGCTGCGATGTGGACGCGCTGGAAGCAAGAAGAAGGTTTAGTTGAGATATATACTAATGAAATTACTTAGTATTTACTAAGTTGGAATTGCTACTTTAGTCGCATACGAGCGTTTCGACTTATGGTATAGTAGTGCGTATCCGAAACGTGTCGGAATCGAGACTATGTAAGGTAAGGAGCTAGAGGCCAATGCCGTACGTTATCACTGAAGCTTGTATTGGAACCAAAGACGCCTCGTGTGTCGCCGTTTGTCCGGTCGACTGCATCTACGAAGGCGAGGATCAATACTATATCAACCCCGATGAGTGCATCGACTGTGGCGCTTGCGAGCCAGAATGCCCAGTCGCGGCTATTTTTGCTGACGATGCCGTGCCCGAGCAGTGGATCTCGTACATCGAGAAGAACAAGAACTTCTTCTAAAAACACGCTCGAGCTGGTCTCAGCTCCCTTTCAAAGACGAAAGGTGGATGATGAATCCCACTTTCGTCTTTTGTGTTTAAGTCGGCTGAAGCCTATCGGCTTACTCTTGGCTCGTTTGTTGCGCGCTGAGAGCATGCTGGTAGGCTTCAATTGTATCGAGATCGTTGATCACCGCGGGGTCATCGCTCTCGTACCAGAGAATGCGCTCGGGGTAGCGCTGCAATACGCTGCGTGCGCCTTGATCGCCGCGCAGAGCGCGTAGCTCGTCGAACAGCGTGTAATCAAAGATCACCGGATTGCCGCGTTGGCCTTGGTAGCGCGGAATCAGGGCGAGCGGCTTACTTTCGTCTTCGCGATGCTTGAGCCAATAGGTGCGCATGCGGTTGATCAGCTTTTTGTTGATAAAGGGCTGATCGCACAGCAGCACCATCACGGCTTCTGGGCGCTTCAGATTGGCTAAACCGGCCAGCAGCGAAGTGGCCTGTCCCTCAGCGAACTGCTCGTTCTCTACGATCGTAAGCTTTAAGCCTTCGAGCGCGGCCTTAACTCGATCAGCCTCTGCACCCACCACCACCACCAACGAAGAGAGATCCGAGGCCAGCGCCTCTTGGGCCACGTGGCGCACCAGTGGCAGCCCGTGCCAGTCAAGCAGTTGTTTGGCTTGGCCCATGCGCGAAGAGCTGCCAGCGGCCAAAAGCAGACCTGGAATACGCGGTAGTGCTTTCATGCTTTTATGCCTTTGCAACAAGAAAATAACAATCGCCCCTTGAGTATACACCTCAAGGGGCGAGATCGTCTCTGTGGATTCAGTTTAGAGTCGGGTTGTTTCGCCGGTCGCCGGGGGCTGCGACTCATCGTCGACCGGAACGTTTTGGCTGCCCGCTTCGCTCGGAGTGCTGTTGGCAGCCTGAGCCGAACGCTCTTCGAGTTTGGTAACCAGCGCCGAGAGGCGTTCGTTCAACTGACCGAGGCCCGAGATCAAGGTCTCTTGAAAGTCTTTAAATGCTTGGCTCTGTTGGGCTTGGCTGACGGCTTGCTGACCGCGATCTGCCAACTCTTGTACCTTGGGATTCTCTTGCAGTTGTTTTAGACCCGCTTGAACCTGCTTGCCGATCTCTTGAAAACCGAGCACAAGGTTCTCTTTGAGGGCCTTGGCCTGCTCGCTCTCGATAACGGTGCGGAAGGTCTGCTCTAACTGCAGGCCCAGTTCGCGTAGCTCATTGGCCAGATCTTTTTGCGACTGCGACGAAGAGGTATTCGAACTGTTCTGCTCTCCCGAAGTATTCTCACTCATGACACAGGCTCCTTCGTCTATTTGCATACCTCAGCACAGCGCCTTGGTATTTTTATTCCTGTGGACTAGACGATGGCGTAAGAGAGATTGTTGCATCAAAACGAGCAAGAATTACACCAACGCTCCTCAGCCTTATTGGCGACGGCGAATGGCGTACCAGCAGGCCACCAGCATAGCAACCAAGCCTCCGAGCAGCGCGGGTTGGTCCCAGCGGCGCTTCAGCAAGCCTTGACGTAGCCGGTAGCTCGAGATCGTTTGTAGAAGCTCTTTCAGATCGTTCCAGCTTACTGGGCGTTCGGCCACGCGAATAGCAGGATCGTAGCTGACCGCAACTTCGTGTACGTGTAGCCCTTGCAGTTCGGCTTTGGCTACGATCTCGATATCGATCAGGCTGCCGCTCGTTTGCAGATCGAGCGAACGCAAGGCGCTGCTTTTAAAGAGCTTGAAGCCGCATTCGGGATCGCGAAGCGAGACCGCGCAGAGCCAAGCTCCCACACGGCGCAACAGTTCGTTGCGCGAAGGGTTGGCAGCTTTGGGTTTAGGCCAACGGTAGCCCAGCACAAGCTCCGACTGTTCGATAAAGGGCAAAGCGCGCGCGATATCGCTGAGGCTGATTTGGCGATTGGCATCGACGACCAAGATCGTGTCGCCACGCGCTGCTGCAAAGGCGTAACGCAGAGCGTTGCCATAGCCCAGCTGGCGCGGCTTTACAACCACAACCGGGTCGTGCTGAACCGCCAATCGAGCGGCGAGCTGCATGGGCTGTTCGTTACTGCTGCTATCAACAATAATAATTTCGAAGTCCTGAACGTGGTGGGGTAGAATGGCAAGAGCCTCTTGAACCAAGAGCGAAAGGCTCATTTCATCATTCTGCGCTGGAATAATCAGCGAGAGTATGATGCTGTTCAACATAAACCTCCCTTAGGTAGTACTGTTGTAGTATAACACTCTTCGTTGGCTCTGAGAATAGTTAATAGCCACGTCAAAATCTCCTCAAATCGCGCTTTAGAGCATCAGAATAGGCAGCTTTTCTTGCTGAGCGGAACGCTTTTTTGCTGCCTTCAAAGATCGGGTTGACAGCCAACTGGAAGCAAACTACAATCAAACTACTTATGGAGGAAACATACAGTGTCACCAACAACTGCACCACGCTATGACCGTATTGTGCCGCTGATAGTGATCGTTTTGTTGGGCCTTGCGGTTATCTTTTTGATCGATACAAACCCATATATTCTGCGTGCTCGTTTGGGTGGCGACCTGCCAACCATTACCCTGTCGTGGATTTTGATCGCTTCGTTGGTCGTGATTGTGAGCGTTGGCGCTGACCTTCTGGCGCGCGCCCACCCTCAGATGCAAATGCGCACACTGCCCACGATCAACCTAGGTTTCGCCTCGTTCGAGATCGCGCCCAACTTTTGGGTGCTGCCTTCGTTCAGCGTTATCAGCTCGTTCGCTTTCTTCCGCCTCTTTAGCGGTACCTTACAAGGCGGCGCCTTCGCGATCGCTTTAGTAGCCGCTGGCGGCCTGCTTTTTACGATTCTGATCGCCCAGCACTATGCGCTCGATCGTAACCAGACCCTCAGCCAACAAGCCCGTTTGGTCTTGCAGATCATCGCCTATCTCTTAGTCTTCGGCTGTTTTAGTGCGATCTACAACGCCCGTTTTCGTACCCTCTACTCGGCTTCGCTGATCGGCTCGGTCAGCGCCTTGATCGCCTATGCGCTGTTGTCGTGGACTCGTATACGCAATCCGGCCCTGCTGAGCTTGCTAGTTGGTGTGATGCTGGGCGAAGTCACTTGGGCGCTCAACTATTGGGCCTCGCCCTTTCTGTTGGGTGGCGCGCTTATGCTGGTGATCTTTTATGTTGCAACAAGCCTCTTGCAGCACAAAGCTGAAGGCCCGCTTGAGCGCCGACTACTGATCGAATACGGTTTTCTGGGGAGTATCTTATTAGCGGTTGTCGTCTGGGCAACCTTCCGCAACTAGGACGTAGGCTCCACCTACGTCCTTCTTTTTGCACTTTTTTTGCTTGCCATCATTGTGCTACAATGCCTAGTGAAGATGACAAAAAAGAAATCTTTGTCAAATTGCTCCGAATTTTGAAAGAGTTTTTTCGCCAAGGTGGACTAACTGATGCGTAAATTGTCCATTGTGCCGAATCTAATAATCGCCTCCTGAAGCGCTAAAATGCCTCTGCTTTTTCCTCGATTATACCAATGGTACTAGGAAGTACATCCCCCTAACTACCCACAGAATGGCACACAGTACTAGTAGTAAATAGTTCTTGAACCTCGCACTAGCGTGTGCTATGATGCAATCACTTTGCATAATGTGATTGGCGACCTCGAAACTAGAAAGACGGTGAGATGCTGAATACAACGCTCAACTCGCCTCCCACGCAGACTCGCGATAAGCTGTACCTCACCCTCGATCGCACGAACAAATCAGCACCCTTTGACTCCCCCTCCCTTAAAGAAGCGCCGTATTCAAATCATAACGACGACTCGTACCCCATCACAGACGATATGGTCTATAGCGATATCGGCTTGATGGACGAGACTGACGATTCTGATTTTGAATTGCTTCCTCATGGAATCGAGTCCGATGACCCTGTTCGTATGTATTTGCGGGAGATCGGCCGCGTCAGCCTGTTGACCCATGCTGAAGAGATGCAGCTGGCCCAGCAAGTGGAACAGGGTGATTTATGTGCTGAGCGTTTGCGATCGGGCGACTATTCAGATGAGGAGCTTTGTGAGCTTCAGCGTTTAGCTGCGGAAGGCGATGCCGCACGACAACGGCTGATTCAAGCTAACCTCCGTTTGGTTGTAAGCATTGCGAAAAAGTATCTTGGGCGCGGTTTATCTTTCCTTGATCTTATTCAAGAAGGTAATATCGGTTTAATGCGCGCCACAGAAAAATTCGATTATCGTAAAGGCTTTAAGTTTTCGACCTATGCAACTTGGTGGGTGCGCCAGGCCATTATTCGCAGTATTTCAGATCATGGTCGCACCATTCGCCTGCCCGTTCATGTTGGCGAAACGATCAATCGTGTACGCCGAACCGCTCATCAGCTCCAGCAAGTGATGGGGCGCGATGCTACCCCCGACGAGATCGGCGCGGCGCTGGGTATCAGCAGCGACAAAGTGCGACGTGTTATCGATGCTGCTCGCCAAACGGTATCGCTTGAGATGCCGGTTGGGAACGACGGCGATGCGGTATTGGGCGATTTTATTGAAGACAATACCAGTACGGCTCCCATCGATTGTGCTAACCAGCAGATCATTCGCGAACAGATCGATCTTGTGCTGCAGAAGTTGCCGGAACGCGAGCGTAAAATCATTCAGTTGCGTTATGGCCTCGATGATGGACGCTATCGCACATTGGAAGAAGTTGGACGCGAATTCGGTATTACACGCGAACGCATTCGTCAGATCGAAGCGAAGGTGTTGCGTAAATTGCGTCATCCTCACTTTGGCAGTAACTTGCGCGGCTATTTGGAATAAAACAGCTATGATGATTGCAATAAACATGGCTCGAACCGTTCGGTTCGAGCCATGTTTTATTTCCCGAAGAAATGTTATATCAAATCCACTAGCTTGCTTGCTGTTTGGCCTTCGGCAGAGCGGAACGTGACCATTGTTGTTGTGTGAGATTTCGCGCGGTAGCGCGAAATCTCACACAACCTTTTTCTTGGCTTTTCGTTTTTCTGAGCTAAGAGAATGCACGTTTGTAAACGGATTTGGTATTAGTCGTTGAGCTTCTGACGAGCTTTGCCCTTGGCTTCGTCAATTTTGCCTTCGGCCTCCAACTGTTCGTTATCGATCAGGTCACCGACTGCACCCTTAACTTTGCCGCCGATCTCTTCTAGTTTGCCCTTCCCACGCTCTGCGGCTTTGGCTCCTTCAACACGGGCCTTTCCAACGACCTGCTCGGCGCGACCTTTGTTCGCGAGCTCTTCGTTGTTGATCAGTTCGCCGACACCCTCTTTGATTTTCCCCTTCAGGTTCTGAGCAGTGCCCTTGATTTTCTCGCCGTCGTTGTTTGGCATAGGAAGACTCCTTTGTTCCATGCTTGACGATTATGGTGCAAACCATACGCGCTTGGCGCGTAGTTTTATATGTGGCAATAAATATGCCAAAAGCATGAATGCTGAGTGAAGGCTAGGCACTACGCCCTTCACCTTTTGTATATCTGTTGAGCGCCAGCCAACGAGCGGGTGAATGTGGGCCCGAGTGAGATTGACAATTCCATAGCGCTAAAAGAGCTAGTGAAAAAAGCTATCATAGCCATAGATCGTTACTATTCGATATATGGTTTAATACTAAACTCTCATGTATTCCTCCATCAAATGTCTAATATCTTTCTAATCTTGACGTGCTATAATTGTGACAAATAGCACAATTATAGTTGGTCGAGCAGAACCTAGGCGATAGATGCGAGTTTTGCCCGACTGCTAGGAAATAGCTATGCAATCACAGAATGCAGAGCAGGTTAAACGGCCTCGTGTGGTGATTGTTGGTGGTGGTTTCGGCGGTTTGGCAGCGGCTCAGTCCTTGGGTAAGGTTCCGGTCGATGTGACTTTGATCGATCGAACCAATCACTCGGTCTTCTTCCCGCTGCTCTATCAAGTGGCAACGGGCGGACTCTCTGCCGATGAGATCGCTTCGCCGATCCGCTCCTTGTTGCGCAAGCAGCGCAATACCAAGGTCTTAATGACCGAGGTGACGGGCGTCGATCGCGAACAGCAGTTGGTCATCACCAAAGATGGGCAGATCGCCTACGACTACTTAATTATGGCGACTGGCGTGCGCTACAGCTACTTCGGGCATCCCGAGTGGGAGCAGTATGCCCCCAGTATGAAGTCGATTCCCGATGCGGCAGCGATACGACGGCGTACCTTGAACGCCTTCGAGCGCGCCGAGCTGAGCAACGATCCCGACGAGATCGCATCGCTTTTGACCTTTGTTTTGGTGGGCGGCGGCCCGACCGGCGTCGAGATGGCGGGTGCGCTGGCCGAGCTGGCCCGCACTGGCTTGGCCGACGAGTTTCGCTCGATCGACCCGCGCTCGGCGCGTATCATTTTGCTGGAAGGCGGAGCAAGGCTGCTCAAGAACCTGCCCCCATCCTTGAGCGAGAAAGCCAAGCAGGCCCTCGAACGGCTTGGGGTTGAGGTGCGCCTGAACGCGCGCGTCACCAATATCGACGAGACGGGCGTGATGATCGGCGACGAACTGCATATTGCGAGCAAAAATGTGATCTGGACGGCGGGCGTAGAGGCCACCCCGGTTGGCGAGTGGCTGGGCGTAGAGGTCGATCGCATCGGACGAGTCAAGGTTGGTCCCGATCTCAGCCTGCCCGGCGCCGACAACATCTTTGTGATCGGCGATGCGGCTTCTTTTGAACAAGACGGCGCTCTGCTGCCCGGTGTGGCTCAAGTCGCGCTGCAAGGCGGCAAATACGTCGCCTCGGTCATCAAGCGGCGTGTGCAGGGCCTGCCAGCAGGCCCGGGCTTTCGCTACAAGAACCTAGGCGACATGGCGACGGTCGGGCGCTCGTTCGCGGTGGCCGACTTCGGTTGGCTGCGCACCAGTGGCTTCTTCACTTGGCTGTTCTGGTTGGCCTTACACGTCTACTATCTGGCTGGTCTGCGCAACCGCATGCAGGTGATGTTGCAGTGGACCTGGGCCTACTTCACCTACCAGCGCAATGTGCGGGTTTTGAACCCCGAACTGCTCTCATCGCAGCCCGCCCGCGCCCAATTGGAACCAGCCAAGCTCACGGTTGAACATCGTCACTAGCAAGCTTCACTCTCCTAGCCCTCGTATCGCACAGCTACGAGGGCTTTTTATTGCCATACAAGCCTGCCCCAACGAGGCTGCTGCCCAAGCTCACATCAAATCCGTTTAAAAACTTGCGTTTTTGGAAGGCAGGAAAACAAAACCGGGGAATGAAAAAAGAGTAAAGTTTCACTCTGCCGAAGGCCACATAGAACGTAATCAACCGGATTTGGTATCACTCGTAGTTTTGGATTGGCGGAGAGGTCTCTAGCCTCAAAACGCTCCTCACCGCGTCCGCCTACGGCTACCAACAGGGCTAGCTTGCCCTCATCCCCGGCCCTTCTCCCGCATTGCGGGAGAAGGGAGCCAGTGCGCGTTAGGCCCAGAGCATCGTCCAAGAGCCTCAATAGTACGAAATCTTCCTAACAAAGAGCAACAAAAGAGAGCTGATAAGGCTTAGCTCAGCTTTGTGGTTTGCAGAAGGGATTTTTTTGTGTCATACTGCCAATACTGGCTTGGTTTTAAGAGGTCTCTGCTTCGTTTATGAGCGTCATTTTGTTACGCCCAAGCCCAGAATGCTGATTGGTCTTCCTGTAGAAAGAGGTTTCGATGACGAAAGTTTCTGATCTTACAGCCCGATTCGCCCCCTTCGCAGAGCGTATGCAGCGCGAACAGATGCCAGAGATTGTGATCGAAAATTTTAAGCACTACTACGCTATTTTGGCGACGGGTAGCACAGGCATGATCCCCGAAGAGAGCATCGAGCCAGTTCAAGAAGTGGCGAAGTATGCGAGTTTGGCGAGCTATCGCGAGGCGGGTTTAGCGGCCCTGCCCAAAGCGGTCATGCTGAAGCTAAACGGCGGCTTAGGCACCGGAATGGGTTTAGAAAAAGCGAAATCCTTATTGGTGGTGCGCGATAAACTGAGCTTCCTCGATATTATTATCCGCCAGAATTTGTTTTTGCGAAAAGAGTATAACTGTTTTATTCCTTTGGTATTGATGAATAGCTTTTCGACCGACGCCGATACAAAGGAGGTTTTGGGACGTTACCCCGAGCTAGAAGGTAAGATCGCCAGCACCTTTCTACAGAACAAAGTACCCAAGGTTTTGGTCGACAGCCTAGAGCCAGCCGAGTGGCCCGCTTCGCCCGATCTGGAGTGGTGTCCGCCCGGTCACGGTGAGCTTTATCTTTCGTTGGTGACGACTGGCCTGCTCGACAAGCTCTTGGCAGAGGGCTACGAATACCTGTTTGTTTCCAATGCCGATAACTTGGGCGCGACGCTTGACCCGACGATTTTGGGCTATATGGCCAGCAACGAAACACCTTTCTTGATGGAGGTGACCGCCCGCACCGAGGCCGACAAGAAGGGTGGGCATATCGCCCGGCGCCGCTCTGATGGGCAGTTATTGCTGCGCGAGATCGCCCAATGCCCCGAAGAGGATCTGGATGATTTTCAAGATGTGGGTCGCCATGGCTACTTCAATACCAACAATATTTGGATACGCTTGTCGAAGCTGAAGCAGGTATTGCAGCAACACAACAACATGCTGAAGCTGCCGATGATCCGCAATAGCAAGTCGCTCGATCCGCGAGACAGCAGCTCGCCTGCGGTCTATCAGCTCGAGACCGCGATGGGCGCTGCCCTCGAGGTCTTCCCAGGCGCCGAGGTCTTGCAGGTGGAGCGTTCGCGCTTTATGCCGGTCAAAACCTGCCAAGATCTGCTGGTCGTGCGCTCAGATATCTACCAGCTCGATGAGCACTTCCACCTGACAATCGCGCCCGAGCGCACACTGGGCACGCCCGTGGTCGAGCTCGATGGGCGCTACTTCAAGCTGATCGATGACTTTGAGCAGCGCATTCCCGAGCCGCCCTCGTTGATCGACTGCGCTCAGCTCAAGGTTACGGGCGATGTGCTCTTTGAGCCGGGTTTGGTGTTGCGAGGCTCGGTTGCGATCTCTAACAGCTCGAACGAGCAGCGCAGTCTGCGTGCCACTGAGCCGATCGTCGATCAGACCATTGAACTCTAGGCACTGATTCGGCGCGAGGCAAAGCGCAGCTCGCTGCTGGCGAAGCGTGTGCGATGATGCGCTTTGGGCCATAGCGAAGGCAGCGCGGCGAGCTATTTAGCTGTGTCGGGCGACGGGCGAGATGTTGGTAGCCGTAGGCGGACGCGCCAATGCCCTCTTTGGGGTGGGCGACCTTTCCGCCAGAGTTTGGTGGAACTTGCGCTAAGCAAACAAGTTGTAAACGATAAAAGCCGTACCGTTTTGAGCGGTACGGCTTTTTAGTTGCCAGAAAGAGAATGTCGGAAGCAAAGTGGAATGAAAATAGCTTTATTGATTAACACTCTGTTCAAGTTCTCGATTGTTGTTTTCGTTTTCCGACTGAACGTTGTACTCGAATCCAGATCGTTCGGCGACCATACTCAAGGTTTTTTGGGTCGAGCGATGGGGCTTGTGAAAACCCGTCTCCCATTCGCTGATGGTTTGTTGGCGAACCTCGAGTTCCTCTGCCATTTGGCGCTGGGTCATTCCAAGATGGTCGCGCAAGGCCCGAATGGCGTGCGAGTCCCAAGAATAGCGTTTTTTGGGCTTCTGCATAGGCAATAGCTGTTTACTACGTGCCATTTTTCACCTCATGCAAAATAACAGTTTTCCGTTGACGCTTTTTCTAACCAGATAGATGATCCTGATTTTGGCTGGGACAAGTTGGAATGGCCTAGGAGGAGGTCTGCGATTGAGTCAGGAGTTCGATAAGTTGTTGGGCTGCTAAGGAAAGGACATGACCTCGCTGGTAGGCATAGGAGTAGATGCGTTTGTCGTTGCCTTCGGCGAGATTGAGCTGCCAGAGCTGCCCGGCGGCGACTTCACGCCGTACGGCGATACCTTGGATCAAAGCGATGCCAAGACCGGCTTCGACGCTGCGTTTGATGGCTTCGGTTTCGCCAAGAATAATAACGTTGTCTCCGGTAAGCGTATCGCTGCCTAGCAGTTGTTCGACCGAAGTGTGCAAGGCTGAGCCGGGCTCGCGGGTGAGCAGCGTACGGTTGCGTATCTCGTTAAGGGATACTCGGCTGCGATGTCGCCAAGGATCGTCGGGCGAGACGATCACGACGAGACGGTCGTACATAAATGGCGTGATCTCGGTCTGCCAGTGGGCCGAGGGAGAGCCGACTAAGGCGAGTTCGACTTGCCCCTCAGCCACCGCTTCGAGCAGGTCGGCGCTGTTGCCCGTTGTGATACGTATCAGCACCTCGGGGTGGAGCTGGCGATAGACCTGCAAGACCTCTGGCAAAAGATAGACCGCCAACACATTGCCGACCCCTAGCCGTAGGGTGCGCTCTGCTAGTCCGGCGGCGTCGCGTGCGGCTCGCGCACCTTCGGCAGAGAGCGCCAACATCCGCCGTGCGAATGGTAAGAGTGCAGCTCCTGCTGCGGTTAATTGAACCCGTCGGGGTTGGCGTTCGAGCAAGTTGACGCCGATTTGCGCTTCGAGCGCCGCCAACTGTTGCGAAACGGTGGGTTGGGTTAATAACAGTTGTTCGGCGGCGCGCGTGAAGCTCCCACTTGTTGCGATCGCCACAAAGATACGTAATTTTGTTAGGTCTAAGAGTGACTGATTGCTCAAGATCGTCTTTCGCGTAAGCGTGCTTCCATATCGTTGAGATTGGTGCGCACCACTTGCGTATTTGGGTGATCGTTCCCCAAGGTCTGACTACAGATTTGGTAAGCGCGTTCGTACATATGGTGCGCTGCGATCAGATCGTCGTTTAGTTCCATCAAGTGTCCGATATTGTTCAGCGTGCTGGCTGTATCGGGATGCAGCGGCCCGAGCACTTTTTCGCGAATCGCGAGCGCCCGTTCGTAATATTCGTGGGCTTTTTCGAATTCGTCTTGCAAATGCAGCAAGTAGCCGAGCGTATGCAGGCTCTTGGCCGTTTCGGGATGCTGTGGGCCTAAGGTTCGTTCGCGAATAGCTAAGGCGCGTTCGTAGTAGTGGCGAGCGCTCCAAGTGTCGTTCTGTTGTTCGCAGAGTAAGCCTAGTGCGTGCAAGCTGCGTGCCGTGGCTGGGTGATCTTGACCCAACACCAGTTCGCAGACTTCGAGCGCTCGCTCATAGAGATTGCGCGCCTGGCTGTAGTCGCCTTGTTCTTGGAAGATATGGCCGAGCGTGAGCATGCTGCTGGCCGTATCGGGGTGCTCGGTGCCATAGATCCGCTCGTTGATGGCGAGTTCGCGCTCGTAGTAGCTGCGCGCTTCATCGAGTTGGCCTTGGCCTTCATAGAGCGAACCGATGCGGTGCAAGGCCCGCGCTGTGGGCGGCGAATTCGGCCCCGAGCTTTGCTCGTTGATGGCGAGCGCTCGTTTGAAATAGGCCAGTGCACCCTCGAAATCCTGTTGATCTTGAAGCAGCCGCCCCAAGTTCGAGAGAATGCGAGCCGCTGCCGGATGGCTGTCGCCCAGAACCGAGGTACAGATCTCGAGCGCCCGTTCGTAGGCCGGTCTAGCTCGTTGCAGGTCGTCGAGATTTTGCAACAAGTAGCCGAAGTTGAGCAAGAGCGTGGCTGCTTGATCGTCGGTACGATTGCCGAGCCCATTGCAGATATGGGCCATATGCGGCACGAGCGGCAGGCCGTCCCAAGGCTCTTGTTGCGAATGGCGCGAGGTTGCGCTGGCGATCAGACCGCGTTCGACCGCTGCAATATCTTCGTTCGAGGCGGGCAGAATGCCTCGCGTTAAGTGGGCGACCGCGCTGTGCATGCGCACAAACTCTCCATGCGCACTGAGCAAACCGAGCTGTTGCAGTAGTCGGAGCGCTTTGGTGGTGTTATCCCAGGCGGCGCCCGACTCGGGTGTGACCTCGACCAAACGCGGCAGCAGGTAGCCCGGCAGCGGGGCTGCCCCACACAGGGCGATACGGCGCAGCAAATCGAGTGCGACCGAGCCGACCTCGCCTTGAGCGCGGATCACGTCGATGGTAACGAGGTAGGCGCCGCTGACCTTGCGCTCTTCGTTGCTGGGCGCTTTGACGCGCAGATCGTTGAGCGCGACTTTGTAGGTGCGCATCAATTGGGCCATGCGCCCTAAATAGGAGGAGAGCGGCACATGTTGGGCATGGTTGCCGAGCACTGCGCCAGCTAACATCAGCGGCAGCGGCAGGTCGTCGAATTCGTCGCAGATCGCGTTGGCGACCTGCGCTTGGGCACGATCAGAGAGCAACACAGCCACAGTGGTATTGGTTGCGCGAGCACGTCGATCGAGCAAAAGCTGCAGGCTGGCGGCGCGTGGCAGCGAACCGAGCGACAGGGTTTGGTGCGGCTCGGGCCACGAGAGCGCGGTACCCAGCACACGACAGCCTCCGCTGGCCGGCGCCCAACGCGCCAAGAGCGATGCGTCGCTGAGATCTTCTAAAATCAACAAGCGGGGGATCGGCTGTTGCCAAGCGTTATAGACCGCTTCGATTTGGGCCGTCAGCGATTGCGAGGCCCAGCCGGGCAAGTTCAAACCGCCAGGGCCGCCACAACTTGCGATCTGAAGCGGAATCTCGTCGGGCTGACTCATATTGATCCAGAAGATTCCGCCCGGGAAGGCGTGGCGTTGCTGGTTAACGAAAGCAGTCACAAGGGCGCTTTTGCCGATTCCGCTTGCGCCAGTCAACAAAACCGGCGGTGGCGCGGCTGACATTGTGGGAGCAAGCTGTGCGGTAAGCAGTTGCAATTCGTATTCGCGCCCCACCAAGGCTTGATCGTAGGTATAGGGTGGCTGACAGGCGAGCAAAGTTCTTGGAGCAGGTGGGAGATGGAAAACAGCGTGATAGGTATTGGTGCCAGAATCGTTTTCGCTGCCGCCAGCACCACCTGAAGAGGCCGAAGTACGTCGCACGACATCACCGATCGTGATGGTAGCGATGCGTAGGTCGGCGTCTTTTCCAAACATAATGCCAAGAGCACTGCCAGGGATCTGGAGTGTTACAGCACGGGCACCCAAACGATGCACTGCTTCCAAGAGCGGCCCATCATTGGCGAGGCGCTCTTGCGCGACCGTCGGGTCGATAAAACCCGCTCGGAGAGTCGCAAGCAATTGCGCCAATGGTTGAGCTCGTTCTGGTGGAAGATAAACAGACAGTTGTGAAGCGAGCAGAGAGGTCTGTTGCGCCAACATTTCAGCCATTGCGGAACCCCGCCAGTCAAAGGAAATTCTGATACTCCTGCTGATTGTAGCATAGCCCTTATACGATTGTCATGCATGCGGGCCGACTTTTTTCAAACAGGCTTTGCGAGGCGGATATTTGCCGAGTGGAAGCCTTTTTTGCTTTTGATACCGAATCAGCTTACAGACGTGTAGACTCACAAGTCGAACACATGAAAAACGCAGAGAAAAAGAGCCTCCTTCCGCCCTAGCGAAGGCCAAAAAGAAATAAGGCGATCGGATTGGCTATGAGTGTGTGTAAGTCTCATTATTTTGTTCTAAAAAAGCCTAAAATGGCATATACAGAGTCAGTTAAGCTTTCTATAATAGTAGGGTGACCTTGGAGGCGGGCACGATTGAGGTCTCCTCCAAGGAGCTTTTGATACCAAATCTGTTTGATCACTTCAGCACTTTGGCGGCTTGTTCACTTCCTCAAGGAGGGTCGTTAGCGCGTCCGCCTACGGCTACTAACGGCTCGCCCGAAAGCACGGTGTTGTAGCTGTGTGCCGAGACCGCCCCCACATACCACGATTCAAGCGGATTCCGTAGGAACGCTGAGCATTGCATGGAAACAGCCACGAGCATGCGCAAACTCGCTTCTAGCACGTTGCGGTGCAACGAAATGTAGAGGACGCTAGATGACGATGGAGTCGTGGCAAGCGCATTTCGTTCTGCCAAGGGGGCAGCGATCGCTTATCTGTAAAATGCTCCGAAATTGCCCTTGACAAATCGATTTATTGTAACTACAATGGTTACATTATGGCAGCCAACACACAATTAGCAGTGGCGACCCATATCTTGACAATCTTGGCGCTTGGGCAAGGAGACGAGTCGCCTAAGAACGTCCGTCTCTGTAGCGAAGCGATCGCCCACAGTATCGACACCAACCCAGTGGTTGTGCGTCGGCTTGTGGCGAAGCTGGTCAAGGTTGGATTAGTAGAAAGCCAAGCGGGCAAAGGTGGCGGTTTATCGCTGGCCTGCAAACCGGACCAAATTTCGTTGTTGCGGGTTTATGAAGCGCTTGGTGACGAAATGGCCTCGCCCTTTAAGCCGCATACACCCAACCAAAACTGTCCTACGGGTGTCAGTATGGTGCGAGTGTTGCACGGGGTTTTTGCAGAGGTCGAAGACGGTGTTCGCAAAACATTAGAGTCATTGACGATCGCTGATATGGCGCAGGCTGTTCAGCGCGCGAAATGTCTTGAAGCTGCAGCGGGTGCTGCAGAACAAGCATAACGGCACACTATGTGCTATGTACAGAGTGTCTTTACCACATAGCTATGTTTAAGGAGTAAAGAAGTATGGCTTGGCAGATCGATAATGCTCACTCGGATATTCAGTTCTCGGTTCGACACATGATGATCTCGAACGTGCGCGGCCACTTTGGCAGCTTCAGCGGCACGATTGAGGGCGATGCTAGCAACCCCAGCGCCGCAAGCGCCTATGTCGAGATCGACGTGGCGAGCATTGATACCAAGAATGAGCAGCGCGATGCCCACCTCCGATCGCCTGACTTCTTCGATGTTGAGAATCATCCCAAGATTATTTTCAAGAGCACCAAGCTGGAGCTGACCAGCGAGAACGAAGGCAAGCTGTATGGCGACTTGACCATCAAGGGCATTACCAAGCCGGTCGTGCTGGATGTCGAGTACGCTGGTATGTCGAAGAGCCCCTTCGGCACCACAAACGCTGGTTTTAGCGCAACCACCAAGATCAATCGCAAGGATTGGGACTTGAACTGGAACGTTGCTCTTGAGACCGGCGGTTGGCTGGTTGGCGACGAGATCAAGATCAACATCGATCTTGAGCTGGTCCAGCAAGCCTAATTCAAGCTTTCTTAAAAGCTAACGAAGAGGCGCTTTGTACACTCGTTGTACAGAGCGCCTTTTTCTATTGTATGGTATGGTATAGCGCGTAACTTTGAACAGCCTGCGAGCTGGCTTAAAGTGAATCGGCTTTTGTGAGTAGCCTGCCAAACGCTCTTCTCCGTGCGGTCGTGTCCTTTAGCAGTGGAGCTTATGTCTGAAAGATTTCGCAATACGATGCGGAATCTTTTTTAAGCTTGCTTATGAACAGGCTGATGCAGCTTGAGTAGATCAGGAGAGCGCTTTTTGGCGGCTACGCTTGATAGAATAAGGAAGTTCATGAAACGAGTGCTTGTGACGGGTGGTAGCGGCAAAGCTGGGCGCGCCACGATTAAGGATCTGCTGGAACACGGCTATAGCGTCGTAAGCGTCGATCAACATCGGCCCGCCGAAGAGCTTTGCCCCTTTACAACGGTCGATCTGACCGATTTCGGTCAGACGCTCGAAGCGCTTTCGGGGATCGATGATCGCTATAGTGGCATCGATGCGGTTGTGCATCTGGCAGCTATTCCGGCTCCTGGGCTGTATCCCAACGCCTACACCTTCGAAAACAATATCGTCAGTACCTACAACGTCTTTGAAGCGGCGCGCCGTTTGGGAATCAAGAATGTGGTTTGGGCTTCGAGCGAGACGGTGCTCGGTCTGCCCTTCGATTCGCCTCCGCCCTATGCCCCGCTTGATGAAGAGTATACCGGACGGCCCGAGACGGCCTATTCGCTCTCGAAGTTTCTGAGCGAAGAGATGGCCAAGCAGTTCTGCCGTTGGGACCCAGAGCTCAAGATGGCCGGCCTGCGCTTCTCGAATATTATGGAGCCGCACGACTACGAGCGTTTCACCTCCTTCCAAGCGGATGTCAAGCTGCGCAAGTGGAACCTGTGGGGCTATATCGATGTGCGCGATGCGGCCCAAGCGGTGCGCAAAGCGCTCGAAGCCGATTTCAAAGGTGCCGAGATCTTTATCATCGCTAGCGACGACACTGTGATGGAGCGCCCGAATGCCGAGCTGATGGCCGAGATCTATCCGGGTGTTAGCCTCAAGGAAGGTGTCGCTCCCAACCAGACTCTGCTTTCTAACGCTAAAGCCAAACGAATGCTCGGTTTTGCACCGCAATATTCGTGGAAGAAGCCCAACTAGCCGCCTGCTTGGGCGATCTAGATCATACGAAATCTGGCTGATTACCTTGTGTTTTAGCCTTCGGCAGAGTGGAACTTGACTGTTTTTGGTTGTATAAGATTTCGCACTGTCGCGCGAAATCTTATACAACTCCTTCGCCTTTTTTCGTTTTCACGTAGTGCAAAAGAGACAAGTCTTTAGGCGGATCTAGATCAGAAGGAGTGAGCTATGGAATATGTTCGCCTTGGCAAAACGGGTTTAGAGGTTTCACGGATCTGCTTGGGCTGTATGACCTATGGCGAGCCCGAGCGGGGCAGCCATATCTGGACCATGCCCGAAGCTGACAGCCGTCCGTTCATTAAAAAAGCGCTTGAATTGGGGATCAACTTCTTCGATACCTCGAACAGCTATTCAGATGGCACCAGCGAAGAGATTTTGGGGCGCGCCATTCGCGATTTCGCCAAACGCGATGATGTTGTGATCGCTACCAAACTCTACTTTCCGTGGGGCGAAGGGCGCTACCAGCGCGGTCTGTCGCGTAAAGCTGTGATGATGGCGATCGATGCCAGCCTAAAGCGTTTGGGCACCGACTACGTCGATCTCTATCAGATCCACCGCTGGGACGACGAGACGCCCATTGAAGAGACGCTGGAAGCGCTGCACGATGTGGTCAAGGCGGGCAAGGCGCGCTACATCGGCGCTTCGTCGATGTACGCTTGGCAGTTCGCTAAGGCGCTTTATACCGCCGATCGTTACGGTTGGACCCGTTTTGTGAGTATGCAGAACCACTACAACCTGCTCAACCGCGAAGAAGAGCGCGAGATGTTGCCGCTCTGTCGGGCCGAAGGCATCGGCGTGCTGCCTTGGAGCCCCTTGGCACGTGGTCGCCTGACCCGCGACTGGAACGAAAAGACCTATCGCACCGATACCGATGAGGTCGGCAAGCGGCTCTATGACGCGACTTGGGAATCCGACCGGGCGATTATCGAGCGCGTGGCCGAGATCGCTGCCGAGCGCGGCGTGACGCGCGCTCAGGTGGCGCTGGCTTGGGTCGCTCAGCAGCCGGGCGTGACCGCGCCGATTGTGGGCGTGAGCAAGATGCAGCATTTCGACGATGCGATCGCGGCTCTTTCGCTCAAGCTGACTCCCGAAGAGACGGCTCGTTTGGAAGAGCCTTATCTGCCGCACGCTGGCTCGTTCTAATAGCTTAAGCCAAAGCCACTTGATTACTTTCTATTTGGCCTTCGGCAGAGCGGAACTTCTTTATCTGTTTTTGCGTTACAAGGGCGCAAGTCTTTAAACCGAGCTGGTATCACATTTTGTTTTGGCTTGCTGCAGATCAGAGGATACCTGTTGTTGTTGAGCGAGATTTCAGGCCATCGCGTGAAATCTCGCTCAGGCTTTTGTGGGAGGATGTGCTATCGCAACGAAGCGGGGCACTGTAGGACGGGGCGATCGTTCGGATGGGAGGGCGGGATGTTGGTAGCCGTAGGCGGACGTGCTTGGCTACATATGGAAGGGAAAGACTTCTCCGCCTTGTGGAAGGCGAAAATCAGGCTAGACATAACAAAACAGCTTTGAAATGCCTACTAAGCGTTTCAAAGCTGTTTTAGTTGGGCGGCCCTAAACAAGAATTAGCAGAATTCGAGCGAGAGACAACTGCAGGCTGCATACCCTGATTTTCCAGCTGCGGGGATATTGCAGTCGGCGCTTGAACGAGGAAACAATAGATTGGTAACCCAATAGCGACCAGGGTTGAGAGTCGGTAGGGTAATTTGCAAACCGTAATATACATCTGTGTGAATGATAGTCACTAAAGGAGTGGAGCTCGTTTGGCTTGAAACGGCGTGTGTGTTGATAAGCCAAGCGGGTTCTGGGACCAGTTGCTGGAGGTAGTTCCTATTGCTTGACTGGCTCAGCCAGAGGCACCCAGTGCTGATCACACTGAATACCAAGCATAGGGCCATAAGTTTACGTAATTGGTGTAAACGACGGTACGAATAAAAAGGCTCATGGAATGCGTTCATACCTTTCCTCCTTGAAAGGGTCGCACCTTTTTGTACCTGAATCGCTAATTCTTGTTATTTTTAGTATAGACCGATTGTTGCATGCGTCAAGGCTCAGCCGGTTTGAGTTTGATTTTCTATGGTAGTGTTTTAGTAACCGACTATGAAGCGTAAGCCGATTCTTCAAAGCTCTTTGTAATCGCTAGAGTTGTGTTAGAACTCTCCCAGATCTATTGACAAAGCCCTTGCCACGTTTCATAATGTAATCAACGCGGAATGAACATTCCGCTTTAATATACATGAGGAGATATTATGAGCGAGCAGCCTTTTGAAGCAGCTAAACCTCCCGTGAGCAACTCGGAAACTCTTCCGATCGTGACTCTTGAGAACACGGTGGTTCTCCCTTACACGGTGGCTTCTTTCCCATTAACTGAGGAGACGACTCCCGCCGTAGAGGCGAGTGCCCACGAGGAGCGCTTGGTGCTACTTCTTGCCCGGCGTCCAGACGCCGATGGAAGCGCGCCGCTCAGTACGCAGTTCCACTCAGTTGGTACGATCGCCCGCGTTGAGCAGGTTGGAACCTTACCGACTGGTGAACGTGGCATTGTCGTGCGCGGGTTGGTGCGCGCCGAAGTGAAGGAATGGGTACAGGAAGAACCCTATCCACGCGCGAGCTTTACCGAGCGGCCTGATATATTTACTAAAACGCCCGAGCTCGAAGCGTTGATGGCTGAGGTTCATGCAGCTATCGATGCTGTCCTGACCATGATGCCCAATGTGCCGAAGGATATTCGAAACTTCGTGCGCAGTATTGAAGATCCCGGTCAGTTAGCAGATAACACTGGCTATTCACCTGAATATACGTTCCAAGAACGCCAAGATCTGTTAGAGACGTTCGATGTTATAGAGCGCCTACGCAAGGTTCGCGATTTCTACCGCAAACAGTATGCCTTGTTAGAGGTGCAAGCGCGTCTACGCCAAGAGGTTCAAGATGGCACCGCTAAACAGCAGCGCGAGTTCTTCTTGCGCCAGCAGATGCGTGCGATCCAGAAGGAACTTGGCGAAGATGAAAGCGAATTGGCAGAGCTTGAGGATTTGCGTGAGAAGCTCGCCAATGCCAATATGCCGGAAGTGGTGCGTAAAGAGGCCGACCGAGAGTTTGCGCGCTTGTCGCGTATCAACGAGCAGTCGCCTGAATATCAGATGACGCGCACTTATCTCGAATGGTTGGCCGAACTGCCGTGGAACAAGCCTACTGGCACGAAGATCGATATCGCCCACGCGCGCGAAGTGCTCGATGCCGACCACTATGGTCTGGAGAAGGTCAAAGAGCGCATACTCGAATATTTGGCGGTCAAACAACGCCGCGAAGCTTTGGGCGAGAACGATAGCGATACACGCAGTCGCGAGCCGATCTTGGCCTTTGTTGGCCCTCCCGGTGTAGGTAAAACCAGCTTGGGTCAAAGCATCGCCAAAGCCTTGGGACGCAACTTTGTACGCATGAGCTTGGGCGGCGTGCGCGACGAAGCCGAATTACGCGGTTTCCGCCGAACCTATATCGGTTCGCAGCCTGGGCGCTTGATCCAAGAGCTGCGCCGTGCTGGCAGCTCCGACCCGGTCATTCTCTTAGACGAGATCGATAAACTCGGCAACGACTTCCGGGGCGATCCGGCGGCGGCACTTTTGGAAGTGCTCGACCCCGAGCAGAACAATACCTTTACCGATCACTATCTGAACGTGCCCTTCGATCTTTCGCAGGTCTTCTTTATCGCCACAGCGAACGATTGGGGTGCGGTGCCCCCGGCGCTGCGCGACCGTATGGAAGTGATCGAGCTGGCGGGCTACATCGAGGATGAGAAGGTTCACATCGCCCAAGAACACCTCTTGCCCAAGCAGATCAAGGCTAACGGTCTGCGACCTGAAGAGGTCGAAGTGCAAGAGATCGCCTTGCGAACCATTATCGCCGACTACACCCGCGAGGCTGGTGTACGTTCGCTCGAGCGCCAGATCGGTAGCGTTTTGCGCAAAGTAACGCGCACACTGGCAGAGCGAGAAGGCTCGTTCGTGCATAACGAGCAGCCTCAAGCGCAGAGCCAGGCTGAGGAGCAGAGCCAAGCTCAAACTCAGGATCAGGCCCAGGCTCAAGATCAAAGCCAAGCGCCAGAACAGAAGCAGGAAGCGCCTACTCCGCCTCCGGTTGCCGAACCAGTGGTGGTCGATTGCGCCTTTGTTCGCCAAGCCCTGGGACGCCAACGCTTCTACAACGAAGCCAAGGAGCGCATCGATCAGCCCGGCATAGCGACCGGTATGGTTTGGACACCGGTTGGCGGCGATATCGTCTTTGTCGAAGCCACGATTGTGGAAGGTTCGAAAGAGCTGAAGATCACCGGACAGTTGGGCGATGTTATGCGCGAAAGCGCCGAAACAGCCCTGACCTATGTGCGATCGCGCGCCAAAGCGCTCGGCATCGATCCGAAGTTCTTCGACAACCATGCTGTTCACATTCACGTTCCGGCTGGTGCTGTGCCCAAAGATGGTCCGTCGGCGGGTATTACGATGGTGACGGCGCTGGCATCGGCGGCGACGGGTCGCTTGGTACGCGACGATGTTGCGATGACCGGCGAGATGTCGTTGCGCGGTCGGGTTCTGCCGATCGGCGGCATCAAAGAGAAGGCTCTGGGAGCGCATCGTGCTGGTATTCACACCATCATCTTGCCGCGCCGCAACGAGGCCGATCTAGAAGATCTGCCGCGCGAGGTCTTTAACGAGCTGACCTTTGTGCCGGTCGATACGCTCGACGAAGTGCTGGAAACGGCTCTGTTGCCAGCAGGGGCAGACCAGCGCGCCACCCTCCAAGATGTGATCTATGATCTTTCGAGGGATGAAGAGGTGCTTCAACAGAGTAAGTCCGAGTAGCAGCGGGCATACTACAAGGTTGAAGAAAAGGGATCTCGCTGTGAGGCGAGGTCCCTTTTTGTGTTTATGCTTCTGTTACGCTGAAGGGCGCTATGTAGCGAGCTGTCATGTTCCTTAGCCCAAACCCGCTTGATACGTTCAGCGTTTTGGCGGCGAGGTCTCTTCCCCAAGTAGGCTTCTAGCGCGTCCGCCTACGGCTATCAACGGCTTTGCCGTCGCAACAGGGTGCTAGCTGTGCGCCGAGCGCCCGCCCCAAAAAAACACGCCCCCAGTGGACTGCCTGATCTGTTAACGCTTTCAGCGTTGCTGACTGTTGATACGGAATGTATATCGCTTACTTTTTTGGCCTTCGCCAGAGCGGATCTTGACCATTTTTGTTCTCTTTGGCATTGGGAGGCTGTGTTTGAGCCTGCTTGCTGCAAGCAGCAAGCAGGTCGCAGCGCAGGCTGCGAGAGAAAGCCTGTTTGAGAGGAGAGGAATCTGGTAGCCGAAGGCGGACGCGCCAAGGACCTTGTTGAGGGAAGTGCTCTTTCCGCAAGCGAAACAAGCGCAGTTCTAATCTTCTAGAGCGCAAAAAAGTGTTGTGTGGGACAGTATGCCAAAGCATCCCACACAACATGTTTTTAGGCTTGGCTGAGCTTGGATCTTATTCCGAGCGCAGGGCTTGGATCGGCGAGAGGCGGCTGGCGCGGTAGGCCGGGTAGATGCCCGCCACAACTCCGATCACCGAGGCGAATGCCAGGGCCAAAAGAATCGCGTCGACGTTGATCACCAAGAAGCGAGCGAGGCCGAAGCTGGCGAAGAGCACTTGCAGCAAGATCGCCCCGCCGTGCACAAACACAGCGGTAAACAGCACTCCGCCCATACCTCCGATCAAGCTGAGCACGACCGCCTCGATCAAAAATTGAAAGAGGATATCGCGTCGGCGTGCCCCGACCGCTTTGCGCAGACCGATCTCGCGGGTGCGTTCGGTCACGCTCACCAGCATAATGTTGGTGATGCCGATGCCGCCCACCAGAAGCGCGATTCCACCGATCACTGCCAAGAAGGCGGTGATACCAGAGAGAATGTTGTTGTAGGTTTCGGCGAACTCGCGGAAGTCGGAGAACATAAAGTCGTTGCCTGTGTCGGCGTTGAGCTTATGGCGCTTGCGTAGAAGCTGCGTGATCTCCTCTTGAGTCTCGCTCAGACGGGTGGTGTCTTCGACATAGATCGTCACATTGTTGACCTGCACCTTGCTAAAGGCGCTTTGCGGCTGGAGCCGATCGCGGGCGGTGCTCATGGGCACGTAGATCGATGGGTTGAAGAAAAAGCCGCCTTGGCCTTTGTCGGGCAATACTCCAACCACGGTGAAGGTCAGACCGCTGATGGTGATCTCGCGCCCCAGCGGCCGCCCATCGCTGAAGATCTGTTGGGCCATGGGCCATTCTAAAACTGCCACCCGAGCGCGCGTATCGATGTCCTCTTGAGTGATCGAACGTCCGAGGGCCGCTTGAAAATCGGGGTTATCGGGGTGGGGAAAGATCCCTACGATCTGGCCCGAATAGGGCTGCCCGTTCGCGTATAGTTCGCTGTAAAACTGATAACGAGCGATGATCTCTTTGATGTTATCGACCTTTGCGATCGCTTCGATATCCCCATCGGTCAGCTGCGGCTCGCTGGGGAACATGCCGGTCGAACGGTAGTCGATGTCTCCGGTAAGGGTGAGGGCGTTGGTATCAAGCCCTTGAAACTGATCGAGCGTAAAGGCTTGAAAGCTCTGTCCTACTGAGAGCAAAATACTCACCGCCGCAATACCGATCATAATGCCCAGCGTTGCAAGGACGCTGCGCAATCGGTTTGCGAGCAGACTACTCATTGCAATGCGGATCGATTCAAGAAATGCCATTGGTAACTCTCGTGCCTTATCTAGCGATCCAACTATGGCATCATCATAGGTATCTCGTCCATCGGAAGCTGTTCTAGCAGAACGCTATCACCTTCTTCCAGACCGGAGAGAATTTGAACACTATCGCCACTGATTTCGCCGAGCTCAACGGGAACTTCTTCGGTCGGAATAACCCCATCGGGCCCAGCTTCTCCTACGACTTTGCGCACATAGCTGCCCTGCTCGTTGTATTGCACTGCTTGAAGCGGAATAATGAGCGAATCTGGAGTGTTGCTAACTTCGATGCTTGCTGTCGAAGCCATGCCAACTCGCAGGCGTTCATCGCTAATGTCGAGCAAGATCTCGACCGGATAGACGCCGCCCAACGATGAACCACCCAGGCCCATGTCTTGGTTGTCTTCGCTGGGTAGGTCGCTGACGCGCAACAGGCTAGCGCGGAATTCTTCACCCGGGATCGAATCGAGCGTTACGGTGACGGGCATGCCTTCTTTGATGATGGCCACATTGTTTTCGTTGACTTGGCCTTTGATCAGGAAGCTGCTGATGTCGGCGATTTCGATCTTGGTGCTGCTCGAAGTGATCGTGCCGACTTTGAGCGAGTTCGCTACCACGGTGCCGGTCATAGGCGCGCGCAGAGTGGCCGCCTCGAGATCGGCTTCGGCTGTGGCGAGGGCAGCTCGCGCTTGCTCGACTTCGGTGCGGGCGCGCGCCAGCTCAACCGGATCAGGGCCGGCCTTCAGCTTTTCTTCGTCGGCGATCGCCTTCAGCAGAGCGGCCTCAAGCTGTTCACGAGTCGCGGGGCGCTTGGGATCAGCCACCAAGTCGTTATAGGCTTTTTGGGCGTCAGCAACGGCTTTGCGCGCTTCGAGTAGACTCTGGGTGCGGCCAGTGGTGTTTTGAATGTTGGCCGATCGCTGAGCATCGGCGAGGTTGCGTTTGGCTGTCTCGATGGCGCGTTCGGCCTCTTGCACAGCGAGCACCTCGTCTTCGCGGGCCTGATCATAGGCCTGAATCAGCATCTCGAGGTCGCGCTCGGCGTTTTGCATAGCGACTCGAGCATCTTCAAGTTTGCGGTAGTAGTCTTGTTTGCCGTACTCGTCTAACTTGGCATTGACCTCGCGCCCTTCGGCATCGACCGTTTTGGCACGTGGGTCGCGCCCGGTGCGTTGGACGTAGTCCCAGTCTTGTTTGGCGTCGCTATAGGCGCGTTGGGCGCGTTCAAGCGCTTGGGCGCCGTTTTGCATAGCGATTTCGGCGTTGGTCTTGGCCAAGGAAGCGCTATCACGCACTTTCTGTAAATTGATTTCAGCGTCTTGAATAGCCTTTTCTGCGTCTGTAAGAGCTTTAGAAGCGTTGTATTGTTCGTCTGTCAGTTCGCCACTTTCAAGCAAACGCAGGCGCTCTTGGGCTATTTCGAGCTGAACACGCGCGTTTTCAATATCGACTGCGCGGATTTGCGATGCGTTGCTGGCGATGTCTGCTCGGGCAGAGGCTACAGCGGCGGCAGCGGCTGCCAGATCAGCTGCGGTGGGGCCAGCTTCGAGCTTTTCATAGGCCTGTTGGGCTTGGTCGAGCTGGGCGCGCGCACTCGCCACTTTGAGTTCGAGATCTCTTGTCTCGAGTCGAGCGAGGATCTGATCTTTTGTGACATGGTCGCCTTCGCGTACAAGTACTTCGGTGACACGCACATTGTCGGGAAAGCTGACGCTTAAGCGCTCGCGCGGCTCAAGTTTGCCATTGACCTGTACAATCTGGCTGAAGGAACGCCGTTCGACTGGTACGACAACTTGTTCGAGTTGGGTGATTTCTGGGCCGGTAGGAACGATAATGCTGCGGGCTACAAATACAGCGATGATCGCACCTATAATAACGAGTGAGAGGATCAGGCCGATAATTCTCTTCCAGCTCCACTTACGCGCCTTACGAGGTGCATCGTTTGTCATACCTATTGTTCTCCGTTTTATTCTGAATTGCTGTTCTAGGCTAGTCAAGTGCGGCGCTTGAAGCCCTTTCCAGTAGCTATACTAAAAACGTATCGAAGTAAATAGAACTACAAATTATGTTTTATTTGCTCAGTGAAATGTATACAAACATAGTATTCGCTATGAACGAGTACTATTGTTGTAACAAAGCAGTAAGCTACGAGCGATCTGGGCCTCGCTCTGCCCTTGAGCACAAGGGATAGCTTGTTTGAAACGTATCATACATGCGCTCGAGAAGCAGGTTTTTTCTTCTCTTTCGCTGAGATGTAGAGCGCACGACTATAGATCGGCTCAAGAAACCTTGTTGTTTAGACGGAATAATGCTCGATTTTGTTTCTTGTTCGGAAGAATATGCTTCTCGAAATTGGGGCCTAAAAGTGGAATGTGCCAAAGACATAGGTATAAGCCTCTGTCAGAGACATATCTCTTTGGCACATTTGAAGAACCGAAAGTGATAATTAGTCAGCAATATCTTCCCAGTCGGCGGCTCCGATCAGCTCAAGACTTGGATTTTCACGCACCTCGTCGAGCAGCGCTGCGCTGACGTAAAATTCGCTGAGATGTAAGGTATTTTGAATACGTACGAGGCGGATGCGCTCGAGGTCTGGCTGAGCGCAAGTCCGTAATGCTGCAGCTATTGTATCACGAACGGTGGGCAACACAATAGGAAGAGCGGCCCGTTGAATACCACCCAGACCTGATGTTATGCTGTTGATATAGGTCGCTTCCCAGTCGATTTTACGCACCATTCGGGCGGGCACAAAATCGGCTAGGCCAACGCCCGAGGCGTTGCCGTGACTAGCGGCTGTAATGTCGAGCGCGGCGATCACATTGATGCGCGGGCTGGCGGGGTCCGGCTCGCCCGGAATACGTAAACGGCCGATCACATTGGTATCCATGCCACAGCCGCTGATATTTTTGCCAAGCTCGTTTACAATCAATACATCGATCTGATCGAAGGGCAGCCGTCCGATCAGCTCTTTGGCGCGTATTACCAGCGCGGCCTCACGTTCGCTAGCGATCTCGTCGGGGCGCAGAAAGTGTACTTCGGCGGTGTAATCTTCGGCGTTTTCCAGCAGGGCGATCCCTCCCAGCACCTTACCACGTTCGACGATCATTCGCGCCATCAGCGGCATACGGGTGCGCAAGCCTTCTGGGCCACGGCTGTGTACGATCTCGGCGCCGCGCCGTTTGCCCAAACCGACCGCGCAGATCTTGGCGAGGCCGCTTTCGATCTGGGCATGGAAGTCGGTATGAGGCTTGACCCGATTAACAAGTAGCACACCATCCGCCTCATAGGCGATGCGATCCATAAAAACTGGTGTATTATCATCAAGACGCCCAAGCTCGACGACATCCATCGACGAGCGGATCGGGCAAGCCACATAATCTTCGGTTACGCCCAGCTCGGCCAACATTGCGACTTGGCCTTCGGCGGTGGCTCCACCGTGGCTCCCCATCGCTGGCACCACAAATGGATCAGCCCCACGTTCGCGCAGCCAAGCGACCATTGTCTTCACGCTTAGGGCGATATCACGGATCCCCCGACTACCAGCGGTTACGGCTATGCGCATGCCAGGCTCGATAGCTAACTGAGCAGCGTCGAGTTGGGAACGAATCGCGGCGGCCACGTCGTCTAACTTAGGGGTAGTCGTCTGTTGGCGAACACGGTACAGTTGTGGCAGGGGTGTATCGATGGTGAGGTTTTCGATATTGAACTGGATCTGCATATGCCCTCCTTCGGGCGCCTTTGGGCCTGAACTACCTAAGGAAACAACAACGATGTTGGATGAGTCTGATTGATGGGAAGATGGGGAACCATTGTATTATAACGTCTTTATGGCGAGTGATAGGTCGATGAGCTTTAGCATAGGTGTTTCCGTTTGAGATGTCTATATGGATATAGTGAGATGAACAAAACGGATCGTTCCACACACAACAAATGGCTCCTTTCAGGACGGCGTTTTGGACTGTTATTGCTTAGCTTGCTGTTTGTTTTAAGCGGGTGTAGTAGCGCCACCGAACCAGCTACAACGCAAACATCGGCTCCTGTGGCGCTTGAGAGCACACAGTCTGCTCAGGATGTAGCCGAACAGCCAGAAGCTACGCCGACTACGGAGCCAAGCAACGCAGTCGCTACGCCCACCATCGATAGCGAGGCAGCAAGCGCCGAACTTCAAGAGCTGATCCTCTCGCAGTTGCCAGCGACCCCTACTCCGGCGAGCGGCGATTCCTCCGAGAGCTTTGGCGGCATCGCAGAGGTCGCTATTGATCCGCTGAAGGTTCCGGCCGGAGCAGAGCCGCTGTGGCTGGTGTATTCGCTTGGCTTCCCGAATTTCGAGCAGGAACAGATGCATTTCTTGAGCATCTACAGCTATACCGATCAAACCTGGAAAGAACTTGCGCATCACGAGCTGCTCAACGCCACTTCGATGTCGACCGGTAGTGTCGAACAAGTTAATCTTTCGAGCGATCGCATCTGGCTGTTTGTGCAGAGCGGCGTGGGCGCTCACGGTGGCTGCTTGGAGTTGATGAGCTACGATCTGGGCAAGCTGAAGAATGAGATCGAGAGCTGTAACTCGAGCCCCTTGGCCGGTTTTGTAGAGGACTTTGACGGCGATGGCTTCGACGAGGTGATCATCAACGATACCGAGAACTACGTCTTCTGTTACGCCTGTGGCGAGCGCTTCTTCAGCTATGCTCTGCATCACTGGGATGGAAAGCAGCTCCAAAAGATCGATCTGCGCACCCCGCCTGCGGTCGAGGTCAGTAGTCCGCTCTATCAGCTCTATGAGCTGGCCCATTTCGGCCTGTGGAAAGACTATGAGCAGGCTTTAGCAGAGGCCGACCTCGGCTCTGACTCGCTGACCAAGCTCTATCTGGCGCTCTTTGATCTGCATCGCAAGGATTTCCAAGAGCAAGCCGAACGCGGCAACTATCCGCTGCTCGATCAGCTCTTCTACGGCGATCATGTCGCGGCGGAAGCGGTGCTGCGCGCCTATGCGCCCGAGGAGCTGTTTGTGTCGCCCTCGCCTGTGATCGCGGGGACGATGGCAGACGGCTGGGATGAGCAGGTGAGCACTTGGATCACCACCACGGTCGATCTATTGATCTCGGCCAACAATGCGGGCGATGCGCCCACGCTGCCTGAACCGATCCGTAACATCGATCGACTGGCGGCCGCCAACTATCTCTATGGTTGGGCGCTCAGTCTGAGCGAAGAGGGGCCTGCCGCCGGACGTAGCTACTTCGAGCGGGCCGCCAGCTTGAAGCCAGAGGATACGTTTTATCAGGCGACCCTGAGCTATGTGCGCTCCCGTTGATCTGTTTGGCTTGGCCCATCTCAGCCGAAGGCCAAAAGCGATACGTCGTTGGCTGAGCTTGTCGAAGCCAACGAGTGCTTTCAAGTTGTGGGGCCGAGCGCGTTCAGACTCCCTTCTCCCGCCTTGCGGGAGAAGGGTCGGGGATGAGGGCGGGAGCTCCCAGCTGATAGCCGGAGGCGGACGCGCTAGAAGCCGAATGGGAGCTAGAAGCCTCGCCGCCAAAAGAGAATCAACGGGCTTGCTCGCAAAATGGAGATTAGCTCGACAGCGCTTCAAAAGCGGGCGCTTTATCGCACAGAAACAGATGCGATAGAGCGCCCTTTATGTGTGACAGATGCGGCTTATTCCGGCCAGACGCCTTGGCCTTCGCGCTCGACGGGATAGCCCGCCGCTCGCAGATGCGCGATCACTTCGAGACCATGCTGCTCGTCGCGCACCTCTAAGACCATCTCGACGCCTACGCGGTCGATCGGCACCAGCCAGGTGGCGCGGCGATGGAAGATATCGATCACATTGGCGCCCGTTTCGGCCACCTTGTTCATCAGCGGGGCCAGATTGCCCGGGCGGTCACCGATCAGGGTGCGCAGCAGAATGTGGCGTCCTTGGCGCACCATGGCCTGCTCGATCACGCGGCTCAGCAGGTTGTCGTCGATATTGCCGCCACAGAGCACCGTGCTTACCACTTGATTTGGCTTGAAGTTCACTTTGCCCGCCAGCAGAGCGGCTACACCCGCCGCGCCCGCGCCCTCAACTACCAGTCGGGCATGTTGGGCCAGATAAGCTATCGCACGTACAATCTCGTCGTCGGTAACGGTTACAACCTCATCGACATACTGCTTGATAAAGCCGAGGGTCAGATCGCCCGGACGCTTGACCGCGATGCCATCGGCGATGGTTCGCGCGCTCGCGAATGCGATCGGGCTGCCAAGTGTCAAAGACTCGATCACTGGCGCACAGCCCGCCGCTTGCACACCCACGACCCGTACCTTGGGGCAGAGCGTTTTGAGCGCGATCGCGATCCCGCTGATCAGACCGCCGCCGCCGATCGGCACCACCATGACATCGATATTCGGCAGCGCTTCGGCGATCTCAAGCCCGATCGTGCCTTGGCCCGCCACCACCAGCGGGTGATCGAAGGCGTGAACATAGGTCAGGTTGCGCTCGGCTTGGATCTGACGCGCCCGCACGCCTGCATCGTCGAAGCTCGCACCGTGCAGCACCACCTCAGCGCCCATTCTGCGCGTCGCTACAACTTTGGTCAATGGCGCCTGTTCGGGCATCACGATCGTGGCTTGGGCGCCCAACAGCTTGGCGGCCAAAGCGACTCCTTGGGCGTGGTTGCCCGCCGAGTGGGCGATCACACCGCGCTTCAACTCCTCTTCCGACAAGCAACTGATCATATTGTAGGCGCCGCGCACTTTGAACGAACCGCTCCGTTGGGTGTTTTCGGCCTTGAAAAAGATCTGAGCGCCCAGATCTTCGGAGATGCGCTCGGCAGGCAAGAGCGGCGTTTGCACGATGATATCGGCTAAACGGCTTCGGGCAGCTTGAATATCTGCGAGCGTGACGGTTTGGTTCACAGAGTTCTCCTTTTTGAAACAGATATTGTGCTTTGAGATCGGAAATAGAACCAAAACAGCGCTTCAATAGCTGATGCGTGTGCTACACGATCTGCTCGATGTGTTGAAAAGCAGCTGCGCTTCACCACAGTTTCGATGCTAAGCGAGGCGGCCTGCTTCTGCACGCTGTAGCTGACTTGGCATGGGCCTTGCCGCGCTGTGTTGCTGTGCTGGGCTATAAAGCGGCAGAGTATGAAACGCTGTTGCTGAGCTTGGATAGACGCATTGGTGCGTTTGGAAACGAGAATCTTTTAGTGGATGCGGCCTTCACTCCTTTGTGTAGCCTTAGAAACAGGGATAGACAAACAAGCTGTATGCAGTTGAAGTGGAAGAGTAGAGAGACGGCTGTGGATTGCTGCATACGTTTCTATTGTATCACGCTTGCGCGGCTGAGCTTGATCGTATTGGGCTTTGCGGCGCAAAAAAACAGGCCTCTCACATCGTTGTGAAAGGCCGTAAGCGCTTGACTAAGCTCTTATATCAAATCCGTTTGATCACTTCAGCACGCTGGCGGCGAGCTCTCTTCCCCAAAGAGGCTTGCTAGCGCGTCCGCCTTCGGCTACCAACAGCTCGCCCGTAAGCAGGGTGTGGTAGCTGTGTGCCGAAAGACCGCCCCAATATACAACGTTGCAAGTGGATTTCGTATTAGTTGTCGCTGATGAGCAGTTCCGCATGTGGGAGGCTGCTGATCCAGTCGCAGAAGGTGCGCCATTCGGCTAGGCGGTGGTTCTTGCGCGAATGGTAGATCGAACGCAGCACTTGGTAGTTGAACGAAACTGTTCGCAGATAGAGCCAGGCGTAGGGCACTGTCTGCTGAAGGATACGCCACGCTTTGGCCTCTGGCCCCTTGCGTTTGCCAGCTTCGATCCAAGCCTCGCGCGCGGCTTGTACGCCAGCGATCACGGCTTTGGCAGCCTCGCTCTCGGGATCTTCGAAGTAGAACATCGACGCGTCGACCGGATCACGGCCAAGCATGTGCATCATCGAGGTGCTGTTTTGGGTGATATCCGAGGCTTCTACTCCGACGCGGTAGGTGTCGAACTCGCGCCACCAGTAGCCGGGTGCCTTGATCTCGACAATGACCGGCAATTGACGCAAATATTTACCATGGTCTGCCCCCAGCTTCGCTAAGCGGAGCGCAAGTTCGCGGTCGGCGCTGCCGAAGTCAAATTCGCCATCGACAAGGCTGCTGTCGCCCTTGCTCCAGCTCTCCCAGCTGTTGCGCATGCCACGGATCACCATGTCCCACTGGGCGGGGGAAGGTGTTACATAGTCGACAATTGTTAAGCCGCTCACGCTTCACTCCTATTTCTGCTCGCTTCGACGCTAAAACCTTCGGGATAGCGACGACGTAGTTTATCGATATTACGCTGCATAACCTCATCGAGCGGCACATCGAGTGCTGTGGCCGCCAGCGCAACATACCACAAAATATCGCCTAGCTCTTTCACTAGTTCGTCGCGATCGAGATCGTGACCGTGAAATTGAAATTTCTTGATGCTATCTGCGATCTCACCCGCTTCGCCACACAAGCCGAGCGCCGCATTGATCAAGCGGTTTTCTGCTGTGCTGGCTAGCGGATTCGAATTGGCTGTGCGCATCGCCAATTCCTGATAGGTATTTGCTTCCATCGAGACGCTCCTATAAATCGTCGTCGTGCGAGATTCTGCTGGCGATCGGGCCGCTCTGACCGCTGTATTTATTGCCCGGCTTCTTGCGATAGGGAACCTCGACTGGACTACTGAGTTGCTCGAATGTCAGAGTACAAATTCTCATACCGGGGTACAGAGCTACTGGCATGACACCTAAATTGCCCAGCTCTACCACAATGTTGCCAGCCCAACCCGGATCGAATAAACCGGCTGTGCTATGCACAATAATGCCCAGACGCGCCAGACTGCTGCGCCCTTCCAAGCGCCCCGCGATATCGTCTGCTAGTTCGACCCATTCGATCGTCGAAGCCAGCACAAAGCCGCGCGGCTGCATAATGAAAGGTTGTCCATCTTCCAGCACAACTTCTCGCATATATTCCGAAGTCGGTCGGTCAGACTTGAGGTCGATGTATGGGTGAACGCTGTAGTCGAAAACGCGGAAGGTATTGCCGAGTCGGAAGTCGATTGAGCACGATCCCAGCTGAGTCGAAAAGTCGACTTCAGGTTTGATTACGATTTTGCCCGCCTCAATCGCCTTTTTAATATCGCGATCCGAAAGAATCATGTGCCACCTTAAACATAGATCACGGCAACTAGGCCTGTGACTGCTAGTGAATTAGGTACAGAATTAAACCGCGCCATCATACCATGCCCTACCTCTTACTCGAACAGGAAGATGGCCTAACTCACTATGCGATGTGTACAAATCTTGAACAGCCCCTTTGTGCAAGCGAACAATGGTAAACTGTATCTGGCAAAGAACAGAAAACCTAAACACCTTGCAATCTTAAGAGGCTAGCATGCAAACCCCAAAGGCGAATATCCACTACTCAGCGGGCGCGTTGCACATCCACTCCACCTATTCCGATGGGAGCGGATCGGTCGAAGCTATCATTCGCGCTGCTCAGGGTGCTGGGCTAGAATGGATTATTTTAACCGATCACGATACGCTGGCAGGTCTGCCCTATCAAGGGTGGCACGACAACCTGCTGGTGATTGTGGGCCACGAAATCACGCCCGATCGTAACCACTTTCTGGCCCTAAATGTTGATCAAGTTATAAGCAATACGCTTGCGCCCCAAGACTTCGTCGATGAGGTCTATGCCCGGGGCGGCTTTGGAATCATCGCTCATCCCGATGAACGAGTCGCCAATGCGGTTAAAGACATCTATCGCTGGGACGACTGGTCCGTCGATGGGCCTCGCCAGCGCGAAGGCCGCGTGATCGGTATCGAGCTTTGGAATCAGTTGAGCGATTGGGGCGAGCACTATTCGAAACCCAAAGCCCTATTGCACTACCTCTTCCCGCGTATCGCAATGACGGGCCCAACCCCCAAGACTCTGAAGTGGTGGGACGAGTTGAACATGGCTGGCAAGCGCACTTTTGGAGTCGGCGGTGTCGACGCTCACGCCATCCGTCAGCGCGTGCCCGGGGGCCATCTGGAAGTCTTCTCCTACCCCTACTCTTTCCGTACCATCACCAACTACCTGCTGCTCGATCAGCCTCTGTCGCGCGATGCCGAAACCGCCATCAATCAGGTTTATGCAGCCTTGACGGCAGGTCGCTCCTATTTTGTCAATCGGCTCGATGGCGAGGTACCCGCCCTGTCGTTCAATGCCAGTCGCCTCAACGAACGCTCCGATGATACCTGGATCGCTGGCGACACTGTTCAGCTCGCAGGTAGTCCTTTGTTGATCAGCGCTGATGCCAAAGCCGATGCCTATCTACGCCTCATTCACAACGGCCGGGTTGTAACGAGCGGCATCCGCAGTTTGCGCCACAGCATCAATCAGCCCGGTATTTACCGTCTAGAAGGCTATCGTGGCGGTCGCCCTTGGTTCTATACCAATCCGATTTATGTCATCGAGTAACAATACAAACGAAGCGATGCAAGCTTCTTCGTATACATCGATGTTTTGATAAGACAACCAGCTCAGACTAAATAGCGCTTTAGCAAGCTTGAGAATGTTGCTTCGTTTAGTGCAATGTATGTATCATACAGGTTAAGAAACGTTCAGAAATTAGGATAAATCTCCTAAGAGGAAGCGCAGCGAGCTTATGTTATGATGCGAAAGGGCCTTATTACCTCGTTTTAACTACTTGATAGTACTTTTTATACATCGTTAAGGAATATACCAATGGCGGTCACACAAGATCCCACTACCTATTCGATCGAGTTGAATCGCGCCACTTTTAATTGGGAGCTAGATCAAGGTAAGCTCAGCTTTTTTGGCTTACCAAGCGCCCTTTTTTGGCTTGATCCATCGATTTATCATTTGCTCGCACCTTTAGCGCAAGAGCTAGGTTATCCGCTCTTTCGCTTGCTGATCGCTTCGAGTTCGAGCATCGGCACCGACCAAGATTATCACGTGATGGTCACCACCCTGGCCGACAGCTTCTCAGAAGGCTTTTTGGCTTGGGGCCGAGCTGTATCGACGGCGGGCTGGGGGCATTTCGAACTGCTCGAATACGATCAAGAGGCGAAAAAAGCCACGGTGCTGGTCAGCAACGCCTGGGAACTCCAAATGGTGCAGAACAAAGAGCAGCATTGGGGTTGCCCTTTTTTATTTGGCAAAATAATTGGCATCTTCTCGCAGGCCTTCGGCACAAGTTGCTGGGCCGACGAGTTGGTCGACCTCGAGAGCGCTACACCTAGCGTTCGTTTTAACATCTACCCATCGTCTCTCAATCTAAGCGACGAACTCAAGCGCCTGCGTGATGAACAGGCCGAAAAGGCCCGCCGCGCTCTTGAAGAAGAAGTTGATCTTCGCACCCGCGAGATCCAAGCCATTCAAGAGGCCCGTACTCATCTTCAAGAAGAGATCTTACGCGCTCAAGAGACTCTGATCGCCGAGCTATCGACGCCGATTCTGCCCATTCACGACCACGTGGTGCTTATCCCGCTGATCGGCCAGATGGATAGCCGTCGTGCCCATCACGTGACCGAGGCCCTGCTGAAAGGTGTCTCTGAACACCACGCCCGCTTCGCTATTCTCGATATCACGGGCCTGCCTGTGGTCGATACCGGCTTTGCCAATGCCATACTGCGCTGTGCCCGCGCCGTCCGTTTGCTCGGCACTACCATGATCATCACCGGCATTCGTCCCGAAGTGGCGCAGATCATCGTCAGTTTAGGGGTCGATATGACGGGAGTAGTGACCTGCTCGACCTTACAGGCTGGTATCGCTATCGCTCTCAAGCAGATCTCCTAGCGCTCATATCGAGAGTTCGTTCGGCCTAAGCAGCGGCGATCCCGCTCGTACTCTTACAAGTTGTAGCGGTGTGTAATGGAAGCCGCGATTACACACCGTTCCTCTTATTAACCAGCTCTTCCGTCTCATCGCTCATACCCTCTTGTTAACTCCCAAACCATCAGGCGGCGAGTTCCTTAGCTTCCATGCGGTCCTCAGCGCGTCCGCCTACGGCTACCAACATCCCGCCCTCAACAGACGGCTCTATCGCTTCAGCGGCCCGCAACAGAGCGCCCACCCCGATATGCCTACTCGACTACAGCTCTTTTACTCTTCTATGAGGCCGCTGTAGATCAACGCAATCCCGTTTGTTGTCTTAACTGAGTGCGAATCTTAGGAATGTTTTTTGGGCTTTATAGAGGCATATGCTCATTCCTAGTGCAAGCAACCGAAAGCAAGTGTGGTATTATTCTTCTAGGAGAGTTGATATCAAGATGAAGGAGCGAAGCATTTCATGGCTGCCGCATTTAATGAACTTGATCAGCGATCAGCCGATACCATTCGGGTACTAACTGTCGATGCGGTCCAGAAGGCTCATTCTGGTCACCCCGGTTTGCCCCTAGGTACCGCTGATCTATCGTATGTTCTGTGGACGCGTTTTCTACGCCATAATCCGAGCGACCCGCATTGGTTTAACCGAGACCGCTTTGTCTTGTCGGGCGGTCATGGATCGATGTTGCTCTATAGCCTCTTGCATCTGACGGGCTATGCCGTATCGCTCGATGAGCTGAAAAACTTCCGTCAGTGGGGAAGCATCACCCCCGGTCACCCCGAAGTAGGCGTGACCCCGGGCGTCGAAACCACCACCGGCCCCTTGGGCCAAGGTGTCGCTAACGGTGTGGGCATTGCGCTGGCAGAAGCTTGGCTTGCTGCTCGCTACAACCGCCCCGGTTTTAACGTCGTTGACCACTATACCTACGGCATCATCTCCGATGGCGACCTCGAAGAGGGTATCAGCCACGAGGCTGCCGCGCTGGCGGGCCACTTGGGCTTGGGCAAGTTAATCTACTTCTACGACGATAACGGCATCACCATCGACGGCCCGACTTCGCTCTCGTACAGCGACGATGTGCCGAAGCGCTTTGAAGCCTATCATTGGCACGTTCAGACTATCGACGGCCACGATATGGAGGCTGTCGCCAATGCTATCGTTGCGGCACAGGCCGTCACCGATAAGCCTTCGATCATCATCACCAAGACCATTATCGGCAAGGGCATGCCTTCCATCCAAGGCACCCAGAAGGCACATAGCGATGCTCCGGGCGAGGATGAGGTTCGTCGCACGAAGGAGAACTTGGGCTGGCCGACCGATTCGTCCTTCTACATTCCCGAAGATGTCTTGGCAAACTATCGCCAAGCCCTCACCAAGGGTGCCGAGGCTCAAAAAGCTTGGCAGTCGCTCTTCGATGCCTACGCTGCGGCTCACCCCGATGCAGCCGCCGAACTGAGCGCCATCATCAAGGGCGAGTTACCCGCTGGCTGGGAGGCTGCCCTCGATAAGGTTTCCTTCCCGGTCGATAAGCCGATCGCAACCCGCGCCGCTTCCGGTGCGGTCATCGACGCGCTCATCTCGGCGGTTCCTCAGTTGCTGGGCGGTAGCGCTGACCTTACTCCGTCAAACAATACCAAGCCCAAGGGCTCGGACGATATCTCGAAGGACAACCACGGCGGTCGCTACATCCGTTACGGTATTCGCGAACACGGTATGAGCGCCATCATGAACGGTCTGGCCCTGTCGAGCATCATTCCTTACGGTGGCACCTTCTTGACCTTCAGCGACTACGCCAAGAACGCTGTGCGCCTCTCGGCCCTGTCGAGCTTGCAGGTCATCTACGTCTTCACACACGATAGCATCGGTTTGGGCGAAGACGGCCCGACCCACCAGCCTGTTGAGCACTTCGCTGGTCTGCGCGCTATTCCTAGCTCGCACTTCATTCGCCCCGCCGACGCCACCGAGACTGTCGAGGCTTGGCGCATCGCCATCAGCGATCGCAAGCATCCGACCATCTTGGCGCTCTCGCGTCAGGCCCTGCCGGTTATCGACCGCAGCAGCTATGCTCCTGCCAGCGGCGTGGCTAAGGGTGCTTATATCTTGAAAGACGCTGAGGGTGGCAACCCCGATGTGATCTTGATCGCAACTGGTTCCGAGGTTTCGCTGATCATCGAAGCCGAGAAGCTCTTGGCCGCCAAGGGCATCAAGGCCCGCTTGGTGAGCATGCCATCTTGGGATCTTTTCGAGGCTCAGCCGCGCGAATACCGCGACAGCGTGCTGCCGCCTTCTGTGACCGCGCGCGTAAGCGTAGAGGCTGCTGCGACCCTTGGTTGGGAGCGCTACGTTGGCGATAAGGGCGCGATGGTCGGTGTCAACCGCTTCGGTGCTTCCGCTCCCTACAAGGATATCTACAAGCACTACGGCCTGACCCCCGAAAACATCGTAGCCGCTGCCGAGGCCAGCATTGCAGGTAAAGGCCGCGAGTGGACCGAAGAGCAATTCGCCTATAAGCCGAGCCACTAAGCTCTCTAAACAATCGATGCTCACAGAAGGAGGGAGGAGCTTTGTTCTCCCTCCTTCTCTTGTGTGTCTTAAGGGCTTGGAGCTTGACTGACGTCGATCGGAATGATCGCCAGTGGGAAGAGCGTGCCGTTGAGCATAAAGCCTTCGATCTCAACCTTACCGAAGTGCGTTTTGCCGTTGGGGCTGACCTTCAGTCGTTCTAGCAAGGCGCGCTCTTGAATCGGCTGGTTCAGCTTGATCTGGCGCGCCGAGGCCGGAGGAAAGCCTCCCACCGTCACCTCATCGCTAAGCAGGGCGCTCTCTTTGTTGCTGATCAAGGCTCCAGCAACTCGAATAAACTGCCCGTCGATCTGAGTTCCTTGGCCTGCCAAGGCGCTCACCGAGAAGTTTTGAGCCGTGAGCCGATCGAGGCGCACCTGTTTAAAGCGAAAGCTATAGCGTCCATCTGGCCCGTAGCCGCCCGAACCTTCGAGCTGGCCCGTCGCCAAGACGGCGGCATAGCGCACACCTTGCTGCGGCTCTATGCTGTCCGAAAGCGCTTGGCTCTGTTCGGGGCTCAGCCAGATCTGTCGATCGGGCTCGCTTCCAAGCGGCTGAGGAACCTGCCCACTAAACGAGAGCCCAGCGACAAATAGAGCTGTGTCGTCTCGTTCATAGAAATAGCCGATCAGCGATACCGTGCTGCCATCGGCCTCGCGCAAAGCTTGCTCGAAGGGTTTGGCCGCCAGAGCGGGCGCCGCCGTTGGTGTGCTTGTTTGGCTGGGCTGGCTACAGGCGCAGAGAATCAAGCCTAACAAGAGCGTGATCCCGAGTGCTTGCCAGTCAGCACGCTTATGATCTTCAAAGAAGGAGCGTATCATATTCGTCTATTGAAAAAACCTATCATTCAAACTTTATAGATAGATAGATGCAAATGCTTTCGCCCTGCTTAGGGCTAGCATCTTGCTAGAACGTGGCATATAATATGATGGTTTGAAAGAGAATACAATTTGAAGCAGTAAATTCTCTATCAATTAGTATTCCGCTATGTTAACCTCTGATGCCCTCAGAACCCTTCCCAGTAGCTTTTTACTGATGGTTTATCAGCATACGTTGCGCACTACAAGCGCCTATGAAACATAGACTATGCTTGCCTATGACTCATAACGCTTGGCATTCTCTTCATTGTGCCGCTTGTGTGCAAGCTATGCTAGCGGTTTTCGTTGATGGTTTCCATATTCCAATGTTGACTCCGGAGGACCTTCATGAGTGACCTTACTCAATCCGATTCAGAAGATCTAGAACCTGAAGAAGAGATCTTGTACGTTTATAACAACATCGAACGACAGCGCTACGAAGTCTATATCGAAGGAACTGTTGCGTTTATGGAGTATCGTGACGGTGAGGATGTTCGGTACTATACACATACAGAGGTGCCGCCTGCCTATGAAGGCTATGGTATAGCCAGTCAAATGGCAAAGATCGTTTTAGAAGATGCTGAACAAGAGCATCTTTCGATAGTTCCGCTTTGCCCTTTCTTACGAGGCTATATTGAACGGCACCCCGAATACAAATTTCTTGTCAAAGTTTGAGATTCTGGCTTATACAAGCGATCTTGGTAAAGCAGAAACATTGCTCGCTACTTGGATGTAGGCTGCATTGTGCAGCCCTTCCAAGTACGTACCTGAGCTAAAACGCGAGCATAGCACAACAAAATAGTAAGAATAGGCTGAATATTAGAAATAATGTTCTTGTTTTACTATATGACAACAATGTTAGCTTTGCTGATGGCTAATAGTTTTTACTATTCCAAAAGCCTAGATTCTTGAAATAATCATCTATAGATTGAGAAATACTGTTGGCTAAATGTAATAATCATTTGCAATTTATCCCTAAGTTGCTCGCTTAAAACGGTTGCATGCTGTTTCGGCCCTATGTTACAATAGTTGAACAGTTAACAACTGTATCTTCGTCTTTTATAACGTGATCACTACTTGAGCGTAAGTAGTTTGAACAGGTTCCTACTCTTCCGTTTTGTGTACACCGGTTTAGAATTGTAAGTACTTTTGTCCCTATGCCTTTATAGTTCTTATACTAGCGTGGCTGAAGAACGAGACTTGTGGATGTACGCTCATCATTGGAAACAACCCGTTTTTTTAGCTTCCCTACGGAACGTTAGGCCAAGAATAAGGCGTCTGGTTGAACAAGGTATATGTGCAAAACGTTCTCATCATTCCCTTGTTCTAAACTTGCAACCCCTTGACGCCTAAGCTATAATGGCTGAGGACTTTACGCATTATTATGGCGCTGCCCTGCCTTCGACATCAACAAACAGCAGCACATGCGTAAAACATTACACTGTGCGCGCACTATAGGACGCGGGTAGCGGGAGGGATTCACATGGCAACAGTGAGCCTGCAGGCAGCCTACGATCACGCCCGCCGCTTGCTGGAAAGTGGAGATACTGAGCGTGCTATCGCTGCGATAGAGCACATCCTCCAATACTTTCCTCATAATTTAGAAGCACAGCGGATGCTCGGTCAGGCCTACCGCGCTGGCCGTCAGCTCGATCTGGCTCGAAATGCTTTCCAGAACGTTTTAGCCTCCGACCCAGAGAACATTGAGGCGTATGTTGGCATCGGTCTTATCTACGAGAGCCAGGGAAAGCTTGACCAAGCGATTCAGTCGCTTGAACAAGCGCTAGAGATCACCCCTGGTATGAAAGAGTTGCGTGCTGAGGTCCTCCGTCTCTATGCAGAGAACTGGGGGAGCGAGCATGCCCAACTCCAAGTCAGTCAATCGGCGCTTGCACGCATGTATGCCAAAGGCTACATGTTCCCCCAAGCAATTTTAGAATTCAGAAAACTGATTGCGAAAGATCCCTCGCGCCTTGATGCCCATGTCGCCCTGGCCGAAACGCTCTGGCGTGATGGTCAAGATGACGAAGCGATAGCTGAATCCGAAGAGATCTTGCGTAACCACCCCTATGCTCTAAAGCCCAATCTCCTCGTGGGCTATCTACGTGCTGCTTCAGGTGACCCGCAAGCCGAAGAGTATTGGAAACGAGCAGGCGAAGTCGACCCGTACTATGTGCTTGCTCAGCAGATGTTTGAGCAACTGCCTTATCCTAGTGTTCAGCCGACCCTGCCAGAGTGGAATGAGCAAGAGTGGCTCTTAGAGCGTGAACGTATCGCTCAGGAAAAGGCCCGTGCCGAAGAAGAAGCTAGCCGTGCCTCGATTGCAGAGCCCATCGCTGCTGCCGGTGCTGGTATCGCTGCTGCCGCCAGCGATGATTCCTTCTTTGGTGGCTCGTGGATGGATAGCATCGATACACCGGCTGAAAGCTCTCCTGCTGGTGCGAGCGCTGACGACGACGATGACTTCTTAGCGAAACTGCTCGCCTTCGATGGAATCAGTGCTGACGATGAGTTAAGCGCTGTACAGAGCGACGAATCGTTGTCGCCTTTCTCGGTGGAAGACGTTGCTCCGATCGTCGATCCCTTCTCGTTTGATGATCAGGGCGTCACACCCTTTGGTGCTGAAGAGACAACAAGCGACGTTCCCGCCGCGAGCGAGACGGTTAGCGACGATATCGATGACTTTGAACCGTTCTCTTATGCCGATCTGGGTCTCAGCCCTGAAGAGATCGCAGCATTGAACGCCGCTCAAAGTGCAGAGCAGGATATCGAAAGCAGTCAGCTCTCCGATAGCGATAGCGCTGCAGCTGAACCTGTTGTCGATGATTTCGATCTGACAATCTCTGAAGTAGAGCAGCCCGAGACAGCAGCACCAAGCGTAAGCAGCTCAGATGATGAGCCGGAATTGACTCCTTTCTCGTTGGAGGATCTGGGTCTCAGCCCTGAAGAGATCGCTGCACTGAGTGGCACAAGCGACACCGATGCTGAACCCGCTCAGGCTAGCCAGCAATCTGCTGAACTGAGCGATGAGTTTAGCTTTGATCTGCCAAGCACCGAGGAGCAGCCTTCTGCCGCCGCTACCAGCGATGAAGAGCCAGACATGACGCCCTTCTCGTTGGAAGATCTAGGCCTCAGCGAGGATGAGATCGCTGCTTTCGATCTTGGTACTTCGAGCGATGCCAAAGCGGATACCTCTACAAGCGATGCTGCGCTCGACGATGTTCAGCCCTTCTCGCTTGACGATTGGGCCAGCGACCTTCCGGGCGATCCAGCCCCAAGCGGCGAAGCTGCTGGCGAAGTAACTGACAATTTCGATTTCTCTGACGACCTGTCGCCCTTCTCGCTCGACGATCTGGATATCTCGACGGCAGGACAAAACACAAACTTTGAACTAGGCTCATTGCCTTCGTCGTTGCAGCCCTTCTCGCTCGACGATGTTCCCGAAGACGTAGGCTTCGCCAGTAGCGCTGGCACTTCGTTGCCGACACCGAAGCTGCCTGACGACGATGATGATAGCAGCGAAGGCGGCGCTTATAGCTTCCGTCCTGCGCGCTCGAAGCCTTCAACCGACTTCAAGCTCGATATGGATGATGAGGAGCCGAAGGGCCCGACGATTTTTGCTAAATTGCGACAGCGTCATAGTGAGCTGCCGCGAACAGAGCCTGAACCCTTGCCTCCGGTCGATGACAGCGAGCTTGATCATTCCCTGTTTGGTCAAGACGACGTCTCGTTGCGTGATGACGAAGTTTCTGCCCCGACGGCAGAAAGCGCTTCGTTGAACGTTGATACCCAAGCGGAGCCCGAGGCCGAAGCTGTTGCATCAACTCAAAACGATGCGCCTGCAAGCGATGAACCAGAGCTGACACCTTTCTCGTTAGAAGATCTGGGTCTCAGCCCTGAAGAGATTGCCGCTCTAGGCTTGCAAGATGCAGCCTCGGAGCCTCCTCTCGTGGCCGAACTGCCCGAGACGCTTCCCGAGACGATCGAGGAACCGACCAGCCAAGAGATCCAAGAGCCAGCGGCTCCGGTTGCACAAGAAGAGACCGCTGCTTCGGTAGCTTCTTCCAGCGACGACGAGCCAGATCTAACGCCCTTCTCGTTTGCCGATCTGGGACTCACGCCTGAAGAGATCGCAGCCTTTGGCTTAGATACAGCTGCAGTAGAGAGCGGCTTGGTTTCAGATATCTCTGAAGTCTACGCAGATACAGAGAGCAGTAAGCCCGAAGAGCAAGCCGAACAAGAGCCAGCGGCTCCGGCTGCATCTGCAAGCGATGAACCCGAGCTGACACCTTTCTCGTTAGAAGATCTTGGCCTCAGCCCTGACGAGATCGCCTCGTTTGGGTTGGCTGATGAAACCGCAGAGAGCGCTAGCGCAGCCGAATCGGTTGATGCTCTTGATGATGTCTTCAGTTTCGACACTGATCCAGTTGTCGAAGAGCCAGCGGCTCCGACGGCATCTGCAAGCGACGACGAGCCAGAGCTGACGCCCTTCTCGTTAGAGGATCTGGGTCTTAGCCCCGAAGAGATCGCCTCGCTCGGTTTGGAGGAGGGCGCCGCTTCGAGCGCTCCGGCCGCCGAGCCAGCGAGCACAAGCGCTGAGCCAGAGATCGACTTCGAGCTGCCGGGCAGCGACGAACCCGATATGACGCCTTTCTCGTTAGAGGACTTGGGTCTGACGCCCGAAGAGGCCGCTTCGTTTGGCCTCGAAGATGTTGGAGCGGCTAGCGCGGCTCCCGCTGAGAGCGAGGCGACTGACGATATCGTCTATGATTTCGATCTGCTCGGTGACGACTCGGGTAGCTTTGATGATAAAGGCGGCGAGGCCAGCTTCGACGATGAGATTCGTCCCTTCTCGCTGGAAGATCTTGGAATCGATGACGAGATCGCTCCCAGCCCATTTGATACGGGCAACGAGCTTGGTGTCACCGAAGAAGAGATGTCGGCCATGAAGCTTGATAGCTTGGGTCAAGATGATTTCTCGAGCCCTGCCGAGAGCGACGACGCGAGCTACCAAGTTGATACAGGTGATCCCGTTCTTGACGAGCTGATTATGATCGGACGACGTCGGGGCTATGTCGATCTGGACGATATCATTCGTGCAGTTGAAAATCCCGAAGAAGAGTCCGAGCGTATCGAAGAGATCGGTCTTGTGCTCCATCGGGCTGGCATTCAGATCCGCGATGGCGATGAGATCATCGACCTGGATGAGGAAGTCGAAGACGAGGATTATATCTACGCTGAAGACCAAGTCGAAGACGAGTACGTCGAGCCGACGGTTACTTCCGATGAAGAGCCGGATATGACGCCCTTCTCGTTGGAGGACCTGGGCCTCAGTGCTGATGAAATCGCCGCTTTGGGCTTGCAAGATCCCAGCGAAGCCAGCACTTCCAGCACGCCTGCAGCAGCTTCGAGCGACGAGCCGGATATGACACCCTTCTCGTTAGAGGATCTGGGGCTGTCGCCGGAAGAGATCGCCTCGCTCGATATGGGCACAGAAAGCGCTGCCCCAGCTGCAAGCGAGACGCCAGCATCGGCTTCGAGCGACGAGCCGGATCTCACACCTTTCTCGCTGGAAGATCTAGGCCTTAGCCCTGAAGAGATCGCTTCGTTGGGCTTAGACGCCAACGCGCCTGCCCAGAGCAGCGAGAGCAGTGCAGCGCCCGAGACGCCTGCAGCAGCTTCGAGCGACGAGCCGGATATGACGCCCTTCTCGTTGGAGGACCTGGGGCTATCGCCGGAAGAGATCGCCTCGCTCGAGAGCGCCGCAGCGGCGCCCCCTGAACAGGCGCCCGCTGAAGCAGCCGCTCCGTCGGAAGACGAAATCGATACCTTTGATTTCAGTGTGGCTGACGCTGCTCGCTCTGAATTGGCAGCGGTCACTCCTAGTGAGCGACGCCAGTTCGACGAAGATGAGCCGCCACCTCTTTCGCCTGAGGATCTGGCCTTTGTGCCTGCCGACCTCGAAAGCTTAGATTCGATTTGGGATCCTGAGACCGCTAAACCAACAAGCGTCTATCAAGATCCTAACGTTGCTGCGGCTGCCGTTACGCCCGAACCGCCGAAACGTGAGCTGCCGCCGATCAACGAGCGTATTGTTCGCTTCGATAAGTCTCAAGTTGAGGCGGAGCAGAAACAATCCGTGCGTAGCGAGCCTACCCGTAGTGAGCCTGTTCGCAGCGAACCTGTTCGCAGTGAACAGCCACAGAGCGAGCCCGCTCGCCGCGATACGGCTAGTAGTCAAGCGCAATCATCGACAAGTTCATCCACAAGCTCTGCTCGTAAGAGTACGTGGAAAGCTCGCCAATCGCCAACGATCTTTATTCCAACTGGCGATGCGACCTTAGATGGCTACTTGTTGCAGCTTGAGGCTGAGCCACACAACACAGCCTTGCGCGCATCGGTAGCACGCATTGGTGGGCAGACAGCACGGTTTGATTTGGCGATCCAACAGTATAAAGTGTTGATTAAGTCGGGTGAAGCGCTTGATCAGATCAGCGAGGATATCCAAGATCTGATCGAGGATAACGATGATCCCGAGATCTTGCAGAAGTTGTATCGCCTGTTGGGTGATGTGTACTCCAAACAGAATCGCTTCCGCGATGCTGTAGAGGCATATAGTTGGACATTCTCAAAATAGTAGCACTGGGGGGTGCTGCTCGCTAGGGCAGTCTTCAACCACATAGCCCTAGCTTGGTTTTTTGTGACCCCCTACACTGCCAGAACGAAAGGCCAAGCTATGCGACGGATCGTCGAAGACTTGATCCGGGTGGAGGGAGTCATTGGAAGCCTCCTCGTTGGAAAAGACGGGTTGGTCGTGGCAAGCACTCTGCTCGATGATGAAGACGCCGAAGTGTTAGGTGCAATGTCCGCTGCTGTGTTCGGCGAAATCAACAAAGCGACCAAACGGATCGGGGTAGGTAACCTCGTTGACTCAATCATCGACGCTCAGGATGGGTCGATTTTGATGCTTGAAGCAAAAGATTTGATCTTAGTCGTGATTACGCAGCGAATGGTGAACCTAGGTCTCGTGAAAATGGAGATGCGTCGAGCGTCTAAACGTATCAGCGAGGCTGTGCCCATTTAGGGTGTAAACACGGGTCCGATCGTGTGGTATCATAGATCGGATCCTCTAAATACATATACGAAGGAGACGGTGTTGGAGCAGTCTTTGATTATTCTCAAGCCCGATGCTGTTCAGCGTGGCTTGATCGGTCCTATTATTACTCGTTTGGAACAGCGTGGTCTGCGCTTCATCGGCATGAAGCTGATTCAGATGGATGAGGCTCTTGCTCGACGCCACTATGCCGTTCACGAGTCCAAGCCCTTCTTCAAAGGCTTGGTTGAATATATCATTTCTGGCCCAGTGGTGGTGATCGCTGTTTCTGGTCAGAACGTGATCCAGATTGTGCGCACAATGGTGGGCGCTACCAATCCGGTGGCTGCTGCTCCTGGCACAATCCGTGGCGATTTCGCTGTTGAGATCGGACGCAACCTGATCCATGCATCCGATTCGCCCGAAAACGGCGCAGCTGAGGTTGCTAACTTCTTTAGCGAAAACGAGCTGTTGACCTACAATCGTAGCGTCGATAGCTGGATCTACGAGTAGTTTTTGTTTCTGCTCTCGTTGGTTGGTCTGGAGCGCAACGCTCCAGACCCTTTTTTATATCAAACCAAATCCGCTTGCATACTTCAGCATTCTGGCGGAGAGCTTCTTTACCCCAAACAAGGCTCTAACCGCGTCCGCCTACGGCTATCAGCGCTCTGTCCGCCACCCCGAGGTGGTCTCTGTGCGCCGAAACCGCCCCCCATGACACAAAAGGATACGCTCTCAAAGCTGATTACTGGATTTCGTTTTGGCCTTCGGCAGAGCGGAATTTGACTATGTTTGCCGGTGTGAGGTTTCCTGCCTTGCGAGCCTGCAGCCCTTTAGGCGAATTGGCTATGATGCTCGATCGCTTCTTGTAGAAGATGCGAGATCGCTAGCATGTTGGCTTTGCAGACGGTTTTTGGGAACAGATTGCTACAGCCTTCTTGTTGCGGGCGGGATGTTGGTAGCCGTAGGCGGACGCGGTTGTGCTCGAATGGGGCTAGAGCCTTAGCCGCCTTTAGAGCAGCTTGAAAGGGCAAAAAAAGAGAGAGATGTGACTTGCAAGCATCACATCCCTCTCTTTTGTTTTGATTAGCCATAATGAACTCTTTTGAGATAGTTTGCCTCGAATAAGAGGCAGGCCTGCTGTGAAAGAACGTGCTATTGATGGGATCTGTCGCTAGCTGAGCTAGGGGAGTAAGGGTGCAAGCAGAACCCGGACGATCAGTAACCAGTTGTGAATGAAGCGCCGGATAGCGTGCAGCAAGAAGGGTCGAGCGCCTGAATTATGTTGTAGCTCTTGTGCGATCAAGACGATTTCAGATCGACCTTCTGCCAGGAATTTCTCGCATTCGGGTGGAAGCTTTTGCAACGATGCTTGATGGAGTTGCTCGGCGATCTCGAGCATTGGACCGATCTGATTGGTTTGCTGGGAAAAACGATATTGACAGTCTTCGAGCGAATGACCAGCTTGCAACAGCTTGATCGTTTCATCAAGGATCTGTGCAAGTTCGTCCGATTCAAAATTGTGTCCTGCTTGGGCTTCTTCAGGTGAGTGATAAGCCGCCATGTGCTATCTGTTCTACCGGCGGAAGCTCGTGTTTCGAGCGTGCTGTTTTTGTTCGTACTGCTTTGGCCCGAGAGTCTTTGGAAACTGCTTCCATAAGAGGATCCTCTCCATCGCGTGACATAACTTGTTGTAACTGTTGTAGGGCGCGGTATTGCAAGGCTTTAACGGCCCCCTCGCTTCGATGGGTCTGTTTCGCTATCTCGGCATTGGTCATATCGGCAAAGAAACGCATGGTCAAGACCTGTTGTTGGTCTACTGTAAGGGTGCGGATCGCTTGGGCAAGTGCGACCCGATCGAAAATGGCGAATACGCCATCTTGGGCGTGGGGATCGACGATTTCTCCAGTGCTATCGAAGGGAACCGATAAAACTTGGGTACGCCGAAGGTGGGCGAGTAGAACATTTTGTGCGATCGTGTAAAGCCACCCGCGAAAGGGCTGTTCTCCGGTGTAGTCTAATCCTCGTATGCCCTTAATTACCCGAATAAAGACCTCTTGAGTGAGGTCTTTGGCTGTCTCTTGTTCATTAAGCCGTACATATAAGAATCGGAGGATATGGACTGCATAGAGATCGTAAATTTCGCTGATCGCTCCTGAGTCACCTGATTTTGCTCTCCTGACGATTTGTGGGAGAGTAGTTTCAGCGGACATAGTGTGCGGCCTTAGATCGATAGGTGGTTCTGTGAATGTAATGATTATTAGGTTGTGAGAGAGAGAAGCGCGGTAAATGCACAGAAATGGGGCCACCTCTCGAATAATGCTAGAGAATTACCCGCATTGTTGTTGAGTTCATTGGTGGAATGTTGTTTTCTATTATAGCCCAACGTTTTCAAATCCGTAAGGGAAAAAATAGTTAAATTTATTGATATTTGCAATAAGAATTTATTAAAAGTGAAATAATGCTGTTCTCAGAGTGGGTTTTATGAATTTTCTTTAGTTTGTTAAGTGAGCCCAACTTGTTGCCAAGTCCTGATTGTCAGGGTATACTTTCGTTTTGCATTGAGATGCGTTATTTGCGAATGACCGAGGAGAAGAGCTATGCGTATTGCTATTGTCGGTCTGCCTAATAGTGGAAAGACAACCGTATTTAATGCGTTAACACGCGGTAATATTGAGACAACGGCCTTTTCATCTGGGCAGCTCGAACCAAACTTGGCGACTGTGAAGGTGCCTGATCAGCGACTCGATCAGCTGGCTGCGATTTTTAAGCCGAAGAAGGTTACTCCGGCTGATGTGCAGTATGTCGATGTGGCGGGTATTACGAAGGGCGAAACCCAGAAGGCTGGTTTGCCGCCGGCGCTTTTGAATTACGTCAGTAGCGCAGATGCGCTGTTGCACGTGGTGCGCGCCTTTGAAGACGATGGGGTTCCTCACCCCGATGAGACGGTTGATCCGGCCCGTGATATCGAGGCGTTTGACTTGGAGTTGATCTTCTCGGACCTGGGCATTATCGAGCGTCGCTTGACCCGTTTGAAGGGCGAGATCGGAAAGCTGCCTGCCAAAGAGCGCGAGATTCGCATGCAAGAACACGACTTGCTGGAACGGCTTCAGAGCGCCTTGGAGCAGGATATTCCGATTCGCAACCTCGAGATCAGCGATGAGGAATGGCGCTTGATCCGTGGCTATCAGTTTCTCTCGGCGAAGCCGATGTTGGTGGTGGTGAATATCGGCGAAGACCAGATCGCCAACCCGCCTCAGTTGAGCTATACCCACAGCAAGAGCGCTATTTTGCCACTTTCGGCCAAGGTAGAGGCCGAATTGGCTCAGCTCGACGATGCCGATGCGGCTGCCTTTATGGAAGATCTGGGTATTACCGAACCAGCGCGCGACTTGGTGATCAAGAAGTCTTATGAGTTGTTGGGCTTGATCAGTTTCTTAACGGCCGGTGCCGATGAAGTGCGCGCTTGGACGATACGTCGCGATCTGCCAGCTGTGGAAGCGGCTGGTGCTATTCACTCCGATATTCAGCGCGGTTTTATTCGAGCCGAAGTGGTAGCCTTTAAAGACTTGATCGCAGCTGGCAGCCTGACCGAGGCTAAAAAAGCGGGCACACTTCGCTTGGAAGGCAAACAGTACATCGTTCAAGATGGCGATATTTGCCACTTCCTGTTTAACGTCTAGGCTGTTTGTGGCAAAGAGCCTCAGTTTCTAGTGCGACCTGAGGCTCCTAGGCACAGGCGAGCTTGCAAATCGATTGCGCATTGTTGCGATTGGCGCTGCACTGAAGAGTTGTCTGGGAGGTAGTTGATGGATCCCAAACGCTTATTGACCAAAAGTCTTGCCGCCGAAGCTCAAGCCGAGCGCTTTAGTGCGATTTTGGCGGCTGGTTTAGCGGCGGTCGAACCAGCCGAAGCGGTGCGGCGCTATCTGCGACGCGAAGGCGACAGCTTGTTTGTGGCCGATCGTTGTTACGATCTGAGCGATTACCAACAGGTCTATCTGGCTGCGATCGGCAAAGCGGGCGCCCCTATGGCGCGCGCAGCGGCCGAGCTGCTCGGCGAGCGCTTGAGCGCCGGTATCGCGGTCGTCAAAGATAGACCAACCAAGCCTCTCCCCTCCGCTATAAAGCTCTTCCTTGCAGGGCACCCTGTCCCCGATCAACGCGGCGTGCAGGCCGCCCAAGAACTGGCCCAGCTGCTCGATCGCGCCCAAGCAGACGATCTGGTTGTGGTTTTGATCTCGGGCGGAGGCTCGGCTCTATTGCCGCTTCCGGTCGAAGGCATCAGCCTCGACGAGATCCAAGCGCTCACTTCGCTCTTGCTGCGTTGCGGCGCTTCGATCGACGAGATCAACGCGCTGCGCAAACACCTCGAACAACTGAAGGGCGGCGGTCTAGCGCGTCGAGCAGCTCCCGCTCGGCTTGTGACCCTGATTTTGAGCGATGTGGTCGGCAGCCCGCTGGATGTAATCGCCTCTGGCCCGACTGTTCCCGATAGCTCGAGTTTTGCCACAGCCTATGGCGTGCTTGAGCGTTACGATCTGCTGAACGAGGCGCCCGCTTCGATCGTGGCCCATTTGCAGGCTGGGCTGCGCGGCGAGATCCCCGATACCCCCAAGGCGGGCGATCCACTCTTCGAATCGGTGCAAAATCTGATTGTTGGTAGCAATGAGCAAGCTGCCCGCGCTATCTGTGCAGTCGCTCAGCAAGCCGGTATGCAGACCTTGCTGCTTTCGACCTATCTGCAAGGCGAGGCGCGCGAGCTGGGGCGTGTGGCCGCTGCGATCGCGCGTCAGTTGGCACTCAGTGATCTGCCCATTCCCAAGCCCGCCTGTATTGTGCTGGGTGGCGAAAGCACGGTAACCTTGCGCGGCAATGGCAAGGGTGGGCGTAATCAAGAGCTGGCTTTGGGCGCTGTGGCCGACATGGCAGGGCTTGAGCGAGTGCTCTTGGTCAGTTTGGCGACCGATGGCGGCGATGGCCCGACCGATGCGGCTGGTGCGGTGGTAACCGGCCAAACCTTGCAGCGCGCTCGCGCTTTGGGACTCGACCCATTTGCCTTCTTGGCCAATAATGATGCCTATAACTTCTTTGCCAAGCTCGAAGATTTGCTTCTTCCAGGACCGACAGAAACCAACGTGAATGATCTGATCTGCCTATTTGCTTGGTAGGAAAAGCGGCTGAACACGGCTAGGACTTTAGTACTTTTTCGCTGAAAAAGAGCGTTTTTTGTCGGAAATTCTTTGCACTTTCATCAACTTGATTATTGCTCTTTCCTTTTATAGCGCGTAAAATAGTGTGTAAGGTGTTGACCTGCGTATAGCCGTATGATAGAATATCGCAGGGTGATACACGTTTTGGCCCAGCCCGTTGTAGGTACAAAGAGAGGAAGGGATGCACACATGGCGGACTCCGATAGCATCTTGCAATTGGGCATCGAGGCCGCGCGGGATGGCAATAGGGAAGAGGCACGTAACCTCTTTCGATTACTAACGCGCCAGGATCCATCGAATGCACAGGCTTGGCTTTGGCTTGCAGGCGTAGCGGAAAACCGCGACGAGCGTCAGGCAGCGCTAGAGCGAGTAGTTGAGTTGGATCCGGATAACGAGATGGCGATAAAAGGATTGCAGGCGCTAGGCGTGCGTTCTAATGCGCGTTCGCGGCAAGAGTCGCCAAATCCTTCCGTTGTGCCTTCTGACGTGCCCGATGATGATTTTAGCCCATCACTCGACCTAGACTCTAAACCCGCTGCTTCAGAGCCCGATCGCTCGCGCTACGATATCGACGACGACGATCCGTATGCTCAGTTCGACACGCTCTCTGAGGCTATGGCCGAAGCGCCGACAGCCGTGCGACGTACTGAACCTATATCAGACGAGGTCGATCAGTTTAATGACCTTTCTGATGAACTGAACAACGACTCTTCCGGTTCGACACGACGTGCATCGAGTAGCTCTCGCCGCTCAAATGCTTCCAGTAGCGATACAAGCTCCTACACAACAAGCAGTAGTAGTAGAACTAGTTCAAGTAGCCGACGCAACCGCTATGCTGACGACGAGGCTGCAACGGTTCCAGCTCGCCGAGGTATCTCGCCGATCTTACTTGCCGTTGTAGGCCTGCTTGCGCTGCTCTTAGTCTGTTGGTTGGCTTGGAACTGGTTCAACAACCGTGGCGGTGTGGCAGATGTTCCCGTTGAACCGACCATGGAGATTATCGCTGGTGGCGATAGCGAGCAGCCTAGCCCTGAAGGCGAAGAGCCTATCGCAGGCGGTGAAGGTGAAGAGCCCACCGCAGAGGGTGAAATGCCACCTGCAGAAGGCGAAGAGCCACCGGCCGAGGGTGAGCAGCCGCCCGCAGAAGGCGAGCAGCCACCGGCAGAGGGTGAACAGCCTCCGGCAGAAGGCCAGCCCGTTGAGCCGCCTCCGGTTGTTTCTGCTGAGGATGCCGAGATTGCAGCCGCACAACCTGCGATTGTTGCTCCGGGTACTCCGCTTTCGGCTAATGGATGGCAGTACGACTTCCTTCAGCCGAACTATGCTGTACAACTCGGGTCGCTCGCTGGAATCCAGCCACAAGGGCGCTTGGTAATGGTATTGGTCCTTGTTGCTAACAATACCGGCACGCCTCAAGCGGTTCCGGCTGATCTGTTTGTACTCAAAGATGCTCAGGGTCGTGTCTACCACGCGATTCCGGCTGCTTCGAGCGCCTATGTCATTCGCGGTGTTAACGCCGACTTGAGCCACGAAGATGCGATCCCGGCCGATGGCCTGATCCGTAGTGTGCCGATCGTCTTTGATGTGCAACCTGATGCAACTGATCTGACCTTCCTGTCGCGCGGCAACACCTCGCAGGGTTGGGTGGTCCTTGGCGGCGTACAGTAGTTTCAGTTTATCGAGCTGATCCAAGCTCTTGAATTAGCTCGCATCAATGGTTGGTCTATGGCAGAAAGGCGTAGTGGATGTGTCCGCACCACTACGCCTTTTTCATACCCTACAACTTAGTTCTGCTGGGCGATCTCGCATATTCGCGTGATACGTTCAGAGCTTTAGCGGCGAGGTCTCTCGCCCCAAGCAGGCTTCGACCGCGTCCGCCTACGGCTATCAACGGCTGGCCCGCCGAACGCACTTCTAGCTGTGTCGAGGCCGCCCTCAACCATAGCAGAGGATCTCGTATCAGAGCGAATCGGCTTAAAGCGCTCCCTCAATGTGGGCAGATAAAGGCCTGAGAAAGAGTTATATGACATTTCGCGCGACAGCGCGAAATGTTACATAACAAAAGAGATACGTTCCACTCTGCCGAAGGCCAAAAAGGAAGTCATCTACCGGATTTGGTATAAGCAACACAAATGCGCCACTTTGGTATAGTTTGAAATAAAGCCATATGCATGTAGGCCCTAGTTCACAACCTAGTCCCGAGCAACTGTTGCGTGCGGCCACTCAGGCGGCTCGTCAAGGCGACCGCCAGCAAGCGCGCATCATCTTGCGCCTGCTCACCAACAGCTATCCCGATCAACTGCGCGGCTGGATGGGTCTAGCCGAGTTGGGCGAGGATATGCAAGAGCGCAAGCATGCGCTTGAGCAGGTCTTGCGTTTGCAGCCAGACAACCAGCAGGCTCGGGCGGCCCTGCAGCGCATCGCTGTCCTCGAAGCTCAAAAAGCTAGCACGCCCGCTGTTCAGCCCGAGCAAGCCGAGCCTGCCCCGAGCAGTCAGCCTAGGCAAGCACTTGAGCCAGACGAAGCAGCTCAGGCTAGCGATTTTGCGACCCCCGTGCTGCCCGAGGAGCTGGCTGAGAGCCACGCCCGCGCTAGCGAGCTGAATCGCGATGCTCACGATTATGCCACTCCCATTCTGCCCGACCGAGATCGCCCTGCGCCTGAACTTGAGCCTGAACGTCTGTTTGAAGCGCCCCATGCGGCGCGTAAGTCGTGGCTCGGCCCCCTGTTTGCGCTCTGTTTGGTGCTGATCGCATGCGTCTTGCTGATGCTAGTTGTGACGCCGAACGCATTTCGTTCGGTTTTGCAAACAGCCGATCAGTCGCCCTCGCTAAGCCCTTCGCCCGATCTATTGACCCAAGCGACCGGCCAGATCGCCTTGGCTAGCCCGACCGTGCCTGTGCTGATTGTTACCCGCGAGCCGGTGCTTGGCAACCCAAGCCAACAGCCTAGTTCGAGCCAAGCGCCCGAGGCCAGTGCGACTCTGCTACCGCTCGATTCGACGCCTAGCTCGATCTTGTCGGCTGGCGCACTGCTCGAATACGATGGCTGGCGCGTGAGCCTGCCCCGAAGCGATCATTTTCTGCTGCTCGATGGCGCTATCGGCGAACGCCAGCCGCGCGGACGCTTTGTGCTGGCGCTGGTTGCCTTGGCAAACCTCGAAGCTCAAGAGCGCAAGCCTTCCAAAGACCTCTTCGTGTTGATCGACGATGCTGGGCGGCGCTACGCTGCCGATCCTACGCTCTCGAGTTCGTACCTCAATGTGTATGGGCGCGGTTTGCGGGGCGACCTCAGCTTAGAAGATGCTTTGCCGGTGGGCGGCGGTTACTATAGTGTCCCACTTCTATTCGATGTGCCGCAAAACGCGCGCGGCCTACGCCTGACGCTTGGCGATGGCACGGCTGGTGCCTGGCCTCTTAGCACATCTCATTAAGCGTTTCGCATTCGTATAAGGCTGGTATGTATCCTGCTGGCTGATGACATGTAGGCCCGTTCGAAACCTTTTAGCGCTTGATGCGTACGTAGTGTTAGAAACAACAATACTGCTTTTCTTGTCGTGCTACAATGAAGTAAGAGGCTACTCTATATAAGGAGGCACTATGTCGATTTTGAGCCGTATTCGTGATCTGCTCAGCGCAAATATCAATGCGATGCTTGATCGTGCCGAAGATCCTGAGAAGATGGCGAACGAGTACCTACGACAGTTGAACGAGCAATTGTACGCCGCGAAGACCAACGTTGCTGCCGCTATGGCCGACGAGACCAAGCTCCAGCAGAAGATGTTGACCTATCAGGGCGAGGCCGATCAGTGGCAGGCTAAGGCCGAAATGGCCTTGCGACGCGGCGACGAAGAGCTGGCTAAGGCCGCCTTGAGCCGCAAAGTTCAGGCCCAAAAACTGGCTGATCAATACCGCGAGCAGTTCACTGCTCAAGAGCAGCAAGTCGATGCCCTCCAAGAAGCGTTGGTTAACCTCGAAACCCGCATCGCCGAAACCAATGCAAAGAAAGAGTTGATCATCGCCAAGAAGAATCGTGCTCAAACCCAAGAAGCTCTGCAGAATACCGTGCGCGGCTTGGGCGCCAACAGCGCACTCGATAAACTCGACCGCTTGGAAGCGCAAGTTGACGATCGTTTGGCTAGAGCCGACGCTATGGCGAAGCTTGAGGGCGATTCGCTCGAAAACCGCTTCCGCGACCTTGAGCGCGAGAGCGCTGTCGATAGCGAGCTAGAGGAGCTGAAGAAGAAGCTCGGTTTGTCCTAGTTCTTCTCTGCTTGAAATGAAGGATCAAGCAGCTCCTTGATAAAGGGGCTGCTTTTTTGTTGCTTGCCGATAACACACTTTCATTGTGCATCCTTTTGCTGCGTTTAGCGCTTGGCGGCCAGGTCTCTTGCTTCCATGCGGTCCTCAGCGCGTCCGCCTACGGCTATCAACATCCCGCCCACCAAAGCGCTGCACTCGCTGCGCGCGCTGTTGCCCACGGCGAGATCATTGAAGAGGCATAGCAGGCATTGATTACCGATGTTGCTAGTTGGTCGCCGCTCTGGTAGCCGTAGGCGGACGCGCCAAAGCCCTTTAGAGGCTAGCAGCCTTCACGCCTTTAAGTCGCTTTGGAGCACTGTGGTGAAGAGAAGCATGTAGCTATATGGGGCTTGAGGCCTTGACACACCTTGGTTGCTAAATGAGGATGCATTTGTTTTTTTCCCATTCTTTATGCGCTGTAGGAGCTGGCATGAAACGATTTTCGTGGCGCAAGCTGGCGATTGTTATCGGAATGATGATCGCTAGCGTCCCGCTGTTGTTGTTGAGTATCAATCTGGTAGCTCGGTATAAGGATTGGAGCTTTCGTGATCCTGTCCTGCACTACCCTAACGCTGTTGAGATCGAGCGTGAAGATATATACAAGGGTGTTGAGCTGCTCCTGACAACCACAGATGATACAGAAACCGTGCTTAGCTACTATGAAAGCTATTTGAAAGATGCTGGTTGGACATTGGAAGAGCGGGTTGGGACCCGCATGATGATGACGTATAGGATACTTTCATTTGGTAAATATCTCTTTGAAGACTACTACTGGTTTTCTCATGTGCCTGTCTATGGCTTAACTATTGAGCTTTATAGACAGCCGAGCGGAATGGCTTATATTAACATTCGCTATGGTCGGGTTTGGCATATAGACTGATTGCTCTTATTTTGGACTGATACATAGCTTGCCTTGCCCTTGTTTGTTCACAGTAGGAAGAGAAAGAGATCGATTTTAACCAAAGCAGAAGCGAAGAAATGATCTAAGCCAAAACTTTTTAAAATCCCTGCTTTTTTGAGCTTGCTGATTGCAACTTCGTTAGCCATATTTACGTCTAAGCAAACAGCAATACTGTAATAAAGGAGAAGAAGGGATATGGCTGCACAACCGAGTTTCTGTTATCAGTGTGATACTCGCAACCCCGATGGCGCGCAGTTTTGTGTGATCTGCGGGGCCAAGCTTGAGCATGTAACGCCCCAGAAGACTGCTCAACAGGCAGCCTATACACCTCAATATATCGATCCTGCTGCTATTCAGCCTCAAGCTCAGCCTGTGCAGCCGACCTATGCACCTCAGCCTGCAGTTCAGCCGCCGTTTGCTCCTAACTATGCGGCTCCGGCCTTTGCAGCGGCGGGCGCGCCCGTGATCCAGCAGCACTTTCACTTTAACCAAGCCATGCCCCAAGCCATGCCCCAGATAATGCTGCAGCAACAGCAGCCGACCGCTTGGTGGATTCGAGCGCTCTGGTTTTTGTTTGTGGGCCTCTGGATCGGTGGTATTTGGATGGTTGTGGCGTGGGTCGCTATGTTGACGATTATCGGCTTGCCGCTCGGCCTGTGGATGATCAATAAGATGCCCGAGGTGATGACGCTGCGACCGACCCAGCAGAAGCTGATGCTGCAGATGCAGGGTATGCAGATTCAGGTTCAGAAGGCTGAACAGCCTTTTGTGGTGCGAGCGATCTATTTTGCGTTTGTGGGCTGGTGGGTCAGCTTTATCTGGATCAACCTTGCTTGGGCTATGGCCGCCACCGTTATCGGTCTGCCGCTCTCGTTTATGATGTTTGAGCGCACGGCTGCCGTCGCGACCTTGGCTGATTAATAACAAATTCGCTTGATTAGGTTCTATTTGGCCTTCGGCAGAGTGAACTTAACTAGTGTTGTTGTGCAACAAGAGCACAAGTCTTTAAATGGATTTCGTATAAGACCTTCGATCCTACATCATAAGGAGGCTCCCTTGGCGGAGGCCTCCTTATTGTTTGTCTGTTTAGCGCGTGGGCGGTTCGTAGCAGGCTCGGCAGCGCGCTTCGTAGAGATCGAGGCCGCCGACGACGATCGTGGGGGCGTCGTAGGGTGCGGGCTTGCCGTCGATCAGGCGCTGCGAGCGGGTCGCATAGGCGCCACAGCGTACACAAATCGCATAGAGTTTGTCGACCTGTTCCGCGACAGCTGCTAGTTGTGACATGGCGGGGAATGGCTCGGCGCGATAGTCTTGATCAAGACCTGCTACAATCACGCGCAGACCACGGTCGGCCAGGTCTTGGCAGAAATGGCGGATATCTTCGGGCGAGTCGTCGAGAAAGTGCAATTCGTCGATCGCGACAACTTGCTCATCTCGAAGCTGATCTCGGATTTCGTGAATTGAGCTGATGCTCGATGCTGCGAGACGACCACCATTGTGGCTGGCAACGACACCTGTCCCATAGCGAGTATCGCGCTTTGGCGTAAAGAGATGGTAGGGCTGACGTGCGATTTCTACTTGTCGAATGCGGCGCAAGAGTTCTTCGGTTTTGCCGCTGAACATACTGCCACAAATCACCTCAATACGTCCACTTGAACTTGGTCGAGTCATGATCCTGTTCCTATTTGCTGTACATACATATAACTGGCCCCATCATGAACAGGCACCTCTTTACAAGCCATACAGCAGTACGGGCAAGCAAGGGTGCGCTGGCGGGGAAGATTTGAATTTTGGGCAAGGTGTAAAAACACACAGCGGCAAGCAGTATAGCACACCTTTTGCCAAGGAATGCTTGCTCTGTTGATGGCCTGTTGAGGAATTTTATTGCTTTAGAGAGCGCGAAAAAGCTTTATTTAAGCTCGCTATTTTTGGCTGAGTTTGGCCAAAAACGCTAAGCGCAAATTAAGCTCTGGCTGTGTAAGCGATAAAGTGGAATATATCTTCCGTTTCCCTAGGAAGAGTGCTATACTACCATTAGCCAGAACAAAGCCTTGGCTGGTTGTTCGCGAGGCTTTGGATAGGGAACTGGTCGTGAAGCCAATGAGGGATGAGTAGGTATGGAGCGATCTAGGGGCCCGCAACGACGAGAGCGCAAAGATATGCGTCGTAATCTCGAACGTGTATTGACAGCGGCAAATGAACTGTTTACGGAACGTGGTGCTGACGTAACCATGGAAGAGGTCGCTCGACGAGCTGGGGTTGGGGTTGGTACGATCTACCGACGTTTTCCTAGCAAAGATCAGCTCTTTGCGGCGGTCAGCCACGCAGCCTGTACCGATGCTCAAAACTCTCTTCACCGCGCAACCGAAACCGCGACCGATCCGATCAGCAAGCTGCGCGCATTGATGTATGTGCAGTACAAGTACAATGGCCAGCTCGCAGTGCTGATCGATATGCGTCCTGCTTCGCAGGCGAGTGCGCCCGATTGCGCCGCGCGCGAAGCTGAGCAACTCTACGAGACTTTACATAACTTGTTGAAAGGTGTGATCAGCGAAGGCCAAGAGCAGGGCCTGATTCGCGCTGGCGATCCGGCTGCCTTGGCAAGCCTCTGTTTGGAACTACTGAATCCGCGCACCCTTCAGCACCTGCAGTGTGTGCTCTCTTGCAGCGCCGAAGTCGCCAGCGATCAAGCGCTTCAGTTTGTATTGGGTGGCTTGGGTATTCGCGAGGAACATGCCAGCGGCTCGGGCGATTAGCTCATATCGGCCTTCGGCAGAGTGGAACTTGAATATATGTTGTTATGTGAATTTTCTCACTGTCGCGTGAAAATTCACATAACTTTTTGCCCGTTTTCTCTGTGTTACAAGAGCGCAAGTTTTAAACCGATTTGGTACGATACGAAATACGTTTGAATTCTCGGCTTGGGAGCGCCCTTTCGGTACACACAGCTACACGCCTCGCTTGTTGGGCGGGATGTTGGTAGCCGTAGGCGGACGCGCCAAGTAACGAATGGAAGAGAAAGACCTCACCGCAGCAATCTGAAGAAAGCAAACGGATTTGTTATCAGGCAGAGGTTCGGAGTGGAATGCCGGGCCTTGCACAACATTCCACCCACAGGAGAGCTTGGCTAACGGGCGATGACGCTGATCACCGCATCGTAGCCGAGCACATTGACCGGATAGCGTTTGAGCAAACGCATAGCTGGCACGCCGCGTAAGGCGCTATCGACCAAGCCAGCATCACCGGAAAGCAATACGATTTTTCCGCCCGGACGAACGACCCGCTCTAGCTCGATCATCAGATCGCTATAGAGCGCGCGTAAGTTTTCGCCCGGGCTGATTTGTTTACCAAAGGGGAGATTGGTCGCAACCTTGGTGACCGAGGCGTCTTCAAGCGGCAGCGAGCGAGCGTCCCACTCGTAGATTTCGATGTCGTCGTCGAGCTGGCGCAGATTGCTTTGCAAGGCGTTGAGGGCCTCTTCGCTGTTGTCGCCAGCGATCAGCTTGCGCGATGGACCGATCGCCGAACGCTCTAAGAGCAACGTGCCTGCCCCCGCCATCGGGTCGAGAAAGATATCGTTTTCGTTGGGCTGGGTGAGATGCACCATGGCCGCCGCCACCGAGGGTCGCAGCGAGGCCGGCAGATGCTGGGTTTTATAGTTGCGGTGGCGCATCTCGGCCCGCGACAGGCGCAAACCGCATAACAGTTCTTCGCCGATCAGATTCACCCACAGTTCGATATCGGCCTCTTCCTCAACGCGACGCCAGCGCCCTTGCCAGCCATCGAGTACGGCGTCGGCGGCCGCTTGGCCGATCTGACGCCGCATCAGGTTGCTGGCACCCACTTCGCGTACCACCACGCGGAAGGTGGCGGGGAAGCTCAAATCGCCATAAATATCTTCCCAGACCGAAATAACATGCTTGGCCTGTTTCGAATGGCGAATCGCAGCGTAGATCTGGCGCAAGCCTTGCTGGTTGGGCGAGATCTTAAAGCCGCGTGCAGCGACCACAAAAAGGTCTTCAGACGCTCGTAGATCGAGCATGTCGATCGGATCGCTCTCGCTTCGGAAGAGCAAGATGACGTTTTTTTCGGGAATCACCTTGCGCCCCGCTTGGGTTGCATCGGGGAAGCGACGAGCTATTTCACTCCACGCCAGAGGATCGACCCCCGGAATGGTTTGGACATAATAGAGACGTTGTGCCATTTTAAGCCGTTATAAAGCGTTGAAAAATATCGTAAAGGTCTACAAGACTGTCGATATCAACCCATTCATCGTTGCTATGCAGTCCTGCGCCAACCGGTCCGAAACAGACCGATGGAATGCCATGTTCGCTATAGAAGCGGGCATCGCTTGCGAAATGCTCGCGGAACAAGCGCGTCTCGCGTTTGGTAAAGTCGCTTGTTACTTTCGCTAAGCTTTGTACAAACGGGTCGTTCGGATCGGTGTTGAGTAGTTCGCCCGGCCTCGGCGGTGTGATGATCGCGCTCGGGAAACAGGATTGAATACGCTCAAGAATGCTTTCGAGCGAATCTTCAGCGATGCGGCGATTATCGATAGTAACATCGATACCGGGTGGCACTTGATTGGGTGCTGTGCCGGTGGTGTGTACCAACGAGGGCACCGCTGTGGTTTGCCAACTATCGGGCGAAGGAACGGGGAAGTGCTTGTTGAGTTCCTGCACGCCTTGCGCGAATTCAAACACCGGATTATGCCCATCCCAAGGGCGTGCGCCGTGGGAGGGCTGGCCCGGAATATGCAGCGAAATGGTGGTGGCAGCCTTTTGGGCGTAGCAGATGCCCAAATCGGTTGGCTCTGCTGCGATAAAGAACTCGCACAGCCAACCCGACTGCAGCAAGAAGCGTGTGCTATCAAGGCCGCCGATCTCTTCATCACCTACGAATTGAAAGCCAACATCGGGCGGATTATCGCTGGCTGCGAGATCTTTCAGCAGGCGCAGCATCACTGCGACGCTGCCCTTCATGTCTTGCGCACCGCGTCCATAGATACGACCATCGCGCTCTACAGGCGTCCACTGCTCGTCTTTGGCATCAACGACATCGAAGTGGCCGTTGATGAACAGCTTGGGCGAGCGCGTCGGTCGCAGAGTCGCAACCAACGATGGAATGCCGTTGCTCTCGACCCGTTCCCAATGAATGTTTGGGATCTTCGCGAGATAGGCGGCAATATAGTCAGCCGCAGCATGGACATGTTGAGGACGGTTTACAACGCTCGGAAAACTGACGAGATCCTTGGTTAATTGAACTAATTCAGCTCGTAGTGCATCAGTCATGACAAATCCTAGCAATACCTAAGCGTCAACACAAGCGGCAGAATGACTTAAACAGATGAGAAGAGATACACCTTTATAGTAACACATCGAGGGTTTGCTGTGCACAGCGCTCCCAAGTGAATTGTTGTACACGCGTAAAGCCGCGTTGGCGCAGATCGTTACAGAGCGCATCGTTGCTGGCAAGCTCTTGTAAGCCGCGTGCGATCGCGTTGGTATCGCTAGGATCAACGCTCAAAGCTGCATCGCCGACAACTTCCGGTAAAGAAGAGCTTGTGCTGGTTAACACAGGTGCGCCACATGCCATCGCTTCTAGCACGGGCATGCCGAAACCTTCATACAACGAAGGAAAGACAAAAGCGCGTGCCCCGCTGAGCAGAGCCGGAATATGCTTGTCATCAACGTAGCCCGAAAAGTGAACGTGTCCCTCTAGCCCTAGCTCACGCACACGCCGCTCGATACCTTCGCTCAGCCAACCGCGTTTGCCAGCCAGCACTAGCGAAGGAGCCTGATCAGGATGTTCAGCCTGCTCCAACAGTTGTTTGTAGGACTCGATCAGACGCACAAGATTTTTGCGCGGTTGTATCGTACCGATATAGAGAAAGTAGGGCGCTTTAATATCGTAGGCGCTGCAGGCATCGCTAATTTGCAACGGGTCTTCGATGCGGCGCAAGCGCGGATTAACGCCATGGTAAATCACGCTGATCTTATCGGCTGGAACGCCGTAGCGCTCGATCAGATCGTTGCGCGTCGCATGCGAGATCGCGATCACGCGCGTGGCTACGCGGCTGCTCCAGATCGTCGAGAGCCGCAGATAGAGCCGCTGCTTGGCCGGATGCGCTTCAGGAAAATATTCGTAGCCGAGATCGTGGATGGTAACCACGCTGCGTTTGGGGCGTACCGGCGGCAACACATGGGCCGGCACAAATAGCACGTCGGGGGGATGTAGCGCCATTTCGCTACTTAAACGTACATGGGTCCAGAGCCGACGAAAGGGGATATTGCGCAGTTGCATATTAGTGCTCAGGCGCGGTAGCGCGGCAGGACGCCCATTGCAATAGAGAATGTATGGATGTTCGCGGTCGATCTTCGCTAAGCTCGCTAGAAGCTCAAAGGTATAGTGTTCGGTTCCGGTGCGCGCGCTTACGCCCAAACGACTGATATCGATCCCAATTCGTGTCATGCTCTCTTCACCAGCTACAAAATCATTTTGTGCAATCATACCACTTTTAGCGCTGGCGCTCTCAATCTGTGCCATAATGAAAATAAACCGCCGCTATTGAGGAATGAAAATGCAAGAGTCCCCTGATTCGGCTATCACTCGACGCCTGTACGGTTTGATCACTCCCTACCGCTCGAAAGTCTTTTTGGGAATGTTCTTCCTCATTCTCTCGGTCGCTGCCGAGCTCTACCCGCCGCTCGTATGGGAGCGTGTGGTCGATATCGGCTTGACGACCGGCGATTGGGGCTACATCGCCTGGCAGATCGCTCTCTTAGTCTTCATTTTTGGCGTAGGCCAGCTCTTTTCGGCCATTCGCGGGGTTCTGCTCGAACAGGCTGGGCAGCAGCTCACCTTCGATCTGCGTACCAAGCTCTACAACCGCTTGCAGATGCAGTCGGCCAGCTTTTATGCCCAGCGCCGCACCGGTGACCTGCTCGCGCGCCTCACTGCCGATGTCGAAAACATTCAAGATGTGATCGTGCGCGGCACCGACTCGGTGGTCGCCAACGCCCTGCGCGTTCTGGGTGTGGCGGGCATTTTCATCTGGCTTCAGCCCAAGCTCGGCCTATTGACCATTCTGCCCATGATCGCGGTTGGCCTGCTACTCTACCGCTTCAATCGTCAAGTGCGCCCCGTCTATCGGGCAGCCCGCGAGCGGCTGGGCGAGCTCAGCGCACGCTTGGCCGACAATCTGGGCGGCATACGTGTCATTCAGTCCTTTGCGCGCGAACGCTACGAAACTCAACAGATCGAAAAGCGCGGACGGGAGCTCTACGACGAGCAAGTTGCGGCGGTCAAATTGCGCAACCGCGTCTTCCCGCTCATCCGCTGGATCGCCAACTTCGGCAATGTGATCATGCTGGGCGGCGGCGTCTACTTCATTATGCAGGGCGAATTCACCCTCGGCGGATTGCTGGCCTATCGCGGCTATGGACGCTACTTTTATGGCCCGATCGACGATCTGGTCAATATCAACGACTTGGTTCAGCGCGCCTCAGCGGCTGGGCGGCGCGTCTTTGAAGTCCTCGATGCGCCGATTACTGTCGCTGATCGACCCGATGCCTACGCCCTGCCCTCACCTTTGCGCGGCGAGGTGCGCTTTGAAAACGTCAGTTTCTCCTACGACAACAGCCACGAGGTATTGCAAGGCATTAACCTGCATATTCGAGCTGGCGAACGCGTCGCGATTTTAGGCCCGTCGGGGGCGGGCAAGTCGACTCTCTTGGCTTTGGCTACGCGCCTCTACGACCCCACCAAAGGCCGCGTATTGATCGATGGGCACGACCTGCGCGCTGTCACGCTCGAATCGATCCACTCCCAGATCGCCCAAGTGCAGCAAGAGACCTATCTCTTCAATGCGACCATCTTGGAGAATCTGCGCTACAGCCGCCCCGATGCGACCCTAGAAGAGGTTGAAGCAGCCGCCCGTGCCGCCAACGCCCACAGCTTTATCAAAAAACTGCCCCAAGGCTACGACACCATGGTGGGCGAGCGTGGTCTGCGCCTCTCGGGCGGTCAGAAGCAACGCATCGCCGTGGCGCGCGCCCTCTTGGCCGATCCACAGCTCTTAGTGCTCGACGAGCCGACCAGCGCGGTCGAACCCGAATCAGAGGCCGCCATCGTCGAGGCTCTCGAACGTCTAATGCAGGGCCGCAGCGCTCTGATCGTGTCACACCGTTTGTCGTTGGCCGTCAGCGCCGACCGCGTGATTGTGGTCGCCGATGGCACGGTGGTCGAAGATGGCCCGCCCGCCGAGCTACAGCAAAAGAGCGATGGATATTTCGCCGCCATGCTGCGCGCCGACTCGGCCTTTATCCTCGATCCGCCCATCGATGACGAGGCCGAAGAGCAGACTCTTGCATCCGGCTCAAAAGCACTCACATAAATCAGCTTGATCGCTTTATCGCTCTGGCGTCGAGTGCTCTACCCTCCATTCAGTCCTCAGCGCGTCCGCCTACGGCTATCAGCATCCCGCCCACTCAGTCGGGCGATCGGCCTTCGGCGGCGCGCAACATTGCTATCGTTGTTATGAGCGATTTGGCGCGATCGCGCCAAATCGCTCATAGGGAATCCGCTAGAATCGTTGTATGTTGGGGTGGCCTCTCGGCACACAGCTACAACACCCTGCTTACGGATAAGCTGTTGGTAGCCGTAGGCGGACGCGCTAGCCGCCTCTTTGGGGAAGGGACTAAGCCGCCAGAGTGCTGAAGTAATTAGATGGATTTGCTATCACGACTTTTTCTTCGATGTTTCATTGCTTTCGCACTAACCCTTGTGTTAGGCCACTTTTGCTACGCTTCAGCAGGCTGTGCAAGCGCCTAAACCATGCGAAATGCTGCACAACTCTGCTGGAGCTTTGTTAGCTGGCCTTGTCTAGCCTGTCATAAAACTTACCATCCCTGTATTAGGCTTGGGAGCCTCTTGTTTCGTCTCTCCCTGCTGAACAAGGCAGCGAGCTTGATCCGTTATCGTTTACTTTTTGGCTTCCAGAAAGCAAATATAGCGATCAATAGAAGAGGTTTTTTGTGAAGAACAATCAAGTTTTGTCAAGCACTTTTGATCTGCTTTAATACTGTAAGCAAACTCGATCAGCAAAAAGAAGCAAATTATGACCAATTTTCGAATCACTATCACACGCTCTGCAAGAGAAAAACTCAAAAACTGTTAAAGGTTTTTTGGCTTGTTTTGTTCTGTATTTACTGAATCTAGGAACATATCTTGCAGGATTTGGGCCACATCGGGCTATTGCATACACGCAAGCATATTTTGGCAACAAGCTTGCCCATATATGCTATGCGTTTCGCTCCTAATTGCCTGATTATGCCGTTCTGTTGTGGCATATCCCGTGTGTTGCGGCTATACAAAATGCTAGGTACTGAGATGAACTTGCCCTTCATCAGCAGTACCTAGCATTGTTAGTCGTTTCGTGTCAGTTCGCGTCTAGAGCTGTATTGCTCGCGTAACAGCTCTATGGATAGCGTTGACTTTTCTTGCTGTTCCTTAGGCGTTCTTCGAGCGTTCACGCGGCTTTTTGGTCACGTGCTCGCGCAGGCTGTTGCTGGGCGAAAAGCCCGGAGTCTGCATCTCGGGGATGATCATCTCTTTACCGGTTTGTGGGTTGACACCACGGCGAGCGCGGCGCGTACGCATTTGGAAAGTGCCGAAGCGAGTCAGCACTACCTTTTCGCCTGCCTGAAGCTCATCGGCGATGATGTTGAGCATCGTATCGATGACCTGACGGCTTACGCGTTTGGTCAAACCGGTTTCTTGAGCGATTCTGGTTACGAGGGTTGCTTTTTGCATGGTTGTATTTTCACTCCTTAATAGTGCGATTCTGTTGTGAATGTGTTGTGCATTTTTTCCGAGCAAGAGCTATGCCATGGTATGAGAGATCGCGTATGGAACGCCTATTAATGCCAAAAAAGTTGACAGTCTAAGTATCGATAGCTTACAATACCGCTTAGAATTGACCCATTATCCCTTGAGGAACAAACAATGCAAAGCATGTCTGCGGAAGAGATCCGCCGCACATATCTGAACTTTTTTGAGCGAAACGGTCATACGATCGTACCAAGTAGCTCTCTGATCCCAGGGAACGACCCGACCTTGTTATTTACAAACGCGGGTATGGTTCCCTTTAAAGATGTCTTCTTAGGCGCCGAGCAGCGTCCTTATACGCGAGCAACCACTGCTCAGAAGTGTCTCCGAGTTTCCGGTAAACATAACGATCTCGAAGAGGTTGGGCCGTCTCCACGTCACCAGACCTTTTTTGAGATGTTGGGCAATTTCTCCTTTGGCGATTATTTCAAACGAGAAGCCATTCATCTTGCTTGGAAGCTCTTGATAGACGAGTTCAAGCTTCCTATTGAACGGCTCTGGTTTACCGTTTTCGCAGGTGATGAAAGCCTAGGCTTGCCTGCTGACGAAGAAGCTGAACAGTATTGGATCGAAGCTGGTGCCGATCCAAGTCGCATTCTTCGCTTTGGTACCAAAGATAATTTCTGGGTGATGGGCGATACAGGGCCTTGTGGGCCCTGTTCGGAGATCACTGTATATATCGGTGATGATATCGGCAAGATGCGTGCCAGCGGAGTAAATTCTGATGATCCAGACTACGTAGAAATCTGGAACAACGTCTTCATGCAGTTCGACCGAGTCACCATGCAGCCCTTGCCTCGCCCTTCGATCGATACCGGTATGGGCCTCGAGCGTATGGCGATGGTGATGCAGGGCGTGAAGGCTACCTACGACACCGATGTCTTTCAGCCGATCATTCAGCGCACCCGCGAGTTGACGGGCGGCGACGAGAAGCACTATCAAGAGCATTTGGCGGCCTATCGCGCAGTGGCCGACCACACGCGAGCATGTGCCTTCCTGATCGCCGACGGTGTGCTGCCCGATAAGGCTGGCCGCTCGTATGTATTGCGACGCATCTTGCGACGTGCCGCTTACCAAGGTCGAACTTTGGGGCTAGAGAAACCCTTCTTGGCCGAGACCGCCTCGGTCGTGATCGACACCATGGGCGATGCTTACCCCGAGTTGCGCGCTCGACGCGACTTTATTTTGGAAACGATCACCAACGAAGAAGAGCGTTTCGGACGCACCCTCAACGGCGGTATAGTGTTGTTGAATAGTGCAGTCGATCGCGTATTGGCCGAGAAGTCGAATGTATTCCCCGGCCAAGAAGCCTTTACGCTCTACGACACCTATGGCTTCCCGCGAGACTTGACCGAGCGTGTGCTGGCTGACCGTGGTCTGACGCTCGATGAAGCTGGCTACGAGGCCGCTTTGGAAGAGCAGCGCGAACGCAGCCGTGCTGGTGGCCAGTTCAAGCGTGGTGGCGACTCTGAGCTTTGGGCCGATCGCGACTTGCCAGCGACCGAATTTATTGGTTACACTGAACTAGCAGGCCAAGCACAAGTGCTTGCGATGATCTCGAACGGCGATACGGTCAGCTCGGTTCAGGCAGGTCAGGCAGTTGAGCTGGTGCTAGACCGCACGCCCTTCTATGCCGAGAGCGGTGGTCAGGTTGGCGATACCGGTCTGCTGGTCGGTCCACAGGGCACGATCCGCGTTACCGATACGCTGCGCCCGGTCCCCGGCCTATATGTCCATATCGGTGTTGTCGAACAAGGTCAAGTCGCGGTTGGCGAGCAGGTCGATGCGCGCGTCGATAGCGAGCGCCGAGCCGATATTCAGCGCAACCATACGGCTACCCACTTGTTGCACCGTGCCCTGCGCGATGTGCTTGGTGAGCATGCTGCTCAGGCTGGTTCGCTGGTGGCGCCCGATCGTTTGCGCTTCGACTTCACCCATCAGAAAGCGATCACTCCTGAGCAACTTCAGGAGATCGAGCGCCGAATTAATAGTTGGATTCGCGCCAACGGCGAGGTGAGCTGGCATATCACCGAGTATCCTAATGCGATCGCCGAGGGTGTGATCGCGCTGTTCGGCGAGAAGTATGGCGACCAAGTGCGTGTGGTTCACATTCGCCGTGGCGATGGTGAAGTCGATAGCTTCGCTTCGCGCGACTCGCGTGAGCTGTGTGGCGGCACCCATGTGAAGCGCACTGGCGATATCGGCTCGGCCCGTATTCTGTCTGAAAGCAGCGTTGGTAGCGGTCTGCGCCGTATCGAGATGGTGACAGGCCGTGGTGCTGATCTCTACGCCGAAGATCAAGTGGCCACGCTGCGTAGTCTGGCTCGCCGTTTGAGCGTGACGCCCGCTCAGCTCAACGAGCGTGTCGAGGCGCTTTTGGCCGAACTGAAACAGCGCCAAGCTGAGATCGATGCCTTGCGCTCGCAGCATACGCGCGGAGCCTTGGAAGGTCTGCTCCAGCAGGTTCAAAAACAAGGCGAAATTTCGTTTATTGCAGCGCGTGTAGATGCAAAGGATGCCCAAAGTCTGCGTGAAATGGGCGACTGGCTGCGCGACAAACTTGGCAGCGCCGTGGTGGTGCTCGCAACAGTGATCAGCGATAAGCCTCAATTACTGGCTGTTGTGACACCCGATCTAGTCAAGCGAGGCTTCCACGCTGGCAACCTCGTGAAAGCGCTGGCCCAGATTGTTGGCGGCGGCGGCGGTGGTCGTCCCGATATGGCGCAGGCTGGTGGACGCGATGTAAGCAAGATCGACCAAGCCTTAGCGAGCGTAGGCGATCTGATTGCACAACAAGGGAAATAGCTGGGGAGGGGACGGTGACACAACGCACACACTGCGTCGCGCCTCACCGCCCCCTCAACCAAACGGAGGCGCATGATGGCAGAAGACTCGGCGCTAGTGTTAGTTGGGCCCGACGACACAGTTGAAACAGTTATTGCCAAGATCCGGGACGCGGGCACGAAGAGCGTTGAGTTGCTTGTGGCAGAAGGTGCGCCAGCACTCCAAACCGTTGGTGCTCTGGCACAAGTACATACAAGCGCGGCACAAGACCAGATCCAGATCCTTCTCATTACCTCAGATACAGAGACACTCAAAGCGGCACGGCTTAGTCAAATAGAAACGCTTGGTGTCACTGGCGCGTCGGTTGTTGTTCCTGCTAAAGAATCAGAAGATCTTAACCCCTATACAACTCGTCGGATTCCTCGTTCTGAACTGCTGAGTGATGATGAAGTGCTGCGCGCGCTCGATGAAGATATGCGTGTTCAGACCGCAGGCGCATCGGGTATTAGCAGTGAAGATGAAGCGATTCTGGCATCGCTCGACGATTTCGATACCGTTAGTGGCGCAGTATCTAGCCCTCAAGCAGCGCAGCCTGCCGACGACTTAGATGATTTTGCGGCTGAACTCGACGCGTGGGGCGACCTCTCTGCAGGTGATGAGCCTCAGGCTTCAGCTAGCACTGCTGCCGCCTATCAATCAGCTGCTCGTTACGAGGAGCGATCGCGTGTGCGCCCCGAAGACATTGCGCTCAGCCCCGAAGAGCTACGCAGCAGTAGCTATCGCGATAGAGTGCGTGAGCGCGAACTCGAACGTGAGCGCGAATTGCTGCGCGAACGCGAGCGACGTGATCCGACCCGTCGCTTAGCAGCCTCCGAGACCGGAGCGCGCCGCTTTACCGGTGTGGAAGAGCCGCCGCGTACTCGCCCACGCAACCGCTATTACGACGAGCCAGCTCCCCAAGCACGGCGCAGCGGCAACCCGCTGATGTTATGGTTGCCGGTCATTTTGATCCTCGCCCTGTTGCTAGCAGGTGGCGTCTGGCTGATGAATGGCCGCGTGACAGTGGTGGTTAAGCCGCCCGTCTTCAGCAGCGAGGCCAAACCCTTCAACGATATTGTGCTGCCGCTTTCGACCGAAGCGCCCGCCAATCCGCTGCAAGCTGAATCGGTGCAGGCTATCCCGATCCAAGCGAATGTGAGCTACACTGTTGAGGGCACGGTCACTGCCGAAACGGTGATGCCGCGCAACTCGGCCCAAGGCACGATCACGATTCGTAACTCGAGCTCGTCGCCCTACTTTCTGCCCGCTGGAACCGAATTTATCGGCCTGAACCCCGCTGGTCAAGAGGTGCGCTTTGTCAGCACCGAAGATGTTTCGGTGCCGCCAGCCACTACCGCCGATACCGGCGCTCAGATCGTGACCCAGCGCGGCGAGGCCCAAGTTCCCATCGTCGCTCGCCAGCCCGGCTCGGCTTCTAACGTCGAAGCTAACACCATCACTCAGATCGCGCTGCAAGGCCAAGCCCCAACCACAGCTTTGATCGAGCATGGCCCGATCGATGGCGGCGACGAACAGCCGGTTCGTGTTGTGACCGAGCAAGAGGTCAACCAACTGATGGCCCAACTGCTCGATGGCCTCTACAATCAAGCCAAGATCGATCTGCAAGCCCAAGCTCAGGCCCATGATCCGAATTGGGTTTTCGATAGTGCGGCCCTTTGGCCCGACACGACTGCGCTTTCGATCACCGACGAAAATCGAGTCTTCGATCTGCAGATCAGCCCGGGCATCGGCGAAGAGGTCTCCTTGGCTAACCCGGTCTTCACGATGACGGCTAGCGCGTTGTTTAACGGTCTTGCGGTTCCTAGCGACCGTCAGTTGCTTAATCAAGCCGCCAATGCTATCTCGCAGCAGTTGATCATCAACGGTCTGTGGGAAAACGGCCTCTCGCCCAAGATCACGGCCCTGCGTTGGGATGGCAGTCGTCTCTTGGTAGACGGCGCCCTAGAGCCGACCAACGCCCGTGCAGAGATCGATGCTCGCACTCGTTCTCAGCTCTTAGACGAGCTGCGTGGCAAGAGCTATGCAGATGCTCAGGCTATTTTAGAGCGTGCCAAACTTGAAGGAAAGATCGGCGACTATAGCTTGCCCGAAGTATCGAGTCTGCCGAGTTTGAGTTTCCAGCTCAATCTACAGGTCGATTCGGAGTAACTTAATGGACCCTTACAATCGCCGAGTGCTTGCTCTCGATGTTGGCGAACGACGTATCGGCGTCGCTATGAGCGATATCTCTGCAACCTTGTCTTCGCCGCTTACCACGATCAATGGGCGGGTGGTCGAACGAGCTATCGAACAGATCGTGGCGCTCGTTCATAAACACGATGTTCAAGAGATCGTGGTGGGCTGGCCGCTCAATATGAACGGAGATGTCGGACCGCAGGCTCAGCGCGTGCGCGATTTCGCCGATAAGCTCGAGGCAGCGCTCGGCAAGAGTGTGATATTGTTCGATGAGCGCCTGACGAGCGTAGTGGCCGAACAGATCCTACGCGATATGGGCGTTCGTCCCGAAAAACGGCGCGAACAGATCGACCAGATCGCGGCCTCCGTGATCTTGCAAGACTTCCTAGAGCAGCGCCGCGCGGCAGAAGCGCCACCTCGTCCATTCGAGAGCGCTAGCGACGAGTTTTAACTGATAACAAGCTTTGATTTCTGCGCGTTAGCGGTAAGGGCTTTTCCTCAAAGAAGACTCTCACCGCGTCCGCCTACGGCTACCAACGGCTCGCCCCTCCATACAGCGTCTAGTCGCCGCTGTGTTGAAGCCGCCACCAGTATAACCAGGTCTGCCGAAAGACTTGTATGCTTGTAATGCGGAAAGCAAGAAGGCGTTGTGTGCGATTTCGGTTTGGCAGAGCTCTTTCGGCACACAGCTACAAGCCCCGTTTGTTGGGTAGGATGCTGATAGCCGTAGGCGGACGCGGCTAGGAACCTTCTTTGTGGGGAAGAACCTAGCCGCCCTAAGCTGAAAAAAGCAAGCGAATGTGTTATCAGCATAAACAGAAGAGGGTTGCGCAACAGGTTCGGCCTATTGCGCAACCCTCTTCTGTTGTTAGGCAGCCGAAAAGCAAGGTCTTTTAGCTAAAGAGCGAAGAAGAATCCTGCTTAAAAGAGCTGGTTCGTAAACAGGAGGATCAGGTAGTAGAGAAACGCCCCACTAAAGAGTATACTGTCGATTCGGTCGAGAAAGCCGCCGTGACCGGGGAAGAAGTTCCCCAAGTCTTTGACATTGACCTGCCGTTTAATAAACGATTCGGCTAGATCTCCTAACAGACCACTAATCGCACCAGCGAGGCCAAGTATGACCATTGCCACGTTGCTGACTGGCAGACCAAAGAGCGCTTTGCAGAAGAGTGCGACCACGATCGAAGCAAGCAGACCGCCCACTGCCCCTTCCCAAGTCTTTTTCGGACTAAGGTAGGGTGCCATATGGTGACGGCCAAAGCTGCGACCTGCAAAGAAAGCACCTGTGTCTTGCAGCCAGGTGATGGCGAGGACGGTATAGATCCAAGCTGGCCCCGATTGAGCACCCAATGGCACAAGCCACCCGTCTGCGAGCAGCGGTGTATCGAGCGACCCAATCAGAATATAGTGGCTAAGCAATCCGGCAACATAGAGCGCTCCTGCGAAGGTTAATCCCCACGCTGCTAAGCCTCCTTCACGAGAATGTTGGGCCAGTTCGCCCGTCAAGCTGATCAGGATGCCAAGTGCAAGCGCCACGCCCATACGGTCAGTGCCCGTGAGGGCCTGACTGGCGGCTGCCAGACAGAGTAACAGACCGCAGGTTAGGCCGATCGCTATGCGCGGTACGAAGCCACCACGTTGAAAGGCTTGGTAGAGTTCAAGGAGACTCAAACACGTTCCTGTGATCACAACCAGTGTCACAGGCCAAAAACCGAACCAAATAAGTAGAGCCAGAACGGGCACTCCCACCGCTGCGGTGAGTACGCGTTGGCCTAGTGAACTAGCTTTCGGGCGCGAGTCCCCCGAAGCGGCGTTCGCGCTGTCCATAGGCGAGGATAGCCTGTCGCAGTTGTTCTGGACCGAAGTCGGGCCAGAAGATCGGTGTTGTCCAGTATTCGCTATAGGCGGCTTGCCAAATTAAGAAGTTCGACAAGCGCCATTCACCACTCGTGCGGATGATCAGATCAGGATCACGCATACCTGCTGTTGACAGGTGATTGCTGATCGTCTCTTCGGTAATATCTTCGGGCTTAGCACCCTCAGCGATTAATGCCCGTACGGCATCGACGATATCGAGACGCCCGCCGTAGTTGAAAGCGACCGCTAGTGTGAGGCGTTTGTTGTTTTTCGTCAGCTCTGTAGCGGAGTTAACCTTGCTTATCAGTTGGGGTGAAATCCCGTCAAGCCGGCCAAGGTGCCGAATACAGATGCCTTCATTATGCAAATTCTGCGTCTCACGATCGATAAACTCGCTCATAATACGCAAAAGCCCTTCGATCTCGGCTGAAGGGCGCGACCAGTTTTCGGTCGAAAATGCGTAGAGCGTCAGGTACTCAACACCTTGTGCAACGCACTCCTGCACAATGCGGCGGATGTTTTCGGTGCCTGCTCGATGCCCTACCAAACGCGGCATACCACGCTGGCGCGCCCAACGTCCATTACCATCCATAATGATGGCAATATGGCGAGGTATTTTGGGAGAGTTCGCTGACAACGGCTTCACCTAGACTTCCATGACCTCGGCCTCTTTTTGAGACCCGACGGCATCCAATTCTTTGCTATAACGATCTGTCAAATCCTGAATCTTCTCTTGACCACGGCGCAATTCGTCTTCGCTGATCATCTTCTCTTGCTCAAACTGGCGAAGATCATCAACGGCTTCACGACGCAGGTTGCGCACGGCGACTTTGCTCTCTTCCACCCGAGCACGAACCATCTTTACGAGTTCGCGTCGTCGGGCTTCGTTGAGCGGTGGAATAGTCAGGCGGATGAGGCGACCATCGTTGGTGGGGGTAAGGCCAAGTTCCGAGTTCTGAATCGCTTTTTCGATCGCCTTCAGCGTGGAGGTATCGAAGGGCTGAATAACGATCATGCGACCTTCTGGTGTGCTAATGCCAGCCAGTTGATTTAGGGGCATGGTGGAACCGTAGGCCTCGACCGGCAGATGCTCCACAAGGCCGGTGGAAGCGCGGCCTGTGCGAATGGTCGAAAGGTTATGTCGAAGTGCTTCGACGGCCTTTTTCATCTTGCCTTCGGCTTCACGTAAGACTTCTTGTATCATCTCTGTCTCCTTTGGCGCGATGATGAGGGTAAGCCCTTGCGCCAGATCAATAGCATAGGACTTATGCCGTGTTTGTGTTCCGAATGCAAAGGCTCCGTTTGGGAGAATATGCGCTCGCCAAAACGAAGTGTCTTGCAGAACTTCCTTGCTCATTTCAACTTGAGCTAGTGAAACGAGCAAGGAAGTCGTGCTGCATCGTTTATGACAACGACACGCAATCCTCAAGGAAGCATGCTAGCAAGCTGCTCCCTTATGCGCCAACCTCATAGCGCACAAAGCGGCGTACCACGATGTTCTCGCCCAAGCGAGCGATCGCACCCTGGATCTTGTCGTTGATGGTCTCCGATGCGTTGCGCACATAAGCCTGAGAGAGCAGAACGTTCTCTTTGTAGTATTCCTCAGGGCTGAGGTCGCTAGCAGCCAGAACGTCTGCAGGAACATCCTCAGGGCGGATGTAAAGCGGCTTGGTAGCAGCGATGTGCAGAGCGATCTCCTTGCTCAGTGCAATGAAGTCATCGGTGCGAGCAACGAAGTCGGTCTCACAGTTCAGCTCAACCATTGCAGCCATGCGCGAGCCGGCGTGTACATAGACTTCGATGCGGCCCTCGCGAGCTTCGCGGTGCTGCTTCTTACCAGCATCAGCCAGACCCTTCGCTTTGAGCGCCTTGATAGCCTCGTCCATGTTGCCATCGGTCTGGGTCAGAATATCCTTAGCCTCTTTGAAACCTGCGCCGGTACGATCTCGCAGTTCTTTAACCATTTGGGCAGTAATAGCCGCCACGAGTATTCTCCTTACGATATTATTAGTACAGCTTTATCCAACAAGTATTACACAAGCACTGTCATAAAGCTACGACCTGAAAGCAAGATGCTTTCCATAGATCGTTAGAGCCGATGTCTGTGGGCGAATGCGCTGTATATTATCCACCATCAGTGCAGCGAGCTCTTACGCGTGTTGTATTCGTGCTCATCGGGTTGGTGTGCCAGAAATGCGCTTAAATATATTGCTTGCTAGGAACTACCTTATTATGTAGGTAGCGCGCGACACACATTTAGAAAAATTGCAGCCAGCAGGGGAAACAGCCAGCAGGGCCTAAGCTCTACTCTTGCTGTCTCCTCGCTGCTGGCTAAGAAAAACCGTTATTCCGCTGCGCGATCGTAACGTCCCGAAGCCATCAAGTCAGCTTGAGAGTTTTCGCGGCGGTTCTGACCTTCAATAGCTGCATCGGCGATCTTAGCCGTCATCAGACGGATACCACGAATGGCATCGTCGTTGCAGGGGATGATGTAGTCGATCAGGTCAGGGTCACAGTTGGTGTCGACCATAGCAACGATCGGAATGCCCACTTTGCGAGCTTCCTGAACAGCAAGCTGCTCCTTGTGAGGATCGATGATGAAGAGTGCATCGGGCAGACGATCCATGTTCTTCAAACCGCCAAATACACGGTTCAACTTGCCGATCTCTTCCTCAACCTTTAGGGCCTCAGCCTTGGTCAGACGCTGCAGATCGCCACGGTCGCGCTGGGCCTCCAGATCGGCCAAATAGCGCAGACGCTTGCGGATGGTGGAGAAGTTGGTGAGTGTACCACCCAGCCAGCGCTGAACAATATAATATTGATTCGCGCGGGTTGCCTCTTCGACAACAGCTTCCTGGGCTTGCTTCTTGGTACCAACAAACAGAATCTTGCCGCCCTTGGCGACAGTATCTGCTACAAAGCGGTACGATTCGTTCAAGCCAGCGATCGTTTGTTGAAGATCAATAATATGGATGCCGTTGCGGGCGGTGTAGATGAAGGGCTTCATCTTCGGGTTCCAGCGCTTGGTCTGGTGACCGAAGTGCGAGCCAGCTTCCAACAACGCCTTCATAGCGACGAGGCGGGCGGGGGTTGTTGCCTGTGTCATAGGTCTTTATACTCTCCTTAAAATAGCAAAATGCTCCGCCATTTCCGTCATTTTGTGGCGATGCCAAGCAGAACGACTTAGCAGGAAACCACAATCGGGAAATGTGTGTATTTAGTGTAAGCACACCAAATAGTAGTATAACATAGGAAGACTTACGCAGCAAATCAATGCGATAAATCGCATGTGCTCCCTATAATGATACATTTGACAAAGACTTGCGCGCATGATATACTCCCTTACTGCCGTGACAAAGATGCGGCAATTATGTGTTTTTGTGTTCGAGTCTCATCTAAAGCGTAGCTTGGGCTATGACCAGAACGAGACCGACTCTATTTTTTTTGTATTGCACCGGAAGATTCTGAGGAGTTCAGTGGGATGCCGACAATTAATCAGTTGGTGCGTAAGCCGCGAAAGCCTGTAATTAAGAAGACCAAGGCCCCTGCGCTACGCTTCACCTACAATACCATGACGGGCCGTTTGACACGCGATAAGGGCTCACCGCAGAAGCGTGGCGTATGTGTACGTGTGTATACCATGACCCCCAAGAAGCCGAACTCGGCGCTTCGCAAGGTTGCACGTGTACGTCTTTCGAACCAGATGGAAGTAACGGCCTACATTCCCGGTGAGAACCATAACCTCCAGGAACACTCGGTAGTGTTGGTGCGTGGTGGTCGTGTAAAGGATCTTCCTGGTGTGCGCTACCACATTGTGCGCGGTACGCTCGACACCGCTGGTGTGGCGAACCGCAAGCAGGGCCGCTCTAAGTATGGCACCAAGAAGGGTGCTGCAGGCCAAGTTAAGAAGAAGTAGTAGTGTAGCGAGGAAACATCATGCCCAGACGAGCAACCATTGTTAAGCGCCAACTGCCACCAGATGCACGTTTCAATAACGTGAATGTGCAGCAGTTCATCAATAAAGTGATGAAGAATGGCAAGAAGAGTGTTGCTGAGCGAATTGTGTATACGGCACTTGACGTTGCAGCCGAGCGCCTGAAGCGACCTCCGCTAGAGGTTTTCGAGGTAGCGATTCGCAACGCTAGTCCAACCATTGAAGTTCGCCCGAAGCGCGTTGGTGGTGCAACCTACCAAGTTCCGGTCGAAGTGAAGAGCGATCGTCGTGCCGCACTGGCCATGCGCTGGATTTTGGCAGCAGCACGCGCACGCACTGGTCGCCCGATGCACGAGCGGCTTGCGACTGAGCTGATGGATGCCTTCAACAATACTGGTAACAGTATTAAGCGCAAAGAAGATGTGCACAAGATGGCCGAGGCAAACCGTGCATTCAGCCACTATGGTCGCTTCTAGCCTCCTACCTACCCAAGAGGAGTAGTAGCCGTTATGTCTCGTGAAGTAGAACTAGAACGTATTCGAAATATCGGTATCATTGCGCATATTGACGCTGGTAAAACAACCACGACCGAGCGCATCTTGTATTATACCGGTCGTATCTATAAAGTTGGTGAGACCCACGATGGTACCTCGGTAATGGACTGGATGCCGCAAGAGCGAGAGCGTGGCATTACCATTACCTCTGCAGCAACCACCGCATCTTGGAATGATCACCGCATCAATATTATCGATACCCCCGGACACGTCGACTTTACCGTCGAAGTCGAGCGCTCTCTGCGCGTGCTCGACGGCGGTGTTGTTGTATTTGATGCAGTAGCAGGTGTAGAACCGCAGTCTGAAACAGTTTGGCGCCAAGCAGATAAGTATCGAGTTCCACGTATCTGTTTTGTAAATAAAATGGATCGTATCGGTGCGAACTTCGAGCGCACCGTGCAGATGATCAAGGATCGTCTTGGTGCTAAACCGGTAATGATCCAACTGCCAATAGGCGCAGAAGATGATTTCCGCGGTATTATTGACCTGATTGATAATACAGCTATTTTCTATAAAGATGATCGTGGCCAAGATATTGAAGTAACTGAAATCCCAGCAGAATATGCCGAAAAGGCCGAAGCTGCGCGCCAGGAATTGATTGAGGCTGTGGCCGAGACCGATGACGAGCTAACGCTGCTTTACCTCGAGGGTGAAGAGCTTGGGAAAGAAGAGATCAAGCGTGGCCTGCGCAAAGCAACCATCGAAAATAAACTTGTAGCTGTGTTGTGTGGTTCGTCGCTCAAGAACAAGGGCGTCCAGAAGATGCTCGACGCAGTTGTTGATTACTTGCCCTCGCCCGTTGACCGCGCTGCGGTTCAGGGTACACGCCCGGGCGTTGATATCAACGACGAAGGTGCTGAGATCATTCTGCGCAACCCGAGCGATGATGAACCCTTCACTGGTTTGGTCTTTAAGATTGTCTCTGACCCCTACGTTGGTAAGCTCGCTTACTTCCGTGTCTACTCGGGTAAGATCGAGACCGGTTCTTATGTGCTCAACAGCACTCGTGGCCAGCGCGAGCGTATCGGCCGTATTTTGCAGATGCACGCCAACCACCGTGAAGATATCAACGTCGTTTACGCCGGTGATATCGCAGCAATGGTAGGTCCGAAGCAGAGCTTCACCGGCGACACGATCTGTGATCCGGCTGATCCGATCCTGCTCGATTCCATCAAGTTCCCTGAGCCTGTTATTGAAATGGCTATCGAGCCCAAGACCAAGGCCGACCAGGACAAGATGGCTATCGCATTGGCTCGCTTGGCTGAAGAGGACCCGACCTTCCGCGTTCGCACCGATACCGAAACTGGTCAGACTCTGATCAAGGGTATGGGCGAGTTGCACCTGGAAGTGTTGGTCGACCGCATGCGCCGTGAGTTCAAGGTCGAGGCCAACCAAGGTAAGCCCCAGGTTTCGTACCGCGAAGCTATCACCCAGAGTGTTGACGTCGAAGCTCGCTTCGTACGCCAGTCGGGTGGTAAGGGCCAGTACGGTCACGTGAAGCTGAAGCTGGAGCCTCTGCCCACTGGTGGCGGCTTTGAGTTTGTAAATGCAATTACCGGTGGTGTTATTCCGCGTGAATACATCGCTCCGGTAGAGCAGGGTATCCGCGAAGCTATGGAAACCGGTGTTATCGCTGGCTTCCCTGTTGTGGATATCAAAGCGACCCTCTATGATGGTTCGTACCACGAGGTTGACTCGTCGGAAATGGCCTTTAAGATCGCTGCTTCGATGGCGCTCAAGGATGGTGTCCGCAAGGGCCGCCCGCAGCTGCTCGAGCCGATTATGAAGGTTGAGGTAACTGCTCCCGAGGATTACTTGGGTACAGTGCTCGGCGATCTCAACTCGCGCCGTGGCCGCGTAGAAGGTATGGAAGCTCGCGGTAACGCGCAGGTGATCACTGCCTACGTGCCGCTGGCGACCATGTTTGCTTATGCAAACGATCTGCGTTCTTCGACCCAAGGCCGTGCGAGCTACTCGATGGAGTTCAGCCGCTATGAGCCTCTGCCTGATGCACTTGCTCAGGAAATTATTGCGAAGAATCGTGGTTAGACAACATCGACAGAGTGTGGTATTGTGGAGCTTGGCATCGTGAGAGGTACTCCTAAGCTCCACATACTTACACCACCGCCTTGGGACGATTATGAACTGATCGACTCGGGCGATGGACGAAAGTTAGAGCGTTTCGGACCTTACCGTCTGGTTCGCCCAGAATCTCAAGCGATATGGTCTCCTACGCTCTCTCAACGACAGTGGCAGCGAGCCGACGCTATCTTCGAGCGAAAACAAGGCGGCTCTGACAACGGACCGGGAAATTGGGTATATAATACACCTGTTCCGGAACAGTGGCAGATGCGCTATCGGAACCTGTCATTTTGGGCCCGCTTGACGCCATTCAAACATACGGGTATATTTCCCGAGCATATGGCGCACTGGCCGTGGCTCGAAAACTGTCTAAAACAGGTACATCAACCAAAAGTGCTTATCTTGTTCGGTTATACCGGGTTGATGTCTCTGTATGCAGCTCAACTTGGTGCCCATGTGTGCCACGTTGATGCGTCAAAACCAGCGACTCGCTGGGCCCAGGCCAATCAAGTGGCCTCAGGCCTGCAAGATAAGCCGATCCGCTGGATTATTGATGATGTAATGAAGTTCTTAGGGCGTGAAGAGCGGCGCGGTGTTCGCTACGACGCCATTGTGATGGATCCGCCAGCGTTTGGACGTGGGCCGAAGGGTGAAATTTGGCGATTTGCCGAATCATTCCCATCCTTGCTGGCCCAATGCAAACGAGTTCTGTCGGATCGTCCGTGTGCCTTGCTTATTAACGCCTATGCGATTAATATTTCGTCGTTAGCACTAGCGAATGTGTTGACGGCAACGATGAGTGATCTTGAGGGCATTGTTACGGCTGGAGAGCTTGTTTTAAGCGAAACAGCAACTCAAAGGCAGATGCCAGCGGCGCTCTACGCCCGCTGGTCGCGTACTTCTTTTGACTAATTAATACTATTGAGAGGAAACTCTAATGGCGAAGCAGCGATTTGAGCGAACCAAACCGCATATCAACGTGGGAACCATCGGTCACGTTGACCACGGTAAGACAACTTTGACCGCAGCGATCACCAAGGTGCTCGCACTGCGTGGTGCCGCTGAG